>SAMEA5043675__coassemble_133_pt1 | contig 46371 bp, 39 predicted proteins | sample SAMEA5043675__metabat2_low_PE_002 | metagenome-assembled genome bin SAMEA5043675 (sample SAMEA5043675) | Gadus morhua
GTAGCTTTTATAACAGAAAGTGGATTAATATTACTATTGGAACAATTAAGAATTTTAGAAAAAAGAGGAATTAAAGGTAAAATATTAACAGGAGATTATCTTAATTTTTCACAACCAAAAGCATTATCTAGATTATTAGAATTTAAAAATATTAAACTGAGACTTTTAAAAGGAGAAAATCTTCATGCTAAAGGTTTTTTCTTTAGAAAAAATAATGTTTGGAGCTTAATAATTGGAAGTAGTAACCTTACTCAAAATGCTTTAACAACTAATCATGAATGGAACTTTAAGATAACCTCTTTAGATAAAGGAAAAATTGTTAAAGAAATTTTAGAAGAGTTTAATTATCTTTATAATTCATTAGAACCACTTACAGAATACGAGGTAAGTGAATATAATGAACTTTATGAGGCTTTTAGAGAAAAAAGATATTTGCCAATGGGGAATAGAGATAGTCGTACTAATAATAAAAAAATTATAAAACCCAACTTTATACAGCAAGAGGCTCTTTTAAATATTGAATTACTTAGAAAACAAGGAAAAGAAAAAGCTCTTTTAATTAGTGCAACAGGAACAGGGAAAACTTTTTTAACTGCTTTTGATGTGAAAAAAGTTAAACCCAAAAAAATATTATTTCTTGCTCATAGAAAAAATATTTTAACAAAAGCAAAGCAGACTTTTGAAACTATTATACCTCATATTAAAATGGAAATTTATGAGTCTAATTCAGATCTTAATTCAAATTATTTTTTTTGTATGGTTCAGACTTTGAATAAAGATGAACATTTGAAAAAATTTAGTCCAGATTTTTTTGATTATATAGTTGTAGATGAAGTTCATCATGGTGGAGCAAGCACGTACCAAAAAATCATGGATTATTTTAAGCCTAAATTTTTACTTGGAATGACAGCAACACCAGAAAGAAATGATGAATTTGATATTTATGAACTTTTTAATCATACTATTGCTTATGAAATTAGATTGCATGATGCTTTAAATGAAAATTTACTGTGTCCTTTTCATTATTTTGGTATTTCAGATATTTTTGTTGATGGAAAAGAGATATCTAAAACATCAACAATTAATGATTTAGTAAGTGAAGAGAGAATAAGACATATTGTTGAAAAGATAAAATATTATGGATTTAGTGGACCAGTTGTTAAAGGATTAATTTTTGTTTCTGGGAGATTAGAAGGTAAGCTTTTAAGTGAAGCTCTTAATAATTATAATTTTAGAACCAAATTTTTATCAGGTGATGATAGTGAAAGTATAAGAGAGAATAGTATTGAAGAACTGGAAGAGGGAGAATTAGATTATATTATTACCGTTGATATTTTTAATGAGGGAATAGATATACCTTGTATAAACCAGGTAGTGCTTCTAAGAGAAACAGACTCATCTATAGTATATATTCAACAGCTTGGACGTGGGCTTCGAAAATGTGTCGATAAAGAGTTTGTAGTGATATTGGATTTTATCGGAAATTATGATAAAAACTTTCTTGTTCCTATTGCTATTTCTCAAAATAATAGTTATGATAAAGATTTTATGAAAAGATTTATTACTGGTGGAACAGATTTAATACCAGGACAAAGTTCTGTAGTTTTTGATGAAATAGTTAAAGAGACAATTTTTAAAAATATTAATAATACGAATTTTTCAACCAAAAAAAATATTCAAGAAAATTTTAATTTGTTGAAGAAACAATTGGGAAGAACTCCTTATTTAAATGATTTTTTTACTAAAAATATGATAGAACCAAGTGTAGTTTTAAAATATAAGGGTAATTATGATGAAGTATTAAGCATACTTGATAAAGATTATAATTCCTATTCAAAAAAATTGTCAGAGAATGAAAAAAATTATTTGAATTTTATTGCTAAGTTATTTACTCCAGGAAAAAGAGTTCAAGAATTTAAAATATTAAAATATTTAATAGAAAAAGATTTTATTAATGAGGATAGAATAAAAAAAATATTAGAGACAAAACATGATTTATATGATCAAGAAGACAATATTAAAAATGCTTTTTCTCATTTAATGAAGACAATTTTCACAAGTTTTTCAACTATAAAATCTTATCTTCCACTGGTAGAGAAAGGAGAGAAGAATACATATTTATTAAAGAAAGATTTTAAAGAATCACTTAATAAAAATAAGTATTTTGAAACACTGATTTTAGATTTGTTAGAGTATAATTTTAATTATATAGAAAAAAATTATAAGCAATTATCCCAAAAAGCAATAACACTTTTTAAATCTTATACAAAAGAGGAAGCACATAGATATTTGAATCTTGATTTTAATAATGGATTGCAAGTGAGTGGATACAATATTTTTGATGAGTCGAAAATTGTAACTGTTTTCATAACTTTGGATTCGAGTAGTTTATATGATTATAATAATGTATTTTTAGATTCAAAAACATTTTATTGGTTTTCTAAAAATAATAGAGTTTTAGAAAGAAATGGAAAAATAACAAAAGAGGGACTTATTGGAGAGAATTATTATACCGTTCAGGTATTTTTGAAAAAGAGTAATAGTGAAAATTATTACTATCTAGGGGAAGTGAAAGAAGTTAAGAGTGCCGAAATGAAAGTAAAAGAAAATGGTGGACCTCTGGTAGAATATCTTTTTGAATTGGAAAATGAGATAGAAGAGTGGTTGTTTAATTATATGGTGTTGAGGGAAAAGGACTGATGTTATAAAGAGAATTTAGTTTGCAATTACTTATGATAAATGGTAATATTATATATTATGGGGAATTATTTAGAGTATAGTATGTTACAATAAAAAGGTGATAAAATGAGTAGGGAGAAAAAAGTTATAAGTCTATTTTCGGGAGCAGGTGGAATGGATTTAGGTTTTATAAAAGCGGGGTTTAAAATATGCTTAGCAAACGATTTTGATTCGAATGCAGTGGAGACTTATAGGTATAATATAGGAGAGCATATAATAGAAAAAAATATAAAAAATTTATTTGTAGAAGAAAAAGAAATTAAAGAATATTCAGATATAGATGTTGTCATTGGCGGTCCACCTTGTCAAGGTTTCTCAATTGCAGGAAAAATAGGCAGAACATTCAAAGATGATGAAAGAAATGGATTATATAGAGAGTTTGTCAGAATAGTGAGTAAAATAAAACCGAAATATATAGTGATGGAAAATGTTGCAAAACTATACACACACAATAGAGGAAAGACAAGAGAAGAAATAGTGAAGGACTTTAGTGATATAGGATATGAAGTCAAAGTCCAAATATTAAACAGTGCAAATTATGGGACACCTCAAATGAGAAGAAGAGTATTTTTTATAGGAAAAAGAATTAATATCGAAGGCGAAATAAAATTTCCTCTTTCTATATTAACGGCAGAAAAATATGTTAATATAGAGGAAGCTATAGGTCATTTTCCAAAACTTTACTCGGGCGAAAGTTCAAGAGAATACTTTAATCATGAAAGTATGAATCATACTAAGCAAATGCTTGAAAAAATGAGTTATGTGAAAGATGGATGTGGAAGAGAGTGTATTCCTAAAAAATTTGGAGTTTTAAAAGGAGATGTTAGAAAATATATAAGATATAATAGTCTGGAGAGTTCTTTTTGTATAACAGGGGATATGAGAAAAGTTTTTCATTATGAACAGAATAGAGCATTAACTGTAAGAGAACTTGCAGCAATACAAGATTTCCCAGAAGACTTTAAATTTATCGGTACAAAATCATCACAACAGCAACAAGTAGGAAATGCAGTTCCAGTAAAACTAGCTTTTGCAGTAGCAAGTTGCATAAAAGAAATGTTAAATGAGAATAAAACTGTAGTAAAAAAATTTCCTAAAATAAATTATATTGGTAATAAAGAAAAAATATCAGAATGGATAATAAATTTTATTCCTAAGGATGTTAAAAGTATAATAGATGGATTTTCAGGTGGTGCCTCACTTTCATACAAATTAAAAGAAAAAGGATACAAAGTATTTTCAAATGATATACTAAAAATAAATTTTTTATTAGCTCAAGCATTAATAGAAAATGATATTATAAAAATTGATGAAAAGGATGTAGAAATAATTTTTTCAGGAATTCCTTTTAGAGGTTTTATTAGTAAAAATTATAATGAACGATATTATTTTGAAGAAGAATGTATGCAGTTGGATTTATATAGGGAAAATATAGAAAAAATTAAAAATAAATATAAAAAAGCAGTTTGTTTAATTTTATTAAGAAGAGCTATGATAAGAAAGATGCCCTATTCTAGATTTAATATAAAATGGAATAAAATAAAAGAACTTAGAGATGAAGAATATAGCTATAAAAAATATGGAAGAAAAAGAGCATATCACAATCAAAGTTTTAAAGAGCATTTTATAGAAAATATGAATGATTATAATGACGCTATCTTTCAGGGAGAAGAGAAATGTTTTTCATACAATGAAGATATTTTTACTCTTTTAGATAAAAAAATAGAAGCAGATTTGATATATCTAGACCCACCATATGCAGGGACATTGAATGATTATTATAATTTTTATGGATTTATAGATACCTATATTAATAAAGAAAATATATTAGAGTTTGAAAATGATTTTGGAAATAAAAAAGAAATCACTTCTCTGCTTGAAAAATTATTTTTTAAGTGTAGCAATTATAGATATTGTTTTCTGAGTTATAATGAAAAAGCATATCCTTCAAAAGAGATTCTATTAAAATTATTACAAAAATATTTTAAAAAAGTTAAAGTAGAAGAAAAAGAACATATTTATAAAATTACAGGAAAAATAAATAAAAATTTGAATAAAGAATTATTATTTATTTGTCAGAATTAATTTTATAAAAAAGGAGTGTTATAATGCCAGGTTCAAAAAAAAGCTATGAATATTATTGGAAATTAACTTTAGAATATAGTGATATACATAGTGAACAATACAATGATACTTTAAAAATGATTATTAAATTTATTGATGAAAGAAACGGAAGGCAATTAGAACCAGGAGATTATACTAATCTTCAAGAAGAAATAAATCTAATATTTAATAAAGCTGATATGGCTTCAATAAGAAAAAGTATAAATCAATTTGTTAAATTAGGATTTGTAAAACCTTATCTAATTGGGTACCATTCTAGTGCAAAACAGTTTTGTACAGAAGAAAATAAGGAAAAAAAAAGAAGTATTTTTTCAGAAATATTATATTCTTCTGCATCATTTAATAGTAGTGTTACAGTAAAAAATGAAGAGAGAGAAATTAATTTTTTTATAAAAACTTTAGAAAAAAATAAGACTTTGAATCGAGAACAGATAGCAGGATTAATGCGATTAGTTCCTAGTGATTATAACGACGGTTGTTTGAATAAGGAAGAATTAGAGAAAGAAACTCAAGCTGCTAAAGAAATAAATTTTGAAGCAAGAAAATATAATCAAATAAATTTTATGATAACAATATTTAAAAGTTTAGATGGAATAAAATATAAAAATAATACATTTTATCCAAGTAATGATTTAGAGATTGAAGATGAAGTAGAGCTTTCTAAAAAAAGAGATAATTATTTACAAAAATTATATAAGAATCGATTGAAAATAGAAAGTGAAGAAATATTTGGAGACAGAAGGTGTATGATATCACAAGTACCATATTATGCAATGATAGCAAGTCATATAAAACCTTTTTATTGTTCCGATAAAGAAGAGGAATATGATTCCCAAAATGGACTTTTATTAGGAAAAGATATAGATTATTTATTTGATAAAGGATATATAAGTATAAATGTAGAAGGAAAAATATTAGTGTCCTCGAACTTGAAAGTAACTATAGTTAATTATCATAAATTAGACGACATATTTTTAGATGTAAGACTTTTAACAAATGAAAGAAAAAAATATTTTATATATCACCGAAATAATGTTTTTAAGGGATGAAAGAGGTTATTTTAAGTTTTTTTTAAGTATTGAAAATTAAAAAGTAAGAATAATTACTATTTTATAATTATTCAAAAGAAGAGATATTAAAATAGATAAAAAATTAATATTTATGAAAATAAAAAAAATTTTTTAGAGGAAAAATCAATATTTATTGAAAGGGATAAAATAATTCTTATCATAAGTCGAAAAGTGATAGAAAAAAATTGAATAATAATAGTTTTTTATTAGGAATAGAGAAGTTAAAAGAATGGAAAGAAAATAATAAATTTATTGACTTTACTAAAAGCCAAATATACATCGAGTGTTGTCTTGAAGTATTAGCTAATTTGAAAGCTACTTTAGACATAGCTATTTGGAAAAAAGAGATAACTGAAGTGGAAAGTATATTTTTTTTAGTAATATAGAATATAGGATAAATGATGAGAATTATGAAGATTAATTAGTGAAAAAATTATTAGAATTGAATACTTTTAAGGAGGAAAATTATGAACAATTTAAAGGGAAAAGTAGTATTAGTTACTGGTGCAAGTAATGGGATAGGAAAATCTATAGCTATTAAATATGCAGAACATGGATCTAACTTGATTTTGATGGGAAGAAATGAAGAAGCTTTAAAAGAATTAAAAGAAATGATTGAAACAAAGTTTTCAGTAAATGCTTTTATTTGTGTTTGTGATCTTAGAAATTTTAAAGTTTTAAAGGAAAAAATAGAATCATTACCTGATCAATTCAAGAAAATAGATATTTTGATAAATAATGGAGGACTTGCTCTAGGATTAGAAAAAATATATTTAAATGAAGAGGATGATATTGATAATGTTATAGATACTAACATAAAAGGAATTTTGTATATGATTAAACTGATTGTTCCTTTAATGAAAGAAAATAATATAGAAGGACATGTTATAAATATGGGGTCTGTTGCTGGTAATTATGCTTATGCAGGTGGTGGAGTGTATTGTGCCTCAAAGAGTGCTGTTAAGACTATAAGTGATGGATTAAGAGTTGATTTAGTTGATACTCAAATTAGGGTAACAACAATATTACCAGGAATGGTAGAAACTGATTTTAGTCTAGTGAGATTTAAGGGAGACAAAGAACGAGCTAACAATGTATATAAAGGAATAGAAGCTTTAACTCCTGAAGATGTGGCAGGAACAGTTTTATATGTAAGTAATTTACCAAAAAATATTCAAATAACAGATTTAACATTAATGCCTGTTAATCAGGCGAGTGGAACTACATTACATAAAACTATATGATGAAATAAAAAAACTAGAGATTTATTCTCTAGTTTTTTTATTTTAGATATATAAGTTTAGTTCCCAATAAAAACTTGAGTCCAGATATTTTCTTGATAATCGTCCTTACCCACTCCCATTTCTGTGTATCGAGGATTTAATATGTTTTTTCGGTGTCCTTTTGATTCCATCCAAGATTTAAAAACATGCTGAGAAGTTTTTTGCCCTTTAGCAATATTTTCAGCAGCAGATTTATATTTGATTTTTTCTTTCTTCATCATATCAAAAGGACTTCCATATTTTTTTGAATTATGACTAAAATATTTTTCTTTTGACATATCATTAGATTTTAGTTTTGCTACTTTATTAAGTTTATTATTTAAATGAAGAGATGTTAGATTGTGGCGAGTTCTCTCTTTGTTAACAAGATTTAAAACTTCTTGATGGTAATTTCCTGTTGCAAAAACTCCTTGGAATAGAGTGAATAAAGATAATAAAAATAAGAATTTGTTCATTTTAAGTTCTCCTTGTATACTTTATAAATTTAAATAAGAATAATTTTGTATCTTAACATATTAACACCAGACTGTTCAGAAAAAAGAGAGTTTATATAGAGTGCATTAGCACTTTCAATAATTTTTTTAGAAATAAGATTATCTTCACGACATGTTATTAAAATTTCGGCTAACTCTTTTTCTTTTGCTATTTCTAATCCAAAATTTAATAATTTAGTAGCATATCCTTTTTGTCGATGCTTTATAGCTACAACATATCCAATATGACCACCAAATTTTTGTAAGAGTTCATTCCCTAAAGAGTGTCGAATAGAAACTCTTCCAAGATATTCATTAGTTTTTTCATTGACTAACCAGTATAGGGTACTGGGAACAAAATAAGGTTTGACCTCAGAACATCTTGTTCCTTCACAAAGTTTGATATCTTCTATAAATTTTTCTTTATCTTTTTTTATATCAGAAGCAGATATAAAGTCAGGAAAATTTTCTTTTTCCAATTGGATAAGTTCATTTAAATATGAATCAATATATTTAAGATTAGGTTTTACAAATTTTAAAGCCATATTCTACCTCCAATTAAATTAAGTTTTATTAGAAAGATTATACTCTAAAAAATATTTTTTGTCAGTAAAATTCTATTGATTTACAATCTTAATCCCTTTTTGAGTATATTTTTTATAAATTGAGGGAGGTAAATTAGAATCTGTAATAATAAAATCAATTTTATTAAGTTCTATTATTTTTACTAAAGAAGTTTTTTCAAATTTACTACTATCTGATACAACAATAATTTGTTTAGTATTTTTTATCATAAGTTTTTGAATTTCTACTTCTTCCAATATAAATTCAGTGATACCAATGGATAAATCGATTCCACCAACACTTAAAAAAGTTTTTGTCGAATTAAATTTCTTTATAATATCATAAGAAAAATTTCCATAGAATGAATTTTCCTTGGGATTAAAAAGTCCTCCAATTAACAAAAGTTTTATGTTGTTATCTTCAGCTAAGATATTTGCAATGGATAATGAATTAGTAATAACTGTAAGATTACTAAATTTATTTTTAAGAAGTTTTGCTATTTCTAAATTAGTAGTACCACCATTGATAGTAATAATATCTTTTTCAACAATGTATCTAATTGCCAATTGGGCAATTTCATTTTTTTCACTAACTTTTTCTTTTTTTCTTTCGTTAAATTTTAAATTAGAAATATCTTTTTCTAATAAAATTGCTCCACCATATACTTTTTTCAAATATTTATTTTTATCAAGAATCTCAAGATCTCTTCTAATTGTTTCAAGAGAGACATTAAAAAGAATAGATAATTCTTTTACTTTTACAACTGTTTCTTTTTCTAAAATAGTAACAATTTCTCGATGTCTTTTTTCAGCAAACATTTATGTCTCCTTCAATATAAATAGGTTGATTTATATAATAAGTTAAAGTGTTATTTTAAATATTTATCTCTTAAATTTTTTATAAAAGTGACACTTCTCTCAACTCCAAGTATTTGTTGATTAATAAGTTCTTCTAAAATAGACTCAGAAATTTCATGTGGGTAATAATATTGTAGTGGTTTTATTGGAAGATGGCTAAAAGGGGCTTTTTCTATTTTGAAAGCACCAGACCCCACTTGAAAAACTCCACCTGTCCCAATATCTCTTTTAAATTGAGCACAGTAAGGAAAACAAGTTTCAAGATTTACTCTTGTTAAAGAAGAATTTTCTAACATCAATACATACATTTTTTCAAGTTCTAAATTACCTTCTCCCAAAGGAACACCACAGACAAGAAAACCACATTCCTCACTCTCATCTTTTATAATTATATGATCTTTAAAATGTGTAGTGTAAGCGAATGGAAGCATATTTTCAGCAGCTTTTAAAGGTTCTTCCCAAGCCATCATAGAATTACCAAAATCAAAATTTAATCCTATCCATGGTGAATTAATTTTTTTTATAACCTTAACTAATTCTTCAGAAGTTTCATATTCATGATTTTCTAAAGCTAATTTTATTCTATATTTTTTTAGAAAAGGAATAATTTCATATAAATTTTGAAGAGAGTCGTCATAGACACTGATATCAAATTTTTGTTTTACTTTAGCATAATCATGAATACCGTCAGCCCCACACGTAGCTAAATTAGAGGAACTCGCTTTTTTCTTTACCGGAATATAGCTTCTAACGACTTCTGCACCTAAAAAATTAGCTACTAAGATCACTTCTTTAAGATGGTCGACCTCAAGGTTTCTAGTGTCAAGTTCGACATATAGATTATGTTTTTGCAAGTATTCTTTTATTTTTCTTAAATGTTCAGGCTTATTAGAGCCAAGTGCTCCCCATTGTTGGTCCAAATTATAATCAGGAACAATATTTATTTGAACTCCATCAAGACCTAATTCTACAGCTTTTTCCATAAAAGAAAAGACATCCATTCTTTTATTTTGGAATAATAAATGATAACTTTCACTTTCAATGCCTATTTTCATATTTTTCTCCTTACATTTTGTAGTTATAAAAAAAATCTTTTGTTTGTTCTCTTACAATCTTTTCTAAAAAAATTAATGCAATAATATTTGGAATGATAAGTAAACCAAGAATTGAATCTTGTATAAACCAAACTAATTTTAAAGAGCTTAAAGCTCCGAGTATTGATAATAATAAAAATGGATATTTGAAATATTGGGCTATAGCACTACCAAATAAGTAAGTAGTTCCAACTACACCAAAATACCATTGTGCTAAAATTGATGAATACGCAAAAAGTAGCATGCAGATAGAGACTAAATATTTTAAAAAAGGATTTATTTTTCCAAAAGCAGCTCCTACAAGTAAATCCGAAGGAAGTCCAGTATTGAGAACACCAGAGGATAAGATAACTAATGCAGTTAAAGTGCAGATAACTATAGTATCTATAAAGACTTCACTTATTCCAAATAATGCTTGTCTGACTGGATGGTCAGTAATAGCGGCAGAATGCAGAACAGGTGCAGAACCTTCACCAGCTTCATTAGAGTAAAGCCCTCTTGCTATTCCATATCTCATAGCATTTCTAATACTATAGCCAACAACTCCAGCTATTCCAGATTTAAAATTAAAAGCTTCTGCAAATATAGATTTAAAAGCTGGTATAATATTATGAAAATTAAAAAATAAAACAATAAAAGAACCTATAATATAAATTATAGCCATGCTAGGGACTAATTTTTCACTAAAACGGGCAAGAGATTTAATTCCTCCTACGATTACTATTCCTACGCAAATTACGATAAAAATACCAGAAAAGATAGGTGGAATACCAAAAATATTTTGTGAAACACTTGAAATAGCATTAGATTGAATTAAATTTCCTCCACTTATTTGTAAAACCATAAAAAAAGAGTAGAGGGTGGCAAGCCATTTAAGCTTCATTCCTTTCTCTATATAATACATAGGACCACCTACATATTCTCCTTTTTCATTTTTTTCACGAAAATAGATTCCTAATAGAATTTCTGCATATTTAGTGGCCATACCTAAAATTCCAGCAACCCACATCCAAAAAATAGCTCCTGGTCCACCTCCAACAATAGCAGTACCAACTCCTATAATATTTCCATTTCCAACACAACTTGCAAGAGCAGTACATAAAGCTTGAAAAGGGGTAATAGTCCCTTTTCCTACTATTTTATTTTTTTTATGTAGTGAATCATAAAGTGTAGTTTTTAGTATTTTAGGCAATTTTAGTATAGTAAAGAATTTTGTAATGATAGTAAAATAAGCTCCAAGACCGATAAGGGTTACTAACAACCAATTTCCCCATATAAGATTAGCTAAATTTTTAAAGAAAAATTCTAGACTTTCCATAATTCACCCCATTTTAAAGTAACTTTATTTATATAAAATTAGAACTAGATAGATTTTTCTTTTTCGTTTTTAGCTTTTATCATTTTTAAGAGTACTGTAGTAACAAGAATTCCTAATAAAGAGAAACCGACCATAAAGGAAAAAACGATTCTAAATCCTAATATACCAGGAAATTTATCAAGAATACTACCATAAAGAGTAAAAGCGAACATTTGTGGTGAATATCCTAAAATACAAGCTATTGACATTGCTGCACCACTAATTTCTTTTGGAACTTTAATTTCATCAATGGGTGCAAAAAAGACTGCTCTCATTGAAAAAATAATGACTCCAAATCCTAAAGTTAAAATCATTCCTAAATATGTATTGAAAGTTTCGTGTGGAAGAAAAATAAAGATTGTCATTGCTACTGCAGAAACTGCTAAAGCAATTCTTAAAAATTTAGTAGAAGACTTAAATTTTTTATCAACAAGGACTCCACCAAGAGGTCCTCCAATCATTTTTAGACCATATTGATTAATGATTCCGTATGCTCCTACTAATGCAACAGGCATTCCATAAATTTCTTTCAAAAAAGGAATAAAATAAGTAAGCCCACAGTAAACAGAGTATATTGAGAAGATTGTAAATGAAACTGCCCAAATTTCTTTTGTTTTTAGTGCTGTTTTTACTCCTTCCCATGCAATTTTATTTTTTCCTATTTTCTCACCTTGACTATTGGTATCAATAATTTTATCATCCTCTAGTAAAAAATAAGAAAGGACTCCAACAGATGCAATGGTAATAGAAAAAAATAAAATAGCACCTTTTAATCCATTTGCCCCTTCTCCCAATAGAGAGAAAATTCCTAGAGCAGAAAATGCAACTATTGTATCTACAACACCTCTACCAGCTTCTAAAAATCCAAACAATCGTCCTTGCTCATCACTAGAACCTAATAATCGAACAGCTTTTAACAAAACTGGCCAATAAATAACTTCACCAAATAAAGATAATAGACCCCATGAAAGAAGGATACCATAATAATTTGGGAATGTCGACATATATAGACCAACAAATCCAATACTTATTAATGATAGAGGAATTAATTTTTTCTTAGAAAATCGATCAGATATATAAATAGAAGCAAAGTTACCAAAAGTTTGAACTACTCCATATACGGATAAGGCTAAACCAATTTGGGTATGTGTTAATCCCATGAATTCTTGCATAGGAATATAAAATGCATCTTTTAGTGAAGAAAGTTTGAAAATAGTACCCCCACCAATAATTAATACAATAAAAGTAAAGATTTTTTTTAGATTTTTTTTCAAAAAAAACACCCCCTGTAATTAAAGTTCAAATTCTGAGAACTCTATCTTTTATTAAGTATAGTTAATAAAAATAGAAAAGTCAAATATTAATTTGTTTTATGTGGTTTTGTGTGGTTTTTGTGGAACTTGAATTTTTAAAAGTACTCAATGAAATTCAAGAAAACAATTGATGTATAGTTATGAAGAAGATTTTATTTTGTAATATTAATTCAATTGCTTTCATAAAATTATTATGATAAAATAGAAGGAAAGTTGGTAAAAGGGGGAATAAATGGAATTTAAAATGAATAAAGCCATAATAATAACTAAAGCAATGATAGTGACAGGTGCTATTGCTATTGCTCTTATATTCTTATCAATAGTATGTTTCAAAAAAATAGGTCCAGGATATGTAGGAGTAGTTTATAGTCCCAATGGTGGAGTGAAAGAAAAAATATTAACTCAAGGATGGAATTTTATAAATCCGTTATATAAAGTTACAGAATATACTATTTCGACAGAACAAGCTTTTTTATCAAAAGATAGAAAAGAGGGAAGTAATGATGATGATTCATTTTTAGTACCAACAAGTGATGGAAAAATGGTATCAGTAGATCTTGAGTACTCATATAGATTTGATCCTGAAATGGTAACTTCTATTTTTACTAGATTTAGAGGAAGAACAGGTGAAGATATTCAAAATACATTTATGAGAGGAAAATTAAAAACTTGGGCATCAGAAGTAGCCTCTAAATTTAATGTTTTAGATATTTATGGTTCTAAGAGAATAGAGCTGAACACAAAAGCATTTAATCATATTCAAAAACAGTTTGAACCTTATGGTATAATAATAGAATCTGTTAATTTTTCTAGAATAGGTCTAGATGCAGAGACTGAGAATGCGATACAAGCTAGAGTAAATGCACAGCAGGAATTGGAAAAGCAAAAAATAGAGAAAGAAAAAGCTGTAATTGAAGCTGAAAGAATGGCAATAGAGGAACAAGGAAAAGGAAATGTAAAAATAATTCAGGCCAAAGCAGAGGCAGAAAGAATTTTATTAAATGCTGAAGCAGTTTCACAATCAAATATAAAAATTTCAAAGTCTCTAACTAAAGAATTGGTAGAGTATGAGAGAGTAAAAAAATGGAATGGTATAATGCCTACAGTTCAAGGAAATGCAACTCCAATTGTAAAACTTTAATATCTAAATAGAAAGGAGCTAAAAATGAAAAAAGTAATAATATTGTTAATGATGTTATCAGTAGTAGGGTTCTCAAAGGATACTACGAAAAAATATGGATTACAAAAGAATAATTTATTTCCAGAGATAACATTAATTTCAACTGATGGAAAAGATAAAATAACTTCTAAAGAATTAGAAGGAAAAAAAACAATATATAGTTTTGTAACAACTTGGTGTACTTATTGTACAGAAGAAAGACCATTATTAAGTAATTTTTATAAAAATAATAAAAAAGATCTAAATGTTGTGTCTATTTTTATAGGAGGAAGTGGAAAATCCATAGATGAGTATGTGAAAAAACATCCTGCAGAGTATAAGTATTACCATGACAAAGATGAAAAAATAGCAAATAAATTTATAGTACGTGGGACTCCGACAACATATGTTGTTGATGAAGAGGGTGTTATCATGGCGAGAATATCAGGAGCTGTAAATTGGGATCAAGTTACAATTGAAGAATTAAATAAACTTCAAATACAATAAAGAGAATAATAATTTGGAGGGAAATATGGGTGAAAGCTTAAGTATTATAGTTGTTTTTTTAGCAGGGTTAGGAATGTTTTTAAGTCCTTGTATTATTCCAATTGTTCCGAGTTATCTTTCTTATATTTCAGGGGTTGTAATTGGGGAAGAAATAGATATAAAGAAGAGATGGTGGATAATTTCAAATACAGTGTTTTTTATAATTGGATTTGGGACAGCTTTTTCAATTTTACAATTAATATTGTCTAAGTTTACTAATTTTGCCTCTTTATTTATAGAAAGTAAAATATTAAATATTATTTTTGGAATTTTTATAATAATAATGGGATTAAATGTTTTAGGAGTATTTAAAATAAAAAAATTATATTCAGAGAAAAGAATGGAAGTAAAGTTTGTCAGAAAAAATTATTTAACTTCTTTTGCTTTTGGATTTACATTTGGATTTGGATGGGTTCCTTGTATGGGTCCAATTCTTTTTACAATTTTTTCTTATTTATCAACAAATACAACTATAAAAGAAGGTATTTTCTATATTTGGATATTTACTCTAGGAGTGGGGCTTCCATTTTTACTTTTTGCTTTCTTTTTAGATAGATTAACTAAATTTAGAAGAATATTTGCAATGTCAGATAAAGTTAGTGGAGTTATTCTGGTAATTATGGGAACTTTATTAGCTTTTGATAAATTAATTATTTTTGCAAATGGAGAGTTTTTATTTACAATAAAAAATTTGTTTGGATTTTAGTAAAAATTAAGAAAAACTTTAGTAATTTTAGATTACTAGAGTTTTTTTACAATTTAATTATCTATATTTTACTATTGGAATAGTGAAATATAGAGGGAATATTTATTTAGTTTGGTATAAATAAATAGAGTTGATTTTAATTATATAAGTTGAAAGTATTTAAAGTAAAAGGAGAGGATTTTAAAATGTTAAAAGAAATGTTAACAGAAAATTTAATCAACCTTAATTTAAAGGCACAAAATAAAGAAGAAGCGATTAATGAATTAATAGAAATGCTTTTTAATGAAAAAAAAATAAAAGATAAAGAAATTTTTAAAGAAGAAATTTTGAAAAGAGAATCAATATCATCAACAGGTTTGGAAGATGGAGTTGCTATTCCACATGGGAAGAATAAAACAGTAATATTTCCCAGCATAGCCTTTGGACGAGTAAGAAATGGAATAGAATTTGAATCATTAGATGGAAATCCAACAACTATGATATTTATGATAGCAGCTCCTGAAGGAGCTACAGATTCCCACATAGAAACACTTTCAAAATTAACAACAATTTTATTAGAAGATGATGTTAGAGAGAAGCTATTAAATGCAAAAACAAAAGAAGAAGTTCTAAAGATTTTATTAGAGTATAAAAATGAAGAAAAAAAAGAAATAAATTTCAATGAAGGATATGATATTTTAGCTGTAACAGGTTGTCCAACAGGAATAGCTCATACATATATGGCTGCAAGTTCTTTAGAAAAAAAAGCTGAAAGTTTAGGAATAAAAATAAAAGTAGAGACAAATGGGTCAACAGGTGTAAAAAATAAATTATCTGATAAAGAGATTGAAATGGCAAAAGGAATTATTGTTGCAGCAGATACATCAATAGAAATGGATAGATTTAAGGGGAAAAATGTTGATATAGTCCCTGTTAAAGATGGAATAAAAAGACCTGAGGAGCTTATTTTGAGAGCTTTAGAAAAAAAAGCACCGATATATCAAGGGGAAATGAATGGAAATAAGTCTAAGACTTCATCAGAAAGAAAAGGGATATATAAACATCTTATGAATGGTGTTTCTAATATGTTACCTTTTGTTGTGGGTGGGGGAATATTAATAGCTCTTTCTTTCATTTTCGGAATCGAAGCTGCAAACTCCAAGCATGAGACTTTTAATCCACTGGCTAAAATGTTAATGGATATAGGGGGAGGAAATGCTTTCTTCCTAATGGTACCTGTATTAGCAGGTTTTATTGGGATGAGTATAGCAGACAGACCAGGATTTGCACCAGCAATGGTTGCAGGACTCATTGCTACAAATAATGGTGGCGGATTTTTAGGTGGGTTGATAGGAGGTTTTCTAGGTGGTTACATTGTATTAGGATTAAAAAGAGTATTTTCAAAGTTACCAGCTTCTCTTGAAGGATTGAAGCCTGTTCTGATATATCCGTTACTTGGAATTTTTCTTACAGGTCTTGCAATGTATGGACTAATAATTGAGCCAGTAGCTTATCTAAATAATGAAATGACAGAATTTTTGAAAAATTTAGGAACTGGAAATTTAGTATTTTTAGGAATAATATTAGGTGGAATGATGGCAGTAGATATGGGTGGTCCTATAAATAAAGCAGCGTTTACTTTTGGAATAGCAGCAATTGCTACTAAAAATTATGCTCCACATGCGGCTGTTATGGCTGGTGGAATGGTACCTCCTCTTGGGATAGCATTGGCAACAACGATATTTAAAAACAAATTTACAAAGGAGGAAAAAGAGGCTGGTGCAATTTGTTATGTAATGGGAGCTTCATTTATAACAGAAGGGGCAATACCGTTTGCAGCATCAGACCCTATGAGAATTATACCAGCTTCAATAGTAGGTTCAGCATTTGCTGGGGGAATGGCATTATATTTAGGTTGTTTATTACCTGCACCACATGGTGGAATTTTTGTACTGCCTATTATAACCAATCCAGGGATGTACTTTTTTTCTGTGATTATGGGTTCTGTAATAACTGCAATGATAATAGGGGTCTTAAAACCTTCAATAAAATAAAATAAAAAGAATAAAATTATGAAAGCTTTATTCTTGAAAATAGGTTGTGATGATGATGAATAAAAATGGAAATAAAATTTATACTGTTACATTAAATCCTGCAGTAGACTATTATTTAGGATTTGATAATTTTAAAGAGGGAAAATTAAATTCTCCAAGAACAGCTTATACTCTTCCTGGTGGTAAAGGGATAAATGTATCCAAGGTATTGGCTAATTTTGAACAAAAATCCATAGCTTTAGGCTTTGTGGGAGGATTTACAGGGGATTATATGAGAACCTCTTTAAGAGAAGAAGATATAGAATTTAAATTTACGGAATTAGAAGAAGACACTAGAATCAATATAAAAATAAATAATAATGGATTAGAAACAGAAATTTCAGGAAAAGCTCCAAATATTTCTGAAAGTAAAAAAGAAGAATTCCTAAAAAAACTGATTGAAATACAAAAAACTGATATTTTAATCTTGTCTGGAAGTATTCCAAAAAGTTTAAATGAAAATATTTATAGTGAAATAATTTGTAATGTTCCAAGAGAGACAAAAGTTATATTAGATTCAAGAGGAAAAGGTTTTGATTTGGCTTTAAGAGAAGGAGTTTTTTTAGTTAAACCTAATCAAACAGAATTAGAGGAATACTTTAATCGAAAGATTGAAACTTTAGAGGAATTTATATTTGCAGGAAAAGAGTTACAAAAATTAGGTGCTGAAAATGTATTGATATCATTAGGTGAAAAAGGTTCTATATTGGTGACAAAAAATTTGGTATATAAAGGTAATGTACCTAAGGGAAAAATGATTAGTACAGTGGGGGCTGGAGATTCAATGGTAGCAGGAATAGTTTATGGATTAAATAAATATGGAACAATAGAAAATGCCTATAAATATGGAATAGCTTCAGGAAGTGCAACTGCTTTTTCAGAGGGATTGGGAAAATTTGAATTTATGGAAAGTTTATTAACAATGATAGAAATTGAAGTTATAAGTTAAAGAACTAAGTAAGCTAGATTTATATGTTAAGTTAGTAGATAAAAAAATAAAGAAAAACCTTTAATAGTAAATAGATTACTATTAGAGGTTTTTTTATATTTAGAGATGATAGAGTTTAAAGATGATACTTTATTTTATTCAGTAGTGCTTAATTTTTATTTCTATTCATCCAGAGAAAAATTTTCAATTATATATCCTAATTCTTTAAAAGTAGCAATTGCTATTTCAAAGTTCTCTTTTTTTACTAGTAAATGGTAATCTTCACATCTTAGAACAAGGTCTTTTAATTTTTTATTGGTTGAAATAAGTTGTAACAATTCTTTGTTGTTTTTTAATGCTAAAACTACATATTTAGTTGTGACTTCTATTGCCAGACTATTTTGTAGGGCAGTATTAAAAAATTCTTCCCAAAATGTAGGCAAATCACATTTCACACTGCTTTTAAAATTATTGATTTTTTTTATAAGATCTGTTTTAGAAAAAATATCATTGAGTAAAGTTTCAGTTGTAACTTTATATTTATGAGGACTAATTTTAATACCAATTTTTTCACAAAGTATAGTTTTAGAAGGTGAATCTCCTAAAATTGTGATAATAAGACGCTCTTCATCAAGTTCTAAAGTACCTTCAGTTTTTAATTCTTTAAACTGATATTTTTTTTGTATATCAAAAACATATTTACCAAATTCTGTAAGTTTTACATATTTTAAACCATCAAATTTACTTAAGTGACCACTTTTTATGAATAGAGAATTATCATTTTTGGGTTTATTATAGAAAACTTCAAAAATACCTAAACTTCCTAAAAGAAAAAAAATAGATTTGATAAATGGAATAATTACATATTCAATATACTTTTCATAATTTAAAATTTTAGTCCGTTCATAGTTAGCTTCATTTATATAAAGATACTCATAAGCTATATCAGGGGCAATTATATCAATAAAATCATCTTGGAAAAGAATTCTATTAATAATATTATCAATACTTACAGTAGAGTTGGAAGTATTGGTGGAACTAAATTCTTTAATAACTTTTGTAATAGTATTAAAACATTTTATTAAATTTTCTTTTTGTTCTAATTTACCTGCATTTCCTTTTAAAAAATTTAAATAGAGGAAAGAGTATGAAAGAGAATTTTTATCTAATGCTTTTCCAGAAAGAAACTCTAAAACTAAATTTTTAATACCATCATCTTCAGAAAATTTTTCAATTAAAGTATCTTCATTAATTAAATAAAAAAACAAAGCAATATTTTCAGTTTTAAGTTGCTCTAAGTCTTTTCCATCTTGATAATATTCTGTAATATTACAGTATTTCATCATATTAATTTTAATATTTTTAAGGATTTTCCCACTGGAAGATAGAGAAATTCCTGACTGTTTGAAAAAATTATAATAAATTTTAATGTTTTCTATAAATTCTTTTTCATTATGGTCATTAAATTCATAATTTAATTCTTCAGAGTTAAGAATATGATATTCTTTAGGTTTTTCTTCAAGACCCTTTCGGATATTTTTGATAATGTTATAATTTAATGATAAGTACTCTTTTTTAGGAATATCTTTTATTATTTTAAAAAATAAAAATTCATTATGTAAATTTTTATTTAAATCATAGTTAGTACCATTAGTTAAAATTTCCTCTCTGTTATCTTCTATAAAATATTTACCATTCCAAGCTATTGTATAGAAAATTTCTTGAACTCTTTTTGGTAAAGTTTTATAGATAACTTTAAAAGTATCTGGTTGCAGAGCTTCCTCAAGAAGGTTAAGAAAAATCTCTTTAGAACTATCTTCTTTAATAAGACTAATTTCAAAAACATTAAGATTTTTTCCTATATATCCTTCTGAAATCCAGTTTAAAAAATATGTTTTAAAAAGTTTAAAAAGTGCTTCTTTTGAATAAAAATTATCCAGTTCTATATAAAATGGTAGTGTTTTCATCATATTTTCCCCTATGTTGTTTCATTTCCTAAAATAAATTTGATGTCTTGTTCTGTTAAAAATTTTGAAGAGCTATTATCTTCAAAAATTAATTCATCGAGCAATTCACTTTTTAATTCTTGAAGTTTTAAAATTTTCTCTTCAATAGTATCTTTGAGTATAAGTTTATAAGAAAAAACCGTTCGATCTTGTCCCATTCGATATGCTCTATCAATAGCTTGATTCTCAACAGTTTTATTCCACCAAGGATCGTATATAAAAATAGTGTCTGCCGAAGTAAGATTAAGACCTATTCCACCAGTTTTTAAAGTCATAACAAATGCTTGATAAGTGGAATCAGTTTGAAATTTTTCAACGAGTTCTTGTCTATTTTTAGTACTACCAGTCATTGATAAATGATTAATGCCTTCTGTTGTTAAGCTTTCACAAATACTTTTTATGGATGCTAAATAATTAGTAAAAATTAATACTTTATGACCATTTGCAACTGCATCTTTTACATTGTTAATTAATAATTCTTTTTTACTTGAAGTTATATAATCTCTTTTGTTTTCAGGACAACTTGCTATTTGACGTAGTTCATTAAGAGCCTGTAGTATATGGATTTGTGATTTTTCTAAACCTTGAGTTGTAATTCTATTATTGATCATATCATAATAGTATCTTCTTCTATCTTCGTAGTATCTTTTTTGTTCAGGGTTCATTTCTATAAATAGAGTTTGTTCGATTTTGTCTGGTAAGTCTTTTAAAACTTCTTTTTTCAAACGTCTTAAGATAAATGGATAGATTTTTTTTCTTAATTCTTCCATGGCTTCTTTATCATTTTCTTTTTGAATAGGAATGGCATAAAGATTATTAAATTCGTTTAAAGTTCCAAACATAGTTGGATTTAAAAATCTAAAAAGAGAATATAACTCACTAAGGTTATTCTCAATAGGAGTTCCACTAAGTGCTATTCTACTTTTAGATTGAAGAAGTAGAATAGACTTTGTAGTTTGAGCATTAATATTTTTTATATTTTGAGACTCATCTAAAACCAAGATATTAAATTTATAGTCTTTTAATTTTTCTATATCATTTCTAACTGTACCATAAGTGGTAAGAACGATTTGAGAATTATCAATGCTAGAAAGCTCTCTATCATTGCCGTAGTAGATAGTTGTATTGAGTGAAGGAGCAAATTTTTGTATTTCATTTTCCCAGTTAAAAATTAAACTTTTAGGCATTATGATTAAACTAGGTTCTTTACTCTGCTTATGAGACTGAGCTAATAAAGTTATCGCTTGTAAGGTTTTACCAAGTCCCATATCATCGGCAAGACAAGCTCCTAGATTATTATCAACAAGGTAACTTAACCATTTATAACCATATTCTTGATAATTTCTAAGCTGAGCATTGATAACGGGAAAATCAAACTTTAAGTTATTGAGATTGTTTAAGCCCTTAAAGAAATTTTTGTTTTTTTCTAATTCCTGAGTAAACACTCCATCAACAATTAACTCATCGATTAAAGGGAAATCAAAAAAAGAAATTTTTATTTTGTTTTTATTTTTTCTTTTAAAGAGACGTTCTAGTTTTTCAATATATTTATGATTGATTAAGGCATTAGTACCGTCACTTAATAAAATATATGAGTCTGTTTTATATTTTGAGATAGTGTCTAAAAGAGAAAAAGTTTCACCTTCAATCTCTATTTGGATATCACCTTCTAAAAAATCTAAAGAATGATGAAAAATCCCTATAATTTTAGGAGTGACAGCCTTAATATTATATTTTTTTAATTTTTCAGTTCCAATAATTTTGTAAAGACTTGCAAGTTTAAGAAGCTCTTTTCCAATAAATTCTTTAGCTAGTTGCTCTTCTAAGATAAAAAGATTTTCACTATCAAAATAGTAGTCATCTTTTATTTTAAGTTTTTTTTGATGTTTTGCAATAATTTTACTGATAAATGTTAAAACTTCAGAAAATTCATCAGTATTTATATCAGAAAGAGTAATTTTTTTCTCTAACGAATTGATTAATGCAATTTGTTTTATAGAATTTTGGATAAAAAAATCATAATTCATTGTGGAAATTTCTAAGTTTATTTTCATATATAGACAATTATCAGGAGTAATTTTTTCAATTATAATCACAGGTGTAAGCTGAGAAAAATCTCCATTTTCTAGTGTGTAATCCAAAAAATTAAAATCAATATTTTGAAAATGAGTAAAGAAAAGTGTTATAAAGTTTTCAGCATTTTCAATTGGAAATATAGAATTTAGGCTGCTAATTGGATAAATAGATTGATTATTGATATTTATTTTATACAAAGTATCATCTCTTAGAAAATATTCATCAGTTATTATTAAAAAATCAGAATAAATATTATTTAAAAAAATAGTAGACTGTAGCTTTGTAGGGTCATTTAACAGCTCAGATATTTTTAATGATAAAATATTTGTTGAGTCTGATAAAATAATTTGTTTAAAATTTTCATTAATAAAATTGGGAAGTTTGATAAAGTGGACTAATAATTCTGGATTATCAGAAATAGAAAGTCTACTGCTAGAATCTTTATTGTTGTCTTCCCAAAGATTGTTCCAATTTTGAACAAAGACTTCGTCTTTTATGCTATTAAAAAAATTCAGACTCTTAATAGCTGTAGGTGAAAAAATATTATTATCAAGAATATCTGGAATATTAGTTAATTCATCATAAAGGTCAGTAGTAGGGATAATATAAGTCCCTATTTCATCAACTTTAAGCATGAAATAAATTTTTTTTATGGTTGGATTCATTAATGTTTTCTCCTTAGAGTGGAATCTATAATTATTGTAAACTTAATTTTATCATGAATAACGTTTTTTTTCAAGAGATAGAAGTTAAATATTATTGAGAGTAAAGAAAATATTATACTTAAATAACAATTAATAAGAATTGTTATTTAAGTATAATTCTAATTGTGACAAAATTGTGACAAAAAAATATTGACATAAAAAAAATTATGGGCTATTCTAATATGGCTAGAAAAATTAATCTAAAGAACAAGGGGAGAGCAAAAATGGGAGTTCTAAAGGTAGAAGTTAAAGAAAAAATAATCGATATTGTTGAAAATTGTATGGGGGAAGCAACTGCTAATTGTGTGTCTTCTTGCCCAATGCATACTGATGTAAAAAAGTATGTACAATTAATAGGGGAAGGGAATGGAAAAGAATCGATAAGAGTTATTCGTGAAAAACTTTTTTTACCAGGGACACTGGGAAGAATATGTGCACACCCTTGTGAAGAGGGATGTAGAAGAAATGAAGAAGATTTTGCAATTTCTATTGCTTCTTTAAAAAGATATGCTGCTGATAATTTTGATTCATCAGAGGACTGGGATTTAGAAAAAGAGCCTTCAAATATGAAAAAAATTGCTATTATAGGAGCAGGACCAGCTGGAGCTCAAGCAGGAATAGATTTAGCTAAAAAAGGTTATCAAGTAACTATATTTGAAAAATTAACAGTGCTTGGTGGAATGATGAGAGTTGGAATACCAGAATATCGTTTGCCACGTAATATAATAGATAAAGAATACTCACTTTTAGAAAAATTAGGTGTAGAAATAAAGTTAGGAACAGAGATAGGAAAAGATATATCATTTGATGAATTAAAAAACAACTATGATAGTATTTTAGTGTGTGTAGGTCGACAAGAGGGTAGAATAGATCGTTCTCTTGAAAATTCAGATGCAGAAGGAATTTTTCATGCAGCCGAATATTTAAAAGAGATTTCTTTAACTCAAGATTTTAAAAAAGCTGGAAAAGTAGTGGCTGTCATTGGTGGTGGAGACGTTGCAATGGATTGTGCAAGATCTTCTATGAGAATAGGAGAAGTAGAAAGAGTTATCGCTATTCCTCTAGAAGGTTCTTTTGAAGCAATGCCTTCTTCTTCGCATGAAATTCATGGAGCAAAAGAAGAAAAGATTGAATTCAAACTTGGATATGGAATTAATAAAATAATTAAAGATGAAAATAATAGAATTTGTAGCATAGAATTAAAAAAATGTATTTCACTTTTTGATGAAAATAAAAATTTTTCTCCTAAATATGATGTTAACAATTTAGAAATAATAGAAATTGATACTCTTGTTTTTGCAATAGGACAAGGGGTGGATAGTAGTTTTGATATTCAAGATACTCTTTCAAAAAAGAAAAATGGAACTTTTGATTTTGATGAAGTAACAATGCAATCAACCTCAGATCCAAAAATATTCATAGCTGGAGATTGTGCAAGCTCATTTATTGTAGTTGAAGCCATGGCTGAAGGAAGAAGAGCAAGTATTTCAATAGACAGATTCTTAAATGAAAAAGATTTAAAAGAGGGAAGAATTTTAGAAGAAGAAAAAAGTTATAAAAGTAAATTAGAGTTGCCAAAAGAATATTTACCTGCTGGTTGGGATTCAGCAGAAAAAGTAAAAAGAAATTATAATTCAACTATTTCAGTAGAAGAGAGAAACAAGTCATTTTCTGAAGTAGAAAATGTTTTAACAAAAGAAGAAGCAGAAAAAGAAGCTAATCGATGTTTACAGTGTGAATGTAAACTTTGTATGAAAGAGTGTATAATGCTAAATGATTATACTGATTGTCCAAAAACATTATTTAAAGAGTATTTAGAAAAAGGATATGAGCATCTTGATGCAAAAATTGCATATTCTTGTAATATGTGTGATCAGTGTACTTTGAAGTGTCCTAAAGAATTTGAAATAAAAAAAATATTTGGTGGAATAAGAAGTGAATATATAAAAGATAATGATGGAAGATCTCCAATGAAGGGACATAGAGCTATAGAAGTACATCAATATTTAGGTTTTTCAAAGATGTTTAATACTACTAATGCTGCTCCAAACCAGAAGAAAACAAAATATGTTTTCTTTCCAGGATGTTCATTACCTTCTTATAATCCAAGTGCTGTAGGAAATGTTTTAGAGCACTTAAACGATAAGTTAGGAGGAGAAGTTGGTTCAGTCTTAAAATGTTGTGGAAAGCCTCCTAAAGCACTAGGCCAAGATGAATTGTTTAAAGAGAGATTTAAATCAGTTCAAGATGAATTGGATAAGGTAGAATGTGAAACTGTTATTGTTGCTTGCCAATCTTGTTATGGAATTTTTGATACTTATGCCAAGCAAAATGTAATATCACTTTGGGAATTACTACCTAAAATAGGGCTTCCAGAATCTCAAATTAAAATAGGTGAAAATTCAGATGTTAAATTTAATATTCACGATTCTTGCTCAATTAGAAAAATGACTAATATTCACGATGGTATAAGATGGATTATGAATGAGTTAGGATATAATGTAGAAGAATTAGAAAATTCAAGAGAGAAAACAAGATGTTGTGGATTTGGAGGAATGATTGTTCCAGCTGTTCCTGGAGTAGCAAAAAGAGTTATGGAAAGAAGAGCCCATGAAACTACAACAGGTCATATGGTAACATATTGTGCAGCTTGTAGAGAGTCTATGGAGAATGGTGGAACAGATGCACAACATATACTAGACTTAGTATTTGGAGATACGTATATGAATAAGCATGTAGCTAAAAGAAATCAAGGACCTGTAGAGCAATGGATGAACAGATATAAAGCTAAGAGAAAAATAAAAGAGATAGCTAAAAAATAATAAAGGAATTAAAATAAAAAAATAAAAAAGGAGTAAAAGATGAAAAAAATATTTTTATTAATAATACTTTTAATCTCGTTGACTATTTTTGGAAAGGACTACTCACAATACAAAAGTGATGTTCTTATCAGTCCAAAAACTGCAAAAAAATTGATAACTGAAGAGAAAAACCTTGTAATAATAGATGTAAGACGTAAGTTAAAGTTTTTTAGAAATCATGTTAAAGGTTCATATAATATGTGGCGACCTGATATGGAGTCTAAAGACGGGAGATATGGAAAAATAAAAGGAATGAGAGCTTCGAGAGAAGAATTGGAAGAAGAGTTTTCTGAAATGGGAATCAATAATGATACATTAATCATACTTTTAGGCGATAACTTAGATGAGTATAGATTATGGTGGATTATGGATTTGTATGGAGCAACAAACATGAAAATAGTTGATGGAGGATATGCTGCTTTAAAAAAGACAGGTATAAAAACAGAACTAGGTAGGGAGGCTAAAGTGAAAAAAGGGACTTATAAATTTCCTGAAAGTTCAAATAAAGATACAGTGTCAACATTCGATGATGTAAAAGCATGTTTAAATACACATGTTTTAATATTAGATACTCGTTCAAATACTGAAAATAATGGAACTGATTTAAAAGTAGGTGCTTCTGTAAAAGGAAAAATACCTGGGTGTACTTTCTTAGAGTGGAGCGATGCATTAGATGAAAATAAACAGATGAAATCATATGATGAATTAGTAAAACTTTTTAATGAAAAAGGAGTAGTAAAAAGTAAAGAGATTATTGCATATTGTCAATCAGCAGTAAGATCAGCTCATACTACTTTTGTATTAAAAGAGTTATTAGGATATAAAAATGTAAAAAATTATGATGGATCATGGATAGAATGGTCATATCAAGCATCAAAAAATAATGCTCCTATTAAATAAAAAAGAGAGGAATAAAAATGAATAAAATAACAAAAATAATAATTGCAATCTTAGTTTTAGTAGGGTTGGCTGTAATTTTAGTAAAAAGTGGAGCTATAGAATATTTAAAGGATAGAGAAAAATTAGAAACATTGATTAAAAGTTTAGGAATTTGGGGTCCAGTAGCATATATAGGATTATATGCTGCAGTAGCGATAACTTGTATATCAGTATTACCCATTACTCTTGTAGGTGGAATTGTTTTTGGACCAGTAATGGGAATATTATATACTGCCATAGGAGCTTCATTAGGTCTATCTCTTGCCTTTTTAATTGCAAGATATATTGCTAGAAAACCAATGGAAAATAAATTTGGAAATACTGAAGCTTTTAAAAAAATAAATGAAGGAGTAAAAAACGAAGGATGGTTTATTCTTGCTACAACTCGTCTTTTACCAATATTTCCATTTGGAATACAAAACTACGTATATGGTTTAACTTCAATAGGATTTGTACAGTATGCAGTATTATCAACAATATTTATTTTGCCAGGAACATCAGTATTTGTAATGCTTGCAGGTGCAGTAGCTTCAGGAGATAAAGGGACAGCAGTAAAATATTCTCTTATAGCTTCATTGATATTCTTTGCATTAACAATGATAACTAAAGTAATAGCTAAAAAATCGAAAGCTAAAAAATAAATAAAAAAAAATAAAAAAATAAAATGAAGCTATATAGTTAAGTCTATATAGCTTCATTTTATTTTTATCTTTATTAAATAATGTGAACCTTATTTAATAATCTAAGTTATAGATTAAGATAGTTTGTTTAATATTTTTTTTCCTTCTAAAAATCTTTGTGTAGCTGTAAATAAGACAATAAAAATAAAAATTAAAGTTAAATAGTTTAAGTAAGTTTGAAATAGAATCATTAGAGAAAACATAATAAAACCTTCTGTTCGTTCAGCTAAACCTGGTTGGTAATAAAAAGATTTTTCACTTTTTTTTGTTGTTAGTGAACCAGTCACTAAAAAAATTGTCATTGAAATTATAATTGAGCAAGCTAAGCATAAAAATAAAAAATTAATATTTGGATTTTTTAGTGCTAAACCCAAAATTAGAGATATTTCTACTATCCGATCAAAAGTTATGTCCATAACTGTCCCAAAGGGAGTAGAACCACTGTGTCTAGCAATAGTCCCATCAACGGCATCTAAATAACCTGAAAACCACAATAAAGCTATAGCTATATATGGAAAATCTAAATAAATTAAGATTCCACTTGCTATTCCAAAGATGAGAGCTATACTTGTTACTTGATTGGCTGTAATATTTAATTTTATAAAAATATTTGCTCCAAGTTTGATAAATGGTTGAATAAATTTTCTACAATTAGTATCGAGCATATTTGTTTAGTATAATAATAATACTTTTAAATTATTATACCCCTCCTATTTTCTATATTTTTATTTGAATAATTTAATTTTATGATATGAAGACAAGATCATTAAAGTTATATTGAAGAAAAACTTCTTCTTCTAAAGTAAGTGAAAATGGTAGTCTATTTTGCTTTATAGTTATAAGAAGTCCAGAAATATTAACTTTAATAAAATAATATCCTAACTTAAAAATACATTCTTTAAGGATTCCTTTGCTATAGACAATATTTTCTATATTAGTATTAATTGAACTGGTTATTTCAATTCTTTCACTTGGAATAATAAAAAAAGTATTTTCTTTTATTTGTTCTTTTATAAATGTGGAACTATTTTTTGGGTGTTGAGGAAATAAAATAGAAAATTTATTAAGTGAAATAATATTTTCCATACCTAAAAAACTGGCAACATTGAAAGACAAAGGTTGAGAATAGATTTCAATTGGAGTCCCTTTTCTAATAATTTGACCTTTTTCCATTATAATAATTTGATCAGAAAGAAAAAAAGCTTCATCTTTGTCATGAGTTATAAAAATAATAGTTATTTTTAAAGTTTTTTGTAGTTTTTTTATTAAATTTTGCATTTTTTCTCTAAGTTCACCATCAAGTGCTGAAAAAGGTTCATCCATAAGAAGTAACAATGGCTCCATTATAAGGGCTCTTCCTATTCCTACTCTCTGCTTTTGACCACCACTTAATTGATTAGGAAATCGTTCTCTTAAATCTTCTAATCCTGAAAGAGTAAGAATTTTCATTCCTTTAGTCTCTATTTCATTTTTTTTTATTTTTTTTAGTCGAAGTCCAAAAACAATATTTTCAAAAACAGTAAGATGAGGAAGAAGAAGTGAATCTTGAAATACCATGGAAATTTGACCTTGTTCAATAGCCTCTTCCACTGTGTTATCTTGAATTGTAACAGTTCCAGAGAATTTTTTTTCTTGTCCTGAAATAATATTTAAAATAGTTGTTTTTCCTGAACCAGAAGGTCCTAGTATAGATAGAAATTCTCCTTTTTTTGCTTTAAAGTTTAAAGCAGAGATAGAAAAATCACTATAGCTTTTATATATATTTTCAATTATTACCATTATTATTTTTCTCCTTGCTTGTATAAAAAAAGTTTTGAATAGATTTTTCGATAAACAAAATGAAAATCATATTTATAACTATATAAATGATACTATAGACAGCCCCTATCTTAAAATCTCCACCAGAAATAAAAGGAAACATCAAAATTGGAATAGTGATGATTTCACCTCCACCTATAATAAGGGTGATTAGGTATTGAGAGAAAGAGACTATAATTACAAAAGAAATAGCAGTTATAAAAGTTGGTAGAAGAATGGGTAAATTAATTTTGAAAAAAATTTGAAAAGAATTTGCACCCATAATTGTAGCCATTTTTTCATAATCTTTATTTAGAGTAGAATAACCACTTGAGAGAGTCCTAATATAATATGGAAATGTAATTAATGAATGAACAATACCGACTCCTAAAAATGTTTCAATTAAATTCAATTGAATAAAGAAAAATTGTATTCCCATGGTTGTGACAAAAGCTGGAATAATAAGTGGTAAAAGTATAATCGTTTCTATGATGCTTTTACCTTTAAAATCATTTTGACCAATATAAGAAGCTACTGGAGTTCCTAATATTATATTTATAAAGACTGCTATTATCGCAATTAGACTAGTGTTTTTTATTGCAGATAAAGTTTTTTTGTTTATTAAAACATAATTCCAATTATTTAAATTAAATCCTTCTAAAATTATTCCAACAAAAGGAAGTAAAAATATAAGGATAATAAAGAATAATAAAAGTCGCATTAGAATGTTTTTAAACATAGAAGTCATCTAATTCCATCCTTTTTCGCTATATTTAGTAAGTGAATTTAATATTTTGAAGGCTAAATAGCCAATAAAAAGAGTAAAAATTGATATTAATAAATTTATTCCCATGATGATTCCACGATTACTTAGTGAACCTCTAGAATAAAGTTCATAAATGTAGACAGAAAGCGACTTGGGATAAGTGACTCCAAGTAAATATGGAGTTTCAAAAGCAACTATGAAGTAAGAAAAAATAATGAAAAAAGAAATTATAAGTGTTGGGAAAATTAGTGGGAGAATAATTTTTATAAAAAACTTGAAATCACTCATATTGTAGAGATACCCCAAAGGTTCCCATTTATTAATGATTCTTCTAACTACAGGGAGTGACATCATTACAATAAATGGAATTGTTTTCCAAACATAAGTGATTATAATACCAGTTCCAAATCTATCATTGGTTAAAATAGGAAAATCTTGATATTTGCTAATAATATTTAAATTTATTAATAATGTGCTTAGGACTCCTTTTTGCATAAAAAGAATTAAAATACCATAAGCAGCAACGAGATATGGAACAAAAAGAGGAGCTTCTATTATTTTTTGAAAAAAAGTAGGAAAAAGAATTTTTCTTTTCAAATTTAAATAAATTAAATAGATAATAGCCACTGAAAGTGTTAAAGATATTATACCTGAGATTAGAGATATTCGACCGGTGAATAATATTGAAGTATATAGGTTATTATCATTAAAAATTTCAAAATAATTTTTCAATGAAAATTTAGAGATTCCTCCAATGGTATTATACCCAAAAGAAGTAGAAATCCCATAAAAGATCCCATAAAAATAGAAAAAAATCATATAAATTATAAAAGGAAATAAAAGAAAAATTTTATTATCTTTTCCCAACATTTTCATACCAACCCTCTTCTATAATAAGTGTTTTTTCAGGTGAAAGTTCTCTAACTCTTTTAGATTTTAACTCATTCAAAGGAACAACTTTATCATTTTGGGAAAGATTTTTAAATGATTCTTTCTCTGTTTGACTTAGCATATCAAGAGATAATATTGTAAAATCTCCCCAATTTTTAGGATCTTGCTTTAAAAGTTGCATTTTAGGAGATAATAATTGGTTGATCACAATTAATGCTTCATTTTTATTTTTTGCATTTGCAGGAATAGTCAAGTAATGATTATTAAATAATGTGCCATTTTTTAATAAAAAGCTCTTTGAAGACTGAGGATATTGTCCTGCTTCAATTTTAGAAACAACTTTGCTTATTGTATATCCCATGCTTATATTAATTTCTCCATTGGAGTAAAGTTCATCCAATTTCCCTTCAGATTCAGGATAAGTATCTCCTTTTCTCCATAAAAATGGTTTTAGAGTTCTGAAGTATTTCCAAACAGGTTCTAGTGCTGTTTTTAGTTCTACTGTTGACATTTTTTCAATATTTTCTAATCCAATTATATCAATTGCAATATTTCTAACAAAAGCACTTCCTGTAAAATTAGTTGTTGAAGGGTATGTGAATTTTCCAGGATTATTTTTTACATATTCTAAAAGAGAAGCTGAATCATAAAAGGGAAGAGTATTATTGTTTGAGTTCACAGTATTATAAATAAAATTAAACTGTGCTTCTCCCCAAGGTGCTTCCATTCCTAGTATAGGTTCACCAAAATCTTTTTCTAATGTTGATGGATTCACAAGAGAAATATTTTCTAAATTTTTTATCATGTTAGGAATTAAAACATTCGCTTCTTTAAGATGTTTAAAATTTTCACCATTTACCCATAAGATATCTAAAGTTCCATTTTTTCTTTTGGCTTCTTTTTCAATGATGAGCTTATTGACAGTATCTCTAATATCGGTTAAAGGAACTCTATTTAAAATTATTCCTGTATTAATTTTTATCTCTGGAGCTACAACATTATCCATAAATAGATTTATCTCTTTAGATCCACCCCACATATATATATTAACAGTTTTTTCTTTTTTTCCTTCACATCCTAAAAATAAAAAAACTAATATTAGTGATAAAATTTTTTTTTTCATAACTCCTCCATTGGAATTTTATTACCTAAATAAGGCAAAGATATAACAATCTATTATACAACATATTGAAGAAAGTTCAAAAGAATTTTTACAAAATAAAGATATATAAAATATAAAAAATTACTTTATTATATGAAAGCTATAAGATTTATGTTATAATACACTTTTATAAAACTCTAGAATTATAGACTAGGAGGGATTTAAATAATGAAGAAAGCAATGATAATCACTTATGGTTGTGCAATGAATGTAAACGAAAGTGCTAAAATAAAAAAAATGTTAATGAATATGGGATATACAATGACAGAAACCTTGGAAGAGTGTGACTTGGTATTTTTAAATACATGTACAGTCCGGGAAGGAGCTGCAGTTCAAATATATGGAAAATTAGGAGAATTAAAACAATTAAAAGAAAATCGTGGAGCAATAATTGGAATAACAGGTTGTTTTGCACAAGAGCAAGGTGAGGCATTGGGGAAAAAATTTCCTACAATTGATATAATTATGGGAAATCAAAATATAGGTAAAATACCTGAGGCAATTGATAGAATAGAAACTGGTAATTTTAAAAATGTAGTGTATGTAGAAAATAAAGATGAATTACCTTCAACTTTAAGTGCAGAGTTCGAGTCTAAATATATAGCAACTATTCCTATTGCTTATGGTTGTAATAACTACTGTACATATTGTATTGTTCCATATGTACGTGGACGAGAACGTTCTGTACCAATGGAAGAAATAATTTCAGAAGTAAAAACATATATTGATAGAGGATATAAAGAAATAATTCTTATTGGTCAAAATGTTAATTCTTATGGAAAAGAGAAAAAAGATGGGAGTAGTTTTAGTAAACTATTAATAGCACTTAATGCTTTGGAAGGTGAATTTTGGATACGATTTATTTCACCACATCCAAGAGATTTTACTGATGATGTCATAGAGGCTATAGCAGTTTCAGAAAAAGTAGCTAAAAATATTCATGTGCCAGTACAAGCTGGGTCAAGTAGAATTTTAAAGTTGATGAACAGGGGTTACAGTAAAGAAGATTATCTGTTTTTAATAGATAAATTAAAAACAAAAATACCTGATATAGGTATTAGTACTGATATAATTGTTGGTTTTCCAGGGGAAACAGAAGAAGATTTCTTGGATACTTTAGATGTTGTGGAGAAGGTTCAGTATGAAAATTCATACATGTTTATGTATTCTATACGAAAGGGAACTAAAGCCGCTGAAATGACTGAACAAATAAGTGAAGAAGTTAAGAATGAGAGGCTGCAAAGGTTGATAAAAATTCAAACATTAGCCTCAAAGAATACAAGCAATAATTATTTTGAAAAAACACTTACAATATTGGTGGAAGGGGAAAGTAAAAAAAACAAAGAAATGTTAACAGGTAGGACTTCTACAAATAAAGTTGTTATTTTTAAAGGAACTTCAGAAATGATTGGAACATTTGTTAAAATAAAAGTTAATGAATGTAAAACTTGGACACTTTATGGTGAAATAGTTTAGGGAGGAACTAATGCAAAAAATCGATGATTTTTTACTAAAAGATATCCAAGAAATTACAAAACAATTTGGTATTACTCAACAGGATAAAAGTAAGAAAAGTGAGCTTATAGATTTAATAAAAGAACATTTAAAAGATCAATTAACAGATATTGGTTGGGGTAATTTGGAAATAATGGCTGATGGGTACGGTTTCTTAAGAGAAACTAATGTTGTAAAAGATATCTATGTATCAGCATCTCAAATTAGAAGATTTAAATTTCGGAATGAAGATAAAATAATTGGTGAGGTTAGAGAACCCGTAGGTGAAGAGAAAAATTATGCTTTAAAAAAAGTTTTATTAGTTAATAATGGTACCATTTTAAAAGCTGAATCAAGAGTACCTTTTGATGAATTGAAACCTTCATATCCTACAGAGCGCCTTATTTTGGAAACCGATTCTAAAAATAATATATCAGGACGAGTTATAGATTTGATTGCTCCAATAGGGAAAGGACAGCGTGGACTAATAGTAGCGCCTCCCAAAGCAGGTAAAACAATTCTTATTAGTGATATGGCAAATTCAATTATAAAAAATAATAAAGATGTAGAAGTATGGATTTTATTAATAGATGAACGTCCAGAAGAAGTTACAGATATTAAAGAAAATGTAAAAGGAGCACAAGTATTTGCTTCAACTTTTGATGAAGATCCAAGAAATCATGTTAAAGTTACAGAAATAGTTTTGGAAAGAGCCAAAAGAAAACTTGAAAATGGGGAACATATAGTAATATTGATGGATTCTTTAACGAGATTAGCGAGAGCATATAATATAGTAATACCTTCAAGTGGAAAATTAATTTCTGGAGGAATTGATCCCAGTGCACTCTATTATCCTAAAAAGTTTTTTGGATCAGCCAGAAACATTAAAAATGGTGGAAGTCTTACAATAATAGCTACTGCACTTGTAGATACAGGGAGTAAAATGGATGAAGTTATTTTTGAAGAATTTAAAGGGACTGGAAATCTTGAGATTCAATTAGACCGGACACTTGCAGAATTAAGAATTTATCCAGCAATTGATATTCAAAAATCTGGAACAAGAAAAGAGGAACTGTTAATTGAAAAAAATAGTTTAGAAAAAATTTGGGAAATAAGAAGGGCTTTATCAACATTAGATAAAGTTAGTGGAACAAAAAAATTATTAGATAAGATTGAAAAAACTGTGAATAATAAAATATTATTAGAGGCAGAATAAAGAATAACAAATTAAGGGGAAGTATATGATAAAATTAAGATTTAATTTTTTTATTATTTTTATTATTTTATTTTTTTATGGAATAGAAAAAATAGGAATTTTTAATAATGAGGTAGTAGATACAAAAAAGTTCGAAAATTATTATACTACAAATCAAGAAGATGAGGGTGAAAATATCCTTAAAGAAAATTACTTTGTACTGAAAAGAGATTATGAAGAAATAGAGTTTGAGAGGAAAGATGGAGTAGTAGAAGATGTTGTGAAATTTGATTATATAGTTGTGGAAGGCGATACTATTGCAGAGATTTCTGAAAAATTTTATGTAGAAAAGAAAGTGTTAGAGTATAATAATCCAAAGCTAGGTAAAACATTAAAGATAGGAGAAAAAATAAGTATTCCATCTGAAAATGGTGTTTTTTATAAAATTATTAGTGGAGATAATCTGGGAAAAATATCAAGAGCGTTTGGTGTGAAAATATCAGAAATACTTAGATATAATGGTTTTATTATAAATGAAAAATTGCAAATAAATGAATCTATATTTTTGATTAATCCAGACTTTAAAAAAATAGAAGAACTTAAAAGGCAAATAGAAGTAAAGAGAATAAGGACTTTGAAAAGGAAAAACAATAATTTAAAGCAAGAGGTAGAAGTATATTCAAGTATTCAAAATTTTGCTATGCCTATAAAATATACCGGAGTTAATAGTGCTTTTGGAAATAGATACCATCCCATTTTGAAAAGATATATAGGTCATGCAGGAGTGGATTTAAAAGCTAGATATATCTCATTTAGGGCGACTAAAAGTGGAGTAATAAAATTTGCAGGAGTTCAAAGAGGATATGGAAAAATAGTAATAATAACTCACTCAAATGGATATGAAAGTAGATATGCCCATTTAAATAGTTATAAGGTAAAAGTTGGAGAAAGAGTAAAACAAGGACAAATATTGGGTCAAACTGGAAATACCGGACGATCAACAGGTCCCCATTTACATTTTGAAATCAGAAAAAATGGTAGAGCGATTAACCCTTTAAGAGCGGTAGGAAAATAAAATAGTTTTTGCTGGAGATAAAATGAAAAGACTTACTAAAGTTATAAAAGTGAAAAATATTAAAATAGGTGGTGGGAACCCAGTAATAATTCAGTCCATGACTAATACAAAAACCTCAGATATTCAAAAGACTATTTCTCAAATAAAAGAATTAGAGGAGAAAGGGTGTGAATTAGTTCGAGTAACAGTTAATGATATGGAAGCTGCCCATGCTATAAAAGAAATAAGAAAAAATATAAAAATACCATTAGTTGCAGATGTTCATTTTGATTATAGATTAGCACTTGTAGCAATAGAAAATGGGATTGATAAGTTAAGAATTAATCCTGGAAATATAGGAAATGAAGAAAATATAAGGAAAGTAGTTGAAGCAGCAAAAGCAAAAAAAATTCCCATTAGAATAGGTGTAAACTCAGGTTCAGTTGAAAAACATATTTTAGAAAAATTCGGTTCTCCAAGCAGTGCAGCAATGGTTGAAAGTGCATTATATCATATAAAATTATTAGAAAAATTGGATTTTTATGATATAGTAGTCTCGGTAAAATCAAGCAATGTTAAAATAATGGTAGAAACATATAGAGAATTGGCTAAAACAATAAAATATCCTCTACATTTAGGAGTGACAGAAGCAGGGACAAAGTTTTCTGGAACAATAAAATCAAGTATAGGAATAGGATCTCTTCTTTTGGATGGAATAGGCGATACTATCAGAGTGTCATTAACAGAAAATCCAGTGGAAGAAATTGAAGTTGCACAGGAAATATTACAAATTTTAGGACTTAAGGAAGGCACAGAAATAATTTCTTGTCCAACCTGTGGTAGAACAGAAATAGATTTAATTGGTTTAGCTAAAAAAATTGAAAGAGAATTTAAAAATAAGTCATATAACATAAAAATAGCTGTAATGGGTTGCATAGTTAATGGACCTGGAGAAGGAAAAGAAGCAGATTATGGTGTTGCTGGTGGTAAAGGAATAGGAGTTTTATTTAAAAAAGGAATAGTTGTAAAAAGAGTTGTTGAAAGCGAGATATTAGCGGAACTAAAAAAAATGATAGAAGAAGATTATTAATAAAAATAAACTTTTTTATCAGTGGCAAAGTCTAAGTTATATTAAGAGATTAGGAAGGTTGTGATATGGAATATGGATTTTGAAGTTGTTTTTGAAGAAAACTTTGATAAAATTTATTATAAGATTTTAGGGACAGTTAAGAATCCTGAAGATGCGGAAGATATAGCCCAAGAAGTATTTATAAATGTCTATAAATACTTGAAAAACTTTAGAGGTGACAGTAGTTTATATACTTGGATTTATAGAATAGCTATTAATAAAATTTATGATTTTTATCGGAAAAAGAAATTAGATTTAGAGCTCAATGAAGAAATTTTAGAAATTGACGACGGTGTGGATTTAAATAATAATATTATATTAAAAGAAAGGTTAGAGAAAATAAAACCTTCAGAGAAAGAAATTGTAATACTAAAAGATATTTATGGTTATAAATTAAGGGAAATTAGTAAAATGAAAGGTGTTAATTTGTCCACAATAAAATCAATTTACTATAAAGCATTACGAGATATGGAGGTATAAAGATGTCAGCAAAAGAAAGAGTACGAGCCAATATTTATAAGGAATTGCTGGAAACAGAAAAAAAGAAAAATAGTAGGTATTCAAAAGTTTCGCTTTCACTAGTTTTTGTGGGAATAATTGGGTTGGTAGGATATCAAAATTTATATTTAGATACGAATGAAAAAAGAATGGTCTTTAATTTAACAAATAATGTTGCTGTAAACGATAAAATTTTAATTGATGAATTTTTTGCTAATGAAAAATTTAATAAAAGAAAACAAGAGGTGAAAATAGAAACTAAAAATTTATTTGATTTAGATCTTAAAAGTTAATAAAAAAGTAATTATAAAATATAAAATTAAAGAATTTTAGGAGTAATGATGAAAAAAATAATATATATAGTAGTTATAATAAGTTTTTCTATTCTTACATTTGCAGTAGAAAATCATAATTTTGGGGTAATTTTAGATGAAGATTTTAAAAAAAGTGGTGTTTCTCAAGAAAAATTGACTAAAGCCAAAAAACTTATGGATGAAACAGGTATTGAATATAAAAAAATAACTTTAAGTCAAAAGCAACTAGAATTGGAAGTCAATAAATTACTGTTGGAAGGAGCAGAACAAAACTTAGAGAAGCTAGAAAGTATTTTTGATAAAATGGGAGCTTTTGAAGCAGGATTATATAAAATAAAAATTAGAAGTCAAGTTGAGATGCTTAAATATATAACTAAAGAACAATATTTAGAAGCTAGAAAAGTAGCTATCGAAAGATTAAATAAAAATAAATTAAAATAAAAAAAAGGGATAACCCTTTTTTTTATTTTAATAAAGGAAAAATTGAGTTGAAAATTACACTACGAATATCATTATTTTCTTGGGATAAATTTTTTATTAAATTTTTAACTTTAAGACGCTTTGAATCTTCACTAGTCTCGTATGGACAGAGTGATTTTAAAAGAGGTAAGTTTAGTTTCTTTACATATCTAATTATATTGGATTCTTCAATAAGAGCCAATGGTCTAATTATTGTTACATTATGCTCTTTAGAAGAGTAATTTGGTTTCATCATATGTAGATTTCCTTGGAAGAAAGAGTTCATAAGAAAAGTTTCTATAATATCATCTTTGTGATGTCCAAGAGCAAGTTTATTCAAATTTTGTTTTTTCATAATGGAGTAAAGGATTCCACGTCGAATTCTTCCACATAAAAAGCAAGGGTTTTTAATATTACTGTTCTTATCTTTATCAAAAAGAAAATTAGATAATGTTGTTTGTTCGATTTGTAACTGGAGCCCAAGTTTCTCACAGTAAGCTGAAATTTCTTTTGTATTAGCCAAATCATATTCTGGATGTATAAGGATAGGAAAAATTTCAAAATTAACATTACTTATTTTTTTTATTCTTACAAGGGTATTTAAAAGTGTAAAGCTATCTTTTCCACCTGAAAAACCAATGGCTATTCTATCCCCCTCTACAATCATATTAAATTCTGAAGCAGCATTTCCAACAGGAGTAAAAATAGTTTTAGAAAACCCCTCATTTTCAATAAAAGAGAGAATCTCTTTTTCTTTAAAAGTGGTAAGCTCAATTTTAGTAGAAAGTAATTTTTCAAGAGTTCTAATTGTTTTTAACCTGTTTTTTTCATTAATTAGAATAGTAGTAGTACTGTCCTCTCTATGGTTAGTAGCTGTAATTAGATTATCTAAGACTGTTAAGTGATAATTTTCAAAGGTGATATTATTTAAATCAGAAATATTTTTGATTGTAATCATTTAGTGGCTCCTTTTTTAATTCTTTGAAATATCTTTTTTATTTCCACGGGTATACCCTAAAATATAATCTAAATTTACATTTTTTAAAGAGCTTAAAATACTTTGTTTAATATGTGGATTAGTTTTTTCTAAAGTTGTAAGTAAAGTTTTAATTTCTTTTCTTTTAGAATCGAGTTCTTTAGACTCCACAGGGCAACCGCACGACATTCCTTCAAGGTCATTTGAGGTCATAAAAGAAATTATATCTTTTTCATAAATATAAGAGAGAGGCCGAATAATTTCTAAAGACTTACTTGTGGAAAGAACTTTTGGTATCATTGTTTTAATCGTTCCAGCATAAAAAATATTAATAAGTGAAGTTTCTATTAAATCATCAAGATGGTGTCCAAGAGCCAGTTTAGTAAAACCAAGTTCTTCTATTTTATTATAAAGAATTCCACGCCGCATTTTAGAACAAAGAAAACAAGGATTTTCAGGGGAAGCTTCAAAAGCAATTTCCCAAACATTAGCATCGAAAACTTGACAATCAATTCCTAATGTTTGAATATTTTCTTTAAATTTATCCAAATCCTCATTTTTGAAGCCGGGATTCATAGATATAAATATTAATTCAAAATTTTTACTTTTATCTTTTTTTAATTCTTGAAATAATTTTGCTAAAAGTAGACTATCTTTACCTCCAGAGACTGCAACAGCAATTTTATCTCCATCTTTAATGAGATCAAAATCAATAATTGCCTTTATAAATTTTTTCCATATTTTTTTTCTGAATGTAGTGCGAATAGATTCTGTTATTTGATTTGATTTATTTAAAAGTATATTGTCCATATATCTCCTTTCATACTTAATTAAAGTTTCTCTATATTATATAATAATTTTTAGAAATGAGCAATTATAATAATTAAAAATAGCATCTTTAAGGCTTTTTTAAAGAAACAAAATTGACTTTTTGAAGATTGTGGGGTATACTCTGACTATTGGTAAGATAAACCATACTAGAAATATAAATAGGGAGGAGAAATGCAAGAAAAAAAGACAGGTTTTTTTAACAAATTTTTAAATTTTGTAGAAATTGGTGGGAATAAATTACCACATCCAGCAACTATTTTTTTAATATTTTCTTTAATAATAATTGTTTTGTCAGGAATTGTAGCAAATATGGGAACAACTGTTAGTTATACTAGAGACGGAAAAGAGGTGGTAATAACTGCTAAATCATTGATGAATGCCGAAGGAGTACGGTATATCTTTAATAGTATGGTGAAAAATTTCACGGGATTTGCACCACTAGGAACCGTTCTTGTGGCTCTTCTAGGGGTAGGAGTATGTGAAGGAACAGGTCTTATGAGTGCAGTTATAAGAAAAGCTGTTTTAGCTACACCACGTCGAGCGATTACAGCAATGGTAGTTTTTGCAGGAATTATGTCAAATGTAGCCTCAGATGCTGGATATGTTGTTCTTGTACCCTTAGGTGCAGTAATCTTTTTATCTTTTGGTAGACATCCTTTGGCAGGGCTAGCTGCTGCATTTGCAGGAGTATCAGGAGGTTTTTCAGCAAATTTACTTATAGGGACTATAGATCCTCTACTTTCTGGGATTTCTACAGAGGCCGCTAAATTAATAGATCCATTTTATTCTGTGGGAGCTACTTCAAACTGGTATTTTATGATAGCCTCTACTTTTGTAATAACATTATTAGGAACTATTATAACTGAAAAAATAGTAGAACCAAGACTTGGGAAATATGAAGGTGACGCTGAGATAACTACTAATGAATTAGCATCACATGAGAAAAAAGGTTTAAGATGGGCAGGGATATCATTTTTAATTTTTATAGGAATTATGTTGTATATGACAGTTCCTCAAAGTGGAATTCTTCGTACTCTTACTATTCCAAAAGGTACAACAAAGCTAATACCAACTCTATCAGTGTGGACAAGCTCTGGTTTAGTTCCAACTCTTATGTTGTTTTTCCTTATACCAGGAGTAGCATATGGTATTGGGGCAGGAACTGTAAAATCAGATAAACAAGTTGCAGTTATGATGGGGAAAGCAATGTCTTCAATGGGTGGATATTTAGTTCTTGCTTTTGCTGCTTCACAATTTATTGCATATTTTAGTTATACACACTTAGGAACAATTATGGCTGTTAAGGGTGCAACAACTCTTCAACAAATAGGACTTACAGGACTACCTCTAATTATAGCATTTATTTTTCTAACTGGATTTGTGAATTTGTTTATGGGGTCAGCTTCTGCTAAATGGGCGATTATGGCACCTATTTTCATTCCAATGTTAATGCAAGTTGGAATTTCTCCAGAATTTACACAGGTAGCATTTAGAATAGGAGATTCAACTACAAATATAATTTCACCATTAATGTCATATTTTGCAGTTATTGTGGCATTTGCTCAAAAATATGATAAAAACGCTGGTATGGGAACAATTATATCTACTATGCTTCCATATTCTATGATTTTTATGCTTGGTTGGACAGTATTGATGATAATATGGAGTCTAATAGGGCTACCGTTAGGTCCAGAAGCTGAGATGGTTTATAAAGCTGCAACATTAAATTAATCTTTATTATAGAAAGAAAAAAGGAGTTGGGAATTTTTGTTTTCCAACTTCTTTTTTTATAAAAAATAGGTCTATATTTATCAAATGAAAAAATAAAAATAAATATTTAGAAAAAAATAGAATATAATGGTATAATAAATAAAAAATAATGAGGTGATATATTGAAAAGTATTGAAGTAGAAATAAAAAATAAAGCTGGACTTCACGCAAGACCATCTTCACTTTTTGTTCAATTAGCAGCTGAGTATGATTCTGATATTCTTGTTAAGTGTGAAGATGAAGAAGTTAACGGGAAAAGTATAATGGGTCTAATGTTGCTTGCAGCAGAACAGGGGAAAAAAATGATATTAGAAGCTGATGGTACTGATGAAGAAGAGTTGTTAGAAGCATTAAAAGATTTAATAGAAGTGAAAAAATTTAATGAAGAGTAAGATAAAAATAATAAAAGCTAGAAAGATGGGTTTTTGCTTTGGAGTTAAAGCTGCAATTGAAAGTTGTAATAAATATATAGAAAATATAAAAAATAATGAAAAAATATATATTCTTGGAATGTTAGTACATAATGAATATATTGTAAAAGAAATGGAAAACAAAGGTTTTATTACTCTAAATGAAGAGGATATTTTAGAAGATAAAATAGAGTTAAATGAAAAAAGTGTAGTAATAATTCGTGCACATGGAACAACAAAACAAATATATGAGAATTTAGCAAGAAAAAATGTTATAATAGAAGACGGAACTTGTATATTTGTAAAAAAAATTAGAGAAAAGATGATAGAAGAGGAAGAAAAGGAGAATGAAATAATTTTTCTTGGGGATAAAGACCATCCAGAAGTTAAAGGAATAATTTCTTTTGCTAAAAAAGTAATTATTGCTAAAGACTTTGAAGAATTAAAAGCATTAAAAATAGACCCTCAAAAGAGCTATTCTTTATTGTGTCAAACAACTTTGAATAAAAAAAAAATAAAAGAAATGAAAACATTCTTGGAAAAAGAGCATTTTAATGTTATTATATATGATAGAGTGTGTGGTGCAACATCTGAAAGACAAGAGGCAGTGAGAGAAATAGCTGAGAAAGTAGATTTAATGTTGATAGTCGGTGGACAAAAGAGTTCCAACACTCAGAAGCTGTATGATATCTCTATTCAAATAAATCCTAATACTAAATTTATAAGTGATGAAACAGAGTTAGTAAGTGAATGGTTTCATGGTGTAAAAAAATTGGGGATTACAGCAGGAGCATCAACACCAGATATAATAATAAAAAAAATAGAAAATAGAATTGAGGAGGAATTTTAATGTTTAATAGTGATGAGTATAATGAATTTGAGGCTTTGCTGAATGAGTATTTGCCACCAGAGGAAAATATCAGGATAAAGGTGACTGCTAAATTAGCACAAAAAGATAGAAATTTTACCTATTTAGATGCTTCAGGACAGCCTACAGCAATTAGAGTTAGAAGTGAAGAGTTAGAGGGTGTTGAGTTAGGAGAAGAGGTAGAAGTTTTAATTATTGGTGAAACAGAAGATGGTGATTTTATAATAGGTTCAAGAAGAAGACTTGAGATGGAAGAAGGACTAAAAATTATAGAAGAAGCATATGAAAATAAAGAAATATTAACATGTGAAATTATAAAAAGAATTAATGGTGGATATATTCTTGAACATAAAAAACAACAAGGTTTTTTACCAAATTCTTTATCAGAAATATCAATGAAAGATGCTGAAGCCTCTGTTGGAAAAATAATAGAAGTTTTGGTAAAAGAAATTAAAGCAGATAAGAAAGGAAAGAGAGTTACATTCTCTAAAAAAGATATTACAATGTTGAAAGGAGCTGAAGAGCTTAAGTTAATTTCAATAGGAGATGTTCTTGATGGTGAGGTAGGAGATGTTCTTGAATTTGGAGTTAATGTTAAGTGTGGATCTTTAAGAGGATTTGTTCATATTTCAGAAGTTTCTTGGAAAAAAATTGATGATTTAAAATCTTGTTATAAAACTGGTGAAAAAATTCAAGTTAAAGTAATATCAATAGATATGGAAAAGAAAAACCTTAAGTTATCAATAAAAGCATTAAGTAGAAATCCTTGGGAAGTTGCTTCAGAAACAGTGGAAATAAATAAAGAAGTTTCTGGAAAAGTTACAAGAATATTACCATATGGTGTATTTGTTGAAGTTTTACCTGGTGTGGAAGGATTAGTACATGCATCTGATTTTTCTTGGAATAAGAAAAAACTTAATGTGTCAGAATTTGTAAAAATTGAAGATGTTATTACTGTTAAAATAATTGATTTTGACCCTTCAGGTAGAAAATTAAAATTAGGAATAAAGCAACTTCAAGCTAATCCTTGGGAAACTGCTGGAGAAAAGTTTGTAGTGGGGACTAAATTAAAAGGAAAAGTTTTAGATGTAAAGAGCTTTGGAATATTCATTGAAGTAGAAAGTGGAGTAGATGCTTTTGTTCATCAATCTGACATTTCTTGGGCAGGTACTACTGTAGAAAAAATAAAAGCTGAAGATATTGTAGAATTTATTGTTACAGAGTTAAATTGTGAAGAACATAAGATAAAAGGAAGTATAAAAGCACTTGAAAAAAGTCCAGTTGAAAAAGCATTAGAAAATTATAAAGTTGGAGATATTGTTGAGAAAGATATCAAAGCTGTGATGGATTTTGGAATGTTTATAAATCTTGAAAAAAATCTTGATGGTTTTATTCCAGCACAATTAGCTTCTAAAGAATTTATTAAAAATTTAAAGGATTCTTTTAATGTTGGAGATAGAGTAAAAGCAGAAATTATTGAAATTGATAGAGAAAAGAAAAAAATAAAATTATCAATAAAAAAATTAGAGATAGATAATACCAAAGAAGAAGAAAGAGAGATGATAGAAAAATATTCAGTTTCTGAATAATAGAGAAAAGATTTAAAACTTAAGTATATCAAATAAAGTATAATTATTTCGAAAAAAACTTGAAATAAAATGAAATATTTGGTATACTTCTTAAGTACCCTGCTTAAAGATATTAATTCTTTGGGCCAAAACCATAGGGAGGAGGTAATAACATGAAAAAATATGAAATTATGTACATCATTAATCCAACTATCTTAGAAGAGGGAAGAGAGGCTGTAAGCGAAAAAGTAAATGAAATATTAACTAAAGCTGGAGCAACAATTCTTAAAAGTGAGAAGTGGGGAGAAAGAAAACTAGCTTATCCAATCGAAAAAAAGAAAACAGGTTTTTATGTTCTAACAAATTTTGAAATGGACGGGACTAAATTAGTAGAGGTTGAAGAGAAGCTTAACATCTCAGAAGAAGTAATGAGATACATGATCGTTAAGTAAAAAGTTAATCTTAAAAAACTAAAATCGTTTGTTGAAAAAAGGGAGGATATAAAAATGGCTGAATTTAGAAGAAGAAGAGCAAAATTAAGAGTTAAAGCACAAGAGATTGATTACAAGAATGTTGATCTTTTAAAGAGATTTGTTTCTGATAAAGGTAAAATAAATCCATCTAGAGTAACAGGTGCTAATGCTAAGTTACAAAGAAAGATTGCTAAAGCAATTAAAAGAGCAAGAAATGTTGCTTTAATACCTTATACAAAAATAGAGAAATAGAAATAAGAAATTAACTTCGGAGTAGAATACCTTGAAGTTAATTTTTTTTTATAAAAAAATTAAAAAAGGTGTTAGTACTTTTATGAGTAATAGTATGTATTCTAGAATGACATAAGTCTAGAACTGGGGGGGGAGAAAGTGTGAATATAAAAAAAGAATTAGAAAATTTAGAAAAAAAATATCAAGAGATTCAAAAGTTAAATTTAGAATCAGAAAAAATTATTTTAGGAGTAAAAAATGATAAAAATATTAACAGAGAATCAGAACTCCTGAAAGAAAAAGAAGAATTCAAAAAATTAATAGAAGAAAAAACTGAGAAACTAGAAAAAAAAATAAAAGAATCAGAAGAGTTAAAAAATTTGAATAGCATTCTTTTGGAAGAATTAAAAGAAGCTAAAAGAACTAGAAGAGAGGGTGAAATAAATAATTTTGAGCTATTGATTGCTGAAAAAGTAAAAATTAATTTAGAAAGTCAGATGATAAAGAGGTGCAATCACTTTAAAAATTTTATATTTAAAAAAATAGAATTTTATAATACTGAATTATCAAAAGAATTGCTAGAATCAGAAAAAGCAGTTGAGCTTAAGAGTGAGCTAAAGATGTTATTAAAAAAAGTTGATGTTTATATAGAAGAAGTAGAGAAAAAACATATTGAAAATAAGATGGTCATTAATAATAAAAGTTCGGTTTTTCACACTGATTTGAAAAAAGAATATGACTTAAAGGAAGATGAGTATCTTTTTGAAAAAGAAAAGAAAAATTTTATACTTGAGAAATTTATTGGTTTAAAAGTTTTTAATTTTTTTGGTATAATTTTAATTTTTATAGGATTAGTTATAGGATTTAAAACCCAGTTTAGTAATTGGGTTGCAAATGATTATGTAAAAAGTATATTTTCTTATTTGTTAGGAGT
>SAMEA5043675__coassemble_134_pt1 | contig 45948 bp, 56 predicted proteins | sample SAMEA5043675__metabat2_low_PE_002 | metagenome-assembled genome bin SAMEA5043675 (sample SAMEA5043675) | Gadus morhua
TATAAAGTTACAAAAAAAATCACAGAGCTCTTTTTATCATTGCTTCAATGTTCTCTTTAGTAGCATCGTCTTTAGTTAACTCATCTTTTTTTACACCATTTTCATAAATAAGAATAGTTGGTAAACCTAAAACTTTTTCTCTTATAGCAAGTCTTCTAGCTTTTGAAGTGTTGAATTTGTAAAAACTAATTTTTTCACCATAAATTTTGTCTAAATCTTCCATGTGAGGAAGAAGTGCCTTACAAGGCTCACATCCACCACTAAAAAAATCTACAAGAACCAATTTTTTGCTTTCAATTACTAATTCATCGTAATTATCTTTTGTTATTTCTATCATTGTATATTCACCTCCTTAAGATATTGAATTATTTTTAAATTAAATTGTGAATGTAATTTAGTCGTTGAACTCTTCTTCAACATATTTATATGCAGTAGTTGCGGCGATAGCACCATCAGCAGTGGCAGTAACAACTTGTCTAAGTGACTTAACTCTTAAATCTCCTGCAGCAAAAACACCTTTGATATTAGTTTCTAGAAGATCATTTGTTGGAATAAAACCATTTTCCATTGTGATAATACCATTGAATAATTCTGTGTTAGGATCGTAACCAACAAACATAAAGATACCAAATGTTCCATCATCTTCATGAGCGAAAAATTCTGTAGTTTCACCAGTAACATTGTTTTTTAGAATAGCTGATTCAACCATTCCATCACCTTTTATTTCAAGAATTTCAGTATTGTATTGAATCTCTATCTTTGGATTCTTAACAGCTTTTTCTTCTATTGATTTAGCACATCTAAATGCAGGTTTTCTTACTAAAATGGTAACTTTTCTAGCAAAATTTGATAGGTAGATAGCTTCTTCTACTGCAGAGTCTCCTCCACCAACAACGAATACTTCAAAATCAGTGAAAAAGTCAGCATCACAAGTGGCACAATAAGAAACACCTTTACCAGTAAATTCTTTTTCTCCTATACATCCTAATTTTCTAGGAACAGCACCATTGGCAAGAATAATTGACTTTCCTTGGAAAATTTCTCCATCAGTAGTCTCAATAGTTTTAATTTTTCCTTCAAGATTAACTTTTTTTATCTCTTTCATTGTACGTTCAGCACCAAAGTGTTCAGCTTGTTCAACCATTCTAGCAACTAGTTGTGGACCACTAGGCTCTTTTTCTCCATTTTTCACAGAACCAGGATAGTTAGCTATTTCATGAGTTATAACAATTTGACCACCCATTCTAGCTTTTTCAAAAATCATAGTAGACATTCTACTTCTTGAAGCATATAGACCAGCAGCTAGACCAGCAGGTCCTCCACCAATAACTAATAAATCATAAATTTTACTCATAATCTTTTTCCTCCTGTATTTTCAATTCCACTTTTAATAACAGAATAATCAATCAGTTGAAAATCCTCAATTATTTTTTGTGAATATTGTTTGATATAAATATTTTCTTTAAAAGAATTCAGTAAAGAAAGAGCATTTTCGATTAGCTCTAAGGAAGAAAAATTTATTTCTCCATTTCCTTCTTGAATAAGGATACTTTTAAAAGGTGTTTCGTTGGGCTTAATACTACTAGTTAAAGGATGTGTTAATAAAGTGTAACCTTTATGTACAAAATCTCGAATTTTTAAAAGAAGTTCTAGATAAGTTTTATCTTCTAAATAAAGAATATTGAAATTTAAAATTTCTTTATTGACCATAGGGTTATTTGTAACTAATAGTGTTTTCATTATTCTCCTTAATTTTCTTTGAAATTAGGTATAAATATAAAAATATATCTATACCTAAGATATAACCTTTATTTGGTAAAAAGTCAATAGTTTTATCTTACTTTTTGTACATTACTTTTGTCTTATTTTTAATCAAAAAAAGAATAAAGAGTAATCAAAATAAAAAACAAAACAAAATGTTATAAAAATAATCTATATTTTAAAGGAAAAAGGCATAAAAATATAAATGGAAATTAATTTTTTATGAACTATAATAAATTTAGTGTTCATATTAAAAATTTATTTTGAAATAAAAACTAAGATAAAAAATGAAGTTACCTTGCAATTATCTCTTAAAAATTATATAATATAGAGAAAAAAATAACGTAATAATTTATAGATAGAGAATAAAGAAAATATAGTGAAAATTATTATTATTAGGAGAATAAATGAAAAAATTGATTATTGCTGAAAAACCAAGTTTAGCCAAAAACTTAGCAAAAGCATTGGGGGCAGATAAAAGAAGTGATGGTTATTTAGAAGGAGATAACTACATTATTTCTTGGGCATTTGGACATCTGTTTTCCTTAGCAGATGTAGAAGTATATCAAGGTGAAAAAAAAGCTTGGAGAAATATTCAACTTCCATTTGTTCCAAAAAAATTTCAATTTTTATTGAGACAAGTGAAAAAAGGAAAAGAAAAAGTAACAGATCCAGGAGTAAAAAAACAATTTGATATATTGAATAAATTATCCTCAAGAGAGGACGTAGAAGCAATAGTAAATTGTGGCGATGCTGACAGAGAAGGGCAAATTATAGCAGATATAATAATCTCTAAATTTGATATAGAAAAACCTGTATATAGACTTTGGCTTCCTGACCAAACGGATAAAACAATTCAAGAAGAAATAGAAAAAATGAAAAAAAATATTGAATATAAAAATTTAGCCAATGAGGGATATGCAAGAACTCTTATGGACTGGCTATTAGGTATAAATTTAACTATTTATGTTTCAGTAAAAACAGGAAAATATCTTCCAGTGGGAAGAGTTCTTATTCCAATATTAAAATTTATTTATGATCGGGATAAAGAAATTTCTGAATTTGTTCGAGAAGAATATTATCAGCTTGAGAGTAAAACAGAAAAAAGTGGAATAGTTGTACCGTTAACAGTCAAAAAAAAATATAAAACTTTGGAAGAAGGGCAAGAATATTGTAAAATATTAAATAGTTTAGATGGAATTGTTGAAAAAACAGAAAAAAAAGAGATAAAAAAGCAGCCAGGAAAATTATTTTCTTTATCAAAATTACAATCTCAATTATCAAAGAAAGCTAAAATAAATTTTAAAGCTTCAGAAGAAATTATACAAAAATTATATGAAGCGGGATATATTACTTATCCAAGAACAAATACTGAATTTCTAAGTGAAAATGAAAAAAATAAGGTTAAAAATATTATTTCAAAGTTGTCAAATAACCATAACTTAAAATTTAAAGATGGAAAAAGAATCTTTGATGACAGCAAAATAGAAAGTCATAGTGCAATAACTCCAACAGAGAAAATTCCAAAAGAGAACTCTTTGCCAGAAAAAGAGCAAATAGTTTATAATACTATATTAAATAGATTTATTTCTAATTTTTTAAATGAGGAAACAATTACTGAAAAAGTTACAGTAGAAATAAGAGTAGGGGAAGAAAAATTTGTATTGAACGGAGAAACAATAAAAAATATAGGTTTTTATAAGTATGAACCAGAAGAAATCAAAAATAATTTACCTACTTTTACAGTTGAGGAAAGAATAAAAGTAGATTTTAAACCTATAAAAAAAGAAACACAACCTCCTAAGAAAGTAACAGAAGAAGAATTGTCTAATCATTTAAAAAACCCATTTAGAAAAGAAAAACAAACAGAGGAAGAGGAATATAAGGCCATGTTAGATGGGGTAGAGATAGGAACTGAAGCTACTCGAACTGGAATTGTGGAAAAAGCTAAAATGATTGGATATATCTCTCAAAAAGCTTCATCTTTTTCTGTAGAAGAGTTAGGAAAAACAGCAATAGAATGTTTGGATAAATTACAAATTAATTTATATAAAGAAAAAACAGTTGAGTTTTCTAAGATGCTTAAAGAGGTATATAATAAAGATTTTCCACTGGGAAGAGTTGTAAATGTAATAAGGAAAGAGCTTGAAGAGATAGTGAGTAAACAAATTCATATTGCAAAAGATATCAGTCAATTTAAGCCTAAAAAACCTCCAGTAGCAGTATGCCCCAAATGTGGTGAAGATATTTATGAAAATGATAAAAGTCTTTATTGTATAGGATATATGAAAGACCCCAAGTGTACATTCTCTATTTGGAAAGAAAATAAATATCCAGAAATGACTATTACATTAGAACAGGCTCTAAAGTTAATAAAAGGAGAAAAAGTTTTTTTTGAAACAGTAAAAGAGGATTTGAATGGTCTCTATTCCATTGATGTAAAAGGTCGATATGTTAATTTTAAATTAGAAACATCAGAAAAAGAAAAGTAATAGGAAGGCTAATATGAAAATAGGAAAATTAACAATAGAAAATCTTAAAAATTTAATTTTAAACAATATAAAAAAAAATAGAAAAGAAATATTAACTAACCCTGAAATTGGTGGAGATTGTGCTATAATTGAAGTAGGAGATAAACTACTATATTTATCAAGTGATCCTATAACAGGTGCAACAGAGAAGATAGGGTCATTAATAGTTAATATTAATGCAAATGATATCGCAACTTCTGGGAGTACACTAGTAGGAATTATGCTAACTATTTTGGCACCACCAGGAACTGAAAAAAAAGAATTATCTTTGATTATACAAGAAGCACAGAAAGAATGTGATATTTTAAATATGGAAATATTAGGTGGACATACTGAAATAACAGATGCTGTTAATAGAATTGTTGTTTCTGGAACAGTGGTTGGTATTGGTGAAAAAAAAGATTTTAACAACAGAAAAAAACCTGGATTAGGAGATAAAATTTTGATAACAAAAGGAATTGGAATCGAAGGAACAGGTATAATTTGCACTGAAAAATGCAAAGAGTTGGAAGAAATATTTGGAAAAGAAATTATAGAAGAAGGGCAAAAATATTTGAAAAAAATTAGTGTAGTAAAAGATGCAGAGATAGCAAAAGATGTTGCAAAAGTAATGCATGATGTTACAGAAGGTGGTATTTTAGGAGCTATTTGGGAAGTTTGCGAACTATTTAATTTAGGAGCTGAGATAGAAGGTTCTAAACTTAAAATTTCTGAAGTGACTCAAAAAATTTGTGATTACTATAAACTAGATCCACTACGATTAATTTCTAGCGGAACTATGTTAATAATCGTTGGAGAAAAAGATATAGAGTTATTACAAAAAAAATTATTAGAAGAAAATATTGAAAGTTTTGAAATCGGTACCTTGACTGAAAAAAAAGATAAAATTATATTGAAAAAATGTGGAGAAAAAAAAGGGTTCAAAGAAGAAAGAATAGTTATAGCTGAGCCTGAAAGTGATGAACTATATAAAGTAGTATAGGAGAGTAATATGAATATTAAATTGCGTGGGATAGAGTTATTAAGAGAGTATAGAAATGGTAAGTATTCAAATTTGATTTTAGGAGATTATTTGAAAAAAAATAAATTACCTTTAGGAGAAAAGAAGTTTTTAACTGAAATTTTTTATGGTGTAATAAGAAATGAAATATTTTTAGATTATGTAATAAATAAGCGTGTAAATTCAATAAAGAAAGATTGGATTAGAGAGCTGTTTAGAATTTCTATATATCAATTGACTTTTATGGATAGTGACGATGCAGGTGTAGTTTGGGAAGCATCAGAATTAGGGAAAAAAAAATATGGAGTTCCTGTTGGTAAATTTATAAATGGAGTTTTAAGAACTTTTATTAGAGAAAAAGAAAATGAAATAAAGAAGCTAAAAGAGGAAGAAAAACTAGACATCTTATATTCTTGTCCACCTTGGTTTTATTCTGTTGTCAAAAAAAATTATGGGGAAAATAGTGAAAAATTTCTTAAATCAATAAAAAAAGTTCCATATATGAGTTTTCGTATTAATAAACTTAAATATACAGAAGATGAATTTGAAGCTCTTTTAATTCGTGAAAATATTAATATAATAAAAAAAATAGATACTATATATTATGTAGATTCAGCTATTCTTCTTAGTTCACCAGAATTTATTGAAGGAAAAATAACTGTACAAGATGCAGCTTCATATTTATCGGCAAAAAATTTAGGAGTTTTACCTGGAGAAACTGTTATAGATACTTGTTCTGCTCCTGGTGGAAAAAGTGCAGTTTTAGCAGAGTTTATGGAGAATAAAGGGGAAGTTTTAGCTTTTGATATTCATACACACAAAATTAAACTAATAGAAGAGAATTGTAAAAAACTTGGAGTTGAAATAGTTAAAGCTGTTAAAATGGATGCAAGAAAACTTGTTCATCAAGGGAAAAAATTTGATAAAATTCTTATAGATGCACCTTGTTCAGGGTATGGGGTATTGAGAAAGAAACCTGAAGTATTATATAATAAAAATCAAGAGAATATTGATGAGCTTTCAGCTTTACAGTATGAAATTTTAAAGTCTGCTGCCGAAGTTTTAAAAATAGGTGGAGATATGGTTTATAGTACTTGTACAATTACAAAAGAAGAGAATATAGATAATGTTTCTAAGTTTTTAAAAGAACACCCAAATTTTGAAGTTATAAAAGTAGAAATTCCAACAAATGTTTGTGGAACATATGATGAAGTTGGAGGATTTCAAATAGATTATACAGAGGAAATTTTAGATAGTTTTTATATAATAAAATTACATAAAAATGCTTAGGAGGAAAAATTTTTGTTAGAAGAATTAAAGAAAGCTAATGAATATATTGTAAGCAAAATATCTGAGAATGATAGCCATATATTAGAAATGGAGAAGTTTGCTTTAGAAAATAATGTTCCAATTGTAACTAAAGAAGTAGCAAAATATTTAGAGTTTTTGGTAAGAACTCAAAAAGTTAAAAAAGCACTTGAAATAGGAACAGCTATTGGATACTCTGGGATTCTTATTTTGAATGCAATGGGTAGAGATGGAAACCTTACAACTATAGAAATAGATCAAGAAAGATATAATCAAGCAGAAGAAAATTTTAAGAAAACTTCTCATGATGGAGTACAGCAATATTTAGGGGATGCAAATGATATTATTCCTATAATAGAAAAAAAAGAAAAAAAATATGATTTTATTTTTATTGATGCTTCTAAGGGACAATATCAGAAATTTTTTGAAGTAGCATATAAAATGCTTGAAAAAGATGGAATGATTTTTATTGATAACATAATGTTTAGAGGGTATCTATATAATGAATACCCTAAGAGATTTAAGACGATTGTGACGAAATTAGATAAATTTATTGATTATCTTTATGAAGAGCACGACTTCGTCTTATTACCTTTTGGAGACGGTGTTGGTTTGATTTCTCACAAACAAAACGTAATTAAAAAGATAGATAATTAGCCACCTTTTAACCTCTGGGAGTATAAAGAAATATTTAATGATAATTTATGAAATGATAAATTATTTTATTCTTTAAAAAGGGTACGGTTAAATAAAATATTAATACTAATAAATTTTAAAAGGTGGAAAAGTGAAAAAAAATAAAAACCAATATACAGTTGTAGAGCTTTTTGCTGGTGCAGGAGGACTTGCATTAGGACTAGAAAAAGCTGGTTTTTCTTCTAAAGGTTTATTTGAAATTGATAAATGGGCTGTTCAAACATTAAAAAAAAATAGACCATCTTGGAATGTAATGCAGGAAGATATCATAAAAGTAACTGAAGAAGGAATAGATAAATATTTACAATTAGAAGAAGAATTAGATTTACTTTCAGGAGGATATCCTTGTCAATCTTTTAGTTATGCAGGAAAAGGATTAGGACTAGAAGATACAAGAGGAACATTATTTTATAATTATGGAGAGTTTTTAAAAAAATTAAAACCTAAGATATTTTTAGCTGAAAATGTAAAAGGATTACTTAGTCACAATAAGGGAGAGACACTAAAAATTATGATTGATGTCTTTGAAAACCTAGGTTATAAAGTAAAGTATAAAGTTTTAAATTCTCTTGATTATAACGTTTCTCAGAAAAGACAAAGATTAATAATTATAGGAGTCAGAAATGATATATACAATAAAATTGGAGTGGAATTCCAATTCCCAGAACCAAATGAAAAAAAAATATTATTAAAAGACATCTTGAAAAAAGTTCCAGAATCTCCATACACTCCTTATTCAGAAAAGAAAAAAGCTATATTTAAATTAGTTCCACAAGGAGGATGTTGGAGAAATTTACCAGAAGATATAGCAAAAGAATACATGGGTAATAGCTTCTATTTAGGAGGAGGAAAAACTGGAATGGCCAGAAAGATGAGTTGGAATGAACCAGGTTTAACTGTGCTATGTACTCCTTCTCAAAAACAGACTGATAGATGTCATCCAGACGAATTAAGACCTTTTACAGTAAGAGAAAATGCAAGAATTCAATCTTTTCCAGATGATTGGGAATTCTTAGGCTCAATTTCAGCTCAATATAAACAAATAGGGAATGCTGTTCCAGTAAATTTAAGTGTAGCTATTGGAAAAGCTATAATTGATTATTTAAAACTAGAGGAGAACAATGATATGTGCAGAAATTATAATCTAAGTTTTATATCTAATGAAAATTTATTTAATCATGTTAAAGAGACAATAGGGAAATATGTATACAAAATAAATTTAATTAAGTTTAATAAAAATATAATAGATCCTATCAAACTAACTTTTGATTCTAAAATTTATGGTAAGACAATTGAAGAAATTATAAACTCTGAGTGCATTCGACAAATGGATAAGTCAAATAGTACTTATATTGGGTATTTTCAACAAAATATACTTGCTTACTTATATAATAAGGATACAAAGCAGACAAATTGGACAGTTCTTAAAAAAGGGTTTGATGTAATAAATGAAGTCGATAAAATATATGTAGAAGTTAAAAACAAACACAATACTATGAATTCTTCATCAGCACCATCAACATATATGAAAATGCAAAATAAGATTTTAAAGGACAGTGAATCAATTTGTATGTTAGTAGAAATCATCACTAAAAAATCTTCTAATGAAGAATGGAAAATATCTTTGGATGGAGAAAAAATGTCAAATAAAAGAATTAGAAGGGTTTCAATTGATAAATTTTATGAGATAGTTACTGGAGAAAAAGAAGCTTTTAAACAGTTAGTGGAAATTTTACCAAAAGTTATGGAAGATGTCTTAAAAGATATGAAAATAAGAGGAATGGAAAATACTGTATTTGAAGAATTGAAAAAAATAGATGAAAATATACTGAAAAGTTTATATTTATTGGCTTTTGCAAAATATGAAGGGTTTGAAACTCTACATATTTAGAGGTATTAAAAAATATCTATTATAACAATTATTAATGTAACAAATCAACTAACCAAAATATTAAGAGGAGTCTAGTAATGAAAATAAAATTCCCTACTGAAAAAATATATATGTTATTTTTTTTAAGCATTCCAATTATATTCATTCCTTTCTTAAATTTTTTATATTTTATATTGCCAGGAACAGAAGTAGGGGCAATAGGAGATTGGATTGGATTTGCAGGAGGATATCTAGGAGCCATATTAGGAATTTGTGGAATTTATTGGAATATTAATAGACAAGAAAAAATAGACAAAAATAAAAAAAAAGAAAATTATAAAAGCTTTTTGAAAGTAACATTAAATACTATTGAAAAAAATCAGAAATTATGGAATGAAAAATCAAACAAGTTTAAAAAATCAGACACATTTCATATGCTGTTTTCAAACAAAAAAGAATTTCTTCCTTATTTTTTGTTATACGATGTATTAACAAATGAATATTTGACACAAATTGTAGAGAACAATCATGAGAAAATACTTGAATTAGATAGTTTATTGAAAGAAATTGATGATAGTTCTAATGTTTTTTTTAAAAATATAATAAAAAAGAAAGCAATTAGACACGTAATAAGGAGTTTGGAGTATACTGTTAAACAAACTGGGGCGAACTTTGAAAGGTTAGAGACTGTAAAAAATAATTTTCTTGCTCTTTCTATATTTTTATCATGTGATGACAGTATAAAAACAGTTCGATTAAAAGCTTATCTTAAGGGTAATCCTAAAGAAATTGAGAATAATTTTGATTCTACCGATGAACTAGAATTCATTTTTTATAGTGAAGATAAGTGCTCTTTTGATTCTTTTGACAAGTTGTACTGGAGATGTTATGAAGAGTTGCTAATCCCAATTTATTGGGGAAGTAACATTGAATATTTTCAAAGCTTTCAAGAGATTTTTATTCTTGATAGGGATAAAAGAGAATCATTTGAAAAACTAGAAACTCTCTTAGAGGAAGTAAAAAATATAATTAAAGAAAAATAAGAATATAAAAAATATAATTTAAGTGATAGATAATTAGTCACCTTTTAATCTATAGGAGCATAAGGAGAAATTAATGATAATTTATGAAAAAATAAAAAAAATTGATGATAAATATGTACCAAAAAAAGGGGTAAGATATAATTTAAATAAAGTTTTTGAAATATATGATAATAGCATTGTAAAATATACTTATGAAGATTTTTTAAAAGATTATAGTTTAAAATATAAGGATTTTAAAGAATTAAGAACTCTTTTTAATATTTTGACTAAAGGTTGTTCCCCTACTAGTTATTTAACATCTAATTTTTATAATTTTTTAGTAAAAGGATTTAACTATAATTTTCCTATTGTAAAAAAAGAAAATTTACAAAAATTATTAGAAGTTCTATATATAGAATGTGACTTGAGTAGTTATGATCTAAAAGTAGAAAAGTTTATAACCCATATAGAACTTTATGGGGAAAAAGAAAACTTAGAAAAATTTAAAGAAGATTATCAAATAAACCAACCAGTTCTTTTTGAAAAATTTAAAGAAAAATGGCATTTAGCTTTTAATGGAATACTGTCTGAATATTTAAAAAATAAATATTAGTATAAAAAAATATGATTAAGGAATATCTCTATTCTTTAATCATATTTTTAAATTTAACTGGAATCGAAAAGAGTTTATAAATTCAATTTTATCAATAATTAATTTAAAGAAAGTATTTATCTCTTTAGGATTCTTTTCTAAAACTATTTTATCAAAATAATCTTTTAGTAATCCTACTGTGTTTTCTCTTCCTATTTCATTCTTTTTTATATTTTCTAATTTATCAATTTTTTCTCTATATTCTTCTTTTAATATTTTTAACCTGGACAACTGATCCTCATATAAAGAATCAGAAATAGAACCATCTATTAATCTAGTTATAAGTTTTTCTTCTTTCCCTGGTATTTTTTTTAATTCTTTGCTATAGAGCTTTATTTGTTCTTCAAAAACAACAATCTCAGTATCTACCTGTACAGAATCAAGGGTTAGGATAACTTCTTTTAAAGCTATTAGAGTAGCCTCTAAAACTTCTCTTTCTTTTATAATTTTTGAATCACAATGCTGACAATAGTAATAAAATTCTTTATGACCAGAATCAGGTTTTCTCGGATAAAGTTTTTCTCCACAGTAGCATCTTAAAATATCTTTAAAACAACATTCCACAGTATTGTGTTCTCTCTTAATATTCTTTAAAATACTTTGTACATTTTCCCAATCTGAAATTGAGATGATAGCCTCATGAATTCCATTTACAACCTCATACTCTTTATTAAATACAGGTTTTCTATTTACAGTAGTTATTTCATTTTTTTTAAGTTTACCTATATAAATAGGATTTTTTAGAATTCTCATGACTTTTTTTAAATTTAAATTTAGTTTATTTGCTATTTGACTTCTAGTATTTCCGTTTAAAAACAATTCAAAAATTTCTTTTACAATAATAGCATCTTCATTAATATATAACTTCTTATCAATGAGAGAATAACCTAGTGGGGGCTCTCCACCAGTCCAACGTCCACTATTTTTAATATGGTCCATAGAATCCTTTACACGAATTCTTAGCCTTCTTATTTCTTTTGCATCTAATAAATTAAATAGTGCTGAAGTAAATTCATCATTTTCATCATTTGGATCAACCCAACCTCTGTTTAAAATATATAATTTTACATTATTTTTTTGTAAAATTCTAAAAAATATTTGATGTTCTAATGTATCTCTTGTTATCCTTGAACTTTCATAGAGTATAAGAATTTTTACTTTATTCTCTTCTATATCTTTGATTAATTCAAGATACATCTTCCTAGTGTTGGAAGTTCCAGAACCAATATCTTTATATAGTTGAAAGATAGGATAACCAAGTTTAATAGCCTCTAATTCACACATCTCTATAAGTTTATCTAAATCTTGTTTATCAGTGCTTTCACGAGCATATATAGCTACCTTATTTTTCATTTTTCTTCAGTTCTTTTCTCTCTAAAGCCATTTTTTTAATTCTTGCAACAACTGCATTCATATTTTTTTCATCTTTATCTTTTTTAAATATCACACATCCTACCATTAATTTTCCTCCTGTTTTAATTTCATTATATTTATATTATAGCTATTTTCGTATAACCTCTACTTTGTTGAACAGGTCTACAACTCTATCTAGTGCGATATCAACATAGTTTTTTACTATCTCGATACCTGTACAACTCATCTTGTTGTTTTTAGCTACTGTCATTGTTGTTCCACTGCCTAGAAATGGTTCTAGTACTATTCCCCCAATAGGACACCCTGCTTTTAAACATATATCAACTAATTTTTCAGGAAAAGTTGCTATATGTTTTGATTTGAAAGTTGATGTAGTACTAACTGCCCATATGCATCTTTTATTTCTGCCTCTTTCGTCAACTATATTTTTCCATCCTTTTGCACAAGTCATCATTTTGTTTTTACCTTCTCTAGCCTTGCCTTCTTTATCTATATAAACATTATCCTTTCCATAAACAGTAAGAGTTTTATCTGCAAAGGGTTCATATATCTTTTTAAAGTAATATTTAGTTGATTTTGAAAAGAAAAATATATCTTCAAAATTATTAGTAAATCGGTCTGTTACACTTTCTGGCATTGGGTTCATTTTATCCCAAATAATATTATTTCTTAATATCCAGCCTCTATCGACCATAGCAATAGCTATTCTCTGTGGAATTAACATTTTACTTTTTTTCTTAATATGTGTATTTATTTTTTTAGTTATGTAACCTTTATTTTTTCCATATCCTTTTCTATCATTATTTCCAACTATTTTAGAACACCCATTAGAATATGTATCACCTGTATTTAGAAATAACGTTCCAGTAGACTTAAGAACTCTGTGAATTTCATCAAACACCATTATTATTTTTTCAATATATTCTTCCATAGTTGGTTCTAATCCAATTTGTTCTTGGTGTCCCTCGTAATCTCTTATTTGCCAATAAGGAATTGAAGTAACCACACAATCAATAGAATTAGATTTTATTTTCTTTAAAGCTTTAAAGACATCCATGTTATATATCTGAAATATCACATTTTCCCCCCCTTTCTTTTTGAGTGTTCTCTTAGTCGATTCATTCATAATCTATCCTAAGAGAAAGTTTAACCATTTCCATTTTTTTCTTTCAATATATTTAAACTTACCCAATTTAGTATTAATTATTTTTATCTTCATACTTGCCCCCTTTAGATAAATAAGTGTCTAATTTTTGACAATGTTCATTTATATCAGATTCTTTAATATTCATTAGGTCTAGCCAGTTATAAGAAGCTGTTATTAAATCCAATAGTTCCCCTTTTAACTTTTTCATATTTTCTTCATATTGTTCATCAGTTCCAAGACCATCCATAATTTTATAACCATATTCTAAAAAATTACAATATTCATCTTTAACTTCTTTAAATTCTTCCTTAACTTTCTCCCACTGTTCTTCAAATTCAACACCATCTATAAATTTTGTGTATTTAGTCAACTTATTTAAATCAATTTGCATAAGTTTCTCCTTTTAATTTTCTTAGAATTTTCTCTCTCCACTTCAAGATGTTATTTACTAAAGAGGTGTCTAACTTGGATAATGTTTTTTTATTAGATTCAAAAACATTTAAAAATTTTTTATATTCTTTTTCCAAGTGTAAAAGCTCCATTGTAAAATAAACTTCAAACAAGGTATTAGTTTTAGAAAAAAGTAATTTTTTATTCATAAAATAATTCCTGCTAACATAATTTTTTCTTGTAATTCTCCGATGGGGGTATCAATAGTTATATTTTTTTTATGTCCATATTTTTTTTATAAACTCTAGAATTTCATTGAGTTCCTTGATTGTCATTTGTTGTTTTCCTCCTCTTCATCATAATTAAATAGAATATTTTTATCTTTTATTTAAAAAAGTCATCTACTTCCCTTCTACAATAAAGTAGAACAAAAGAGTAAAAAAAACTTTCTTACGGTTATTCTACAACAAGGTAGAAAAACAGTCAAGTAAAAGTTTACTTTTTTGTGGAAAAAAGATTATAATATATGAAAACTTATTTAGGAGAGTAAAAAATATGTATAAAACTGAATTTAGTAAATATTTAACAGAATTTATGATTAAAACAGGTTATAAATTGGAATATATAGCCACTCGGACAGGAGCCTCAGTAGCAGCAGTAGGCTTCTATAAAACTGGTAATAGAACACCTAAAAATGATTTTATTGATAATTTCATAAGAGCTTTTATGGTAAATGAAAAAAAAATCAGAGAAATTATTTCAAGAGATAGGACCCCTAAAGAGATATTGAAAAAACTAGACGAACTTCAAAATATTTTTTTAAAAAATAAGGAAACTATTAATATAGATATGGAATTGATGACTGTACCTCTATATTCTAGTGTATCTGCAGGAATAGGAAAAATTCCTGATACAATACCTGTAAGTTATATAAATATTCCTAAAATATCAGGAGATATATTTTCTATAATTGTTGATGGGGATTCAATGGAAAACAAAATAAAAAAAGGTGATATAATTGTTGTTAATAAAAATGAAGAAGTCCAACTTGGTGATATAGGAGTTTTTTTGCTAAATGGAGAACTTGGGGAAGCTGTAGTCAAAAGGTTGAAATTTAAAAATAATCTTCTTGTTTTAGAAAGTGATAATCTTGCATATGAAGACATAGAGATAAATACTAAAGATATTACATGTTGTGGAAAAGTTGTTTTTGTTATAAAAAATGACTTAAAGAGGGAAGTGCCAGATTTACTAACAACTAAAATAGAAAATTTAAATAAAGAACAAAGAAAAATTATTAAAACTTTAATGGCTGGATTTGAAGCAATGGATAAAAAATAGTTTAATATAAAACACTGGAGGAGGATTATGGAAATATCAGAATCACAAGAAAAAAAAACAAAAGACACACAAGCAACTCCAGCAATGAAGGGTTATATATTACAAAACTATTTTGGTATATATTTTTTCTTTTACAATGCCAATTATAGAAATATTAAAAGTATAAAATCAGAAGGAGTCAAAGAAGATATTGAAATAATTTACAGAGATAATAGTCAAGATTATATTCAAGTAAAAACAATAGAAAAAGTGGCAGAAAAAGTAGCATTCCAGATTAACCCTTACAAAAAAGCTATGGAAACATTGAATACAGCATATAATGGAGCAATTACTGATGGAATTCAAGTAAAACGTTTAATATATGCTAATAATATGATTAACCAAGGGATCGAAAGAATAACTAATAAAATTAAAAATGGTACTCTTGAAAATTACATACTTCCTTTTAGTAATTTTACTTTAGAAGAAGGTGATAAATTAAAAAAACACTTAAAACTTGATAAAGTAGCTGATTTTTATAACAAGTTATATTTTTCTAGAATTGATGAGCATTTTTTCTTAGAACCAGAAAGAATGTTAGTAGAATTATCTGATAGTTTTGATAGAATGAAGATTAAAGAAAATAGGGGAATAATTTTTACTAGTTTAAAAGAATTATTTAGTGAAAATGCACTCAGTAGAAATAAAAAAATTCTGGTTAAAGATGTTGCATGGCTATTTATAAAAAGAAATCTAAAGGTAGAAAATATTTTTAAAAAATTTAATGAACTATTTTCAGAAGAAATAGAAGAAATAATTCAAGATGATTTTGAAGAATTTTTACTAGAAGCAGACCTCATAGAAATGATTGAAATCAATTCCAATTATATTGATATTTATCAACATTTTGAGCGAATAAGATTAAAGTTTGAGTTTGAAAATGGTAAAATAAAAAAATCAAATCAAAAAAAATTTTTAGAGTTAAAGGTTGAGGAATTTATAAAAGAAGACTATTTAAACTTAAATCTTAAGAATGATTATAAAAACAAAGAAAAAAAATTAATCTATTCTTTTCTTTTGTTTTTTATTTATAAAAAAAAGAATGATAATGAAATGATATATAATGAATTTAATTTATTAGGAGGCTAAAATTTGAAGATTAATAGATTATTGATAAGTTTTATAGAAAAAAAAAATAAAAGCCAGACATCATTATTTTTTAAAGAAAAAGAGTATGATTTTAAGAATATTAATTTAATAACAAGTTCGGATGAAAATTCACAAGGAAAAACTTCATTACTTCGTTTTATTTTATATGCTTTAGGATATAGAATCCCTCAAACAGATGGAATAAATATATACGACTATAAAACTATTTTAGAAATAGAAGAAAATAATAAAAAATATATATTAGTAAGAGAAGGTAAGAAACAATTCATAAATAATAAATCTTTTAGTGGAATTGATTGTAATATCCCAATGATAAATAACGTATTGGGGATTGGCAATAATTTTATTGTAGAAAATTTATTAGGTTCTTTTTATTTAGATCAAGAAAAAGGTTGGACTCTGTTAAATAGGGGAGTTGTTCTAGGAAAAAATAGGTTTAATATAGAAAGATTTTTTATTGGCATTACGGGAAAAAATGATTTGGACTATATCTTACTAGAAAGTAATAAAGCTAAAAAAGAAAATGAAAGTCTAAATATAATTAAAATAGTTGCAGAACAAACAAAAGATTATCATGAAATAAAGTATTCAGATTCATTTAATTTTAACAGAGAAAAATTAAATGAATTAGAAGAAGAAAAAAATCTTATAGAACAAAAATTATGTTCAAAACAAAGAGAACTTAAAAAAAATAATAATATAATTTCTAGTAATAATAATTTTTTACAAAGTATAGAAGATATGAATATAATTATTTTTCATAAAGGTGAAGAATTTTTGATTACACGAAAAAATTTAGTGGCAAATGATTTAAATGCTGATATTTTAGCAATGAAAAGTAATGAACTAAATTTGGAAATATCTAGTTTAAAAAAAGAAAGTGATATAAAAAAAATGGAATTAAAAGAGTTTAGAAACAGTTTTTCTTCTGATGAACATTTAGGTCAAATGAGTAAAATCTTATCTCAAATTGGTAGTTTTAATTTTGATATATTAGGAATTGATGAGGTAGTAGAAAAAAATAAAGAAATCTTAAAAAATAATAGAAAAACTTTAAAAAATGAACTGAAAACAATTAATGAAGAATTTTGGATAATCTTAAAACCAATTCTAAGAGATGTTGGAATAGCAGAAGATTATATAACTAAAGATATTATTTTAACAGATAAATTATCAGGAAAAAGTGGAACTCAATTACATAAATTATGTTTTGCTTATAAAATTGCACTAAATTTATTTATAGAAAAAAAATTATGTTTAAATCTCCCATTTATTATAGATTCTCCAAGAAGTGGAGAAATAAATCATGAGACATCTTCCAATATGCTGAATTTATGTTTTAAATATTTGGGAATGAAACAATTAATGATATCTTCAGTTTATTCAGATTACAAATTAGATTTTGAATTTCATAAAATAGTTTTAACAAATGGTGTTTTAGAAGATATAGAGAAATTTAAAATAAGAAAAATGGAAAAAGTTTTAAACTGAGAATCCCATAATAATTTTTAGAGTTTATAGAAAATATTCAATCGGTTCTCATATAGAATTTTGGATTGATTAAAATATTGGAAAAAAGCTTTTTAATTAATCTTCATTCTAACAAAAAAAACCACTCGTTCAAGGGTGGTTTTTTTTGTTAGAATGAGGATTATGAATTATGTTCTTCATGTTTTGGATCAATTGAAATTATTTTAAAGATTTTATCTAAAATGACACCATGTAAACGAAAAGTAGTTCTAGCTTTTCCAATGTGTATAAGCTCATTTTTTAATAGGTGAGAATTCAGTTTAGACTTTTTTCCACAATTATTTTTTCCACGATTAAATTGAGAAAATTCAGCTTCGGTCTTGCACTTAATGACTTCTAAAATTAATTGATTAAAAGATTTAAGTTCTTCAGGTTTCAATTTTTTTAATGTTATATGTTGAAATCTCTCTTCATATAGTTGAAAGCAAACACCATAATTTTGATTGCTAATCTCTGGAGTCTTGATTAAAGCTCTCGAAATAGAGTTACTACTTTTAATAACAGAAACAAGTGGTTTTACTGTTTTTTTTGCGGACATAAAAATTAATCTCCTTGATATTTTTGACTGTAATAATTTTTCATTTCTTCATGAGTAATAACTTCGGTAGAGGGATCCCATGGTCCAATTCCGTTACGTGTGTCAATCCAAGGTGATTCTTGATGAGTAAGGATTTCTAATTCGTGTCCATCTAAGGCACCATAAGTAATCCAGATTCTTTCTAAAAAAGTTAAAATGGCAATATCATTTATAGCAGGTTGAGGAGGTTGAGGAATTGTATTCCAACCATTTGTTTTATATTTAGAGTATAAAATTGGACATACAGGTCCATGAATCCAAGCCTGAAAAGAAGAATCAAATAACGGACAGTCAAAAAGTGCTAGATGCCAAGCTTGGGCATAATAACATAATTTTTGAAGCTTTTTATGTGTCATTTTTTCCTTGTTTAAAAACCAATCAGAAATATCCAAAATAGTAATCACAATGTGACCTCCCTAAAAAAAGTGACCCTATCTTGGTCCACTAAATAAAAAGTGTGATAGAGTCTTTATAATATAATTATTGTTGAAACTTACTAAGATTATATAATATTTTTTATTAATTGTCAATTTTTGGTTTTAATGGTGCTATAAAAATAAAAGTTGACTTTGTTTCTACTTTGTTGTAGAATTTTTAAATAAATCAAAAGAGGTGAAAAATGAGTGTATATGAAAATTTGATAAATCAAATAAAAATAAAAAAAATAAAGCAAAGAACGATATATGAAACTTTAGGGTGTAGTCGACAAAATTATTTTAAACATCTAAATAATCTAAAAAATAATAATATTACTTTTAATGGCAATCAAATTATAATAATAAAAAAAATAACTGGATTAAATATAATTAAAATTTTTTTATTATTTTTTTATACATTTTTGTATAAAAATTGTAATTTTTTTTAAGTTTGTCTCTTTACCTAAATTAGAGGAGGTAACAAGTGATTTTTTTTACAAATAAAAAAGGAGAAATAGTAACAATGTCAGAGAGTGAAAGATTAGAATATTTGAAAGGTTTTGTAGAAGAAACCAGTGAACAAATCTTAGCAAAAAACATATACTTATTCCCTGAGGAAATAGATTTCTTTTGTGAATCTTTAAAAATTGAACTTGAGTGTTTACTAGGAGGTGAGAGGTATGAAGTTTAAAAAAATTATAAAATACTCAAAGAAATTCTATTAATTAGTATTTAAATGTTCTGACTAGGCACTTATTTTCTTTTATTTAGGTATTAAAGAAAGATCAAAATTAGCAATAGCTTCTATAGCTGATTCTAAATATCGATCATTATCTTCTAACTTATCAGTGGAAAATCCTACAGTTATAACTTTATTGTTATAAAATATTTCAGTTTTTATAATAAACCTATTTTCAGTTGTTACATAGGATAAGTCGAGATTATCGACTCCAAGTTTTGAATTTAAATTGTTTCTTGCATTGTTAAAAATTTCTTGTTTTGTCATGTAGCCTCCTTTATAAGTACCTAGCAATTAATATCATACCATGAATAGAAAAAACAAACAATGATTCTGGACACTAGAAATCAAATATAAAAAAATATTTGTGGTGGAACTTCAAAATGAAAAATAATAAAAGAGTTTATTGATTAAGGTTAAAAAAATTCACTAGGAGATAAATAAAATGAACGAAAAAGATTTAGAAAAACTGTTAAATATTAGTTTTAAAGACTCTAAACTAGAAATCAATATAAATCATGATAGAACAGAATTATTTAAAATGATATCTGAAAATAAAGAAGTCTGCTTTGATAATTTAATTAAAAAAGAAGATGATTTTAAAATAGTTATAACTAAAGAGCAAATATGGTTAGAACTAACTAAAGTTGATGGCACTATTGTAAAAAAACATGCTTTTTTACAAGGAAAATCAAATATAGTCTGTAGAACATTTTATTTAGCAAATATAACAGAAGAAAAATAAGTTATCTTGAGTTTCTTCTTATCATTTTTATTTTAAAATCAGAATCATTTTCTATCTCCTGATTAGTATAATATTCTAATGCCGTTAAATCTTGGTAGTGTTTAACAGTCTCACATTCCTCTTTTGTTAAACTATTATCAATTTTATCAACAAAAGACTGATAATACATTTTACATTTAATAAAGTTTAATATATACTTTTTTTTCTCAGTAAAAAATAAATTATTAAATCTACTTTTTACATCAAATGGTATTTTATAAGGATTTTCATTAGGTATAAATAAAATTTGTTTATTATATTTATCTGTTATATGATGAAAAGTTTTTTCTGGTGATTCCCATATGGCAAATGCTTCAGCTTCAAATATAATATCTGATTCCAATATAGAAGTTCCATAAACAATGTTTCCACCATGCTCTTCAACATACTTGATTACTGTTTCAAAAGAGTTATTGACATTAAGTTTTTTTATTTTAATATTGTGCTTTTCCTCATATGTTAAAAAAAAATAATTAGTTGAACACATAAAGCTTTCTAATTCTTCATAAATAACATTTGGACATCGCAATTGTGAATAAAGTCTCATAAAATCTCCTAGTTTAATTTTTATTATTATTTTTAAAGTATACAATAATTTTAATAAAGAATCTATAAATATAGCACTTATAAGAATAAAAAGTTATTTATTATTAATATCTGATCTCAAAATCCAACCACGGCACTAGCAATAGTGTTGAGGTCAGATATTAGTAATAAAAAATTAGGCACCGTGGTTGGTGCTCCCAAAAAGGAGTGGTTCAAATGGAAGAAAAACAATCTAAAAAATATTGGTGGTTAAAATTACAAAATAATTTTTTTGAGAGAGAAGAAATTAAATTAATAGAAAGTATGAATGATGGAGATAAATATATCATTTTTTACTTTAAATTACTCCTGAAATCAGTAACTAATGATGGAAAACTACTTTTCAGAAATGTTATCCCATATACAGAGGAGATGTTAGCTGGGATAACAAATACAGATATTGCTACTGTTAAATATGCAATTAATTTATTTATAAAACTTGGGTTAATGGAAAAGTTAGATTCAGGTGCTCTATATATGCTTGAACTAGAAAATATGGTTGGAGTAGAAACTGACTTTGCTAGAAAGAAGAGGGAATATAGAGAGAAGTTAAAAATAGAAGACAAAAAAAAGACAAAAAAAGACAATGTCTTTATAGAAAAAAAGGACACTATTAAGACAAAAAAAGACATTGTCCGACAAGAGTTAAGAGATAAGAGTCAAGAGTTAAGACAACAATCAAAAGAAAGTGATATAAAAAATGATGATGTTGATATTGTTTCAAAAAATTGGAAAGATTTTACAGACTTAGAAAAAGAATGGGCATTAAAACAAGCTAGTCCGACAGCAAAGAATAAAATTGCAGTAGCTTTAACTTTATTAAGGACAGGAGTTAAACCACCTATAATAAAAAAACTACAGACAGGAGCAAGAAAAGGCTTAGGTGCAAAAGAATATGAAGAAATATATGGAAAAGGAAAAGTAGATCCCAATATTAAATCAGCTAAAGATTTAATTGAGAAATATAAAATAGGAGGTGGACAATGATAATAAAGTACTACAAAGATGACACATTTACAGCTAGTACAATAGCTAAAAAAATGGGGTTAAAGAGTGCAATTGAATTAAATAGAGTTTTAGAAAGATTAGGAATACAAAAAAAAGATAAGTGGAACGGACTATGGAAGTTCTGTTCCGAGTATCAAGGAAAGAAATTGGATGTTTTTGATACAAAACTAGTCTCCAGTAATAAAGAAGTTGTAACAAGGAAATTTACTTGGGATGGACTTATGGAAATAAAAAAAATTCTTAAAGAACATGGGGAATATAAAGGGTTTTAAAAAATTGGTTGAAATGATAAGTTTCGGGAAAGGGGTTGGGAAAGTGAGGGCAGAGAGTAGGTGAAAACATGAAATTAGAGAAAGCACTTAGAATAGGGATTGATTGGTTATCACTTTATAATTTTGATATTGAATATGATAAAAGTGTAGAGTTTACAACTGAAATAACTGCTGAATATAAACAAGAAAGAATACGAATAGAAGACCCAATTTTTATGATAGATTCATATGAAAGAATTTATGAATCAGGGAAAGTTAGTAGATTTAAAGTATTAAGATTTAATCCAAATAAAATATTATTTGGACATAATATTTTCAATTCAAGAGAAGTTGAATTGAAAGAAGCTTTAGACTATTTAAAAAAACTATTATATGGACGAGGTATCAGATTAAATCTAGATAATGCAAAAATAAGAGAAATTGAGATCAATATAAATTTTGAAAAAGATTTTAATGAATACCAAGAAGCCTTAGAAATAATGTTTATTTCTAGTCCTAATCTAAAGAAAATATCTAATTATAATGGTGGACAGAAACATAGTTCAATGTTTTTAGATGGTACATTCCAAGCAAATTGGAAAACTTACAAGTGCATAGCTTACGATAAAAAAAGAGAAGTAGAAAATAAAGAACTAATTAAGACTAACTTAACAAGAATTGAATGGCAGATGAAAAGTTATATATACTGCTATTATTTAGAACAATTAGGGTTAGACAGTACCCTTGATTGTTTAATAAAAAACATTGAGATAATAGACTACATATTTAGAGAACATACTAAAAAGAAGTTAGTAAAAAACGCTTATTCATATATAGATAATTCTTTAAAACCAAACCTTGAGAGAGGGTATTTGAGGTTTAAAGAAAGCTCTGCATTAGGTAGAAAAATAGGTGTGAAAATAGAAAGAAATGTATATCATTATCTGGAGAAAAACTATTGGATATTTGATTACACATATTTAATCAACATAATAGAGAAGTATAATACTAAAAATAAAAAGCGAGAAAAAGAGAGAGTAAAGAATAAATATTTCCATCATAATAATTTAGATAAGTTCAATTATTTGATGGAATATATTTTTCCTCACTAATCTCATTTAGAGAGGAGATAGAAAACATATCTTTTGATTAGTAAATAAAAGGAAAAACATTAAGAAAATACAGGTAACAAAATTTACTAATCTTCTAAATAATAAATGTGTAAATAATGTTACTTTTTATTACTTAATTATTACCTTGAGAAGGAGGAGAGAAAGAGTTGAAAAAATCAACCAAAGAACCAGCTAAAAAAAAGTATAACAAAGTATCTCCTTTGGATAAGAAAATTATAAGAAAGAGATATGAGTTTGGAGAAAACCTAATAGAGTTAGCTCATCAATATAAAATAAATTATGGGACATTAAAAAATTGTGCCAGTAAAGAAAGTTGGGAGAAAGGAAAGGGTAAAGAACTTATATATCTACAAGAGCAAGGAGAGGATGTTCTTTCATTAGTGAAGAAAAGAAAGGGACAGAAGAATGCTTTTGAAAATCTATTATCAGGAACACTAAATGGACTATCCGAAAAAATTATTGATGGGAAGTATAAGATAGAATCTAAGTCAAAAGAAGAAGCTATGAAGGCAAGGTTTCAGGGCTTACAGGCAGGGTATGAGTTAGCAAGGAGCTTATATGATATTAAGAGTGATGATGAAGAGATAGAGTATAAGACAAAGAACTTAAAGTATGAAAGACATAAGTTAATATTAGATAAAGTTACTATTGAAGAAGAAGACGAGGAAGAGTTCAAAGGATAAAATAAAAAAGGTACTGTGGAGTGAAAAATTATTTCTCGGGGGTCCGAGAGCCTCGGCATTTTAGAACATCAATTTTTTTTACATTTGACTTCCAAAACAAAATCCTGTCAAAACCTCAAAAAAGGAGCAGAAATGAAAATATATTGGTTAACTTTAGAAAGACTCTCTGAAATAATCGGCGTAACAACTAGGAGATTGTCAGAAGTTTGTACAGAAGCAAAAAATAGAGAACCAGATTCATCTCATTACCGAAAATATAATTTGGTAAAATCTATCAAATTATATTTAGAAAACTTACAAGTTGAAAAAATGGATTATGCAACACAAATAAAAAAATTAGATATGGAATTAAAGCAACATAAACTGGATGTAGCAAAAGAAAATTATATTGATACAAGTATAGTTGAAACTGCATTTGAAGATATTCTTTTAAAAACAAAAACAAAATTAAATAATTTACCTGGAAAAGTTAGTTCAGAGTTATTAGAAAAAAGTAGTAGAGCAGAAGTGGAAGAAATTTTAAAACAAGAGATACAGGAAGTTTTGGAAGAGTTATCAAACTTTAACTTTGAAATAAACGAGGAGTAAAAATGATAGAAGAAGAAAAAGAACGAGCTAATAGCTTAATAAAAAAAATATTTGGAAAATCATTAAAGCCACAAAAAATGCTAGATATTTCTGAATGGGCAGATAGGTATAGAGTATTATCAACGGAAGGGTCGCCTGAACCAGGAAAATGGAGAACAGCACGAACCCCATATATGAAAGAAATATTTAAATGTGTAACAAACACTGAAACAGTGACTATTACTATAATGAGTTCATCACAAGTTGGGAAAACAGAACTGTTATTAAATATAATAGGACGATTTATGCATTTAGATCCTTGTCCAATTCTATTAATATTTCCTACTTCTACTTTTGGAAAAGCTTTTAGTCATGAAAGATTAACTCCAACAATAAGAGATACTGAAGTTTTAAGAAATCTAGTAATGGTAGATAACAATGATACAGTATTAAGAAAAAAATTCCCTGGAGGATATGTAAGTATTGTAGGAGCTCAATCTCCAACGGAGCTATCAGGAAGACCAGTAAGAATTGTACTAATGGACGAAGTTGATAGATTTCCTGCATCTGCTGGAACTGAAGGTTCTCCAATTGAACTTGCAGACCGACGAACTCAAAACTTTCAAAATAAAAAATCAATAAGAGTTTCAACTCCAACTCTTGAGGGAACTAGTTTAATTCATGAGGAATATAAATTATCTTCTCAAGAAGAGTGGAGTTTAAAGTGTCCTGAATGTGGAGAATACCAAGTTTTACATTGGGAAAATATAAAATGGGAAAAAGAAAATAGAAAAATAATCAAATTATTATGTAGTCATTGTGGAGTTTTAAATATAGAAAAACGGTGGGGGGATAATAAGAAAGATGGAAAATGGATAGCAAAATATCCTGAAATAAAGAACCACCGAGGATTTGCTATGAATGCTCTAGCCAGTCCATGGGTAACATGGGAAGAGGTTGTGGAAGAGTTCTATTCATCAAAAGATGAACCAACAAAATTACAGACTTTCTATAATACAGTTCTTGGAATTCCATGGACAATTAATGTTTCAGATATTAAAGATTTTATGAAAATTTACAATTCAAGAATAGATTATGGTGGAGAATTACATGAAGATATAATTTATTTAACCGCAGGAGTAGATGTACAAGCCAACCGCTTGGAACTAGAGATAGTTGGTTGGGGGAAAGGACAGAGAAGTTATGGAGTTCTTTATACAGCTGTACAAGGAAACCCTGCCGAGCAAGAAACTTGGAATAAATTAGAAAAAATATTAAAAAGAGAATTTTATTATAAAAATAAAAAAAATAAGTTAAAAGTTGCAATAACATTAATTGACTCTGGACATGCAACAAATGAAGTATATAAATTTGTTCATGGTAAAGAACAAGAAAATATATTTGCAATAAAGGGAATTGGTGGAGAAGGAAAAAATCCAATAAATGGATTTAACACAATTGCAAAAGAAGGGTGTTTACCTATAAATTTATTAAGTTTAGGGGTTAATGCTTTAAAAGATACAACTTATTTTAGATTGGATATAGTAGAAGGACCAGGACAATGTTTCTTTCCAATTGAGAATGGATATAACAGTACTGATTACTTTAAAGGGCTTACAGCAGAGGTTAAGCAACTACAAACAACAAACAAAGGTAAAAAATATGCTTGGGAAATTATAAAGGGAAGAAAGAGAAATGAGCCTTTAGACATTAGAAACTATGCAACTGCAGGAATGCTATTTATAGAGAATACAGAGCAGTTATTACGAGAAGAGGAGGGAGAAGATGTTTGATACAGAAACATGTGAAAAGCATTTAGAAATATGGTTGAAAGCAGAAGAAGCAATAGCAAATGCCCAAGAATATGAGCATATGGGGAAAAAATTAAAAAGAGCAGATTTAGGAATGGTAATGAATATGCAAGAATTGTGGAATAAAAGATTGATACGAAGTAAAGGAATGAGTAGTGGATTTATGACTGGAGTTCCACGTTAGGAGGAAGAATGGATATATTTTCTAAGGTGAAAAAAATATTTAAAAAAGTAGAAAATAAAGGATATGAACAGAATGGAGAACCAGAGGATATTAATTGGAATCCAGACCCTGAAAGTCCAGATGAAGATATCATAGACAATTTAGAAGACATGAGAGCAAGAAGTAGAGATTTATATATGAATAATGAAATAGCAACAGCTATTTTAGACAAATATAGGACCAAAGTGGTAGGTGTAGGACTAATTCCTAAACCAACGATAAACTATAACTATTTAGGAATTACTAAAGAGAAAGCAAAAGAATATGAAAGGATCATAAGTTTAAAATTTGATGCTTGGGCATATAGCCAAAATTCAGATAGTTCAAGAATACATGATTTTTATACACTGCAATCTTTGGTTCAGTTAAGTTGGATTATGAATGGGGATGTGTTCGCTGTTCTTCAAAGAAAAGCAACAAAAGAAATAGATATAGAGCTGTGTATCCAATTACTTGAAGCAGATAGGATAATAAATCCAAATGGTGCAGATAAAAGTATTAAAGGTGGTGTGGAACTAGGGGAAAATGGAGAATTAAAAAATTACTATATTTCAAATAAGCACCCTGGAGAAGGAAATGTAGAAATAAAAAAATATCCTGTCTTTAATTCCTTAGGCAGAAGAACAATATTACATATTTTTGAAGCTAGTAGGATAGGACAAAGACGAGGAATACCATTATTAGCACCAGTATTAAGAACATTCAAGCAACTTGATAGATACAAGAAAGCAGAGATAATGGCAGCAGTTTTAAATTCTTCAATAGCAATGACATTAAAAACGGAAGACCCATCACAATATTTAAATAAAAATAAAATAACTGAATCCATGGGTCAAATACCTCAAGAAAAAATATCTTCAAAAGGACAACTTCAAAAAGAAATAGTTAAAGAATTTGGAAAAGGTCAAATTTTTATTACAAGACCAGACGAGGAATTAAAAGAGTTTGCAGTGACTCGTCCTAATAAAAATTATAAAGATTTTGTAGAAAAAATAGGGGAAGAAATAGGGGCAGGAACAGGACTACCAGTAGAGGTTATGATGTCAGCTTTCAAATCATCTTACTCAGCTGCTAAAGCTTCACTTGAGGAAGCAGAAGCAAGATTTAAAACATCAAGAAGAGTAATAGAAAAAAAGTTTTGTCAGCCGATTTATGAGGAATTCATAATTGAACTTATGAAAAATGGAGACATACAGTGTCCTAATTTTTTTGAAGATGCAACTGTAAGGTATGCCTTTTCAAAATGTATTTGGATAGGTACTAATAAAACTTCTCTTGATCCATTAAAAGATGCAAAGGCAGATGAAGTAAATTTGAGAAATAGGACAACAACAAGAGCAATCATAGCTAGAAGAAATGGATTAGATTATGAAGATATAGTGAGAGAAATTATTGAAGAGGATGAGATGTTATCTAAGCATCAAGCCAATTTAAATAAAACGAAACAAAAAAAAGGGGGTGAACAAATTGAAGAACAGAAGTTGGTGGGAAATAAGTAATAAAAATAGTATTGGAGAAATAAAAGTTTTTGGAGATATAAGTCGCTGGTCTTGGGATGAGGCTAGTGTAAGCTTAGTAAATTTTGATAAAGAATTACAGAGTTTAAAAAATTGTACTGAAATAGAGTTGAGAATTAATTCAAATGGTGGTTCAGTTTATGAGGCTGTAGGAATGTTTAACACACTTAAAAGATTTTCTACTACCAACAATATAACCACCACAACATATATTGAGGGAATAGCAGCAAGTGCAGCATCATTTTTAGCCTTAGCTTCAGATAAAGTAGTAATGGGGACAGGTTGTAAATTTATGATACACAATCCTCTTTGTGGAAGTCATGGAAACAGTGAAGATTTAAGAAAGGTTGCTGAAGAATTAGATAAAATCAAAGAAGATATTATTGATATCTACATGACGAAAACAAAACTTAGTAGGGAAGAAATAAGTGATTTCATGGATAAAGAAAGCTTTTTTTCAACCAAAGAAGCAATTGAATATGGATTTGTAGATGAAGAAATGGCTTTAGATAACAATAATTTAAAAAATAACTTAAAAAATATTTTTACAAATGAAGTCATTAACAAAATATTTCCAGAAATAGAAACTGAAAAAATAGAAGTGGAGGATGTCAAAATGACAAAAAAAGAACTTAAAGAAAAATTTCCAGAATTATTAAATGAGATTAAAGAAGAGATAAAAAATGAAATGAAAATTGAAGTAGAAAACAAAGCAGAAAGTTTAAAAACTGAAATAGTTAATGAAACTTTAAAAGTAGAGAGAGAAAGAATTAAAAATCTTGATGAACTAAAGCCTATAAATAAAAAACAAGAAGAGATAATAGCAAAAGCTAAATTTGAAGATTTTAGAAATGCAGAAGATCTAATCATTGATTTTTATAGAGATGGTTCAGCAGAAGCTTTAAATGTAATTGAAAAATCGAAGGCAGAAGCAAGAGAGAGTGGTATTGATAAAATAAAAGAAGAAGAGATAGCACTTGAAGCAGCAAACATTTTAGAAAATGCTATAGATAATGTTTTTGGAGAAGAAAAATAGGAGGAAGAAATGAATAATAAAAAATATGAAAGCGAATATAAAAGAATATTTAGTGGAACATTTCCAATAGAGGAAACAGTTGTAGTTATAGAAACAGTAGTAGAGGAAGGGGATATTGTAGGACTAAGTTCAGCAAATAAATTTGGAAAATTAGATGCAACATACTCAATCCCTTATGGAGTTGCATATAATAAAATGGACTCTCTTCCTGGTGCAGTAGAAATTATTCTTACAGGATCATTACATACTGATTTTGTGAAATTAGAGAGTGGAAAAGAAGAGGAACAAATACAAAAATTAAGATTAATAGGTATATTTGTAAAATAAAATATCAAGGAGGAAACAATGTCACTAAATTTATACACAACAAAAACACTTAGAAAAGTACGAGAAAGGGTAGTAGTAAAAAGAAATTTCTTGAGAGAGTTATTTTTTAGAAAAGAAGAAAAAGTTTCAAGTTCTGAAATAATTCTTGAAATAACAAAAGGGAAAGAATCTTTTGCTCCATTTGTAGCTCCTTTAGAAAGAGGAAAGCCTATAAATGAAAAAAAAATAAAAACAAATATAATTCTTGCACCAAAAATCGGTGTAACAAAAGTATTGACTGAAAGAGATATGTATTTAAGAAATGCAGGAGAAGGACTAATTGGAGAAACAGAATCTGTTGTAAAGAAAATGAAAAAAATTCTTGATTTACAAGAAGAAACTATTGTTAATAAAGAAGAGCTAATGGTATCACAATTTTTAACAACTGGAAAAGTAATTTCTGTAGAGGGAGAAAATGGTTATGAAGTGGATTATGGTTTAGGAAATATAGAAACACTACCTGAGGCAGAACAGTGGAATAAACCAGAAGTAAACCCAATAGCTTCTCTTGATAAAATACTTTCAAAATCAGAAGAAAATGGACATATGATAGAGGTATTAGTTATGGGATTTGATGCTGCAGAACATTTTATAAGAAGTGCAGAAAAACAAAGACTATTAAGCAGAGATTTACAAACTGAAATGGTAAAAGAAGTCTTAAGAAGACATTCAGGAGTAGTTTGGTTAGGGACTTACAAAACATATGGAGTAGAAATATACAGATATAAAAGAAGTTTATTGACATCAAAAGGAAAAAAAATAGACTTAATGCCTTCTAATGTTCTAATTGGAGGAAGTACTGATGGAGAGATATTATATGCTCCAATATTTAACACCTCTGATATAAAATCAGAACCATTAAAAAAAGTGAAAAGATATTCATATGTAAAGAATATAGATGATGCAGGAATACAAATAATTACACAAAGTTCTCCTGTATTACAACCAGTTGACGTAGATGCTTATTTCTGTATAACAGTGTGCTAATAGGAGGGATTATGAGAGTAAGATTTGTAAAAAATTATAAAGAATATAAAATAGGTGATTTTGAAGAGTTTGATTCTAACAGTAAAGAGTTAGATTTTTTAAAAAAAATGGAAACAGTTGTAGAAGATAAGGAAATAGCAACAAAAAAAGAAATTAAATTAGAAGAATTTGAGGAAAAAATAAAAAAATTAGAATTAGAAAATGAAGTTTTAAAGGAAGATAATAAGGGGTTAGATGAGGAAAATAAAGAGTTAGAGAAAGAAATCAAAAAATTAAAAGAAGAATTAGAAAAACTTAAAAATAAAAAACCTAAAGAGTAAGTTATGAATTTTAAGGAACAATTAAAAAAAGATATGAAGGAAGTTTTTTTTTCAGAAAGTGAGTTTGCAGAGAGTATTTTAATTGAAGATAAAAAATTAATAGGGATAATTTCAAGAGTAAATTTCAACAGACAATATAAATATAAAGAGAATATAACAGGTTTAAATCAAGAAGGATTAATTGTATATTTGAAAACAGAAGATTTACCTATTGGAATGAAATTTTTAACTGGTGAAATAATAAATATAAATAATTCTGAATTTACGATAATAAAATCTATATTTAAAGAATACGAGTATGAAGTTCATGTTGAAAAAATTGGAGAAAACTAATGGTTGAATTAGAGATTGAAGAAAAAACTCTTAAAAAGATGAATGATTTTTTTAAAGAAACACCCAAAATAATAGATAAAGTAATAAAAAAATCATTATCTGTTGCAGGTACAGAAATAAGAAAGTTTGAAAAAAAAGAAATAGAAAGAAAATATCAAATTGACAAAAATATTTTAAATCCAAGAAACATAGTTTTAAAAAAAAGTTTTGGAGAAGTTTCTGTATTTGCAACAAAAAAGGCAAGAAATATAGATGAATTTGATATTTCATCAAGAACACCTAAAAAAAGTGGAGCAAAAATAAAGGCTTCAATTTTTAAAAGTACTGCTCCAGTTGAAATGGAAACTATGTTTTGGGGATTTTTCAAGAAAAAGAAAGCAAGTATAGGACTTTATAAACGAAGTGGTAGAAAAATTAAAAAAGTAAAGTCCCCTTCTGTTCATGCAATGGCAAGTAACATAAATACATTGCCTCTTGAACGAAAACTACAAGAGATTTTTAATAAAGAATTAGAGAAACAAATATTAAAGGAGGTATTAAAATAACAAAATCATTAACAGTTAAAACAGAGGAATCAATAATTAGTTTCTTAGAAGAAAAATTAAAAGATTATGAAGTTGGTGAAAAAAAACTAAATTTTATAAGAGGTTTTGCAAAAGAAAAAAAACTAAAAGATAGATTAGAAAATAAAGAACAAAAAGAAAATTATCCTTGTGTAATAATCAGACAAGGTAAATTCAAACAGACTCTTGAAAAAGGATTATCTGAAAGGATACAGACATTTAACTTGATAATAGGGATAGAAAATAAAGACTCAGATGGATATAGAGAACTACAGGACTTGGTGGATAAAATAATTGATTTATTTACAGAAGAGCCTACTAAATTGGGTGGTTATTCTCTAAAACAAGATGAATTTGAAGGAGAACTTGAAGAAGATTTATCAACTGGAGATTATTGGATATATATATTAAAAATAAAAGCAATGATTCCTGTTAAAGAAACAAGTATTATAAAAAAAATGGGGTGGTAAAAATGTCAAAAAAAGTAGTTACAGAAGAAAAAGAAGAAAAAACAAAAAGAACTAAAGAGCAAGAAATCTATATTTATATAGGTGAAACAATAGCAACTTCTGAAATAAATATAAGAAAAAATGATTTAATAAAAGATATTCTAACTTTTAAGAAAACATTTGATAAATATGAGGGGTTAGAAAAATTGTTTGTAAAGATGAGTGAATATCCAGTGCTGAAAGAAAGATTAAAAAATAAAAATTATTATATTCATAAAAAAATAAGTGAGTTAGTAAAACAAATTAGAGAAGGAGGAAAATAATGGGATATAAGCATGGAACAAGTGTTAGTGAAAATCCAACAAGTTTAAAGGCATTTAATATAGTGAAGACACCTGCTGTCATAATAGGAATGGCTCCTATAAATCAGATTCCAGTTGGAAAAAGATCTATAAATAAAACAGAGTTGATAATGAATGTAGGAGAAGCAACAGAAATTTTTGGTGGTCCAAATTTAGTAGAAGGTTTTACTATATCTGAGGCTCTATATGTATTTTTTCAATTATTTGGAGTCTCTCCAATTATTTGTGTAAATGTAATAGACCCTTCAAAACATAAAACATCTAAAGAGTTAAGTGAAGCAATCCTTATAGAGGGGAAATATACTTTTAAAGAAGTTGGAATATTGCCTGAAACACTAGAGTTAACAACAGATATTACTCAATTAAAAGAGGAAGATTATTCTTGGTATTTTGAACCAAATGGTCAATTGACAATTGAAATACATGAAAAAGAAATAGTTAAAGTTGCAGCAACATATGATTTTTTAGATATTTCTAAAGTTACAAAAACAGATATTATAGGATCGATTGATTTAGTGTCACTTGAAGCTAAAGGACTTGAACTCTTAGGTGGGATTTATCAAAAATATAGCATGATTCCAAGTGTTGTAATAACTCCTAATTTCTCATCAGATAGTGAAGTACGAGCAATTTTAGATACAAAAGCAAGTTTGATTGGTGGAAAATGGGGGTCTATGTCAATAGTGGAACTTCCAGACACTTTAAAATATGGTGAAACTATAAAATTTAAAAAAGATAAAAATTTTATAGATGAGGACCAAATTTTAGTATATGGAAAAGGAAGAATGGGTGAAAAAATATTTCATCAAGATATATTACTAGCAGCCTTAATGAATTCTGTTGATGGTTCTAATGACGGTATTCCTTATGAGTCACCTTCAAACAAGAATATAAAAGTAGAGGGGATTTCATATAAGTTAGATGAAGAGTATGTTTCTTTATCTCTTGAAGAAAACCAAGCGAATTTATTGAATGAAAATGGGATATTAACTATAATTCAACGACCAAATGGGACAGTAGCTTGGGGTAATCATACTTCAGCTTTTCAACCAGGAGGAACTACTGATGTAAAAGATATTATGATACCTATAAAGAGAATGTTTAAATTTATAGGAAACACAATAATGTTAAATACAGAAGCTGAAGTGGATAAACCGATGACTTATGCAAAAGCAGAAAGTATTAAAACAGATATAAATGTTTTTCTAAATTCATTAACATCTCAAGGAAAAATATTAGGTGGAAGAGTAGAATTTTTAGAATCGGAAAACCCTAAAGATGCAATTTTATCAGGACAATTCAAGTGGCACTTATATTTTGGTGGAGTTATACCAGGTCAATCACTTCATTATATTCTTGAGTATGATCCTGGATATTTAAAAGCATTCTTTAGTTAAAAATAAAATATTTAGGAGGATAGAATGGCACATTTACCAGGAGTTATAAATGATGTAATAATTAAGTTAGGGGGGTCAGAAGAATTAATTGGAGTGGGAAGTATCACATTACCCGATGTGGAGAATAAAACGGAAGAAGTTACAGGACTTGGAGTTGGAGCACATGAAGTTGTAATACAAGGATTATATAATTCGTTATCTATGACAATAAAATTTTTGGGTATGGCAAAAAGTTCATTAGTTACAAAGGGGAAAAGTGTAAATTTAGTGATGATTGCAGCAGCACAAGGAGTAAATGATTCTGAACACTCATTGGAGTTTAAAAAAATAATTGTAACAGTGAAAGGGGCAGTAAAATCATCAAAAGGTGGAGAAATTTCTCACGGTGGAAAAGTAGAACCTGAAAAAACTTTAGCATTAACTTATTATAAGTTAGAGATAGATGGTGAGGTTCAACATGAGATTGATGTATTTAATAAAATAGCAATTGTTGATGGGGAAAATGTTAGAGAAGTAATTGATAGCATTTTAGGATAATAACTTATAAAAATATGGAGGAAATAATGACTAAAATAGAAAAGGCAAAAGAAGTAAATAAAGTAAGAGATGAGGTAGAAGAGGCTAAAATAAAACTTGGTATTAATTCAGAAGAAAATAATAATGAAAAAAAATATGATGAAGAAGAAGAAGTAGGAGAAAATGTAGTAGTTTTATCAACAGAAATTAATGGAGAAAAAGAAATTGTATTTAATATTGATTCTATTACTGGAAGAGTTATTACAGAAGTAAAGGATGAATATGTAAAAAAAAGAAAATCAAAAAAAGGATTATTACCTGAGCTGGATGATCATTATTATATCCTTATGGCCGAAAAAATGACAGGAATAAGAGCTCATTGGTTTTTAGATCTTCCAGCAAAAGATTATAATAAAGTTCTGAATTTTGTAAAAGATTTTTTGCAAGAAGACTAGGAGCAACTAATCATGAAGAATATATAATTCAAATAATAGATATTTTAGCCCCTCGAATAAATAATTCTTGGGGTTTAAATCTAAATATATCATATGAAACATTATTTGGATTTTCTTTAAAAAGATTAGAACAACTTCTGGTTACAGCAGATGAATTTTATAAAGAAAAATAAAACAAAATAAGACAAAAGGGGGTGGAAAATGTCTAAATCTATGGATATAGTAATGAAGCTTCAAGCTAAAATTGATAAACAATTACCTAAAAGTCTAAAGATGGTTTCAAATGAAATTTCACTTTTAACTAAAAGACAAAAAGAGCTAAAATCAGCAGAGAAATTAGGAGATAAATTTCAAAAGTCTAAAACACAATTAGTAGAAACTATAAAACTATATCGTTTACAAAGAAACGAATTAAGAGTATTGCAACAAGCAAAAAATGCAGGAATAGCACTAAGTAAAAAAGAGGAAGCTAGATATGCTAGTTTAGGTAAAAGTATAGATAGATTGAATTCTAAAATGGGATCACAAAAAACTGCATACCAAAGAACAAAAATGGAACTTCAAAAATTAAAATTACCACTTTCAGATTTAAGAGAAGAATATTTAAAAAATGAAAGAGCTTTAAAAAAATTAAATATCCAGCAAAGAATAACTTCAAAAGTAACAAATATAAAAACTAGAGTTGGTGGAGCAGTAAAAACAGGAGCAAAAGCAGTGGGAAGAGCTGCAGTTGCAGGAGCGGTTGTAGGGACTATTGCACTTAGTTATGGTGCAGTAGAGTCTGCAAGGGCATATACTGATTTTAATGGACAGATGAAAAGAGTTCAGGCAATAGCTAATGCCTCAGCAGAAGATTTTGAGATATTAGAAAAATCAGCTATGAAATTTGGAGCAACAACTTCTTTTACTAGTATACAATCGGCTCAAGCGATGGAAAAAATGGCATTAGCTGGTTTTTCAACTAAAGAAATACTGTCAGGAATGCCAGGAGTTTTAAATCTTGCAGCTGCTTCAGGAGAAGATTTGGCATTAGTTTCAGATATTATAACTGATAATTTAATTCCATTCAACATGACTGCTAAAGATACTAATCGATTTGCCGATGTATTGGCTTATACGATGAGTAAAACCAATGTAGATGTAAATATGTTGGGTGAATCATTTAAGTATGCTTCAGGTGGAGCAGGGTCATTAGGAGTAAGTTTAGAAGAAACATCTTCCATTTTAGGTTTAATGGGAGATCAAGCAATAAAAAGTGGACAAGCTGGTAGAGGACTAAATGCAACCTTTACTAATCTTGCTAAAAAATCAGATTCATTAAAAAAAATAGGAATTAATATAAAAAATTCAAAAGGTGAGTTTGTTGGAATGACTGCTACGGTTCAGCAGTTTGAGAAAAAAATGGCTACTATGGGGAAAGTAGAACGAGTAGCTTTTTTAAATGATGTTCTTGGAAAGCAAGGAGCATTAGCATTTGGGAAACTTTTAACAGCTCAAAAAACCATTAATGGTGTAGCATACACTGGAGCTGCAGCAGTAGAAAAAATGATAGAAGCAACAACTTTAGATAGTGTAAATGCCTCAAGTAAAATGAGGGATATAATGCTCGAAGGAGCAAATGGAACTAGAATTCTTTTCTTATCAGCTGTAGACGGAATTAAAATAGCTATAGGAAAAAAAATGCTTTCTGAAAATATGTTAAAACAAGTTCAAAAAGTAACGATGTATTTATCAGAACTTGCTAATGTAATAAATGGAACATTCTCAGAAGAACCTGCAAATAAATTTTGGAGAAATGTGATAGGAACTGCTAAAAAGTTTATTTCAGATTTTAAAGAAGCAATGAGACCAGGAGTTGAAGCAATAAGAAAAATATTTCCTTCAGATACTTCAGGAATGTTTTCAGGATTTGTAAATGGATTATTAAACCTAGTAGTAACAATAACAAAAATAGTATCTTCTATTTTAATAGTATTTTCTCCAATTATAAGATTTATAGTTTATGTATTGGGGAAAATAGGAGTAGAAAATATACTTATATTTATAGGAGCTTTTATGGCCATAAAGAAAATTTTGGCTGTAGTTACAGTTATAACTACAATTATAAGTACTGTATCAGCATTAGGAGGAATTCTAGCAACTATTCCAGTTGTATTGGGAGCAATAAAAATAGCTATGCTGGCTATGGGTGGACCAATTGTATGGATAGGAGCTCTCTTAGTTGCACTTGTATTTATAATATATAAAAATTGGGAAAAGATAAAAAATACATTTATGAAATTTCCAGAATTATTTGGATTTATTTTAGGTCCATTATGGGTATTAGGTGTCACAATATATAAAAATTGGGAAGCAATAAAAACGTGGACCTCTAATTTAGTGTCAACTCTAGTTAATTTATTTTATAGCTGTATAGAAAAGATAAAATTTTTTATTATGGGATTGTGGGAAAAAGCAAAAGAAATATTTTCTAAATTTCCAGAAGTTCTTGTTTTTATATTAGGTCCTTTAGGATTAATTATTGGTACAGGAATTAGAATATATAAAAATTGGGATTTAATAAAAGCAAAAGGTTTAGAACTTAAAGATAGTTTAGTTGCAACATTTACAAGTATAGGGCAAGGTATAAAGGGAGCTTTCACAGGAGTTATAGATTTTGTTAGTGGAATTTTCACTGGAATTTCTACTAAATTTGCAGAAATAAAAGAAATGATAAAGCTACCAGAGCCACCAGAATGGATGTTGAAAATAGGAGCCAAAGTAAGTTCCATAAGAACTCCAACTACTGCAACTGTAGTTGATGGAAGTCATAAAAATGGATTAGGAGAAGTTCCCTTTGATGGATATATAGCAGAGCTACACAAAGGTGAAAGAGTTTTAACATCTGATGAAAATAATAGTTTGATGAATAAAGCTATAAATGCAACACCTATGAAAGAAACTAAAACTCAAAATAATTCAAAAAAGATACCATCAATAGTTTTAAATCCAATAATAAATATTCAAGGTAATGCTGATAGTGGAATTATTGAAGAACTGAAAAAAGAGATGGAGATATTAAAAGAAAATCTTAGAAAAATGATAAAGGAGATAATGGATGAAGAGGGAAGAACAGCTTTTTAATGTTTATAAAACTCAAGAAAATGACACTTGGGATTTGATAGCTTACAAAGTTTATGGAGATGAATTTAAAATGAATCATCTTCAAAAAGCTAATGTAGACTTTATAAAAGTTGTTGTTTTTTCACCAGGAGTATTATTAAAAGTTCCTAAGATTGAAGCGATGATTATAGAGGAGTTACCGCCATGGGCAACAGAATAAGAAGAGCTGGAATAGTAGTTGAATATTCTAATTCTGATATAACAAAATTTATAGAAGAATATATATCAAAAATAACAATAGTAGACAATTTTAAAGGAGCAGTAGATAGTGTTTCTCTTTCTTTAAGAAATGATGAAGATAGATTTTTAAAACGATCCTGGGCTTTAGAATTATTTAAACAATTGAAAGTTGATATAATTACTGAAAATTGGGAAAATGAAAACGAGGGAATAAAAGTTTATCCAGTTGGAATTTTTAATATAGACTCTAGAAGTTTCTCAAAGAATAATGTAGAAATAAAAGCCCTCTCCATACCACTAGGAGAGGCACAAGATCAAGCTAATACTAAAACATGGCAAGAAATAAGCTTAAAAGATTTAGGTGAAGAATTTGCTAAAAAATATAATTTAAGATTCAAATATATAGCTTCTCAAAATCCAGAATTAAAAAATCTAAGACAAGAAAAAGAAAGTGATTTTTCTTTTTTACAAAAGATAAGCTCAGAAGAAGGACTTAACTTAAAAGTTGCTTTTAATAAATTAATTCTTTTTGATGAGGAAGAATATGAGAAGAAAGCAGCAAAGATAACAATAGATTTAAAAAATATTGATTATAGTATAAGTGAAAAAACAAAAGAAGTCTATGATGCTGTGGAGTTGACATATACTGATCCTATGACAGATAGAACTGAAAAAATATTGATAACAGATTCAGGAGTTAATAAAATAATAAAAGGTAAGAAAAAGAGCAAAGAAACATCAAATAAATTTGGAAAATACTTTGGAGAGGAAGAATCTGATAAGAAAGTAAAAAAAACAAAAGAACCAAAAAAGTATAAAAAATTACTAAAAATAAGTAGAAGGAGCAAAAGTGGAGATTTAGAAGTTTTTGCTAGAAAACGATTAAAAAAAGAAAATGCAAAAAGAGTTGAAATTTCTTTTACTATTCCAGGTAATATGAGCCTTTATGCAGGAACTACTTTTATACTCATAAATGCTGGAATTTTTGATGGAAAATATATAATTCAACGAATAACTAAAAATGTACCTAATTTAAATTTTAGTATTGAAGCATATTTAGTTGAAAGTAGACATAAAAGAGAAAATAGAAAGAAAAAAGAAAAAAAGAATAAAAAAAAGAAAGATGAAGAAGATGAGTTAGAAGAATTAGAAGAACTAGAAGATGAGGAGGAATAAGAATGGTGGGAGTTAAAATTGCTTTTGGAACAATACATAGTGTTAATGAAAAAAATTATACTGCTACAGTTAAAATTGAAGAGGATGATGGAAGTATCACAGGAGAGTTACAAGTATTATCTACAGCTACTTTTCAAAATAAAGTTTCAGAGCTACCAGAAGTTCAAAGTCCTTGTGTAGTCCTTATGTTTGCAGATGACAGTCAAAGAGGAGTTATAGTAGGAAGTAGATTTTCAACTAAAAACCCTTGTGATTTAAGTAGTGGAAAAAAAATTATTAGTTATAAAAAAAGTAATATTGTTATTGATGAAAATGGGGAAATTACAATTGAGTGTGAAAAACTTAAAATTAATTCAATGGATACAGTAATCACATCAAAAAAAATAAAATTAGATGGAGATGTAGAAATAACAAAAGGATTGAAATTAGGAGGAGAATTTGCATCTACAAGTGGGGTAAATATAGGTAGTTCAGGAGTGATAACTGCTAAAGAAGTAATTAAAGCTAAGGATTTTATTAAGATATGATGGATGTGTTTGGGAGAGTAGGACGAGATTATTTAAATGATGTCCCCTTTCTTGGAAGTATTGGAAAAATGGGAGCTTATGGAAATATAAGTTTTAGAATAGGAACATCAAACACTCTAGTTCCTAACGATATATCTTTTAGTACAGGAAATGAAACAACATCTCATACGAGAATAGGAAAACCAGATATAACTGAATTTATAAAAAGAAAGCTTAAATCATCAAGCTTTGATATTAAATTAATTTATACTTTAGCTCCAATAAAATCAACAATAAGAAAACTTGAAAAAATAATTGAAGAAGGAGAACACTATCCACTCATTATAGGGGATTTTAAAATATCAGAAAATACATTTATGTTAAAAAGTATGAATGTAAAAATAACAAAAGTTGATGGAGCAGGAACTCCTTTAGTTGCTGATGTTTCGTTATCTTTAGAAGAATATATTTCAGAAATAACAGAAACAACAGTTACAAAATATGTTAAAGAGAAAGGAACAACATCTTTAAAAAAGAAGGTTATACATAATGCTAATTCAGCAGTAACAAAAGTATTAAAGGGAGGTCGGCTATGGTAGTAGACAATAGGACAATACCTGGTAATAAAATTTTACATCAACTTTTTGTTCTATTAAATACAACAAGAGGTGAAGTTCCTTTGTTTAGAGATTTTGGAGTTGATGCAAGAAATATAGATAAACCAGTGACTATAATAGGACTATCAATTTTTACAGAGTTAGAAAGTCAAATAAAAAAGTATATAAAAAATATTAGTTTAAAAGACGTAAGCTGTATAGTTGATGAAATTGGTTTGAAAATAGTTTGTGAGGTGGAGATAAATGAGTGAAAAATTAGTAATAATAGAATCAGAAGCTAAAAAAATATTTGATGATGCAAAAGAACTACATCAAGAAATATCTGGTGAACCTCTTTTGATTGCCTCTGAAGAAGTACAAGTTTATTCTACAATTGCAGCTATTTTATCAAATTTGAGAGCAGAAATGAATCAAATAGCAATTCAAAACTATTTAAAATATGCTAGAGGAGAACGATTAGATTTAAAAGGTGATTTCTATGGTGAAAAAGGAAAGAGACTTGATGCCAGCAATTCAAGAACAACTATGAGATGCCATATCTCTAGCATAATAAATAGAGATGTGATCATTCCAAAAGGTACTAGATTTTTAAAAGATAAATTACTTTTTAAGACAATAGAAGAAAATAAAATTATTACAGGAAACAAATCTGTAGATATAATTGTTGTTTCTACTATCAAAGGAGAATTACCTGTAATTTTAATAGGAGAGATAACAAAAATTGTAGATACTTATGATTATTATCAAAGTTGTGAAAATATAACAAATGTAGCAGGTGGAAGTGGTATAGAAAAAGATGATAGATACCGAGAGAGAATTCGTCAAATTCCAGAATCTTTCACTACTGCAGGAAGTGAAGGATCCTATATTTTTGCAACAAAAAAATCTTCTCCACTAATAAATCAAGTAAAAATTGACTCTCCATTTGTAAATGTAATAGATATTTATGTTCTCGGAGAGAATGGTATAAGGATTTCAGCAGAAGAAAAAGAAAAAATATTAAAAGATGTAAATTCTATTGAAATTAGGCCACTTGGTGATTTAGTAACTATAAAAGACCCAGAATTTATTGATTATAAAATTAATTTAGAATATACAACTTATGAGAATAATTTGAAGAAAATATCAGACTTAGATATAGAAATAAAAGAAGTTTTAGAAAACTATAAAAATTCTTTTAAAATTGGTGAGTCTTTAAATACACAAGATATTATAAGGATATTGAAAGAAATAGGATTGAAAAAAATTAATTTAAAAACTTTAAATGATATTGTAGTGAGTGAAAATCAATATTTAAACTGTATTGAAATTAAAATTATCTATGCTGGAGAGGGTGATTTTAATGAGAACAATATTTGAGGAGAACATAAAAAAAATAGCTCCAAACTTAGCTAAAAAAAAATATGAAATTTTATTTGAAGTATGTGAAAAACTTTTAAAAAAATATGTCATTGATGATATAAAAAAAATAGTTTTGTCGGATAGAATTGAAGAGTTGGAAGAAATGGAAGTTGATATGTTGGCTGATGAATATCATGTAGATTTTTATGATAAAGAGTTAAGTGTTGAAGAAAAAAGAAAGCTAGTAAAAACCTCTTTAGAAGTTCATAGTAAAAAGGGAACAAGAGGAGCAGTACAACAAATTTTAGATATGTTTTTTGAAGAAGCTATTATACTTGAATGGTTTGAGGACAATAGTCGTTCAGGTACATTTAAAATTCAAATTTATGATATAAATTCAGATTATACACAAATTAAAAGAATAAATAAAATGATAAATAGTACAAAAAGAACAAGTCAACATTTGGATGTTTTAGAGTTTTCAAAGAGTGATAAAGGATTTTTAGGACATTATTTTGGAGTTAATTTAAACATTTCAAATAGAGTAGATAAGGTTGTCTATAGAGAACATCAAATACAAAAAGGAAAATATATTTTACCAAGTATTTCTATAAATTATGGAAAGTCAGTCAATAAAAGAGGAGATAAAAAATGAAAACTGAAGGGGTAATCTTTACAAATAAAGGTTTAGAGCTTTTAAAACGTGCATTGGCAGAAGAGAAAATTTTAAATTTCACAAAGTTTAAAATTGGAACAGGTGATAAAGGAACAGAAGATGAATATTTACTTCTAACTGATATAGTTTCACCATATAAAATATTAGATATATCTTTATTGAAAAAAACAGAATCAGGACTAATAAAAGCTAGTACAGTTTTCACAAATAAAGATTTCATATCAGATGTGATAATAAAAGAAGTAGGATTATTTGCAAAAATAGCTGAAGAGGAAGAAATATTACTGATGTATGTGAATGATGGTTATGGAGAACTGTTTCCAGCAGGGAATTCAGGAAATATTGTTCAGAGATCAAGGTCATTTGAATTTGGAATAGATGGGAATACAAATGTTCAAGCAATAGTTAATGAAACAATGTTTGCAAATATATACCAATTAGAAGAAAAAGTAGACAAAACTAGAAAGATATCAACTGGGACAGGATTAAGTGGTGGTGGAGACTTAACAAAAGATTTAAAAATAGTAGTATTACCAGCCACAAAAACTACTCTTGGTGGAGTGATAGCTGGAGATAATGTAACTATTGATGTAAAAGGTAAAATAAATGTACCAGCTCAATATATTCATCCAGTTGGGAATGGTAATAACCATATTCCACTCGGAGGAAAATTAAAAGAGTTTTTAAGGTGGACTGCTGCAGGGGTTGCAAGTTGGGGAAGAATATTATCTTCTGATATTGAATTAACTTCAACTCAAAGATTTGTAACAGATGTAGAAAAAGCTAATTGGAATGGAAAAGAACCTTCTTTTGCAAAAAATAGTGGCCATAATAAAAATTTTGGAGTTAATAAAAATGAGGTAATGCCAGGAGAATTATTTCCTGCAGAACTAGGAACTGATTATGCAGGAATATTAAATGTAACAGGTGTGAAATATATAGGGAAAACATATTTTTGTACAGCTACTAAAAAAATATATTTATGTAAAATTCAAAACAGTTTAACCTATGCAGATTTAGAAAAATTTGTGGATATTTCTCACAAGGGATTATTGGATAAATTAGAGAATTTATTCAGAGTTGAAATTCTTCAAACTAATATATATTTAGGGAGGATAGCTCATAATGGTTTTGTCTGTACAACATCTTCAGATTTATTAAGTTATAATAAATTAGAATTTAGGTTTGTTACAATAGGTAGTGATAGTGTATTATCTACTGGAATAATTACAAGTCCTTATTCTACAGATAAATTCTCCTTCAGTGTCACAGGTAGTCAGTCATCTGAAAGACGAGTATTTACCGTAAGTTTTTCTTACAGCAGAACCACAAAAACATTGACACTATTACAAGGAGCTGAAGCTCCTCAAGTTCATCTTATATCAATCTATGGATATAGAAATATTTAATTATTATATTAACGTGTAACTATTTCTTTCCATTTAGTCCAACCGTAAAGAACATCATAATGCGATATATATATGGCTCCTGTATTATAGTGTGTCCATTGCATAGTTGTATAATTAGTCAAAACTCCAGTAGGTCCAATATTTCCAGTAACATTGATTACCCCATGAGTGTTAACAGGAAGATTAATAGTTTTTGGTGATGTGTTGTAAGCTCCTATTCCTCTCACTAAATATGCATCTAGTATGAAACCTCTCTGTTTGAATGACTGAGGATCATTGGATAAATTCTCTAATTGTTTTTACAAATTAGAATAAACTATTTTCATTATATAAACTTGAGTATTCAAATCCCAAACCTTTATTTTGGATTCAGAATATCTTACTATTTTTTGAAGAGTACCACTGAAGTAAAGAGGTATAGCTACATGGTGAGCAGTTGTTAATGCCTTCACTTGATTTTGTTCTGTTGGATAATCAGATGAAAATGCTATGTGAAATGTTACAAACTTATATCTTTGATCTAATTGTATTGGAAAAGGTGTATTCACAGTTAATTGGAAATTTCCATCAAAAAATACTTCACTTTTATATAAATTCTCTAATTTAAGGGGATAAAAAAAGCTCCCACTTATTAGTGAGAACTTTTGTCTGAACAAGAAGCAAATTATATTAGCATAAAGCCCTAAAGGGCAGAGGTTACTATTTACGCTTATACCACCACATTCCTAAAATGAAAATTATAATTAAAAAACTTCCATTTACTGAAATAGTGTTGATGTAGATGTTCATAAGTAAACCTCCTCTTAATTGATATGTTTCTACCTTGTTCAAGGGCAGAATGAAAGCCCCCACTAAAAGTGAGAGCTTCTATCTGAACGTGAAACAACATAATCAATTAAGAGTGCCTTTAAAGGACTTATGTAATAATTATATTCCAATTTCTTTTAAAAGTCAAATTTTTATTGCTATAATTATTTAACAATAAAAATAGAACTGGAGGATTTATGGAACTTAATTATAACAAGGCTAATTTAGAAGTTTACACTATGTACCTGGACTCAAACAAAGCAAGAAATTTTGAAAGTATGAAAACTACTTATAAAATTTATAAAAGCAACATGATGCAATTCTTAGTTTATTTACAGAAAAATGAGGGGAATAGATTATTACTTTCTGAAAGCACTTTGAAAAAATCAGTAGAAATACTAGAAAGATATATAAATAAATGCAGGGATAGTGGGAATAATAATCAAACAATTAACAATAAATTGACAGCAATTTCTAGTTTCTATATTTGGGCAGTTAAAAGAGATCTAATTTCTCATCATCCTTTTCAACATAAGTTAGATCGTTTAAAAAAAGGTGATTTTGACAAACGAAGAGAAAGTTATTTTCTCTCGATGGAAGATATAATAAGAGCTAGAATCTTGATGCAACACAACTCAAAAAAATTTGATATTCAATCCAGATTAATTTGGGATTTGTTTTTAGAGAGTGCAGCCAGAATATCAGCAATTAGTAACTTAAAAATCTCTCAATTAAAAGATGGATATTTTGCAGAGGTTAGAGAAAAAGGCAATAAAATGGTCGACATTATTTTTTTAAATAATACGGATAAAATATTGAAAGAATGGTTGCAAGAAAGAATAAAAAAAGAAGTTAATAATGAATATTTATTTGTAACAAAAAGAAATGGAAATTATGTCCAAATGGGACAATCAACTATTAGAAATAGAATAAAAAAAATAGGCGATTTAATAGGATATGACAAACTATATCCTCATACTCTAAGGAAAACATCTATAAATATTTTAAAAAGTCTTTCAGATTTAAATACTGCAAGTGAATTTGCTAATCATTCGGATACTAAGGTTACAAGGGATCACTACATAAAAGCTAGTTCTGGAGCTGATAATAGGCAAAAATTTATGCAGATACGACGAGAAAAAGGAATGATTTAAATACTTAAAATTGACATAAATTAATGAATTTATTCATATTTGATACTGGCCATTATTTTTTTATCTCTTTA
>SAMEA5043675__coassemble_135_pt1 | contig 39899 bp, 34 predicted proteins | sample SAMEA5043675__metabat2_low_PE_002 | metagenome-assembled genome bin SAMEA5043675 (sample SAMEA5043675) | Gadus morhua
TTTGATATTATGATTGCAGGGTTTCCTTGCCAAGCATTTTCAATAGCTGGATATAGACAAGGCTTTGATGATGAAAAAGGTAGAGGAAACTTGTTTTTTGATTTACTAAGAATTATTGATGAAAAAACTCCTAGTGTTGTTTTTTTAGAAAATGTAAAGAACTTATTTACTCATGATGAAAGAAGAACTTACGCAAGAATAGAAAAAGAGCTCAAAGATCGGAACTATGATGTAACTCCCATGATTCTAAATGCGTCAGAATATGGTAATGTACCACAAGCTAGAGAAAGAATTTATATAGTTTGTTTCAAAAATAAAAAACAGGCTAATAAATTTCATATGTTAAAACCATTAACTCTTGACAAGACATTGAAAGATGTAATTGATTTTGATAATAAACAAGATGAAAAATTCTACTATACAGATAAGTGTAAGTTTTATGATACATTGGTTGAAGAAATTACTAAATCAAATACTTGTTACCAGTGGAGAAGAGTATACGTAAGAGAAAATAAAAGTAATCTATGCCCTACATTAACTGCTAATATGGGTACTGGAGGACACAATGTTCCAATTATTAAAACTCATTCCAACGAAATAAGAAAACTCACACCTAGAGAATGTTTTAATATACAAGGGTTTCCAAGTGATTTTATTTTGCCAAGTAAGCTAAGTAATACTTCATTATATAAGCAAGCTGGAAATTCGGTTGCAGTAACTGTGATAGAGAGAATTGCAAAAAATATGATGGACGCTATTTCATAATAAATGGAAAATCCCAACCTTAAAATTAATTAGGGTTGGGATTTTATTTTACCTAAATTGATTTTTTACTTCAACATATTTAGCAAGTTTAATACCTTTGTTGATTTCTGCAAAATATGATGCGGGCATACCTGCTACACTCAATATCTCTTTAGGAGTGATTTTGTTAGTTCTAATTTCATTAGCATATTTAATAGCAAATAAGTGTATCATGGCAACTTTATCTAGTTTTGCATTTTCGTACATATCTTTTAAAATATTTGATAGTTCAATTATGGTCATAAAATATCTCCTTTATAAATTAAAATCTAACTATATTATATCTATAATTCATTTAGGTGTAAATGGAATTTAAAAAAAATCACAGTATGTTGCATTATATTACTCTTCATCATTTTGGGACTGATGTTCATAGAAATTTTCATATGTTCCAATTTCAGAAAAATCTATCTTGTATTTTCCATATTCTAACTTTGTAAAAACTACACTGTCAATTCCAAATATTTCTAACATTTCATAAGTAACGAGAGTATCTCTTGGAACCTCAAAAACCGTTCTTAGTAGCCATTCTCCTAAAATATTATTAGGATTACTCATAATCGCTTTGCCATCATCTTGACATATCTTTGTAGGGATTATAGTACCATTGGGCATATGTAAGTCGAAAACAGTATTCCTAGGTGGAAAGAAGTTTTCAGAGATGCGTCTATCTTTAACAGGATAGGGAATATATATTTCATTGGAATTGCGACTACGACCACCTGCATTCCATTGGTTTAATCCACTCCTTTCTGCAACAAATTTCCCTCGAGTATTGTTAGAAGAATATAATCTTAAACATAGTTTATTAGAATAATCTGGCACCTGTTGATCTATCAGAGCAGTTGCCCTAGTAGTAGCAGCTAGTTCCATTAGATAGTTATATGGATCTGCCATGATTTCAACTTCGAATTCATCAAGTATATCATAGTTATCAAAAATCATGTACAAAGTATTTTTAGAAATACTGAAGTGATATGTGTGATTGCCATCAGTGAAGTATGTATTATTAACATTACCACGTCCATTGATAACAGTGATGTTCGTTATATTAATAGAATCAAAGGAACATTCGATAATCTGCATTATGTTAGGAATACGCTTGATGATATGATAAATCATATTATCAATGTTGTGTATATTTTTAGTTATACGAATACGCTCATTACGATATTCAGCAACTTTTTTTACCAGTGCAAGTCCTTCTAGATCGTTGTATGTTTCTCGAAGTTTTCCAAATTCAGCTATCTTTTGGTCATCATTTCCCATCCATGTTTTTAATCCGATACCAATTCCATTATGTTTGGCATCAGCTGAGCAGTCAAACCGTGCAAGATTATCTGCATCGAAGTATTTACAAAATATATTTTCATGTGCTCTATATGGTAAATAGGGACAATTACTTTCTGAAAAAAGAAGAGTAAGATTGCCTATTATAGAGAGCATTTTTTTATATTGATTTTGTTGAGCCTCCGATTGATTTCTGTAAAACATAGAATGTCCTCCTTACATATAAATAATGTTAATATGATTATACAATGTTTTTTGTTATATTTCAAATAAATTACCTCATTATCCAGTTTGTGATATAATGGTAATAATAAATATAAAGGAGGATTTGCTAATGCCAAGGTGTGGAGACTATTATGAAGTAGAAATTAAGGAAGCTCATTTAGATTGGGGAGAGTATAGACATACAGAGAGTAGACCAAGAATATATGGTGAAGGTTATATAAAGATACCATTAAAAGCAGCTAAAGAACTAGAAATATACAATAGTAACAAGGAAGGTGATAAATTAGGGAGAAACATCTTTAATTGGACTTCTAGTGACGGATTATATAGTGGAAAGCTTAAAGCACAGGGAAGCAGTCACGCTGGAGATATGTATGCTAAACAATTTGCAGAAAATGGAGACCTTAAAAAGATTGGCAAATGGTATGAATATTGCAATGCAAACATAGGTGATAGTGTAAAGGTTGAATGGGTATCGGAAATAGAGATTAGGATTACATATATAAGAAGAGCATAATTTATATTTTAAGAATCTAAATTATATTCTGATATTAAAAAGAAAAACACTCGAAATAATATGTGTAAAGAGCCTTGTTTTAGTGATATTAAAAGTATATTTTTGTACTTTTGGTTCACGAGCACCCTGTTAAGTGGCTATTTCCATTTTGGAAATAACCACTTTTTTTCTCTAATTCGTTTTCTACAAAGAGAGTTTTTTAATGTTTTATTTCACCATTCAATTTGATCATAAATTATTAAAACTCTTTTAACACATACTATTTTAATCAAAATAAGTTGGTTATTACAGGTCATATTAACAGTAAAATTTTTTGTAAAAAACTAATAGAATTATCATACAAATTATGTTATCATTTGATAAAGCGTGAGTGAGAAATATAAATGAATTTTATTATTATTTTTAATATCCCCCCATACAAAAGGAGGCTATAATTTTGGAACTCTATATAGTTGATGCTTTTACCAAACAACGTTTTTCAGGTAATCAAGCTGGTGTTGCTCTACTTTCCCACAATGAGGAATTTCCTACAGATATATTTATGAAGTCACTGGCAAAGGAACTTAAACATTCAGAAACTGTTTTTTGTAAACGATTAAACGACACCACTTTTCATGCTCGTTTTTTTACCCCTACAACTGAGGTGGATTTATGTGGTCATGCAACAATTGCCCTTTTTACTTTGTTACGAGAAAAAAATAAAATATCTATTGGAGAATATTTTTTGGTAACTCTTGCAGGAACATTATCTATTACGGTAGCGGAAATAGCAGTATGGATGGACATGGCACCACCAGTATCGCTACGGACTTTTAATGAAGAAGAGTTTATGCCATTTTATGAGGCTTATGGTCTAACTAGAGGAGATTTTCCTACTGATCTTGTACCACAAATTATAAGTACTGGTCTTCGTGATATTATGCTTCCTGTAAAAGATAAAGAAACATTACAGAGAGCAAAGCAAAATCGTCAACAAGTTATGGAACTTTCTAAAAAATATGATGTCATTGGTTTTCATCTCTTCTGTCCCCCTAAACAGGTTGGAGAACCAGTTCACTGTCGTAACTTTGCACCACTTTATGATATTGACGAGGAAGCGGCAACAGGGACCTCTAATGGAGCATTGACTTACTATCTTCATAGCTATAATTATGTGGCTATAGGGCAAGAAGTGATATTTTTACAAGGGGAAACTATGGGGAGTCCTTCAGAGATATTAAGTAAACTTAGTGTTTGTAAAGGTATATTAAATATTAAAATAGGAGGAAGTGCAGTAGTAAGTCTTTCTGTAATATTAGAATAATTTTTTCACACTATAAATAATAAAAAAGCTAACTGATATCAAGATCAGTTAGCTTTTTTTATAGGAGAATAACTCTTTAAATTTAGAAAAAAATAGAAAGACAACAGGTATTAAAAATATATAAAATATACAAATCATGAACAAAGCATATATGCAATATATTTATTATATACAATATATATTTTACAAATGAACCGAAAGAGAGTAGACTAATCCACAATACCAAAAAAAGGAGGAGAACATGAAAAGATTACTATTGCTATTATTAATGTTAGGGGGTTCAGTTTTAACTTTTTCTAAAAAAGATTATCAGATTGGAGTTGTTACAGGAACAGTTTCTCAGTCAGAAGATGGATTGAGAGGAGCTGAAGAGTTAATAAAATTTTATGGAAATGGAGATACAGGTAGTGGAAAAATTATTCATATAACATATCCGGATAATTTTATGCAAGAAATGGAAACAACTATTTCTCAAATTGTATCACTAGCAGATAATCCTAAAATAAAAGCAGTAATAGTGGGAGAGGGAATTCCGGGAACAGTGGAAGCTTTTAGAAGAATAAGAGCCAAAAGACCCGAGATCCTACTTTTTGTAAATTCTCCTCATGAAGATCCAGAGATGATTGCAAAAGTGTCAGACTTAGTAATTAATCCAGATAGTCTTGCTAGAGGATATTTAATTGTTAAAAGTGCTTATGATTTAGGAGCTAAAAAATTTATGCATATTTCTTTTCCAAGACATATGAGTTATGAATTGTTATCAAGAAGAAGAAATATAATGAGACAAGCAGCTAAAGATTTAGGTATGGAATTTATAGAAATGACTGCTCCAGATCCAGTAAGTGATGTAGGGGTAGCAGGAGCACAACAATTTATTTTGGAACAAGTGCCTAGTTGGATAAAAAAATATGGAAAAGATACAGCCTTTTTTGTAACAAATGACTCTCATACTGAACCTTTATTAAAAAGAGTAGCAGAAATGGGTGGTTATTTTATAGAGGCAGATTTACCTTCACCAACAATGGGATATCCAGGAGCTTTAGGAATTCAGTTTTCTGAAGATGAAAAAGGAAATTGGAAAAAAATATTAGCCAAAGTGGAAAAAACTGTTATAGAAAAAGGTGGAGCAAATAGAATGGGAACTTGGGCATATTCATATAACTTTAGTACAACTGTTGCACTAGGAGAACATGCTATGAATATTATTGAAAAAGGTGGAGAAAGTAATGATTTAGAAGCTGTTAAGGCAATTCTAACTAAGCAAACACCTGGAGCAAAATGGAATGCCATGGTTTATAAAGATTTAGATGGTGTAGAAAAAGAAACTTTCTTATCAATATATCAAGATACTTATATGTTTGGTAAAGGTTATTTAAAGATGACTGATGTAGAGGTTCCAGAGAAATATTTTAATATAAGATAGAGAATAACCAGATAAAAAATACTGAAATAAAAAAAAGTAAATAAATTTTAAAATGCCACTATTTTCTAAAATAGTGGCAAATTTTTTAAGAGGTGATAAAAATTGAAAGAAATTTTACTTAAAATAGAAGGTTTATCCAAAAGTTTTGGAGATAATCTAATATTAAAAGATATAAATATTGAGGTAGGAAAAGGTGAAATTATAGGGCTAGTAGGAGAAAATGGTGCTGGAAAATCAACTTTAATGAAAATAATATTTGGAATGTCTATAATTGAGGAAACAGGTGGCTATAAAGGAAAAATAATTTTAGGTGGAAAAGAAGTTAAGTTTCATTCTTCATTTGATGCACTAGAAGAAGGGATTGGAATGGTTCATCAAGAATTTTCTCTTATAGAAGGGTTTACAGCTCAAGAAAATATTGTTTTGAATAGAGAGAGTACAAAGAGTTCATTATTAGAAAATTTATTTGGTGAAAGACTAAATAAGATTGATAAAGAAAAAAACTTAACAAGAGCAAAATCTGCTTTTTCTCATTTAGGAACAGATATTTTACCAAAAACAAAAATAGAAGAGATGTCAGTAGCTCATAAACAATTTACTGAAATTGCGAGAGAAATAGAAAGAGAGAATACAAAATTATTAATATTAGATGAACCAACAGCAGTTCTTACAGAAGTTGAGGCAGAGATACTTTTAAAAACTATGAAAAAATTGTCTGAAGAGGGAATTTCAATATTGTTCATTACTCATAGATTGAATGAGATTATGAATGTATGTGATAGAGTGGTTGTACTAAGAGATGGGGAATTAATAAAAGAAGAATATATTAAAAATACTAATGTAGATGAAATAACTGAATGGATGATAGGAAGAAAATTAAATTCTAAAAAAAGTAAGAAGAACGTTTTTATAGATAAAGAAAATATTATGGAAATTAAAAATTTATGGGTAGATATGCCAGGAGAGATGGTAAAAAAAATAAATTTAGAGGTAAAAAAAGGTGAAATTTTAGGAATAGCAGGAATGGCAGGACAAGGAAAAATTGGAATAGCAAATGGAATAATGGGACTTGAGTATAGTGGTGGAGAAGTAAAATATAAAAATGAAATACTAAAATTAAATGACCCTTTTGTACCTTTAAGTAAAGGAATATATTTTGTTTCTGAAGATAGAAAAGGGGTAGGATTAATTTTAGATAAAAGTATAAATGAAAATATTATTTATCCTAGTTTAGAAGTTAAAAAGGAATTTTTGAAAACTAAATTATGTGGATTGTATAAGATGTTAGATGTTGAAAAAATGGAGAAAAACACAGAGAAATATATTGAAAAATTAGAAATTCGTTGTACCACTGGAGAGCAACAAGTTGGAGAATTAAGTGGTGGAAATCAGCAGAAAATATGTTTAGCCAAAGCGTTTACTATGAATCCAGAACTTTTGTTTGTATCAGAACCAACAAGAGGGATAGATGTAGGAGCAAAGAAATTAGTATTGGAAACACTACAAGAATATAATAAAAATGAAGGAACAACTATAGTTGTAACATCTTCAGAAATAGAGGAGCTAAGAGAGATTTGTCATAGAATTGCAATAGTTACAGAAGGAGAAATAATAGGAATTTTATCTCCAGAAGAAAGCTTAATTGATTTTGGAAAACTGATGGTTGGAATAAAAGGTGGTAGAAAAGATGAAAATAATAAATAATTTTATAAAAAAAGTGGGGATTCCAAGAATAATAATAAGTATTTTTTTACTTTCATTATATATAATAGCTCCTTTTATAGGAATTAGCTTAAAAACTGCATTTAATGACACTATGGTAAGAGTTGGAATGAATGTTATTTTAGTTTTATCTCTTGTACCAATGATCCAGTCAGGAACTGGACTAAATTTTGGAATGCCATTAGGAATAGAAGCAGGTTTATTAGGAGCAGTAATAAGTATTGAACTTGGACTAACTGGAATTTATGGATTTATAGGAGCAATTATTATTTCGATACCATTTGGAGTATTGTTTGGTTATATATATGGAAAATTACTTAATAAAGTTAAAGGGAGCGAGATGATGATTTCAACTTATGTTGGATTTTCATCAGTAGCTTTGATGTGTATTATGTGGTTAGTTTTACCATTTAAGAAGCCTAATATGATATGGGCATATGGTGGAGAAGGACTTAGAACAACTATAAGTATAGAGGGATATTGGGATAAAATTTTAGCTAGTGTAGTGGGCATTCCAAAAACAGTATCCTATATTGGAGAAATCATATTTTTCTTAATAATCGCTACAATAGTTGTTAAGTTTTTCAAAACAAGAAAAGGTATGGCAATGAAAGCTGTAGGTAGTAATGAAAAATTTTCTAGAGGAATAGGAATAAATATTGATAAAATAAGAATAAATTCTGTTATCATGTCAACTGTGATCGCTGCAATAGGAATTATTGTTTATCAACAAAGTTTTGGATTTATCCAACTATACTTAGCACCATTTTATATGGCTTTTCCTGCAATTGCTGCAATATTAATAGGGGGAGCATCAATAAAAAAAGTTAATATAGTAAATGTAATTGTAGGAACTTTTTTATTTCAAGGAATAATAACTATGACACCAGTAGTTATTAGTGGGATAATAAAAACTGATATGTCAGAGACAATAAGGGTCATAATATCAAATGGAATGATTCTTTATGCTCTTACAAGAAAGGCGAGGGGATAGGTATGAAAACGAAAGGGAAAAAATTTATAAAGGATAACATAGTTCCACTGGTAATATTTCTATTGATACTACTTACTATACCAATGTCAAAACTAAGTCCATCTTATTTAATTCAAGAAATAATAGATAGATTAAGTAGAAATTTATTTTTAATACTTTCATTATTAATACCTATAATTGCTGGAATGGGATTAAACTTTGGTATAGTTCTTGGAGCAATGGCAGGACAAATAGCACTTATTTTTATTGTGGAATGGAATATAATAGGTATAGAGGGGGTAATTTTAGCAGGAATAATTTCAATACCAATAGCTATTTTGCTAGGAATAGTTTGTGGAATGGTTTTAAATAGAGCAAAAGGTAGTGAAATGATAACTTCTATGATGTTGGGCTTCTTTTTAAATGGAGTTTATCAGTTATTAGTATTATATGGAATGGGTGTTATTATAAAAATAATAAATCCTAAATTAGTTTTATCAACAGGAATAGGTATTAGAAATGCTATAGATTTAAAGGGTATAAGACGTGCTCTTGATACTATATTAGAAGTTAAGATTCAAGGGATTAAGATACCAGTAGCTACATTTTTAATAATAGGACTATTATGTATTTTAATAACTTGGATAAGAAAAACAAAATTAGGGCAAGATATGAAAGCTATTGGTCAAGATATGGAAGTAGCTAGAGCTGCTGGTATAAAAGTTGAAAAAACAAGAATAATAGCAATTGTAATATCAACTATTTTAGCAGCATTTGGACAAATAATATATTTGCAAAATATAGGGACAATGAATACATATAATAGTCATGAGCAAATAGGAATGTTTTCAATAGCAGCATTATTAATGGGTGGAGCTTCTATATATAAAGCGAATATTTCCAATGCCTTAACAGGAGTAATATTATTTCACTTAATGTTTATAATATCACCTCGTGCAGGAAAAGAGCTTGTTGGATCAGCACAAATAGGTGAGTTTTTTAGAGTATTTATATCATATGGAATAATAGCTTTAGTTCTAGTTTTACACCAATGGAGACGTGAGAAAGAAAATAAAATAAAAAGAGAAAAAGCATTTGCTCTATATAGAGGAGAGGGGTGTGAGGTTAAATGATAAAAGATAAGAAAAAAATAGTGATTTGGCTAGTGGTTTTGAGTTTTTTATTTTTTGGAATGACAAAAATATATGAGAGTGGACAAGGACATGGAATTTTTATAGAAAACTTTCAAATAGAAGACTTTCCACCTTTAGGAGATGTTTATTATTCAATGGATGGTGGGAAAATATTAAAGGTTAAAACAAATAAGAAATCTAAAGTAGATGTAAAAGGAAAAAAACATATAATAAATCTTTCTTATAAGACAAAAGAAAATAAAAAAATTATAGTAGAGAAAGAATTTATTATTAAAAAGAATTATAATGCGACCATATCAATAGGGAAATTAGTGTATAAAGATAATGTAGAATGGATTAGTTATAAAGAGATGTATAAATAACAATTATATTTGTAATTGTATATTCTAATGATATAATAAAAAAATAATGCTTATTAGAATAATAATTAAGGAGAATATATGAGAGAAAATATAACTTGTCCCTTGGAAGCAGTATTTTTTGTTTTAAAAGGAAAATGGACCCCTATTATTTTATGGCGAATGCGACTGGGGAATCAACGTTTGACTAATTTAAAAAAGGATATTGCTGGATGCAATGAAAAAATGTTAATTCAACATTTAAATGATATGGTTAATTATGGACTTTTAGAAAAAATTGAATTTGATGTATATCCAAAACATACTGAATATAAACTAACTAACTTTGGAAAAGAACTAATTCCTACTTTTGCAAAATTCCAAGAAATAGGAATTAAATATTTATTAGAGAAATAATACTTTAATACTTACAAAAAAGTGAGTTATTGACAGAAAATCTTCTAAATGTTATCTTTTAATTAAGAAAAATTTAAGTTAAACCAAATAGAAACTTAAGTTAAATAAAAAAATTGGAGGTAATATTTATGAAAAAGATTATATCAGTAGCTTTAACTACTTTATCTGTATCGGCACTTGGATTTACTTTAGAGAGTAATGGGATTGAAAATGGTTATATCCAAGAAAAATATGGTAAATATGGTAGCCAAACTTTAAATGGAGTACCATCATTATCATTACCGTTAAAATGGAATAATGCTCCTAAAAACACTAAAAGCTATGCTTTAGTAATAGAAGATTTTGATGCTATTCCTGTTACAGGGTTTTCTTGGATACATTGGGTTACTATAATACCGGGAACTACAACTGAATTAAAAGAAAATGCAAGTTTAGAAAATAAAGATATTGTTCAAGGTGTTAACAGTTGGATTTCTAAAATGGGTGGATTAAATAAAAGTGATGCTTCATATTTTGGTGGTCCTGCTCCTCCAGACAAAGCTCATACATATACTATAGTTTTGTATGCTCTTGATAAAAATTTAGAATTAAAGTCAGGTTTTTATTTAAATGAATTATATAAAGAGATGGAAGGGCATATTCTTGATAAAGTTATATTAAAAGGAAACTACAATAAATAAATAAATAAATAAATAAATAAATAAATAATGTTAAGATTCTAAATAAAAAAACCTTAGATTAATTTCTAAGGTTTTTTTTCATATTAATTTAAATATTGTTTAAATTGGATACTTCATTCCTCGTTTTTTTCTAACCTAATCATTATTTAAAATGGTTAAATCTGATGTTTTTATTTCATAAAATACTGGTTTGTTAAGTATCCCACTAGATAATAAATTGATTTTCTTTATTATATAATGTTTTATAACCTAAGTAGAGTGATAAAAATACTGATAAACATACAACGGTTGAGATACAAATAGTAATTGTAATTTGATAAAAAATTGCAGTAGAGGGAGATCCCCCTGCAAGTATTTGTCCTGTCATCATACCAGGGAGGGATACAATTCCCATTCCAAGCATGGAATTAATTGTTGGAAGTAATGCAGTTTCAATGGATGTATTAACCATTGGTAATAATATATTTTTAGGAAGAGCTCCTTGATTTAATAGAACTTCAATTTGTAGTTGAGAGTCTTTAATTTTTGCCATGAATGATCTTACTCCCAGTGATATTCCTGTCATGGCATTACCTAATATCATACCACTGATAGGGATAGTATATTGCGGGTTAAATATACTTTGATTGATTATTACACAAATAAAAAAAGTGATAATTGAAATACTGGAAGCTATAATTGATATAGCGATAATAAGTTTGAACTTCTTATTTAATCCTTTGTTAACTGAAAGTATTCTGTGAATAGCAAAGATTGACATAAGGAGAACATATGCTATTATTAGTATTGGAGAGGGGTTGTCAAGCAAATATATTAGAATATAGCCTGCAATAACCAGTTGTAATGTCATTCTAATACTTGCAATAATAAGTAATTTACTTTGATTAATTTTACTTATTTTCATTATAACTCCAACAACAATTAATAATAAATATATAATGAAAAAATTTATTATACTAATTTTTACTACATTATCCATGATTTATATCTCCTTTTAGTAGTATAATATTTTCTGCAAATTTATCAACTAGTGAAGTGTCATGGCTTATTACAATTAGTGTTTTATTATTTGTTTTTATATAGTTAATAATATTTTCCATAACTTTATGTGATAATGTAGGATCCAGGGACGAGGTTGGTTCGTCAAGCATAATAACTTCAGATTCCATGGAAAGACATATAGCAATATAAACTCTTTGCTTTTCTCCTCCAGATAGATTGTTACAGTCTGTATTTAAATCAAAATCTGCTGATGTTATATTTAAAAAAGTGCTTAATATTTTATCATTTAATTCTATTTTGTAATTACAGTAGTTGTGAAATATTTTGAAATTCTCTCTAATTGTGGTTGGAAATAAGAACGTAGTTTGTGAGATTAATTTCACAGTTTTTCGAAGAGAAATACTTTCATATTCTAAGATGGAAGTTTCTTTAAAAATTATATCACCAGTAGAAAAATTTTCTGTTCTGTTAAATAGTTTTAGTAATGTACTTTTTCCAGCACCACTGGGTCCTTGTATGAAATTTATTTTTTGACCTAAAATATGAATATCATTATATTTTAGAAATCCTTTAAATGTTAAATTTTTAGTTTTAAACATCTTCCCTCCTTGAATTTTAGTTTTCCAAGCCTTTTTGTTCCATTCATTAACTCTTGTTGTAGACTCATGTATAGGATACGGAGATTGTTTTTCAGTCTGTAGTTTTAATGCTATTTAAAAATAGAATAATTGTTATGATATTAATCATTATTATTCATATATTTTAGTACATAATATTATGAATAGTATAACATATATGAATAGTATAACATATATTATTAGATAGTAAAAAGAATTATAGTGGGACTATATCAATAGAGAAACTAGTGTATAAAGACAATGTAGAATGGATTAGTTATACATATATCTTATACATATATTCTATATGTATATTTATTGTAATTGTATGTTATTATGATATAATATCTTTTATTTAGAAGAGTAATTTATTATTTAGAAGAGTAATTTAAGGAGAAGATATGAGCTGAAATATAACTTGTCCCTTAGAAGCAGTATTTTCTCTTAATAAGGATACTCAAATAAGTAATGAGTAAATCGGAGAGCAAGGAATAAAAAATGGAAGAATAGAATAGGGGGGAATTATGAAAAAAGAAAATTGTAAAAGCAATGATCAACTAAAAAAAACGCTATTAGTGGCTTTTTTAGTTACTAAAAGTATTGGATATGGAGCACCATTATTAGATATTGGTTCAATTTATTTTAATGATGGAGCTATAGAAAAACTTTTAATTTCAGATAAATCTTTAGTGATAGATCAAAATGAAAAAATTACAGGTGGAATATACTTAAATTTAATTGATCCAAACACGGATTCAATAAAAATTACTAATAATGGATATATTATACCGACTGGAAATAAAAGTGGAATATATTTTGATACACGTGATGCCTATCCAGCTGGAACAACTTTTAGAAACATAAATATAGATGAAATAAAAAATAATGGGTTGATTATAGCTAAAGATTCTTTAGGAACAGCAGCTGCACACGTACAATCAGGAAATGGAGTTTTTGTTTTTAATGAATCGCATGCACTAACATTAGGTAACTTTATAAACAATGGATTGATTGCTGGCCACTATAAATCTACCATAGACAAATCAAACTCAGGAAATGGAGTTGTTCTTTATGGAGGAGCAGCAGGAAGCTCGATGGATTTATTTGAAAATAGGGGTGTAATTAAAGGAGAGGTTTCTCAATCCGTTGTAAAAGGAAATATTGGAAATGGAGTATTTGCTACAATAGGTAAGATTTCAGTTGTAAAAAATGAAGGGTTAATTTCAGGAAGTGCAGATTATACTTCAGCGCCAGGTTTTTCAGCAGGCACAGGATATGGAATGCATCTAAATGCAATAATTGATTCATTTGAAAATAACGGTGTAATTACTGGTTATCTTGAACATGGAGCTACTCTTTCAGGAGTGGGAGTTGAAGCTAGCATTATAACAGACTTTAAAAATAGTGGAGTTATAATAGGGAAAACAGGAGCAGGAGCACTGGCAGGAATAGGTAATGATTATGCTACAGGTCTTGCAACAAATGCTTCTACATTAGATAGTACATTTGAAAATATAGGTTTGATAGGAGGATATCACTTAGCTACTGGTTCAGCTGGTTATGTAGGATATGGAATGGATCTTGGATTAAGTAATACTGCAGGTCAAACTTCGACTATTAATAATAAAGGAATAATTTCAGGATACGAAGGAGCTCAAAATTTTCTATCAGGAGGACCCTCTAATCCAGTAAGTGGAGTTGGAATTCTAGTTGAGAGTAACCCCGGCACAACAGGTAAATTGGTTATTGAAAATACTGGAACTATTTCTAGCTACAATTCTTTTGAAAAAACTAATTTTTATTACTCAGCAGCTGGAATAAACGTTGTTTCACATGGAGTGTTAGATTCAAAAATTTCAAATAATGGAGTAATAAAAAGTAATGTTAGTGCTATTTCGATTAACCATAATCCGGGACTACCACAGCAACAGATATCTGCAGTAGTAAATAATGGTATTCTTATAGGAGAAAATATAGTAGAAATAGATAGTCATCCGAACACGACTAGTACTGTTGATAATAATGGAGTTTTTGTATATTTGAAAGCAGATGGAACTGTTAACAATATAGTCAATGGGGCAGGAGGAGTGATTGCAGGAAAAACAATATTAAATTCTGGAATTACTGGAACTTTAGTTACAAATGATTTAGATAGTTCAACAACTATTTCATCAGATACAACATATAGTGATTATATAATAAATGGAGCAGGAATATCAACAGGGGCTCTAAATATAGATAATGGAGCAAAAGTAACTACAACAGATTCAGTAATTAATGGTTATAAGATAGCAGTTCATTTAAAGGGTGACAATTCTAGCTTGAGTGCAACAAATACCATTTTTAATGGTGGAGGAATTGAGAATAAAGATGCTATAATCAAAGGAGATTTAGGAAACAACAAGTTAAATATATCTGGAAATTCTATAATAAATGGTTCTGTTGATTTAGGAGCTGGAGAAGATACATTAACTCTAGGAAATACAGTTCAAATAAATGGGAATCTAAATGGAGGATTAGGAAATGATACTCTAAATTTAGGAGAAAAATTAGCAACAATAAGCAATACAACTCTAAATATTTTTCATGAGATAGCAGGTTTTGAAGAAATAAAGACAAATAGTAATGTAACTCTATTTGAAACAGCAAAAGTTAGTGATGGAAATATAAATATAGAGAGTGGAGATCTAACTTTAAGAATTGATTCTTCACAACGAGATTCAAATGACTACATAACTGGACATGCTTTATATAATCATACAGGAAATATTACTTCTAGTGGCGGAAAATTCGTGATGGGATTAAACGGTTTGGGAGAGAATGCAATTATTGCAACGAATGGGTCAATAGTAGATGAAAATATAGATACAGTATATGATGAAGAGAAGAATAAACTAAGAACTGATTCATTAGTTCTAAATGCTACCTTATTAGCTGATAAAAATATAAAAATAACTTTATTTCAAGATTTACCATTAATACCAGTAGGTCCCTCTACACCAGTAGATCCGTCTATACCAGTAGAACCATCTAAACCAGTGCCACCAACAGTTACAGATGATCTTTTATATATACAATTAAATAAAGTGTATAAATCAATAATAAGTGCAGGAGAAATAGGAAAATTAGCAAATACAACTTATTTAGGAGACAAGACATATGAAGAATCTTTAGGTGGATTACTAACTATGTTAGATCAAATATATGCAAATAGTCCTTATTCATATACATTAAAATCATCAAGAGATAGTTTAAAGTTATTTGAAGATAATATATCATATTTAACAATAAAACCAAAAAAACATGAATTAATAACTCAAGGAAAAGCAATATATACAGGAGTAAAAAATGATAATACAGATAACGGAAAAAATTATTATGGATTTGACACAGGACATAGAAACTACAATACAACAACGAATACAATCGGAGGATTAGCAACATTTGAATATGGATTAACAGATAAAACTTCAGTAGGATTAGTAGTTGGTGGAAATAATCAGAGTATTAATTTCAAAGGTTCAAGTGAAGTAGAAGGAACCTCAGTATATGTAGGAACATTTGCTAAAACAGAGATGAATAATTTCAGATTTATGGGAGGATTAGGGTACCAATATACATCAGTAGATGCAGATAGAGAAGTATCAAATGGATATGATTCATTTAAAACAAATGATAAATATGATGTTAATTCTTATAATGCATTTTTAGAAGCAAAGTATGTGTATGAAGGAACTCAAAATTGGAGAGTAGAACCAAAAGCTAGATTAAGTTATTACTCTATAAATCAAGGAAGTGTAGATGAAGGATATAACCCTGGACAATTATCAATAGAAGTAGATAAAGCCAGCAGTGATACATTAGATTTAGAAGTAGGAGTAGATTTCGTAAAAACAGTTCAATTAGAAAAAGGGAAATTAAATAACATTTTCTCTTTAGGAGTAATAAATACATTAGGAAGTGATTCAAAAAAATTAAGAGGAAGAATCCTAGGAGCAAACAAGAAAGGAAGTGATTTTGAGATTCAAGAAACAGAATTACCAGACTTATCAGGAAAAGCTTCATATAACCTAGAATTAGAACAAACAAATGGAATGATATACACAGCAGGAGTAAGTATAGAATTTTCAAAAGATTATAATAGAAATGTAAATGCAACAATTGGAATAGGTTATAAATTCTAAAATATTTAAAAAATAGAAAAAAGGTAACAAATAATATTGTTACCTTTTTTTCTTTACTAATAATTTTTTTGTCATAACAATCTTTAAATTAGTTTGTTTTGTACTAATTTAAAAATGATTTTTAGGTTTATACTAGTTATATTTTTATAGGATACCTATTATGATATTAAAATTCTTTCTTTACTCAATATTGAAATGTTATTTGTATATTTTTCAAGAGATACTACTAATAAAAAATTTCTTTATAAATTAATTTTTTTGACTTTTTAATGTTTTTCTAGTAAACTTAAGAAATAAGAAATACTATTTTGATTTAAAAGGAGGATTCTATTAGCTCTAATTATGATGAAAATCTAAAGTATAGAAATTCATAATTTTATTACTAATAGAAAAATAAAATGACAAAATCTAAAAAAAGAAGTTTTCCAACAGCATTTACAGTACTTTTTATCATTTTAATTTTTGCTTCAATACTTACCTTTGTTATTCCATCAGGTCGGTTTTCAAGATTAGTCTATAATTCCACATCAAATGAATTTAATATAACAAGTCCTGAAAATGTAGAAAGTTCTCTACCAGGGACACAAGATACTTTAAATGATTTGAAAATACAAATAAAACTTGAACAATTTAAAAATGAAGATATAAAAAAACCAATTGCTATTCCAGGGACATTTACAAAAATTAAACAGCAACCACAAGGTTTCTTTGATGTTTTAATAGCACCAATAAAAGGAACTATGGAAACTATTGATATTATAATTTTTGTTTTAATTCTTGGTGGTATTATAGGAATAATTAATAAAGTGGGTGCCTTTGATGCAGGAATTGCTGCATTATCTAAGAAAACAAAAGGAAAAGAATTTCTACTAGTAACATTAGTTTTTGCATTAACAACTTTGGGTGGAACAACTTTTGGTCTAGCAGAGGAAACTATTGCATTCTACCCCATCTTAATGCCAATATTTTTAATTAGTGGTTTTGATGCAATAACTTGTATTGCAGCTATATATATGGGTTCTTCTATTGGAACTATGTTTTCTACAACAAACCCTTTTTCAGTAGTTATTGCTTCAAATGCAGCTGGAATAAGTTTTACTTCTGGGATAACTTTTAGAATAATTGCTTTGCTTATTGCTTGTTTTATCACATTACTTTACATGTATAAATATGCTAAAAAAGTCAGTGATGACCCTACAAAGTCATTGGTTTATGAAAATAAAGACCAGATTCATCAAAGATTTTTGAAAGATTTTGACCCAACAACAGAGGCTGTATTTACTACAAGAAAAAAACTTATGCTAGCTATATTTGCATTAGCTTTTCCAGTAATGATTTGGGGAGTGGCAGCTAATGGTTGGTGGTTTGAAGAAATGTCAGCTCTTTTCTTAGGAATAGCTATTCTTCTTATGTTTTTATCTGGTTTAAGTGAAAAAGAGGCTGTGGGTACATTTATTTCAGGAGCAGGAGAATTGATAGGTGTTATTCTTACAATTGGATTGGCACGTTCTATAAATATAGTTATGGATAATGGTTTAATTTCAGATACAATATTAAATTATTCAATTGAAATTATTTCACAAATGAATAGTGGATTCTTTGCAATTGTTCAGATGATTATTTTCTCATTCTTAGGCTTCTTTATTCCATCATCATCAGGATTAGCAGTTCTAACAATGCCTATTATGGCTCCATTAGCTGATACTGTAGGTGTCTCTCGTGAAGTTGTTGTAAATGCTTATAATTGGGGACAAGGATTAATGTCATTTATTACTCCAACTGGTCTTATTCTAGTAACTTTAGAAATGGCTGAAACTACTTTTAATAAATGGTTAAAATATATTTTACCTTTAATGGGAATTATGGCAGTTTACTCAATAGGAATGCTTATTTTAAGTGCATACCTATAACAAAATATATTTTAAAATAATTTTTGTTATTAAATAAATATAGTTTTATTACTTTAAACTTATAAAAAAATGCTTGGAAGTTGTCCAAGCATTTTTTATTTATAATGATAAAATATAGTTTTAAATTAGATTTTTTGAGAATAAGATTAAAGAAAAAAGCTAAGTATTAGAGATAAGTTAGAGGAGGACTGTTATTAAAGTAATAGATTAATTAATATATTGAACTTAGAGTTTTCTTCTAATATAAAGGAAGTAAAGAAAAAAAAGAGAATATATTAAATAGAAACTTAATTTATAATATTAGGAGGGTAACATGAAATTATTTTTATTTTCTTTTTTACTTTTAAGTACTATTAATTCTTTTGCAAATTCAACAGGGCAGCTTTACTATAATGGAACAATACTAACACTGGATAAAAAGGGAACCGTAGCAGAATCTGTATATGTTGAGGATGGAAAAATAATAGAAGTAGGAACAAATGAAAAATTATCAAAGAAATTTAATAATAAATCTATTGAAAAAATCGATTTAAATGGAAAAACAATGTCACCTGGTTTTATTGATATACATAGTCATTTTATGAATGCACTTCGAATAACAGAGTGGGCAAATTTATCAGCTCCACCAGTAGGAACAGTAAAAACAATTGATGATATAATTAAAGTTTTAAAAGAGCATAAATCAAAAGGGAAGATTAAGGATGGTGAATGGATAATAGGTTATGGATACGATGAAAACTTTTTAGAGAAGCCATTAACAAAATTTGATTTAGATAAAGAGTTTCCTAATAATCCTATTCTTATTCTACATGTTTCAAATCATGGTGCAGTCCTTAATAGTTTAGCTTTGAAATTTTTTAATATAACTAAAGATACTCCAACACCAAAAGGTGGACTTATTTCTAGAGTTGCAGGAACAAAGGAACCTGAAGGACTTCTAATGGAGACCGCCTTCATTAAAGTTTTTGCTAATCTTCCTCAACCCTCTGAAGAGGAGCTTTTAAAAAAATTAGATCAAGCTCAACAACTATATGCAAAAGAGGGTTATACTACTGTTCAGGAGGGAGCTACCCATGCTAATGAGTTAAAACTCTTAAAGAAGGGAGCCAGTACTCAAAAAATATATTTAGATATAGTTAGTTTACCTTTAATAACAGAAGTTCCAATTTTAATAAGTGAATATTTAGGAAATCCGTCAGATAAACAAAATTTATTAGATAAATTGCCTAAAGAGTTTGGAAAATATAATAATAATTTGAAAATAGGTGGAATTAAAATTGCTATTGATGGTTCGCCTCAAGGGAAAACAGCTTCATTTAAAGATGAATTGAAAACATTAGGACCAAATGGAGAAAAACATTGGAAAGGAGAAAAGTTACTGGATCAAAAAAGTTTGAATGAATTATATCAAAAATTAGTAAAAAATAATATAAAAGTTTGGACACATGCTAATGGGGATAATGGAATAGACATGATAATAGAAGCAGTAAAATATTCTGGTGGGAAAAAAGGGGATGGAAGAAGAGATATAGTTATACATTCTCAAATTATGCACCCTTATCAATTAGATGAATATGTGAAATTAGGACTTTCACCTTCGTTTTTTACAAATCATGTATTTTTCTGGGGAGATGTTCATGTTAAAAATTTAGGAAAAACATTAGCTTCTTATATTAGTCCTATGAAATCAGCAAAAGAAAAAGGTCTTATTGGAACTAATCATACAGATTTTTCAATAACACCATTAAACCCATTTATGACAATGTGGACTGCAACAAATCGAGTTACTAGAAGTGGAGAAGTTTTAGGTGAAAAAGAACGAGTAACTAATTTAGATGCCTTAAGAGCCATTACATCAAATGCAGCATGGCAACTAGGGGAAGAAAAGACAAAAGGAACTATAGAAGTAGGAAAAATAGCTGATTTTGTCATCCTTAATGAAAATCCTTTAGAAATACCTAAAGAGAAATTATTAGATTTAAAAGTTATTGAAACAATAAAAAATGGAAAAGTAATATATAAAAAATAAAATATTGAGGGTAAAAATATTAAAAAAGACTGAAACTTTATAATGAATTCAGTCTTTTTTATTTGATTCCAGATATTAGAATGTTCTCATATTAAAATTATTACTCTGGTTTTTTATGATGAAAATTTTTTTTACTTTTTATCAGTTTTTACTATAGATATTAAATTTTTTTGTAATACTTTCTAATTTATCTAATTTATCTAAAGTTTCCCCTTTATTTGCAGAGCCAAGTTTAAGAAACAAGGCATTTAAAATGGCAATAGCAGGAATCAGAGTATGTGCTTTACCTCCATTATTAGTTGGAATAACTAAAGTTGAAAGGTTAGCTAGAAGAGAATCAGATTTATCTGTAATAGTGATGATATTATTTCCATTATCTTTGAAAAATTCAGTTACTTGGCAAGTGAAATTAGTGTATGGATGAAAAGATATAGTAACAAGAAGGTCATCTTTATGTGAATAAAGAAGTTTATCTGTAAAATCAGACCCGCCTGAAATCATTAACTCTATTCCATCTCTAAATTCTTTTAACATAAAATAAAGATAGTGAGCCAAAGAATAAGAACCTCGAGCTCCTAAAATATAAACTTTTCGACTATGCTGGAATAAATATAAAGCTTCATCTAATTTTTTTTCTAGCTCATCAATGTCCATTTCTTTTAATAGTTCAATATTCATATTGATAACATTAATCAGACTATGTTCATTATCAGATTCCATAATACTAGTCTTTAGATCTTTCATAGGTGCTGTTTTATTTACAACATCTATTTGAAATAGTTGCTGAAAATCAGCATATCCTTTAAAACCAGCTTCTTGAACAAATCGAGTAATAGTTGCAGGACTGGTATTTGTATCTACTGCTAAAGCTTTTATATTGATAAAAGCTAATTTATTTTGATTAAATTTGATAAAATCAACAATTTTCTTATGACCAGCACTAAATTTACTATAATTTGTTTCAATGTAGTTTAAAAAATCTTTTTTCATTATTTTCTCCTCAATAAAGTAAGTTATTATTTGGAAGTAATATTTTCTAAAGGTTCAATAATATTGTTTTCCGTTTTAGCAATAACTAATGTACAAATTGCATCTCCAGTTACGTTGATAGCTGTTCTAAACATATCAACTACTCTATCAATTCCCATAACTAGACCTATTCCTTCTAATGGAAGACCGATTTCTGTTAAAACCATACCTAACATAATAACACCAACGCCAGGAACACCAGCAGTACCAATAGAAGCCAAAGTAGCAGTTAAGATAATAGTTACATAGTTCCCCATAGTTAAGTCTATTCCATATACTTGTGCAATAAAGATTGTAGCAACACCTTGCATAATAGCAGTTCCATCCATGTTAATAGTATTTCCTAAAGGAAGAGTAAAAGCTGCAACAGTGGTAGATACTCCAAAATCTTCTTCCATAGTTTTTAAAGATGAAGGTAGACAGGCAGCACTAGAAGATGTTGAAAATCCTAAAATCATAACTGGTGAAAACTTTTTTAAGAATGTTAAAGGATTGTATTTGGCAACAAAAACCAAGAGTCCTTGATAAGTGATAAGTGCATGTAATAAAAGAGCAATAACAACAGCTAAGAGGTATTTGAAAATTGGAATAATAGCTGCATATCCTAAAGTAGCAAAAGTTTTAGCTATAAGACCAAATACACCAAATGGAGCAAGGAGCATAACCATTTCTACTAGTTTCAGATTAATTATATTGATTTCAGAAACTATTTTTTTTACTACAGGTATTTTATCATTTAATAGAGATATTGCAACCCCTATTATTATAGAAAATGTAATTATTGATAACATTTCACCTTTTGCCATGGATTCAATTGGGTTTACTGGTATCATTCCAAGAAGAATCTGTACAAAAGATTTGGACTGGCTGATAGTTATTTTGGTATTCTCAATAGATGAAAGTTCTACTCCTAAACCAGGATTGATCAAATTACCTACAAATAATGAAATTAATATAGCGACAGCAGTAGTACCTAAATAAAAAATAAGAGTTTTAATTCCTATTCGACCCAATTTAGAAACATCTTCTATACCTGATGCACCTAAAATTAAAGAAAAAATCACAAGAGGAATAACCAACATTCGAATACTTCGTATAAAAATATTACCCATGAAATGAAATGCAAAATCGATTACATAAGTTTTTATAAAAGGTATTTCTGCAAAGTTATGCATAATGATTCCTAGTATAATTCCACTGATAAGTCCGATAAAAATTCTGTTTGTTAAATTTAATTTTTTCATTTTTCCCCCCGTAAGTTTTATTCTGTTTTAATTATACAAAAAAAAAATAAAAAAAACAAGCTTTTTTAGAAATAAAATTTTATTTTTATGAAAAATGAAAATTTATTTCTAAAAATAGAGAGAAGTTTTTTTTAAATATAATAATAGACTATGAAAATTACTGAAAATAGGTTAAAATTTAGAAAAGTTAAAAAGGAGAAAAAATTGAATAAAAAATTAATTTATAAAATAGATATAGATGAGGAAGGATTTTTTTTGGAAAGACCCAATAGATTTATAGCTAAAGTAAAATTAGATACTGGAGAAGAGGTAATATCACATGTTCATGATTCAGGGCGATTAAAAGAACTCTTATTTGAAAATAACAAAGTATTTTTGAGAAAAGCGAAAGATTTAACGAAAAGAAAAACAGAATGGGATATGATAGCAGCACTTTCTGATGATAATGAAGAGATACTTATTAATTCATCTTTTCATAGATATATAACAGATATATTATTTAATGATTGTGAAATATCTCCGTTTGGAAAAATAGATAAAATAAAGGCAGAGGTAAAATATGGAGAAAGTAGACTAGATTATTTAATAGAAAAAAATAATGAAAAAATATGGGTAGAAACTAAAGGGGTGTCTCTTTCTATAAATAAAGTAGCAACATTTCCAGATGCACCAAGTATAAGAGCAACAAGACATTTAAATGAACTTATAGAATTAAAAAAACAAGGAAATAGAGCAGCTGTAGTTCTTATTGTTTTACGGGATTCTGAAACTTTTGAACCTAAATGGGAAACTGATCCAATTTTTAGTGAGACTTTTTATAAAGCTATGGAATTAGGAGTGGAAGTATATCCAATACAATTTAAATTGGAAAATGGTAATATATACTGGATAAAAAAAATAATAAATATATGTGGAAATAAAAATTTGAATATAGAGAAAGTAAAAGTTAAAAAAATTAGAAAAAGTTAAAAAACTTTAAAGTTATTACTGGAACTTATTTAATTATTAAATAAGTTCCAGTAATAATTATTTTAAAGTATTTTATTATTATTTATACAAATTTTTTTTATTAAAGCTTAGCACTTTTTTCTTTATTTTCTTTAAATTCTGATTTTATGCTATTCAAACCTCTTTTTTAAATTTATGTAATAATTTTTGACACTTTTATCTCCATCATTATTGGGGAAAAGGCAGAATGGTAAACTATCAGTTTTTTTATGTTTAACTACACAGTCACAGCATTTTCCATGATTAGGACAACTCACTTTAGGACATGAGCAATCTTTTACATTAATACAAGCCATTATTCACCCTTTGTTAGCTCGAATTTCTCTATGAATTCTTTAGCTTCTTCTGTTGTAATCAATTTTCCATAAGATACTACTTTGCCATTAATAACAAAGGCTGGCGTTTGCATAACACCATATTTTGCAATTTCAATGAAATCACCAATATTGATAACTTCATCTTCAAAACCTAGCTCTGCTACTGCATTTTTTACATTTATAAAAGTATCACTGCTTTTTTTACAACAAGCCCCTAGAACAATAAATTTTACGGTTTTTACATCACTAATACCACATTTATTGCCACAAGCACAACCTGTTTCAATTTTTTTACCACTGTCATTAGCACCTTGCTCTTCTTTCTTTTTTCCGAAATTAAATAAACCCATAATAATTTCCTCCTTATTTTATATTAATTAGCCACCTATATTTACACCTTAACTGAGATAAATATAGGCTTAATTAGCTATTTCACATATCTTTGATTTGTATTTAAATCCCAATAGAACATATAAAAATCTATAAATAAAACAACCAAAATTCGATGTCTTGTTGCATATAGTAGCAGTAATGTAAAGCCAAATAGTGGCTAGCCCAACAACGATTAACAAAACCACTATAATTTTGAACTTTGACTGCTTCTCTTCATTTAATTCTCCCTCTATGATGAACTCATCTATAAGATGAACGGTTGCAAGACATTAAATAAATATCCAACTATAATAATTCCAATTGCACAGATAGCAACAAATAATGACAATAGTTTTGGTTTGACTACTTTTCTAAGCATAATAATTGAGGGTAGGCTAAGAGCCGTTACAGACATCATAAAGGATAATACCGTACCTAGCTGTGCACCTTTTGCCAAAAGCGATTCTGCTATTGGAATTACCCCAAAGGTATCAGCATACATGGGAATACCAACAAGTGTTGCTAAAATAACTCCGAATGGGTTCTTATGACCTAATACTTTTTCAACAAGTTCCTGTGGAATCCAATTGTGGATGGCAGCACCAATTCCTACTCCTACAAGAATATATGGAAAAACTTTTTTAAATGTATTTAAGACTTGTTCTTTAGAAAAAATAACACGCTCTTGTTTTGTCAGTGTTGGGGAGTCGACACCTATATTCCCCGCTGACAAAACATAATCTTGTATTTGAGATTGCATACCCATTTTTTCTATAATTGTTCCACCTATAATTGCTATAATCAATCCTGCAATTACATAAATAAGAGCCACTTTTGTACCAAAGATACTCATAAGTAGAACTAGACTTCCTAAATCCACCATAGGTGATGAAATTAGAAAAGAAAAAGTTACTCCAACTGGAAGCCCTGCTCCTGTGAATCCAATAAACAGTGGTATCGAGGAACACGAGCAAAATGGTGTAACTGTTCCAAGTAAAGCCCCCATAACATTTGCCCAAATCCCCTTGAATTTACCTAAAATCTTTTTACTACGCTCTGGTGGGAAATAGCTTTGAATATATGAAATAATGAAGACTAATGAACATAGTAAAATTGTAATTTTAACCACGTCATAAATAAAAAATTGTATGCTTGCTCCCACCTTGCCTGATATATCAATACCAACCATTGTAAGTAAATCACCTGCCAAGGTATTCAGCCATTTCATTCCAAGTATTTGTTCTTGAAAGAATACCCAACCTATTTGTAATATATGCATGATAAATACCTCCCTTCCTCTATAAAGTTGTTTTCATATCCAAAAAATGATATGTACTGTGGAAATAAAGCCATCAATAGATGCCGAATTTCTTTTCAGCAATTTTTAGTGTTCTTTGCTACATTTGGTGTTGTAATTTGAGTTAATAAATTTGATGTATACTTACATCCATTTTCACTCAAATAATAATACGTCCACTTACCGTCTTGTCGACTATCTACTACTCCTGACTCACAAAGTATTTTCATGTGATAGGATAGAGATGACTGCCCAATCTTCATTTCCTCAGCGAGAAAACAAACACATTTTTCTCCATTTCTCAAAAGTTCTAAAATTTTAAGCCTTTTCTCATCACAGAAAGCTTTGAATATCTTAGCATTTCTAGTATGTTCTTCCACTATTACCACCTCAAATCAATTTATTTTGATATGTGTTATTATATACCACACAAAAAAAAATGTCAAGATATTAAATCAAATTATTTTGATATGAGTATCATACGGGTTTGATTTGTGTGATATCTATCGTTCTGTAATAAATGTTCATATAATTTTAGATTTATAATTCCAACGGTTTATATGTTTTATCATATGATCTTAATAAGGAAATCCAAACTCTGATGGAAACTCAACTATTAGAGTTTTTTTATTTTTATAATAATTCAATATAATTTATTGACATTACTCTATTATATAGAAATACTTACAATGTTAAATAAATAGTGGTATTATATATAAAATGATATTCCTTTACTTGTTAAATGATTAATTAAAGTAGGAGGTTTTTATATGAGTCTAGATATAAAAATATTAAAGATAGCTTCACTTTAATAGAAAAAGAAAAATATCCTGTTATTAATATAATAACAGGTGAGATATTGACTAAATTAGATTTTATTTCCTATGATAATATGTGTAAAGAAATTGGAGAAGGTACTCTATGCAAAATTGCAGTAATTGAACGTTATGGAAAGAGTGGTACTATTGGTATAGGGCTAATCCGTGGTTATGGATTACGTGAGGGGGCTGTTGCTAGTACAGTTGCTCATGATAGTCATAATTTAATGGTTATTGGAAATTCTCGTGATGATATGCTTTTAGCTGCTCAGCGAGTTATTGATTTAAATGGTGGATATGCTTATGCATATAATGGTAAAATAGAGGGAGAGGTCCCTCTGCCAATAGCAGGACTTATGAGCAATATGACACAAATAGAAATTAATAATAGTATTAGTGGAATAATTTCCACAATTCGTAGTCATGGTGTTGGAACTGATATTGATCCTCTTATTACTTTAAGTTTTATGGCATTACCAGTTATCCCAGAAGTTCGTATCACTAATTATGGTATGTTTGATTGTGTAAACTTTAAATTTATTTAGTAATTTTTTAATGTATTCACATATTATCCTTTACTTTAAAGAAAAATTAGTATATTGTTAATAGAGATATTAGAAAATATGTATCAATTGATGGAGGAATGACTGATAATATTTGTCCAGCACTATACGAGACAAAATATAGAGGCTTTATAGCATTTAAAAGGAGATATTTATGAAATTTACTAAAATTCAAGGTGCAGGTAATGATTTTATTGTTATAAATAATTTTGAACTTAAAATTCCAGTTGAAAAATTAAATAATCCACAAAATATTAATTTAGATGTGAACATAAATTTTAATGAAAAAGTAGAAAATTTATATCTAATTGGTGATACAAATATAATTGCTATTGGAGAAATTATGGATGAGGATTTAATTTAGTAAGTATCAAAAATAGAGAGGGGGTAAGTTTTATGGTAGCAGTGGAGAAAAAAAGTTTTTGGCAGAATTATCGTTTTCCTATTATTTTATTAATAGCGATTGGTATAGGTAGTATTTTAGGTATCGTCATGGGGAAAGATGCGATGGTTTTTAAGCCTTTTGGAGATGTTTTTATTAATTTAATGTTTACAGCAGTTGTTCCTATGGTTTTTGTAACTATAGCTAGTGCTGTTGGAAATATGCTTAATATGAAACGTTTAGGAAGTATTTTAGGAAATATGTTTTTTGTTTTCTTTGCAACAGGAGTAGTTGCAGCTGCTATAATATTTATGGTTGTAACAGTATTTCCACCAGCAGAAGGTGTTAATATTGTAATGAATTCAGATACTGTACTAAAAGAAATATCTCTTGCTGAACAGGTAGTAAAAGCAGTTACTGTTAATGATTTTGTAGGTCTTTTTTCAAAAGCTAATATGCTTCCACTTATTGTATTTTCAATGTTATTTGGATTTTGTGTAAGTGCTGTTGGTGGAGAAGATAATATCGTTGCAAAGTTTTTAGATGCACTTTCTAATGTTTTCATGAAATTAATTAGTATTATTATGCTTTATGCTCCAATTGGTTTGGGTGCGTATTTTGCAAGTTTAATAGGAGAGTTTGGTCCACAACTTCTAGGAGCTTATGCAAAGGCAATGGTAATTTATTATCCTGTTTGTTTCTTATATTTCATAATCGCATTTGCAGGGTATTCATATTTAGCAGGTGGAAAGCTTGGAGTAAAAACATGTTTTAAAAATATTTTACCTCCAGCAATCACTGCTTTTGCAACAGGTAGTTCAATAGCAACATTACCTGTAAACTTAGATGCTGCTCAAAAAATGGGTGTACCAAAAGATATTCGTGAAATAGTATTACCAATAGGTGCTACTATGCATATGGACGGAACATGTTTATCATCTATTCTTAAAATATCATTTTTATTTGGAATATTTGGCAAAGAATTTACAGGAATAGAAACATTTTTAACTGCCATGTTAATTTCAGTATTAGGTGGAGTTGTTATGAGTGGAGTTCCTGGTGGTGGATTAATAGGAGAAATGCTTATAGTTAATCTTTATGGATTCCCACCAGAAGCATTCCCAATAATTGCAACACTTGGATTCTTAGTCGATCCACCTGCAACTATGGTAAATGCAGCTGGAGATTCAGTTTCAGCAATGATGGTAACTCGTCTTATAGAAGGAAAAGAATGGCTTAAAGATTACTTTATTAGAGAAAAAAATATAGTAAAATAGAAAACTAAAAACGTTTAATCGTTTTTTAAAGTTGTCTACTTGACAAAGAACCTTTTTAAAAGGAGGTTTAGTAATGTATTTTTCTATAGTTAGATTATTAAATTTTATATTTTTATTTTTTCTTGGATATAAAATTTGAAAAAAGGTATAGTCCTGTTATTGATAAAAGATGATTCCGGTATTGCACGGGAGTCATCTTTTTTAAGTTGAAAAGGACAAATTGATTAGACATATTTCTCTCCTTTTGATTCTTATTAAAAAATTATAATCAAAAAAACCATGAAACAGACACTTTTTTATATGTGTCTAGTTTCATGGTTACAGTTTATTTTTAGTGAGACTTTTTATTAAAGCTTAACACTTTTCTCTTTATTTTCTTTAAATTCTGATTTTATTTTTTCAAAATTTTCTTCATTAGAGATAATATCATATGCTGTTCCAGCAAGTATTTGAGCTGCTAAGATAATTCCATCATGTGCTTCTTTTGTTTTTCCCATTTGTAAAAATTCATCTGAGTGAGAAGAAGTTCCAGGTGGAACAAAGGCAATTCTAATGCAAGAGCCAGGTACGTGATACATAACATTTCCAAAATCTGTAGAACCTGTTTTTTCTCGAGGTGGAGAAATTCTAGGAGCATTAACAAGTCCAGCATTATCCATTAAAAGATTATTCAGAGTTAAAACAGGTATTTTATTATCAAGGGATTTAGTTTCAATAACTTCATATTCTGTTTCAGTCATTAAAGAAGCACCTTGTACAACTTTTTTAAATCTTTCAATAGTTTGATTTAAGTAAGCTCTATCATAAGAACGAAGACTAAACTTTGCCTCTGCATATTTAGGTACAACATTAGCAGGTCCTCCAGCATTGATGATAGTATAATGCATTTTAACATCTTCTCTTACATGTTCTCTTAAAAATTCAATTCCTTGAAATAAAATTAAAAGACCATCTAATGCACTTCTACCTTTTTCAGGAGCTAAAGCAGCATGTGAACGAATTCCATGAAACTTAACAGTAAAGTTTGATAGTGCTAAAGATTTAACATCAGTAGTAGTATCAGGGGCTCCATGCATCATAAGTGCTACATCAATATCATTAAAACATTGATTGGCCAACATAGTGACTTTTCCACCGATAGTTTCTTCAGCAGGAGTACCATAAATTACTAATTTATAGTTAAGATCTGTAATAAGATTTTTTAAAGCTAATGAAGCTCCTAAAATACTAGGACCTTGCATATGGTGAGCACAGGCATGCCCAATTCCTTCTAGAGCATCATATTCACATAGTAAACCAATTGAAGGTCCACCAATACCATTTTGGTATGTTGCCCTAAAAGCTGTTTCCAGCCCTCCAATATTATATTCTATTTCAAAACCATTTTCTTTTAAAATTTCTGTTATTTTTTTAGAACTTTCAAATTCTTGTAACCCAATTTCAGGGGTATCAAAGATGAAATCTCCTAAAGTAAGAAGAGGCTCTTTTATATCTTCAATATATTTAAAAAGATTTTGTTTCATTTTATATCTCCTTTATTAGAATGGACCATATCCAATTCTATTCGCTATAATTATCAATATTGATCCTGTGACTATCCAAATTAGAAATAATTTCCCCATATATTTCATCCAATTTTCATACGAAACATTAGCAATAGCAAGGAAACCCATAAGTGCAGAGGAAGTTGGTAAAACATAATTACTAAATCCATCTCCAAAGTTAAATGCTAAAACGGCTGTTTGACGTGTCATACCAATCATGTCTGCAACTGGTAACATAATAGGCATTGTTACTGCTGCTTGCCCACTTCCTGAAGTCACTAATCCATTTATAAATAACTGAAGAAGGAACATTCCTATTGATTGTAATACTTGTGGAAGTGATGCTAATAAATTTCCAAGGTAATAAACAGATGTATCAAGTATTTTTCCATCATCTAAAATTATAGAGATTGTTCGAGCAATTCCTATAATTAAAGCTCCAAAGACAAGACCTTTTGCTCCAGCAACAAATTCTTTTGCAATTATACTTGGAGAAAAACCATAAGCTAACCCTGTTAATATTGCCATCCAGATGAATAGACCAGCACTTTGATTAAGCTTCCAATGCCAAGCTGACCCACCATAAATAAGGACCCCAAAAAGGACTACAACAATAGCTAAAACTAGGTAATGTTTCTTTTCGATTTCTGGCATAACATCATTTCGGTTATTGGGATTATTTTCTAATTGCTCTAAATCATAAACTACACTAAGTTCAGGATTTTTTTTAATTTTTTTAGCATACATAATAATATAGATATTTGTTACTATTAAAAATACTACTAAGCAAAAAATTCTATATCCTACTCCTGAAAACATAGGAAGACCAGCTAAAGCTTGTGCAACTCCTGTTGTGAAAGGGTTAAAAGAACCTGTACTAAAACCAATTGCACCACCGAGAGCAACCATGGAGATACCAACAATAGCATCATATCCCATAGAACGAGCTAGAATTATTGCAACGGGAGCAAATCCGATAAATGTGTTAACTCCCATACTCATACAAGCAATCGCAAATATTGTTGTAAATGCAGGAATTAACATTTCTTCTTTATGAGCAAAAATTTTTGTAACTTTGGAAGTTAATGCTTGAAACATTCCAGTTTTTATTATGACATTAAAAGTTCCACCAACAATTAAAACTAAAAATATGATGCTACTAGATTTATTTAAAGCAGCTACTATTTTAAAAGGAATGTCAAGAAAGCTTACTGGTGTATTTTTAATAAAAGCAAATTGATCTGCTACAATAGTAATTTTTCCTGAAGTAGGATCTTTTATTCTAGGAAATTGACCAGATGGAACAATCCAAGTTAATAAAACTGCAAAAACAATCAAAGCAAAAATAATTACATAAGTGTGTGGAAATTCAAATTTTTTCTTATTATCAGATTTTTTAGACATTATATCCCCCTGAAAAAATATTTTTAAATAAACATAATTATGAAAAAATGTTTATTTGCATTCTTTTAATATACTTTTTTTTTTCAAAATAGTCAAACTTTTTTTAATTATATTTATATTAATATTAAAATAAATATGATAAGCTATAAAGAAGCAAACTTTATGGAGGTCTTTATGATTCATTCTTTAGAAGAAAAATTAATAAGTAAGAGTTTAACAAAGATAGAAAAACTTATTGCTAACTTTTTTTATCATAATGAAAATAGATTATATTTTTTAACATCTACTGAGATAGGAGAGGAGCTAAAAATAAGTGATACTTCTGTAATTAGATTTGTAAAAAAATTAGGATATAGCAGTTTTAAAGAATTTAAAAATGATATAAGAAGGCAAGTAAGTGAAAAAATATTGACACCGACTGAAAAGCTTAGTTTAAATGAAGAAATGTTGAAAAATAATAATTTGGTAGGTATTTTTTTAGAATCTATAAATAAAAATATTGAAAAGACTTTAAATATAAATAATTTGGAAAAAATTGAAAAAGCAATTAGTTTGATTTTAAAATCAAGGAAAAAATTTGTTGTAGGATTCAAAAGTACTTCAGGTGTAGCATCTTTTTTTGGATTAAGGTTAGGATTTGTATTAGAAAATGTTAAAACATATAGCTTGAATAATTCTGAACTTATAAAAGATATTATTGATATAAAAAAGGGAGATTGTTTATTCTTAATTGCACATCCAAAGTATTCAAAAACATATCAACTTTTAATAGAGCAAGCAAAAACTATGGAGGCTTCTATTATTATAGTCACAGATAGAGCAGTTTCACCAGTGGCTAATTTGGGTGATGTAACTTTATTGACAGAGGTTGGGGGATTAAGTTATTTTAACTCTATTGTTCCAACCCAGAGTCTTTTAGAGTTTATTTTGACTTTTATTAGCAGAGGATTAGATGAAAATAGTAAAAATAGATTAATTTCAATTAATAAATTTTTAAATCAGAATACAAAATAAAAGATTAAAAGGCTCTTGACTTTCCCTTCCTAATAAATTATAATTAAAACATATCAAAATAATCTTCAGGGCAGGGTGCGTAATTTATTACAATTCCCGACCGGCGGTATAGTCCGCGAAGAACGTAAGTTCTTGATTTGGTGCAATTCCAAAACCGACAGTATAGTCTGGATGAAAGAAGAAAATAAAGATAGCCTTTTTTTGGCTATTTAAATTTATTTCATCATGCCTGGAGTCTATCCAGGCTTTTTTATTTGTCCTGACAAAAAAGGAGAGTAAATTATGAAAGTTATTCAAGGGGATTTTTTAGGAAAGGATTTAAAAATTGGAATTGTAGCAGGAAGATTTAATGAGTTTATAACAGGAAAACTTATAAGTGGAGCTGAAGATTCATTAAAAAGACATGGGATATTAGATGAGAATATTTCTCTAGTATGGGTTCCTGGAGCTTATGAAATACCATTTATAGCAAAAAAAATGGCAAAATCAGGAAAATATGATGCTATTATTGCTTTAGGAGCTGTTATTAAAGGTTCCACTCCACATTTTGACTATGTTTGTTCAGAAGTTTCAAAGGGTGTGGCAAGTGTAGGCTTAGAAGTGGAGATTCCAGTTATATTTGGAGTTTTAACAACAAACAGTATAGAAGAGGCAATTGAAAGAGCAGGAACAAAAGCTGGAAATAAAGGCTTTGATGCTGGAATGACTGCTATCGAAATGGTAAATCTATTAAAAGAGATTTAAGATATGAAAAATGAAGATAGAGAAAGTATTAAAAATATCAATGATGAAAAATATTTAGAACAAGATAAAAAATATATGAAGTTAGTATTCAAGTTAGCTCTTAAGGGTGTAGGAAAAGTAAATCCTAACCCCTTAGTGGGAGCAATTGTAGTTAAGAATGATCATATTGTTGGGGAAGGTTATCATGAGTCCTATGGGGAGGCTCATGCTGAAGTAAATGCTCTAAATATGGCAGGAAAAAATAGTGAAAATAGTACTATATATGTAAACTTAGAACCTTGTTCACATTTTGGAAAAACACCACCTTGTGTGGATAAAATAATAACTATGGGAGTGAAAAGATGTGTTGTTTCAGTGCTAGATCCTAATCCTTTAGTAAGTGGGAAGGGAATAGAAAAATTAAAAAATGCTGGAATAGAAGTTAGAGTAGGGATATTAGAAAATGAAGGGCAAGAGTTAAATAGAGTATTTTTTCACTATATAACAACAGGATTACCCTATGTTTTTCTTAAGTGTGCAATTACTTTAGATGGTAAAATAGCAACTAGAACATTTGATTCAAAATGGATAACAAATGAAAGTGCAAGAAAGAAAGTAATGACTTTAAGAAATAGATACTCAGGAATTATGATTGGAATTAATACTTTATTACAAGATGATCCAAGTCTTAATTCAAGAGAAAAAAATGCCAGAGATCCATATAGAATAATTGTTGATTCAGAATTAAAAATTTTGTTAGATTCTAAAATATTAAAATTTAATGATAAAAAAAATATTATAGTAACTTCTTTAAGTAATGAAAATTCTCCTAAATATATGGAACTTCTAAAATTAGGTGTTCAATTTATTTTATTAAAAAATAAAAATTTCTTAATAAAAGACATATTGGAAGAGTTGGGGAAGTTGAAAATAGATTCTTTGATTTTAGAAGGAGGTTCTAATCTTATTTCAAGAATAGTGGAAGAGGGTCATATTAATGGTGGTGAAATTTTTATTGCACCTAAAATTTTAGGTGATGAAAAAGCTTTACCCTTTATGAGTGGTTTTAAAATAGATAAGATGGAAAATTGCTTTCAAATAAAAAGTCCGAAATTTAATATTTATGATGATAATATATCTATTGAATTTTATAACAAAATAGACTTAAATATTTGAATTAAAATAAAAAATATAATTAACTTGAGGTGATCATATTTTTACAGGATTAATTGAAGAGATAGGAGAAGTTTTAAGAATTGATAAAAAATCTGTGAGTATTAAAATAGAAATAAAGTGTGAAAAAATTCTAGAAGATATTTCCATAGGGGATAGTATTTGTACTAATGGAGTATGCTTAACTGTTGTTGATATAAAACAAAATAGTTTTGTAGCAGACTGTATGTTTGAAACTATAAATAGAAGTAATTTTAAAATATTAAAGATAAAAGATATGGTAAACTTAGAAAGAGCCATGACTCTAAATACAAGACTAGGTGGACATTTAGTCACAGGTGATGTGGAATGTGAAGGGGTCATAAAAAATATAAAAAATATTGGAATAGCAAAAATATATATGATAGAATTGAGTAGTAAATATTCTAAATATGTTGTTGAAAAAGGTAGAATAACTATAGATGGAGCTAGTTTAACTGTTGTTGATATTTCAAAAAATCAATTTTCAGTATCATTAATTCCATTTACAGCAAACTTTATAACTTTAGGAAATAAAAAAAGTGGTGATGTTGTTAACATTGAAACTGATATTATTGGAAAATATATAGAAAGTTTTATGGGAATTAATAAAAAAGATAATGAAAAAAAAGATATGACACTAGAATTTCTATTGAAAAATAATTTTTAAGGAGTTGGATATGTTTAGTAAGATTGAAGAATGTATAGAGGATTTAAAACAAGGAAAAATGGTAATAGTTGTAGATGATGAAAATAGAGAGAATGAAGGAGATATTGTTTTTTTAGCAGAATATGCAACTTATGAAAATGTTAATTTTATGACTAAATATGCTAAAGGATTGATTTGTGTTCCAATGTCTGACGAAAGAGCAGAAAATTTAGGTCTATTGGCTATGACAATGAAAAATACAGATTTAAAAGGGACAGCCTTTACAGTTTCAATAGATTCTAAAATAGGAACAACAGGGATTTCTGTACAAGATAGATTGCAAACAATTATAGATTTAGCAGATTTTGAAAAAACTGAAAATGATTTCACAAAGCCTGGACATATATTTCCATTGGTAGCTAAGAAAAAAGGAGTTTTAGAAAGGGAAGGTCACACAGAAGCAATAGTTGATTTGGCTATTCTAGCAGGAGCTAAGCCCATTGGAGTCATTTGTGAGATTTTAAAAGATGATGGTACTATGGCTAGATTGGCAGATCTTGAGATTTTTGCTGAAGAACATCAATTAAAAATTATTTCAATTGAAGATTTAATTGTTTATAGAAAAAAAATGGAAACTTTGATGAAAGTTGTTGCAGAAGCACCAATGATTACATCCAGAGGTGAATTTAAAATAATAGGTTTTTCAAATGAAATTGATGATAAAGAACATATAGCATTAATTAAAGGAAATATCGAAAATCAAGAGAATATTCTTGTAAGAGTACATTCTGAATGTTTAACAGGAGATGTTTTTGCTTCCATGAGATGTGAGTGTGGAACACAACTTGGGAGAGCAATGGAGGAAATAGAAAAAAATGGTTCTGGAGTAATACTTTACTTGAGACAAGAGGGACGTGGAATAGGAATTACAAATAAAATTAAAGCATATGCACTTCAAAGTAAAGGAAGTGATACAGTTGATGCAAATTTAAAGCTTGGTTTTGAAGAAGATTTAAGAGATTATGCAGTGGCTTCACAAATGCTAAAAGCTTTAAATGTAAAATCAATAAGACTTTTAAGTAATAACCCTAAAAAAAATCAAGGTCTAATAAAATATGGAACTAAAATTAATTCTGTTGAAAGTTTAGAAGTTGGTATTCATGAATTAAATAAAAACTATATGGAAACAAAAAAAAATAGAATGGGACATACATTAAAGACAATATAAGTACTTTATATTATAAAAAAGTAAGAAAGAAATATGAGAGAAACTAAAATGTAACGATTATAATTTTATAATTGTTACATTTTTTAAAAGATATGGTATAATATATTTAAGAAAAAATTAATAATACTAAAAAAGAGGAGCTGGTGGTAAACAAATGAAAAAAATTATGATGACATCAATATTTTTATTAAGTAATTTAGTTTTTGCTGGACAATTTAAAGAAGCAGTTTTTGCAGGAGGTTGTTTTTGGTGTTTAGAAGAGCCATTTGAAAAATTAGATGGTGTAAAGGCAGTTGTTTCTGGTTATATAGGTGGTACAAGTAAAGACCCAACATATGAAAATTATGGAAAAGGTGGTCATATTGAAGCAATTAAAATTATTTATAACCCTTCAAAAGTAAGTTATGAAAAACTACTAGATGTTTTTTGGAAACAAATAGACCCTACAGATATAGGTGGTCAATTTGTTGATAGAGGCTATGAATATAGCTCAGCTATTTTCTATTTTAATAATGAGCAAAAAAAATTAGCTGAACAATCAAAAGAAAAGTTAAATAAAAGAGGAGTTTATGAAAAACCTATAATAACACCAATTTCTAAAGCTACTACATTTTATAATGCAGAAGAATACCATCAAGATTACTATAAGAAAAATAGTTTTAAATATAAATATTATAGAGGTCGTTCTGGAAGAGATGAGTTTTTAGATAAGATATGGGGAGAAAAAAGAGGTGAGAAGGGGGTTAAGGAGTTGAAAAAACAATTAACAGAATTACAATATAAAGTAACCCAAGAAAATTTCACAGAAACACCTTTTAAAAATGAATACTGGGATAATAAGAGAGATGGTATATATGTAGATTTGATTTCAGGAGAGGTCCTATTTAGTTCAAAAGATAAGTATAAGTCAGGGACAGGATGGCCAACTTTTTCAAAACCTATACAGGAAGAAGCAGTTGTAGAGAAAAAAGATAACACACTTTTTACTAAAAGAACAGAAATTAGAAGTAAAAAAGGTAATAATCATATAGGACATGTATTTAATGATGGACCAGAGCCAAATGGATTAAGATATTGCATGAATTCTGCTGCTCTTAAATTTATACCTTTAGAATCTTTTGAAAAAGAAGGGTATGGAGAGTGGAAAAAATTGTTTTAATTCTTAGATTATAAAAGAATTTCATTAGATTCTAAAAAATATTTTTAATTTTCTAAATAAAAAAGGAGTTATAAATGAAAAATATAAAATATGATGTTATTGTTTTAGGAAGTGGTGCACTAGGATTAACAGTAGCAATAGGAAGTGTACTTAGTGGTAAAAAAGTTTTATTAGTTGAAAAAAATAAAAGTGGTGGTGAATGTACTTGGAACGGTTGTATTCCCTCTAAAGCATTTATATCACTTGTTAATAAAAATTATTCTGGTGATGTTTTAGAAAGAGTTCGAGAAATTCAAGAGGAAGTATACTTAAATGAAAATCCAGAAAAATTAGAGAAAATGGGAATTGTATTTTTAAAAGGAAAAGGATTTTTTGTTTCAGAGAATCAAATTCAAGTTGGAGAAGATGTTTATGAAGGTAAAAAAATTATTATAGCAACAGGAACTTCACCATCAACTCCTAAAATACCAGGACTTGATACTATAAAATATTTGAATAATGAAAATTTTTTTAAAATGAAAAAAATTCCTCGCTCTATAACTTTTATAGGTGGTGGAGTTATCTCATTAGAATTGGCTTTTCCACTAAAAAAACTTGGTGTTGAAGTAACTATTTTAGAAGTTTCACCAACTCTTTTTTCACGTGAAGATGAAGAAATAGGGGTATACTATGAAGAAAAACTAAAAAAAGAAGGGATTAAACTATATTTAGGTGTGGGAGCATTAAAATTAGAGAGTTCTCCAATGGGTGTAAAAATAAGCTCAGAAGAAAAAAACTTAATGATAGAATCAGAGGAGATATTTTTATCCACTGGTAGAGTTCCCAATATAGAAGATTTAAAATTAGAAAATGCAAAAATTAAATATGATAGAAATGGTATCATTGTTGATAAATATTTAAGAACAACATCACCAAATGTTCTAAGTGGTGGGGATGTTGTAGGACCATATCGTTTTTCTCATATGGCAGGATATCATGGAGAAGTTATTGTAAGAAATCTCTTGTTTCCATTGATAAAAAAATCTGTTGATTATACAAGTGTTCCATGGACAGTATTTTCTAATCCTGAATTTTCTAGAACAGGATTAACTAAAAAAGAAACAAAAGAAAAATATTCTGAATATACTATATATAAATTAGACAAGAGTGAAAATGATAGATCTCTTTCAACTAGTGAAGAATATTTTAATTTAGAAATAATAGTTGATAAAAACGAGAGAATATTAGGAGCATCTTGTATAGGTGATAGATCAGGAGAAATTATTTCTACTATCCAATTTTTAAAATCAAAAAAGATTCCATTATACAAATTTGCAGACTCAATTCAAGCATATCCAACTTATGGAGTTTCCTTAAGAAATTTAGCTAAAAAAAGTTATATTAATCATCTTACAAAATATTTGAAATTTTTTAAAAAAAATTAAAATAGAGGATTATTCTTATTATTAGCGTATATTATTAGTACAAGAGTAATAATATAATAAAGCTAAAATGGTTGGAAACAAAGTTTTAAATCTGGTGATAAGGAAAAAAGTGTTCTTGACACTAGATTGGACAAAGAGTATACTTAAAGTAGAGTTATATTAAAAAATATAATTTTTAACAAAATAAGGGAGGCAGTTATGACAAATACTAAATTAAAAGGAACACAAACAGAAAAGAATTTACAGGAAGCATTTTCAGGTGAATCACAGGCAAGAAATAAATATACATTTTTTGCAAGTAAAGCTAAAAAAGATGGTTTTGTACAAATTTCTAAAATTTTTGAAGAAACTGCAAATAATGAGAAAGAACATGCCGAAATATGGTTTAAATTATTAGGAGATGGAATTGGTTCCACTGCTGAAAATCTATTAGCAGCAGCTGAGGGAGAACATGGTGAATGGGTTGATATGTATAAAAATTTCGCTATTGATGCAAGAAAAGAGGGATTAGAAGATATTGCAGTACTATTTGATTCTGTTGCGTTAATTGAAAAGCAACATGAAGAAAGATATAGAAATTTATTAAAAAATATAGAAACAGGAACTGTTTTTAAGAAAAGTGAAGTAGTTGAATGGGAATGTAGTAATTGTGGTCACACTTATAAAGG
>SAMEA5043675__coassemble_136_pt1 | contig 37296 bp, 42 predicted proteins | sample SAMEA5043675__metabat2_low_PE_002 | metagenome-assembled genome bin SAMEA5043675 (sample SAMEA5043675) | Gadus morhua
ATGATCTTCATTACTCATAGCTTCATCTCTAAGATCAATCCAGTCTTGACTAGTTAAAATCCCCCATTTTTCTGAAACAAAATTACGATAGATTCCAGGTGCAATATTTCGAGCTATCATTGCAGCCTCTATAGGAATAGTTCCTGTTCCACACATAGGATCAATTAGAGGAAGATCCCCCCCTTTCCATCTTGATAAGTAGATCATGCTGGCTGCCATGGTTTCTTTAATAGGAGCCTCATTTTTAATAGCCCTATATCCCCTTTTATGTAGAGCTTCACCACTGGTATCTATCATGACTAAGAAGATATCTTTTAATCCTTGAATTTTTATTGCATAGTTAGCACCAGTTTCAGTAAAAACTACAGATTTAAATGATTTTTTTAATCTTTCTACAATAGCTTTTTTAACTATTTTTTGAATATCAGACTTTGAAAATAATTTACAGTTAACAGCACTTACCCAAGAAATAGGAAAAGCACCATCTTCTGGAATGATATCTTCCCATGGTAGAGATAAAATCGCTTGAAATAATTCTTCAAAACTTTTAGCTGAGAATTCACCCATTTTTAAATAAACTCTGTCAGCACACCTTAAATGAATGTTTGCTTTTGCAACATCAAAGTATGTACCATCAAATTCAACTCTACCATTAAATGTATTTATATTTTGAAAGTTTAATTTTATACATTCTTCTTTTATTATACCCTCTATACCCATTGAAGCTGAGGCTATCATTGTTATTTTTTTCATGATTTGCTCCCTTTTTATATTATATAGTTTATCATTTTTTTTGGATATTCTCAACTATAATTTCATTTTGTTTTTTTTTCAAAAAAGTTGTATAAATAAGTTTAATTACGGCAACAACAGGGACTCCAAAAATCATACCGATAGGCCCCATAATAGCCCCTCCTAGCATGACCCCTATTAAAACCCAAAAGCTTCCTAATCCTACAGTTTTTCCTATAATTTTAGGGGCTAAATAGAACCCTTCTATATTTTGGGCTAATATATTTGCAATGATTAACCACCATATTTTACTGGGATCTGAAATCATAATTAGAATTCCCCCAATAATACCAGCAAAAGTAGCACCTACATAAGGAATCATATTTCCTATTCCAAGCATTACTGATATAAGTCCAGCATATGGAACATTTGCAAGATACATGACAATAAAAACTATAATACCCACTGCAAATGAAGAAAGAGTTTTTCCCCATAAATAATTTAAAAATATTTTTCTAACATCGTCTAGAAATTTAACTGTTATAGTAGCTTTTTCTTTTCCTACAATGAGATATGCAATATTAAAAATGAGCTTTTGGAAGTATTCTTTATCAATAATTAAAAAGATAGCAAGAATAAAACCTAAACCTAGTTTTCCTAAAAATAAAGCGATATTTAGAATATTTGAGCTAAAGGAAATAGCTATTTTTTTTAATGTTCCTATATTTGCTTTAAAAAAACTATCTACTGTAGTTTTTAAAGTGTCTTTTCCTTCTAATAAATTTTTATTGAGTATTTTTTTTTCGGTTAAGAAATCCATGATTTGATTGTTAAGAATATTCATCTTTTCTTTATATTCAGGTAATTTTGTAAAAATTTCTGAAAAACTATCATTTAATCCAGGTAAAATTGAAGCGACTAAGATAACTATTGAAATAAAAACAATAATTACAGCTCCTATAAGGGCAAAGACTCTGCTAATTTTAAGTTTGTTTTCTAAAAATACACTTAGTGGTTGTAAAAGAATAGCAAAAAATACTCCATATATAAAAGGACTAAAATAATTTATAAAAGTTCCAAATATTCTGGTAAGTTCTGTTGTATTCTGAAAAAAACTTTGTAGTACAACGATTAATAGTAAAATAGTAAATAATTTTAATGCACCTATTTTATTTTGCAACATAATCTAATTCTTCTTCTCCTTCTCCAATTATCTTAATTACCAGTTTATCTGGAATTCCTAAAATAATTTCTCCTGAATTTTTTATCCACCCTTGTTTTACAGCTATTTTTTTAGGGGAGTTAGAAGTTAATACTCTAACTTTTTTATCTTTGAATTGAATATTGATACCACCTATTTCAGTATCAATAAATAATATTTTTTCATCAGTGATCAATTTATGAACATAAACTAGTTTAGAATTCACATATATTTCTACTTTTTTATTTTCAATTTTATTTTTTTTTAGAATATTTTTTCCTAAAAATAGAAAAATAAAAAATAGAATTAAATAAATAAAAATGTCACCTTTCTTAAAAAAAGATACTTTTCTCATTTTTTCCTCTTTAGTTTCTAAAACAAATGTTTAGAAAGTCTTTTTTTTGATTGCTCCAATTTTTTCTCCCATATATACTTTTGTTTCTAAGTTTTTTCTACTATTTTCTATTAGATCTTTGTCTATTTCAATACTATCTTTTTCAAACAAAAGAATTGTAGTTGAGCCACCAAAAGAGAAATATCCTTTTTCCTCTCCTTTTTCAATCTTTGTATTGGGAATATATAGCTGAGTAATACCACCAACCATTGTAGCAGCAATTTCTGAGATTAATATATTTCCAAAATTATCACTTTTTAAGATAGAATATTCCCTTTTATTTTCACAAAAAATTCTAAAGTTTTTCCTAATTGCATGAGTTGAAACGGAATAATAGTATCCTTTTATTTGTTTAGAAGCTCCAATAATACCAGATGTAGGAAAATGTAAACGATGGTAGTCTACAGGTGCTAATCGGATTATTATCATAGAACCGTTTTCATATTTTTTTGCTAAATTATCATCTTTTAAAAACTCAGACAATGTAAAATTTTCACCTTTCACAAAAAAATCTTTTATTTCTGATAAATTTTCAAATGCAAAGATTTTTCCATCAGCAGGGGAAACCAATGTAGTGTCATCACCAGCAATGGGTCTAGAATCATTTTTTAACTTTCTAATAAAAAATTCATTGAAAGATTGATACTCTTCAATAGAATTAAGTGCTTCATTCATATTGATATTATTATTAGATATAAATTCTTTTATTTTTTCACATGAGGAATAGCTGTCCATTTGTCTACCATAGTAAGAGGTTAAACACTTTCTTTTAACAATACTTTCTAGGGTTAATTTTCCTAATGGTGAATAATAAAGAAACTTCAAATATTTTTCACCAGGGACATATTCTTGTTTTTCTTCCCCTGTTTTTCTTTCGAGATATTTTATTGGCTTAAAGGTCATTTTAGTTTTATATAAGTCAAAACTTATATCCTCCTTGGTATTGTAGCATAAAAGTAATAATTCACGTGTGTTATACTAAATATCTTTGTTAATTTCTGTGATTAGTCGATACTTTAGCTTTAATAAATCTGTTGACATATTTATTTTATATTTATGTGGATTTTCTAATCTTTTTCTTTCAATAGCAACATTTTTAAGATTTTCAAAATAATAATTTTGTGAATCTAAAGGGTCACACATACTTTTATATTCATTGGTTATAATACCATTTTCAATAAAAAGTTTTGTTAACTTTTTATAAGTGTATTCACCATGTTTTAAAAAACTTTTTTTAAACTCATCTTTTTCATCTTTTAATAGAAGTTCTTCACTATTTATCATTTTTAATTTATCAGAATCTTCTCCAACAAGTGTTATTAAATCAGCATAAGCTATACCGTTGGAATCATAGATTCTATAAACTTCCTTGAAACCTGGATTTGATATTTTGATAGTGTCTTCTGATATTTTTATTAATGGTTTATTATCAATTTCTACAATTTTGTAGACGCCTCCAAAGCATGGTCTTGATTTACTTACTGCAATCGCATCACCAACCCCATAAAGATCAACAGATGCCCCTTGTTCTTTTAAAGATTTTATGACTTTTTCAGATAGAGAGTTTGTTAATATGATTTTTGCTTTTTTAAATCCTTCATTATCAAATCTTTCTCTAATTTTTTTTGATAAATATGCTAAATCACCAGAATCTATACGAACACCATAATTACCATGGTAATTATCGTCAATATTATTTTCTTTAAATGCAGAAATAGCATTTTCTAACCCTATTTTAAGAGTACTATATGTATCTATTAATAGATATAAAGAGTTGTCAGCTCTTTCTTTCCTACACTTTATAAAAGCATCAAAACTTAATTTTTCTGCTTCACTTCCAACACCAAAAACTTGAATATAGGAGTGTGACATTGTTCCTACACTTTTTAAATTATATTTGTACTCTGTAATTAAATTAGAGTGAGCTGAACACCCTCCTATAATTGCAGCCTTATTACCTGTAAGAGCACTGTCAAAACCATGGGCACGTCTACTACCAAAAGCTATAACAGGGACAGGAAAAGCTACTCTTGTAATTCGAGAGGCCTTTGTGGCTATTGCCATTTGCATATTCATAATATTCAAAATAGGTGTTTCTAATATTTTTGCTTCTATTAATGGAGCTTTTATTGTTATTATAGGCTCATTAGGATAAGCTATTTCACCATCTCGCATGGCATGTAAGCTACCTGTAAATTTTAATCGAACAAGGAATTCTAATAACTCTTGTTCAACTATTACTTTTTCAAAATATTCTCTTTTTATCTTTTCATCAGTTGTATTTAGAATTTCTATTAGTTCTAAGACTTCTTGTACTCCTGCAACAACACCAAATCCACCATCTTCAGTGGTTCTAAAAAACATATCAAAAGTAGCTATTTTATTTTGCATACTTTCATGTAGAAATACATCACTTTCGGTATATTGATATCTATCTGAATTGATTACTTTTGCAAATTCATCAAGTATAATTCTTTTATTCACCTATAACCTCCAATTTTCAGATTCTTTTCTTAAATTATAACATTTTTTTCAGATTTTTTCTATTTTTTAAGAATAATTTCTCGATAATCTTTTAGAGACATTTTATTTTTTGTAATTGCTTTACTACTTAGGGTAGTTTTTTCTCCAACTAGATATAGGGAGGTTAAGGAATTAATATGGGTTATGGCAATAGCAAGTCCATCAGCGGCATCATCAGGTTCAGGTATTTTTTCTAATTTTAAAATTTTTTGAACCATTTCTTGAATTTGTTTTTTTTCTGCTTTACCATATCCTGTTACCCCCATTTTCACTTGAAGAGGAGTATATCCAACAGGCTTTAATTTGTTTTTCATACTAACAACAACAATGACTCCTCGGGCTTGTCCAACGCTTATAACTGTTTTTGCATTTTTAAAGAAAAATAATTCTTCTATTGCTATAGCATCAGGTTTATACTCTTTTATAAGTAAATCTAGTTCTTCATAAATATTAAAGAGTCTTGTTTCTAAATCTAGAGTTTTATCGGTATAAATACAACCATATTTTATGTTCTTATAAATATTTTTGTTGTAGTCAACAATGCCATAACCAACAATAGCAGTTCCAGGGTCTATTCCTAATACTCTCATTTTCCTCCTAAAAAAATAGAGAAAGAACTTAATCCTTTCTCTTAAGATAAATAGTAATTTGATTTTAATATTTTATTATAATATACTTTAGAATAGAAGAAAAATCTTTTATTTTATTAAGTATAGGGTACCTTTTTATCTTTGTTTTGTCAATTTATTTATATTGTATAAGATTAAGTAAGGGAACTTAACTTGAGATTAGAATATTTGAACTTAATTTTTAATTATTTTTTTAAATTGAGAATAGTATAAAAATAAGATTAATTATTGTGATATAATAAAAATAAAAAAAGAAAGTATAAATAAAAAATAGAGCAATTATAGAGAAGGAGTTATATGAAACTTTGGGATTTGATAATTATTGGTACAGGGCCGAGTGGTCTTTTTTGTGGTTATAATACGGCACTTTCAGGAAAGAGTACTCTAATTCTTGAAAAAAATTTACAGTTTGGAAAAAAACTACTTATTGCTGGACAAGGGAAGTGTAACCTTACTCACAGTGGAGACATAAAGTCTTTTCTTACAAAATTTGGAGATAATGGAAAATTTTTAAAACAAAGTCTTAATAATTTTAATCCTCAAAACCTTAAAGATTGGTTTGAGAATCTAGGATTGCCTCTTGTTCTTCTAGAAGAAACAGGAAAATATTTTCCTAATACCATGAGTAGCCAAGATGTTTTAAAAGTTATGATAGATTCGTGTAAAAAAGCTGGAGTTATCTTTAAAAATAATACTTGTGTACTTTCAACTACAAAAATTAATGGAAAAAATGAAGATGAAACTTTAAATAGTGGTTATTTTAAAGTTATAACTACTAATGATAATGAAGTTTTTTATGCACAGAATATTGTTGTTGCAACAGGTGGAATGACATATCCACAGACAGGGACAACAGGTGATGGATACAAGTTTGCTAAAAAATTGGGACATAGTATTGTAACGCCAAGTCCGTGTTTAACTCCTATTTTTGTGGATAACTATTCTTTTGCTGAAATCTCTGGTATTTCTGTAGCAAAAGTAAAAATAGGACTTTTTCGTGAAAATATACTAATTAAAGAAAATAGAGGTGATATTCTTTTTACCCATCATAATTTGAGTGGTCCTGGAATTATTGATTTTTCTCGTTATGTCAAAAAAAATGATGTTCTAAAAATAAATTTTGTGAATCTGGAGCCAAATGAATTTTTTCTTTTGTTCCAAAATTATTCAAACTTAAATGGTGCTCATAGTGTTAAAACATTTTTATATTCTCTTCTTTTGCCAAAAAGATTAATACAAAAAATCCTGTTTATTCATAAACTTGATGAAAATAGGAAAATAGCAGAAATAAATAAGAGTGAAAGAAAAATAATTTTATCTTTATCAGACTATCCGTTTACAGTTACTAGAGTGGGAGATATTAATATTGCCATGGCTACAAGTGGTGGGGTTTGTTTACAAGAAATAAATCCTAAAACAATGGAGTCAAAACTTTGTAAAAATCTATATTTTGTTGGAGAAGTTTTGGATATAGATGGAGATACAGGTGGTTATAATATTCAGGCAGGTTTCTCCACAGGTTATACTGCCAGTTTAAATATTTCTAAAATAAAAAATTCTTAGTAATTACTAAGAATTTTTTTGTATTTTATAGATAAGACTATTTATATTATTACTTTATATGCTAGTTATCTTCTAATTAATTTTAAAGCAACCATTCCTACTGCCATTATTAAGATCCCTAGCCCTTTATAGAAACCAATAGTTTCGCTTAAAAAAAATACTCCAAAGAGTGTTGCAGAAGGAATTTCAATTAAAGAGAGGATACTTACTGTTGAAACTGGAATAGTTCGTACTGCTCTTGCAAACAAAATATATGCAAGTAAAGTTGGAATAATAGCATAGAAAAGTCCACCTAAAACAACTTTGGGCATTAACGCAATTTTTATAAAATCTGGTTTTATAAAAATTATTAAAAAAAGAGACGCAACACCAAAAGTATAGATAGTTAATTTTACAGGATCATAATCTAAACCAATTTTTTTTATTCCAATAGGATAAAAACCATAGCAGACACCAGACATCAATCCTAGAAAGATTCCATAATATCCAAATTTTAAAGAATAAAAATTACCTTCGGTTAAAAGTAGCGTAGCACCGAAACATATTGCAATTATTGCTATTCCTTTATAAAAACTCAGTTTTTCATTAAAAAATACTCGACACATAATAACAGTGAATAGTGGACCTGTTGCTAATAATAAAACAGCAGTAATAGTTCCTAATTCAGTTACAGCTTTTGAAAAAAAAATATTGAGAGCCCCTTGTGATAGAGATCCTATTACTATTAAATATTTCCAAACATCCCAAGGGATATGTTTTTTATAAAATTTTCTATGAATTTTATTACTGGTTCTTTCATTTTTTATTTTTCCAATTTTTAAATATATTAAACCAAATAAAAAGGCATAAAAAACTCTTAAAAAACTAATTTCATAAGAGTTTAACCCTAACGAGCTAAGGTTATGACTTCCAATTCCTATGAGTCCCCAAATAGCTCCAGCCATGATAGCATTAAAATAACCATTATTTAACATTCTGTATCTCTCCATTTTCATTATTTTTTAAAGATTTACTACTAAAATATTATTTTATGAGTGTAGCATATTTTACTACATTTTACTTTTTTTAGCAATTTACAATTTAATGGTTTCAGAAAAAAAACTTTACAAATAAAATAACATGCGTTATAATAACTGGTGTTATAATATTACATCAGAGGAGAAAATAATGAAAAACAAAAAAATAATTTTATCATTTTTAGTAATGACTACAATGGCTAAAGGAGCTTCAATTGATCATATAATGAATTATACTCCTGAATACAATGCTAATCCAGCTCTTCAAGGGGCAATTAATAGTACTTCAACTGTAAATTACAATCCAGCTGGACTTATGAGACTTGAAAATGGTCTTTATTTTAATGGAGGACTTCAGCTTGGTATTGGAAAATATAAAGTTGGATATAGTGGAAAAGATCATAGTACAGATCTTCTTTCAGCTACCGGAAGTTTTTCAGTTTTTAAAAAATATGATAAATATGCACTTTATTTAACTTTTGGAGGTCTAGCTGGAGGTGCTGCAGTAGATTATAAGAGTGGAATAAGTACATACACTATGATGGAAAATACATTAAATGGTCAGTTTCCAGGTTCTAGAATTAATTTTTCATCTGCAACAGGAGAAAATAGATATCTTCAAACAACTATTGGTGCAGCTTTTAATATAACGCCAAAATTGTCTGGATCAATTGCTGGAAGAGTTGTTCGTGGAAAAAGAGATTTTACAGGAAAAGTAGAAGGAAGTATCCCAGTTCTTCCAGCCCCTTTCCCTAAACTTCCTATTAGAGCTGAAATTGATGCTGAAAGAGAAGCTTATGGATTTGGAATTCAACTTGGTTTAAATTATTTAGTTACAGAAAAATTAAATGTAGGATTAAGATATGATTCAAAAGTTAAATTAAACTTTAAAACTGATTCATCTTCAGTTTCCTCTTTAGGAAAAAAACCTATTGCAGGGAATAATCTTTTTGGACAATTCTATCCTGAATATATAAACGGTAGTAAATATCGAAGAGATTTACCAGCTCTATTAGCATTAGGGGCTCAGTATAAAGTTACGGATTCTTGGAATTTATACTCAGGAGTTACTTATTACTTTAATAAGTCTGCTAATATAGATGAAGCTGTTAAAGAAAAAGTTAAAATTGGAGAAGGTGCTTCGAGAGTTTATAATGATGGATATGAAATTGCAATTGGTTCTGAATTACAGATTAGTGAAAAAATATCTTGGTTAGCAGGAATAAACTATTCAGTTACAGGAGCTTCTACTGAAAATTATCATGATTCAGAATATGCTCTAGATTCTATAATGTTAGGAACGGGAATAAAATATACTGCTACTCAAAAGTTAACACTTATTGGTTCAGTTTCACACTATTTCTATTTACCAGAATCGAGTAATGGACATGATTATAAAAAAAGAATGACTGCTGTTGGAGTGGGGATTACATATAAACTTTAATTGATTAAAGGAGCTACACTATGGCCAAAAAAATAGTTTTTACAAAAGAACAGATTCATAATAAGGCTTATGAATTATTTAAAACTAATGGGTTAAATAAAATTACTGCTAGAGAACTTGCGAAAGCTTTGCAGTGTTCTTCAGCACCTATATATGCTTCTTATCTTTCAATGGATGAGCTAAAGGACGAACTTATTGAACGTGCAAAAGATTCTTTTCTCTTTTATATAAAAAACAATGAAACAGAAATGGCTTTATTAAATATTGGACTAGGAATTTGTAAATTTGCCAGGGAAGAAAAACAACTTTTTACGACTATTTTTCTAAGAGACGTATCGTATAAGGATTTGATATCAGAATTTCATGATATTGTTAAAACTGAAATTTATAAAGATGAAAGATTTATAAAGGTAGATGATGAACTAAAAGAAACGTTATTATTAGATTGTTGGATCTATGCACATGGTCTTTCAACATTAATTGTTAATAATTATTTTCAAAATCCTTGTGATGAATTTTTAAAAAAACGACTTTTAGTTGCTCCTACAACATGGGTATATAAAGCTTTTAGTGTAAAATAAGATAAAAAAATGGTATTAATCTATATTTAATAGAATTAATACCATTTTTTTATTAATCGAGACATAATGAGTGGAAAATTTCTCCACTAAATAAAAATCTATTTGTTTATGTGTTTTACATATAATTTATGTGGGATTCCATTGTAATTTTCAATGTTAGAAAAATTAAAACCAATATTTTCAAATATAGATATAGAGGTAGTGTTTTCTTCTAAAATATAAGCTTCAATTGTTTCAATTGAAATTTCTTTTTTTAGTTCTTTTAAGGATTCCTCAATAAAAAAATAAGAAAATTTATTATTACGGATTTCTGGAATAATAAAAACACTTAAGATAACTTTGGAATCATCAATTTCAAATTTGATATTACCTAAAATATCATTGTTAAAATTACTTAATATAAACATTTTATAATAAGGTGAATTAAGAATAAAATTATACCATTTGTTGTGAGAGTCCCATTGTGTATCTAATTCATTACTATAGTATTTATTGATATAGGGTAAATTAAGGATATCATAAAGTTTTTTTATATGAGAGCTATCCATTTTTTTTATAATAAGGTCATCTTTTAGTATTTTCATAAATTACTTTAAAATCACTTTATAAAATCTTTTTTTACCTATTTTAATAAGAATTTCATCATTTTCAAAAAGCTCTTGTAAAAGAGGGTAGTCATGAGTTAATATTTTTTCTTCTCCTATATATAGTCCACCTTGCTTAACTAAACGTCTTCCTTCACTAGTAGTAGGAATAATTTTATTAGTTGCTAAAAAAGCGATAATTTCAACTCCTAAATCTTTTCGATCCAAGTTAAGGCTGGGAACATTGGACATATCTTTTCCATCAGAAAAAAGAGCTTCAGATGTTTTTTCTGCTTTTTCTGCTTCCTGAAAACCATGCACTATTTTTGTAACTTCAAAGGCTAAAGTTTTTTTTGCTAAATTTATTTCAAAATCCTTTAATGAAGAGAGTCTTTTAACTTCTTCTATTGGAATATACGTAAGTAATGATAAACATCTTTCAACGTCAGAGTCAGCAATGTTTCTCCAATATTGATAAAAGTCATAAGGGGAAGTCTTTTCAGGATCAAGCCATAATGCACCTTTAGCTGTTTTTCCCATTTTTTGCCCTTCACTATTTGTAAGGAGAGAACAAGTCATTGCAAAAGCAGATTTTTGATCTTTTTTTCTAATTAAATCTACTCCGGCGATCATATTAGACCATTGGTCATCACCACCAAGTTGCATTTTACAGTTGTATTTTTGATTAAGAACAAGAAAATCATAACCTTGCATCAACATATAGTTAAATTCAAGGAAAGAGAGTCCAGCTTCCATACGAGATTTAAAACATTCAGCATTGAGCATTCTATTAACAGAAAAATGAGAACCGATATCTCTAATAAAATCAACATAATTAAGATTAAGAAGCCAATCAGCATTGTTTGTAAGAATAGCTTTGTCATCAGAAAAATCTATAAATTTCTCCATTTGTTTTTTTATTGCAGAGACATTAGTTTCTATTTGTAGAGGAGTTAAAATATTTCTTAAGTCTGTTCGACCACTAGGATCTCCAATCATAGCAGTTCCTCCACCAATAAGGACAATCGGACGATGTCCAGCTTTCTGCATATGTGACATAAACATCATAGCTATAAAATGTCCTACGTGAAGAGAATCAGCAGTAGGGTCAAATCCTATATAAAAAGTAACTTTCTCTTTTTCAAGAAGTTCACGTGTTTCTTTTTCATGGGTAAATTGTTTGATATAACCTCTTTCTTCTAAAATATCTAAAATATTTTTCATTGTAAAATACCTCCATAATTATAATATTGAATTTTATATTATAAGATACCATTTAAAAGTAGTTTTTTCAAGGGTTTTCTTTATAGAGTGATTAAAATTCTAAAGTATGAATAGTTATCAACTACTTAAAGTTAATGTATTGTATTAAAAAATAGTATGTAGAGTCAAACTAAGAGAATGAAACAAAAAAATATTTTTGATGTTATATCTTAAAAAAACTGTGATAGGATGAGAGGTCAGAGGTTATTAATTGTTTTTTAAATAAAATTGGACATATTCTTCACTGAAGAATATGTCCAATCTTTATTTTTAAGATTAATAAAATTATTTTTTACTTAAATAGTCTTCAATTGCCAGTTTGATAGCTTCTTCTGCTAAAACAGAACAGTGTATTTTTACTGGTGGTAAACCACCGAGCTCTTCAACAACTGCTTTATTTGTAAGTTTTAGAGCTTCATCAATAGTTTTACCAAGAATTAATTCAGTTGAAACCGATGATGAGGCAATTGCAGAAGCGCAACCGAAAGTTCTAAATTTTACATCTGTAATAATATTGTTTTCTACTTTAATATAAAGTTCCATAATATCACCACAACTGGCATTGCCTACTTTACCATAACCAGAAGGGTTTTCAATAACACCCACATTTTTAGGTGCCATAAAATGTTCCATAACTTTTTCTGTATATTCCATATTTTTTAATGATAAGACTTTGTCTTAGCATTGTCCTCCTTATAAAAATTATTTTATTTTGTTTTCCATATTATTATTCCAAAGTGGAGATATTTCTCTGAGTCTGGTAATAATTTCTTTGAGTGTAACTATCACATAGTCAATTTCTTCTTTTGTATTAGTGAAGTCTAGACTAAAACGTATTGTTCCGTGAGCAAATTCAATAGGTATTCCCATAGCGATTAAGACATGAGAAGGTTGAAGTTCTGTTGAAGAACAAGCAGAACCAGAACTAACTGCAATCCCTTTATAATTAAGAGAAAGTAAAATTGATTCTCCTTCTAGATATTTAAAAGTAATACTAGAGGTTCCAGGTAAACGATTAGCTTTTTGTGCATTAAAGACTATCTCAGGGATAGACTTAAGAAGTTCAGCTTCAAAATAATCTCTTAACTGACTTTCATAAATGATATGTTCGTTCATTGATGAAACAGCCTGCTCCAAAGCATGTGCCATTCCCACCATTCCAGCAACATTAGAGGTACCAGGTCTTAATTTTCCTTCCTGCCCCCCTCCAGTGATTGTTTTTCCAATTCTTACACCACTTCGAATATACATTGCACCAATGCCTTTAGGTCCATGAAATTTATGAGCAGTAAAAACTAGAATATCAATATTATCATTTTTAGGATTTACAGGTATTTTTCCCACGGCTTGTACAGCATCACAATGGAATATTATTTTATGTTCTTTTGCTATTTTACCAATTTCGTTTATAGGTTGAATAGTTCCAACTTCATTATTGGCATACATAATAGAAATTAAAATTGTCTCATCAGTAATGGCATTTTTTAAATCTGAGATTGAAATTAAACCATTTGTATCTACAGGTAAATAAGTAACTTGGAATCCTTCTTTTTCTAAATCTGCAAAAGTTTCTTTTACTCCTGGATGTTCAATTGAAGAGGTGATTAGATGTTTTCCTCTATTTTTATAGGCTTTTACTACCCCACGAATAGCAAGGTTATCACCTTCAACTCCAGAACCAGTAAAGAAAAGTTCTTTACTTTCAACACCTAAAATTTTACTTATAGTCTCTCGAGAAGCATTCATTCCTTTGGCAGCAGCAGATCCAAAACTATGTTGACTAGAAGCATTTCCAAAATGTTCAGTCAAGTAAGGAATCATTTTATCTAAAGTATCTTTACTTAATTTGGTTGTTGCATTATTATCTAAGTATATATTCACTTTTAACATCTCCTAGATTGATTTTTTTTAATTTGATTTGATGCAAGCTATATATTATTTATATCATTCTTTATTTTTATTGTCAAGAATTAATTTTAGGGGTGAAAGGGAGAAAAATGAGTAAAAATTTAGTTAGATATGTATTTTTTTGGATAAAAATTTACAACATGTGATATACTATATATACGGATATTTATTGTGAAAAAATTTGAAATAAGGAGATCTTGTGACAAAAAAAGAAAAAGTAAAAAAAATTATCCCTATAATGGAAAAGAAATTTGGAAATCCAAAATGTGAATTAAATTATACAACAGCATTTGAATTACTGATAGCAGTAATTCTTTCGGCCCAATGCACAGATGCAAGAGTAAATATTGTTACAGAAAAAATGTTTGAAATAATGAATACCCCTTTGGAATTTTCAGAAGCTTCATTAAGTCAAATAGAAAAAATGATTTATAGTACTGGATTTTATAAAAATAAATCAAAAAATATTCAATTGACCTCTAAAATTCTCGTGTCTGAATATAATAGTGAAGTTCCACAAGATATGGAGAAACTAACAAATCTTGCAGGTGTAGGGAGGAAAACAGCGAATGTTGTCAGGGGGGAAATTTTTGGATTAGCAGATGGTGTAACTGTTGATACACATGTGAAAAGAATTACAAATTTAATGGGGCTTGTAAAAAGTGAAAACCCTATTAAAATAGAAAAGGAATTAATGAAAATTATACCTAAAAAATACTGGATTGTATTTTCTCACTATATGGTTTTACACGGTAGAAGTACTTGTGTAGCGAGACGACCACAATGCTCAGAATGTGAAGTTTTAGAATTGTGTAATTTCGGAATAAATAAATTAAAATAAAAGGGAGGGTTGACCATTCTATAAGAAATTATAGATTTGTCGATTAAAATAATGAAAAAAAGAATATTTGTTTTTATGTGGTTATTGATTATTAATATGGCTTTAGGGAATACTGTTAAAGAGGAAGAACAAAATAAAAGTATTGTTACTACAGAAATTAGAGGAATAGAAGAAGAAAAGTCAGAAGAAGAAAAGATAGAAGAAATAAAAATAGAAGAAGTAAAAATAGAAGAAGTAGAGGAAGATGTAGTCGCTGCTTTGATTGGAGATGAAAATGGAAATGTCTATTATGGTGAAAATATAGATAAAGTCCATCCTTACGCCTCTTTAACAAAATTAGTGACTATTATGGTAGTTTTTGATGAAATACGAGTGGGGAGAATAAAATTAAAAGATAAAATAGAAATTTCAGAAAAAATTTCAAAAGTTGGAGGAAGTAAAATAAAGGTAAAGAAAGGTGATGTTTTAACTGTTGAAGAGTTGATAAAAGCCTCTCTTATAAGATCTGCAAATAATGCTACTTACGCTTTAGCAGATTATGTTACTAATGGTAATTATGACGCTTTTATAAAAAAAATGTCAAAAAAAGTAAAAAGTATTGGATTAGAAAACATAGTGAAACTTTATAGCCCAGCAGGATTACCTGATAGAATCACCAAAAAAAAGATGGATATAGGAACTGCTTATGGAGTTTATAAAATAATGCTTGAGGTAATGAAATATCCAGAAATTTTAGAAATTACAAAAATAAAAGAAACTAAAATTTTTGGTGATAAAATAAAAATTAAAAACACTAATTCTTTACTTGGTGTTGAGGGAATAAAAGGTTTGAAAACAGGAAGTCATAATGATGCTGGCTCTAATATAGCTATATATAATGAAAAATTAGGATATAAGAACTTTTATGTAGTCTTAGGTGGAAAAAATGCAAAAATAAGGAATAAGAAAGTTATTGAACTGGATAAAAAATTTCATGAAGAAAACTGGATTGAAGAGATTACCAATAAAGAAACTTCTCTTGTGACTATCGATGTAATAAAGGGGACAAAAAAACATGTGTCTTTATATCCAGATAAAAATAAAGAAATAAAGAAAGTAATAACTGATAATATTGATATAATTGTCACTAGACCAAAAGTTTTAGAAGCTCCACTGAAGATGGATGAAGTATGTGGATTTTATACAGTGTATAAAAATGGTATAGAAATAGAAAATGGAAATTTGATATTAAAAGAAAATATCCCTAAAAAATGGTATGTTTTTTGGTAAAATAATATTTGAAAAATAATTTGTGGAGGAAAAATGAAGTTTCCAAGTGGCATAGAATTGGTATTGCTTTTCACATCTTTTATTATTGGAATGAGATTTCCAGATTGGGATTTTAAGTTGAAAATAAAGCATCGAAATATATTAACACATAGTCCGATTATTTTGTGGATGATGATATATTTTTATAAACGACAATCGAATAGTGAGGTATTTGAATATTTTATTATTGGATTTTCATTAGCGATGGGAATTCACTTATTGTTTGATTTTTTTCCTAAAGGTTGGGCAATGGGAGCTTTAATACATTTTCCGGTTATAAATACCAGTGTAGGGATAAGAATGAGTAAAATGATTATATTTTTTTCAAGTGTATATTCTTTTTATTTGGCAATACATTATACCCAAACAATAGTAGTAACTTATATATTGGGAGCACTGAGCCTCTTTACTATTTTTAAGAATACAGTTAAAGAAGAGAAAATTTTTAGACCTTTTATTACATTTTTAGTGGTGTTTTTGTCCTTGAGTGGTCTGAAGTTTCCAGAACTAAAAAAGGATATTTATACTGTATCATCAAAATTAGTGTCTCAGATTAATAAAAAATAATTAAATTAAATTTAATTAAGGAAAATATTACTTTTTAGAATAAAATTTGATATAATTTGAGTAGAAAAAATAAAAAAGGAGAATGAAATGAGAGAAGAGAGATTTTTAAAAGAAACAGCAGTAGAGATAAGAAAAAACATAGTGAAAATGATTTGTAAATCAAAATCTGGTCATCCAGGAGGGTCACTTTCCATAGTGGAAATTTTAACAGCATTATACTTTGGAGAAATGAATGTAGATTCTAAAAACCCAACTATGGAAAATAGAGATAGATTTGTGTTGTCAAAGGGACATGCAGCACCTGCTTTATATGCTGTTTTAGCTGAAAAAGACTATATAAAAAAAGAAGTATTATCCACTTTAAGAGAATATGGTTCAATTTTACAAGGACACCCAGATATGAGAAAAGTTCCAGGAATAGAGATGTCAACAGGTTCTTTAGGACAAGGTTTATCAGTAGCCAATGGAATGGCCCTATCTGGAAGAATTTCGGGACTTGATTATAGAACATATATTATTATGGGAGATGGTGAAATGCAAGAAGGTCAAATATGGGAAGCGGCCATGACCAGTGCTCACTATAAATTGGATTCTGTTTGTGCTTTCATAGATGCTAATAATCTTCAAATTGATGGTAATGTGGATAAAATAAAAGGTGTGGAACCTTTGGATAAAAAATGGGAAGCTTTTGGTTGGAATGTAATTAAGATCGATGGACATAACTTCGAAGAAATTTTTGTAGCTCTAGATAAAGCTAAAGCAACAAAAGGACAACCAACAGTAATCATCGCTAAAACTACAAAAGGAAAGGGTGTTTCTTTCATGGAAAATGTTTGTGGGTTTCATGGTGTCGCACCAACAGTGGAAGAAACAGAACAAGCTATTAAAGAATTATCAGTAGGAGGAAAAAAATGAAAAAATCAACTAGACAAGGATATGGAGAAGCTTTAGTAGAACTTGGTTCAATAAATAAAAATGTGATTGTTTTAGATGCTGATTTAACAAAATCAACTAAAACTAGTATGTTTCAAAATAAATTTCCAGAAAGACATATAAATGTTGGAATAGCAGAAGCAGATTTAATTGGAACTGCTGCTGGAATAGCTACAACGGGTAAAATAGTTTTTGCCTCAACTTTTGCTATTTTTGCTGCTGGAAGAGGTTTTGAACAAATTAGAAATTCTGTTGCATATCCTAAACTAAATGTAAAAATAGCTCCTACACATGCGGGGATATCTGTAGGGGAAGATGGTGGGTCTCATCAAGCGATAGAGGACATAGCTTTAATGCGAAGCATTCCAGGAATGGTAGTTTTATCACCTGCAGATGCAACCGAAACAAAAAAAATGGTTTTTGCAGCAGCAGAGTATGAAGGACCAGTTTATTTACGAATGGGAAGGCTTGATACTGAAGTTTTATTTGATGAATCTACTTATGAATTTCAAATTGGGATAATCAATACATTGAAAGAAGGAACTGATGTGACTATTGCGGCGACAGGACTCATGGTTGAAAAGGCATTAGAAGCTTGTGAATTATTAAAAAAAGATAATATTTCTGCAAGAGTTCTAAATGTAGGGACTATAAAACCATTGGATGGAGAAACTATATTAAAAGCTGCACAAGAAACTCAATTTATTGTTACGGCTGAAGAACATTCAGTAATAGGAGGTTTGGGTTCTGCAATTTCTGAATTTTTATCAGAAACTCATCCAACATTAGTAAAGAAAGTAGGAATATATGATAAATTTGGACAAAGTGGTAAGGGAGAAGAATTATTAGAAAAATATAATTTAACAGCTGAAAAAATTGTTTTAACAGTAAAAGAAAATTTAAAATAGAAGCTGACCAAAAGAGTTGGGCTAAAATTATAAAGGTATATGAGGTGTATGATGAATTTTGAAAGAAAGAAGAGTAATTTTTTTATATTAACATATTTGTTTTTTTTATTTGTTTTTTTTATCTCTTTATTTCTAAATATTAATAAATATAGAGAAATAATTGAAAATAAAAGTACTCTTCAAATAGAATTAAAAGAAGAATTAAAACAAAATGAAATTGAAGTTTTAGAACAAAAATTATGGAAAATAAAAGAAGTGAAAAACTTAAAATATTATTCTAAAGAGAGAGGATTGAAAAGACTAGTGAAAGAACTGGAAATTTCAATACCAGAAGTAAATAATCCTCTATCTGATCTAATAATAATAAATGTTCTGGGAGTAGAAAATAAGAAAAAAATTATAGATACTTTGCTAGAAACAGAAAAAAATATTGTGAGTTTTCATTTTAATGAAGTAGTCACAGAACAGACAACTAAAGAAAGTAAAAACTTGAAAAATATCCTTTTAGCAGTTTTAATATTAGGAATAGTTCCAATTATTTATATGATTTATTCAATGTTTATAAATTTGGTTTATGAAAAGTATTTATATTATTATCAGAATTCTCAAGAGGAAGAAAAAGCTATAAAATTAGGGAAAAAAGTTTTGTTTCTACCTTTAGTTGCAAGTGCTATTAGTGGTAGTGCAATATACTATAATCTATATTTACTATTTAAGAGGAAGTATAGTGAAGAAATTGTAGAAATCTTTAGAGTGAGTGAGATTGAAATAGTTTATAGTACTTTTGGACTTGTTTTTTGTATTGTATTAATGCTAATTTTTATTCCAATTAAATTTAAAGACAGACCAAGGAAGTGAAAATATTGAAAAAAATATCTAAATACTCTTTCTTGCTCTTATTTTTAAGTTTTTTCATTAACTCAACTGTTTTTATGAATACTGCTGATGAAATGAAAAAAGATATTTGGAAGATAAATAAAGAGATAAAAAGTAAAAATATTAGAATAAAAAAAATTGATACTGAAAAAAACAGTCTTGAAAAACAAATTTATAAAAATACCAAAGAGATAGAGAAAATAAAAGAAGAACAAATAAAAATATTATCTGAAATCAATGTTTTAAGTAAAAATATTGATTATAGTGAAAAAAGCTTGAAAGTTAGTAATGAAGTACTTAAAAGTATAAAATCTAATAATAAATTAAAATTAAAATCTTGGAATAGATATAGTATAGATAAAACTTCAGAGGAATTTTCGCCTGAAGTTATTATTTCATTTAAAAAAATATTAAATAATGATACTAATCGAATAGAAAAGGTTTCAACAATTAAAATAGATATCATAGAATCAAAGTCAAATGTAGAAAAAGAGAAAAAAAAGTTACAAAGCCTACAAGATCGTCTTAAGAGCAATGGAATAAATCTAGATCAAAAGATTTCTAATCATGGGATTTTAATAAAGAAACTTGAAAGAGAGAAAGGTGGACATAGATCTAGAATAGCAAAATTAATTAAAGAAAAGAAAAGAATCGAAAGTCAAATAAGGAATGTTATTAATAAGTCAACAAAAGTTGATAAAAAATTAAATTTGAAAACAGCTAGAAAAAATATAGGAAAACTATCAATTCCATTAAATGGAAAAATTGTAACTAGATATGGTCAAAAGAGAAACACTATAGCAAGTAATGGTTTAGAAATAAGAGGGGAGTTAGGTTCTTCGATAAAAGCTGCAGGAGCAGGAAAAGTAATTTATTCAGATACTTTTCAAGGTTTAGGAAAAGTTGTTATGATTGATTATGGAAATAATTTGATTGGTGTTTATGGTAATTTAATTTCAACTAGTGTAGCAAAAGGAAAAATTTTAAAACGATCGGAAGTAATAGGAGTACTAGGTTTTGCTAATGGTGGAAAACCAGATCTTTACTATGAATTAAGATTTAAATTAAAATCAATTAATCCGGAAGAATTCTTTTAAATTTTTTAGGAGTTGAATTATGAAAAAGTGTTATATTTTTGTAAATAAAGAAAAAAAAAAAGCTATGGAATTTTTTGGTAAAGTAAATTTATTTCTAAAAGAAAAAAAAATAGAAGTCGTTGAAAAAATAGAAGAGGCAAATTTTGCAATAGTAATTGGTGGAGATGGTACCTTACTTAGGGCTTCAAAAACCATAATAAAAAACCCTGAAATTGAAGTTTTTGCTGTCAATGGAGGAAATTTAGGGTTTTTAACTGAGATAAAACTTGAAAAAGCAATTGAATCTATTCAAAAATATTTAAATGGTGACTACAAGATTAAAGAAAGGAAATTTTTGACAGTAAATATAAAAAATAGACAATATGATGCTCTTAATGAAATTGTATTTTATAAAAATAATGTAGGAGTTAACTTAGTTAAACTAAGTGTTTATTCTAATTCTGAATTTATGAGTAATTATCGTGGGGATGGACTCATAGTTTGTACCCCTACTGGTTCGACAGCGTATTCTATGTCTGCAGGGGGACCAATAGTTTCACCCAATGTAAATGCTATAATATTAACTCCTATTGCAGCACATAATTTGTCAACAAGACCTGTTGTAATAGGAGAAGAGGAAGAGCTAACAATTACAGTTAATGGTGAAGATAAGTTTGCTAATGTTCTGATCGATGGTGAAAATATAGATTTAATTTCATGTGAAGATAATGTAGTAATTAAGGTACTAGGAAAAAAATTGAAAATGATTGTATTGAATGGTGAAGAACAAAATCATTATTCAATCCTAAGAGAAACTTTAAAATGGGGGAATAGTTTATGCTAAAAGAGTTGAAAATAGAAAATTTGGCTATTATAGAAAAACTTGACTTAGAATTTAAAGAGGGATTTATTGTTTTAACCGGTGAGACTGGAGCAGGAAAATCTATTATTATGAATGCTATAAACCTTTTAATTGGAGAGAAAGGTAGCATTGATATGATTAGAGATGGGGAAGAGACACTTTTAGCTCAGGGGATATTTGAGGTAAATAAGGATCAAAGTGAGGAACTTGCCAATTTAGGGATAGAAAATATAGAAGATAATGAAGTTATAATAAGAAGATATTTGGATAGAAGTGGAAAAGGAAAAGCATTTGTTAATAATATTCGAGTTCCATTAGGTAGTTTGAAAGAAATAATGAGTACTTTAGTTGATATTGTTGGACAACATTCACATCAAATGTTATTATCTAAAAGTAATCATATAAAACTTTTAGATAAATTTTTAGAGGATAAAGGTAAGACAGTAAAGGCTAATGTTAGTACTCTCTATTCGGAATATAATAAAATAAATTTTGAAATTTTAGAGTTAGCAAATGAAAAAAAAGATTTTGAAGAAAAAAAAGATTTTTATGAGTATCAACTTTCAGAAATTAATTTGTTAGATTTAAGAGAGGAAGAAGATATTTTATTAGAGTTAGAATATAAAAAATTGTTTAATGCTAGTAAAATAAAAGAAAAGTTGCAGAACGCAATAATTCTTTTAAGAGAAGGGGATAGTAATGCCTTGTCAAATTTAAATACAACTAGAAAATCTCTAGATATGTTAGTAAAATATGGTGATGAATTCAATGAAATATTAGAAAGAATTGAAAAAGTATATTATGAGTTAGAAGATACAGTGGATAGTCTCCTTACAATAAATAGAAACATAGAAGTGAATGATAACAAATTAGAGAAAATAATAATGAGATTAGAATCTATAAATAAATTAAAATTAAAATATGGAAGTACAATAAAAGAGATTCTTGAATATCGAGATAAAATAGAAGAAAAGCTAAAAAATCTTGAAGAAGTTGGAATGGAATTAAAGTATCTTTTAGAAAAAAAAGTAAAAAAAGAAACAGAGTATTTTGAAAAAGCTAAAATATTAACTGATATAAGAAAAGAAAGAAGTAAAGAAATTGAAGACCATTTGAAAGTTCAAATGGAATTTTTAAATATGAAAAATATAGAGTTTAAAATTGCCTTTGAAAATTTGGAAGTTGTAAGTCCAAATGGTGCAGATAAAATTGAATTTCTAATCTCTACAAATCTAGGTCAAAGTATAAAACCTTTATCTAAAATAGCCTCAGGTGGAGAAGTAAGCCGAATAATGCTAGCTTTAAAAGTTATATTTTCCAAAGTTGACAATATATCAATGCTTCTTTTTGATGAAATTGACTCAGGTGTTGGAGGAGAAACAGTAAAAAAAATAGGTGAAAAACTAAGAGAAATAGGAAGTAAATCACAAGTGATTTGTATAACACATTCACCCCCAATAGCCGCAAGAGCAAACCAACAATTTTATATAGAAAAACAAATTAAAAATGGTGAAACTTTTAGTTCGGTTAAAAATTTAACATTTGAAGAACGGGTAGGAGAGATAGGAAGAATGCTCGCAGGAGAAAATCCTACAGAATCAGTTCTAGCACATGCTAGGGAGCTTTTAAATGGAAACTGATATTAAAGAATTAAAAAATAAATATATAAGTGAATTGAAAAAATTAGAGAAGGTGTCTGGGACAACAATCTCTATATATGAAAAAGAAATTGTTGAATTCATAGAGTATTTAAAGGAAGAGGATGCCTTAAAAATAGGTGCTTTAAAAATTGATTTTTATATCAAAAAAATGAAAGAAATTTATTCAGAAGTATCTGTAAAGAGGAAAATAGCATCTTTAAATGGGTTCTATAAATATTTACAGAAAAGAGGGGATGTAGAAACTAACCCTTTTTTTGGTATAAAATTTGTAGTTGGAAAAACTGTTGAGCAAAGGGTTGAAATTCCATTTTATGAATTTGAAAAAATAAAACAAAGTTGTGATGAGACTCCAAAAGGAATTAGAGATAAATTTTTTATAACTTTACTTATGAAAAACAATATCAAAATTAATGATATTGTTAATATAAAAATGAAAGATGTTATAAAAAAAAATGAAATTTGTAGTTTAAAGAAAACAGAGATTAAGGTAATTTTTCTTGAACCCTGTGAGGAGAAACTTTTAGAAGAATATTTGGCAAATCGAGATTTAATTGAAGAAGGTTTTGAAGAAAAATTATTTAAAGGATTAACAAGACAAAATTTTAGAATAAGATTTCAAAATTATTGTAAAAACTTAGGTTTAAAAGAGATGTCCCCTAGTCAAATAAAAAATACAATTCAGAAAATAGAAGTTCGAGAATCTTTAGAGAATAATAGTTTAAAGTTAGAAAAAATTAGAGAAGAATATATGAGGATTAAAATAGGAGATGAGTGATATGAAAGCAGGTTTTATAGCAGTGGTAGGTAGACCTAATGTGGGGAAATCAACACTTATAAATAAATTAGTAGCTGAAAAAGTAGCTATTGTCTCTGACAAGGCCGGAACAACGCGAGATAATATAAAAGGAATTCTAAACTTTGGAGAAAATCAATATATTTTTATTGATACACCAGGTATCCATAAACCTAAGCATTTGCTTGGAGAACATATGACTAATAGTGCAATTAAAATATTGAGAGATGTAGATGTTATAGTTTTTTTACTGGATGGAACTCAAGGGATTTCAACGGGTGATAAATTTGTTATGGAAAAAGTTATGGGAGCAAAGGCAACACCAAGAATTTTAGTAGTAAATAAAATAGATAAAATGAGTGATGAAGAATTGGTTTTAAAAAGAAAGGAAATAAAAGAAAAATTAGGTGAATTTGACGGAATAATAGAAATATCTGGTCAATATGCTCTAGGATTACATAAACTTTTAAATATACTAGAACCATTTTTAGAAGAAGGAATAAAGTTTTATCCAGATGACATGTATACAGATATGCCCATGTATAGAGTTATTACAGAAGCAGTAAGAGAGAAAATTTTGCAAAGAACAAGAGAAGAAATTCCTCATTCTGTTGCAATTGAAATCATAAATGTGAAAAAAAGACCTAATGGAAAAGATAAATTTGATATTAATATTTATGTGGAGAGAGATTCTCAAAAAGGAATAATCATAGGTAAAAATGGAGCAATGTTAAAAGAGATTGGAACAGAAGCGCGGAAAGATATACAAACCCTAATAGGAAAAGAGATTTACTTACAATTATGGGTAAAAGTGAAAGATGATTGGAGAAAGAAAAAACCATTTTTGAAGGAAATGGGTTACCATATAGATAAAGATTAATTTATAGAGTAATAATCTAAGAAATGGAGCAAAGTATAAGTGAATAAAAAATATAAATAGGGACTAATATGAAAAAAATAAAGAAATCAGAAAGACTAAAAGAAGCTAAAGAAGAGAGAAAATTAAGAGTCAGTGAAGAAAGAGAATTAGAACTGACTAAGGTGGCAATTCGTACGATTAAATATTTAGATGTTACAGAAGAGAAACAAGGAGAAAGATTAGATACTATTGTACAGGAATTTCTTGGTGAAACAAGAGCTTATGTTCAAAAAATTATTGTAGAAAATAGAGTGGAAATATTAGGAAATAATAAAATTAAAAATAGTATGAAATTGAAAGGTAATGAGAAGATAAAAATAAGTATACCAGAAGATTCTATGCTTGATATAAAAGCAGAAAATTTACCTTTGAACATTATAAGAGAAGATAAAGATCTTATAGTTATAAATAAAAGTCCAGGAATGATAGTTCATCCAGCACAAGGTTATACAACTGGAACCCTTGTAAATGCCATTCTTTATCATGTTAAAGATTTATCTGGAATTAATGGAATTATTAGACCTGGAATTGTTCATAGACTTGATAAAGATACCAGTGGCGCAATAATTATAGCCAAAAATGATAAAGCACATTTGAAACTTTCTGATATGTTTAAAAATAAACATATTGAAAAGATATATATTTGTATTGTAAAAGGTATTTTTACATCTAAAAGTGGTAGAATAGAGACATTAATAGGAAGAGATCCAATATTTAGAAAAAAAATGGCTGTTGTGGAAGAAAATGGGAAAAATGCAATAACTAATTATGAAGTTATTGATGAACAAGGGAATTTTTCTCTGCTTAAAGTGAGAATAGAAACAGGGCGAACCCATCAAATAAGAGTACATATGAAATATTTAAACCATCCAATTATTGGGGATAATGTATATGGAAATGAAAGTGAAGTTGCAAAAAGACAGATGTTACATGCTTATAATTTGAGATTTAAACACCCTATTGAAGAACACGAAATTAATATATTAGCTGAAATTCCAGAAGATTTCAAAGAAAGTATCAGAAAGCTTAAATTAAATTTAGATTTAATTTAGAAGGAGAGAAATCATGAAAAGTATAATGTATCAATTTGATTTAGAGTTTGGAGATATAATTGGTATTGATGAAGCAGGGCGGGGTCCACTTGCTGGTCCAGTAGTTGCAAGTGCAGTTTACTTAAAAAAATATACATCTGAACTCAGTGAAATTAATGATTCTAAAAAGTTAACAGAAAAAAAACGAGAAAAATTTTTTGATATTATAAAAGAAAATTTTTATGTTGGAATTGGAATAAGTACAGAAAATGAAATAGATGAAATCAATATCTTAAATGCTACATTCTTAAGTATGAGAAGAGCTATTGAAGATTTGGAAAAAACCGGTATTTCTTTAAAGGATAAAAAAATATTAGTGGATGGAAATCAAAAAATTAGAGAATGTAGCTTAAATCAAGAAGCAATCGTGAAAGGAGATGGAAAAAGCCTTTCTATAGCTGCTGCGTCAATAATAGCTAAAGTTACAAGAGATAGAATAATGGTTGAAATGAGTGAGAAATATCCAGAGTATGGCTTTGATAGACATAAAGGATATGGAACCAAAAGACATAGAGAGGCTTTAATAAAAAAAGGAAAAACTCCAATTCATAGAGTGTCATTTTTAAAAAAAATTCTAACTATAAATGAAAAAATAGAAGAATCAAATGGATGAAAAAAAATTTTTAAAAAACCAGTGTAAATTAAACTTTAAAGAAAATTTAAAAAGTGATAAAATGACAAATAAAGAAAAGGGATATCATTATGAGGGAAAAGCAATTAAGTTGTTGGAGTCAGAAGGATATGAAGTTCTTGAAAAAAATTATACTGTAAAAGGTGGAGAGATAGATATAATAGCTCAAAAAAATGATTGTATAGTATTTTTTGAGATTAAATATAGAAGAACAAGTAATTATGGTAGTGGAATCGAAGCAGTAAATAGAGAAAAAATGAGAAGAATTTATAGAACAGCTAAAAAATATTTATATAACAAAAAATGTTATGATTTTTCATATAGATTTGATCTTATAGCTTATAATGGTGAAGTATATGAGTGGTTAGAAAATATTTTGTGGGGTGAAGAATATGAATAGTAGTTGTTTAAAGTGTGGTAGCAGTGAATACTATGTTAAAACAATTGTTTGTCCTGAAAAAAACATTGGTTTAAAAATAAAATTAGGTGTATACTATTTAAAGATATGTAGTGAATGCGGATTTGTGGAGATGTATGCAGCAGAAATATTAGATGATGAAAAGAATAAAAAAGGAGTAAAAATTGAGGAAATTCCTAACCCAAGTTATTAAAAGGTTAATTTTCGATAATAAATGCTCAGTATGTAAGGAACAATTGATAAAAAATGAAGAATATATATGTGAAAAATGTTTTTTTAAATTAAAAGAGAAGAATAATTTGAAAAAAATAGGAAATAAATACCATATTTATGAATATGATGGTGAAATAAGAGAATTATTAAAAAATTTTAAATTAAAAAATAGAAAGAATATTTCTAAGAAACTTGCTTTATTGGTAGGACAAAAAATAAAATATATAAAAGAAATAGAAAATATAGATTTTATAATTCCTGTTCCTTTGAATTTAAATAGATATTTAGAACGAGGATTTAATCAAGTGGAAGAAATATTAAAAGAGAGTGATATTGAATTTATTTCTATTGAAAGAGTTAAGAATACAAAATATATGTATGGTTTAAAAGGGAAAAAAGAGAGAATTGAAAATTTAGATAGAGCATTTTCTATAAATGTGGATTTAACAGGAAAAATAATTTTACTTGTTGATGATATACTAACAACAGGAGCTACAATAGAAGAGATAACAAGAGAAATAGAAAAAAAATATATTATAAAAAATATATTTGTCTTTACAGTAGCTTTAGCTTTGAAGTCTAAAAAATAAAAAATATGAAAGGGAGGGGATATGGAATTTGAAATTTATATAGATAATGAAAAAATGAAGACTCTTAAAAAAACATTTAAAACAATAGGATTAGCAATAAAAGAAGCTAATATGTTATTAAGAAAAAAAGGAAAATTAATTATTTCTATTGATGTTAATGGCAGCGAGTTTGATGAAAATTATCTTTATACTGATAAAAAACAAATTTTAGAAATAAAAACCAAAACTCAATCAACCATATTACTGGATGGAATACTTCTTTCAAGAGAGTACCTCACAAAATATTTTGATATTTTAACTGAAATAAATTTTGAAGAGGAGCAGTTTTTAGATATTAAAGAAGGAGTGAAAGAATTATTGGATTTAACAGGGTGGTTTTATGGTCTTTTAATAGCTACCGTTGAAAATTATCAATTACAAAATTCTGAATTAGGTGAATATCTCTATAGATATGAAGAGGAGATAGTTGGATTAAAAGAAGCTTATGATGAAGGAAATATAAACTATGTTTTGGATATATTAGAGAATGAAATGGGAATATTGCTTGGTGAATTTTTAGAGAATTATGACAGATTCAAAGATGAGTTATTTAAAGAAGATGGAATATCACGATTTTTAAGCTAAAAAAAATGATGGAGGTAAAAATGAGAAGAAAAATGGTAGCTGGTAACTGGAAAATGAATAAGACTAACATTGAAGGAGTAAGTGCAATAAAAGAGTTAGTTAAATTAACGAAAGGCTATAAAAATATTGATATTATAATAGGAGCTCCAACAATTATGTTAGAAGCTCTAGTCAAAGCGAGTGAGGGTGGAACGGTTAAAATTGCCGCTCAAAATATGCACTATAAAGAATCGGGAGCCTTTACAGGAGAAACCTCTCCAGCTATGTTAAAATCAATAGGCGTAGAATATGTAATATTAGGACATTCAGAGCGTCGAGAGTATTTTTTTGAGACAAATCAATTTATTAATGAAAAGATAAAAGCAGCACTGGCTTATGAGATTACTCCTATTCTTTGCATTGGTGAAAAGCTAGAGGAGAGAGAAACAGGAAAAACATTTGAAGTAATTTTTAAACAACTAAAAGAAGGAATGGCTAATCTTACAAAAGAAGAAGCTAAAAAAGTAATTATTGCTTATGAACCAATTTGGGCAATAGGAACAGGAAAAACAGCAACTCCAGCCATGGCAGAAGAAACCCATAAAGAAATAAGAGGAATAATTACTGAAATGTTTGGAGAAGAGGTTGCACATGAAGTTATTATTCAATATGGTGGATCTATGAATGCCAATAATGCTGCTGAACTAATGGCACAATCAAATATAGATGGTGGACTGGTAGGGGGTGCGTCTTTGGATGTAAAAGTTTTTGATGTTGTTATCAAAGCTGGAATGACAAAATAATTAATAAAAAGGAGGTGAGAAAAATGTTAATATGGTTTATAGTTACAATAGTTTGTATAGGTTTAGAACTGATGACACTAGGTTTAGTATCAATATGGTTTGCTATTGGAGCTATAGTTACAATGTTTTTTACAAGTTTAACCCTTGAACATCAATTTTATATTTTTGTAATTGTCTCTTTAGTGACTCTAATTAGCTTTAGAAAAATTTCTATGAAATATGTAAAAGGAAAATCTAAAGAAAGTGATAGAATAAGAGGCGCAAACTTTAAAATTGATTCCATAAAAGATGGTATTTATGAAGGAAAATTAGATGGTAAACATTGGATTGGAATTTGTGAAAAAGAATTAATTGTAGGTGAAATTGCAAAAGTAAAAGATATAAAAGGAATAAAGTTGATTTTAGAAAAAAATAAATTTTAAAAATACTAGGAGGAATATATGATATTTATATTTATTATCGTTTTAATTATAGTTGTAATCGTTGTATTTAACATAAAAATAGTGGCACAGTCAGAGACATTTGTAATAGAAAGATTAGGACCTTATCACACGACTTGGGAAGTTGGAATTAATTTTTTGGTTCCATTTATAGATAGAGTTAGAAAGAGAATTTCTTTGAAAGAACAGGTTATAGATTTTCCACCTCAACCAGTAATAACAAAAGATAATGTTACGATGCAAATTGACACAGTTGTTTATTTTCAAATAACAGATCCTAAATTATATACATATGGAGTTGAAAGACCTTTAAATGCTATTGAAAATTTAACGGCTACAACTCTTAGAAATATAATTGGAGAGATGGAATTAGATTCAACTTTAACTTCAAGAGATGTTATTAATACTAAAATGAGACTAATATTAGATGAAGCTACTGATGCTTGGGGAATAAAAATAAATAGAATAGAACTTAAAAATATCCTTCCACCAAAAGGAATTTTAGAAGCTATGGAAAAACAAATGAGAGCAGAAAGAGAGAGAAGAGAACAAATTCTTATTGCTGAAGGTCAAAAAACTTCATTAATACTTGTTGCAGAAGGGAAAAAAAGCTCTGCTATACTAGATGCAGAGGGAGAAAAAGAGTCAATGATATTGAAGGCTGAAGCAATAAGAAATACTTTGGTATTAGAGGCTGAAGGAGAAGCAGCAGCTATTAAATTAATAAAAGAAGCTGGGGCCGATAAAAATGTTCTAGCCCTTAGAGGAATGGTAGCACTTGAAAAAGTAGCAAATGGGCAAGCTACAAAAATAATTGTTCCTAGTAACCTTCAAGATCTTGTAAGTTTTGGAACACTTTTCCATGAAAGTAAAACAACAATAGAAGGATAAAAAAAGAATAAAAATAAAAAAACTTTTATATGGTCAAAAGACTGTATAAAAGTTTTTTATTTTTAAAGTTATAAATGATCAGAGTAGAGAAAGATAAAATTAATAAATTAAAATGGGATAATTTTATGAGATAATATTTTTTGGATCTCTAAATTCTCATCTTCTGTAAGAGTGTCAGTAGAATCCCTTAATTGGTAGTTTTCTATATTAAGAGGCAACGACTTCTTTAAAGTTAAAATTAAATTATCTGAAACATCATATAGAGACATAAGATGATTTATTTGTGATTGACAATCTTCTAAAGCTTTAAAATCCTCCCTATAATAACTATTAAAGATTTGTCTTAAAAAGTGAGGTCTAACATTTGATAGGGGACTTACGATACCGTCACCACCAGAAAATAAATTAGTAATTAAAAGATCTTCCGAACTAGAGAAAACACAAAATTCTATGGAATTATTTTTTATTTTATTAATATATTCACGAGTATTTTTAAAAGAAGAAGAAATATCGTAAATCCCAACGATGTTGGGAAATTTAATAATCAGATTAGAGATAGTTTCTGGTGAAATTTTATCTGATTTTGTACTTTCTATATTTTCTAAAAGAATATTTGCTGTGGTATTTGTGGCAATTCTACTATAATAGTCTTTTATTTCTTTAAGGGATAAGGTTTTAAATAAAGGGAGTCCAATAACAACTCCATCATAGCCTAATTCCACTGCAAAATTTGAAAGTTCAATAGTGTTTTCAATACTACTGTCATTGGTACAGGCTAATAAAGTGATCTTATTCTTAGTATACTTATAAATAGAAGATAAATAAGATTTTTTCTCTGTTAAGGAAAGATTAAAAAATTCACCAATATTTGTTAAGAGAATAATTCCATCAATTTTAGCTTCAATAAGTGAGTCTATTAAAGTAAAATTACTTTGTAAATCTAAGTCTCCATTTTTTTTAAAGATTGAAACTAATGGAGTAAAAATACCTTTGAACATAGAAAAGCCCCCTTTTTACATAAAACACGTTTAGTAGGAGTAAGTTTAGTAGAATAATTAGAATAAAATATTAGTATTGTTAAAAAAATAATATGGAAATTAAAGAGATAAGGTATTAAACTTAATTGAGATCATATTTAATAAAATTATTAACTCTTAGTGTTGTTTTAACTTTGCGAATATATTTTTGTCCTTCTTCTGAATATTTAGTTAGTCCAGCAGTTATTTCAGAAGGAGATTTCCCCTTTTGTGAAAGTTCTCTAACTTTTTTATAGACATTCTTTGTTGAAAGTATAAAAATAAGATCTGATACTGATTCTTTAAGTGTTTTGTACTTTTTTAAGTGTGGAACGAATCCATTTGAACGAGCAAATCTTGCTGCAAGTCTGGGTTCGTTAGGATTTGTAGACCAAACACCAAAAATATTATTAGCTTCTCTAAAAAATCGAGAGGTCCCCCACGCACTTTCAATTGCTCCTTGACTTAAAATAAGAGAAGTAGGATATATTATCATTTTAGATTTTAACTCTTCCCAATTACCAAATTTAACTTTATATTTTTTAAAAAGTATAGTCGAATAATTTTTTTCTTTTTCAGAAAGAGAAGGTTTGATTTTTAATTGATCTATTATATTGTGTTCATTTTTAATTTCTTCATGAACAACTCTGATTGTAGGAAGTAATAATTGAATAAAAACTTCTTTTCTTTTTTTAACATTAAGATTTCTTAAAGTAAGTTTCTTAATGGAGAAAACAAAAAGTTCATCATTTTTAATATTTTGACTAACATTTGAAATATCAGAAAGTGTATTAACTTCTATTGTTTTATAGGGAACTGTTTTTAGGATATCATCTTTTTCTGACTGTACATAGTTATAGTTGAAAAAAAAGATTGAAATTATTATTAATAAAATTGATTTTTGCTTTTTCATAGGGTCTCCTTATTGAGTGAATTAAAGTTGTTTGAAAAATAGTATACTTTAATTTTGAAAAAAAGTATATACATAATTTTTTTTTTTTAGTATTATAGTTATAAAAGCTATATGCTAATCTTAGAAATATGTATAAATTATAATTACTGTATACAAAAGGGAGGTAGAATTGTTCAATAATTTAAATGAAAAATGGACTATTCTTTTAAATAGAAAAAATCAAAAAGAAACAATTAATAATTTAGAGTTGTTTTTAAAAAAAGAATATAAAGAGCAAAAAATATATCCAAAGTCAGATGAAGTATTTAATTTGTTTAACCATCTTTCAATAGAAAAGATTAAAGTAGTTATTTTAGGACAAGATCCGTATCATGGTGAAGGGCAAGGAAATGGGATTGCATTTTCAGTCAAAGAAGGGGTAAGGATACCTCCATCTTTGAGGAATATTTTTAAAGAGCTAAAATTAGAATATCCCAATTATACTATACCTGAATCGGGAAATTTGATGAAATGGGTAGAACAAGGAGTTTTTTTATTAAATACAGTTTTAACAGTGAGAGAGGGGGAAGCTTTTTCACATAAAGGAAAAGGTTGGGAAATTTTAACAGATAAAATTATTGAGATAATAGATGAAAAAGATGAACCTGTTGTGTTTATTCTCTGGGGAAATAGTGCAAAAAAGAAAAAAGAATTAATAAAAAATTCTAAACATTTAATATTAGAAGGAGTACATCCAAGTCCTTTAGCTGCTAGTCGTGGCTTTTTTGGTTGCAATCACTTTTTAAAAGTGAATGAATTTTTAAAAAAAAATAAGATAAAACCAATAGACTGGTCATTAGAATGAAGGATAAAAAATGACATATACAATAGATAAAAATTAATGTATAATAAAACGTAAAATGTTTTTAAAGTGATTGGGTATAATTAAAATTATATTATTAAAACTTAATAAAGAAAAATAAAAAATTCTAAATATTTAATAGATAAAATAAATAATTAAGGAGTGAAAATAAATTATGAAAAGAAGCTTATCAGGGATCCAACCAAGTGGGATTCTTCATTTGGGAAATTATTTTGGAGCTATAAAACAATTTATAGAAAGTCAGGATAAATGTGAAGGACTATATTTTGTAGCAGATTATCATTCATTAACTTCAGGAACAAGTCCGGAGAGTCTTCGTGAAAATAGTTATAATGTTGTTTTAGATTATTTGGCACTAGGTTTAGATCCAGAAAAATCAACAATATTTCTACAATCAGATGTACCAGAACATACAGAACTTTATTGGATTTTATCTAATTTGACACCTGTGGCTCTTATGGAGAGAGGACATTCTTTTAAAGATAAAATAGAAAAAGGGATATCTCCGAATATGGGGTTACTTTCTTATCCTATATTGATGGCTGCTGATATTTTGATTTACGACACTGATATTGTTCCAGTTGGAAAGGATCAGAAACAACATGTGGAGATGACTCGAGATATTGCAATAAAATTTAATGAAAAGTATGGTGAAATGTTTAAGTTACCAGAAGAAAAAATTCTTGAAAATACAGCAATTGTAGTGGGTGTTGATGGATTGAAAATGAGTAAGTCGTATAATAATACGATCAATATGTTTTTATCAAAAAAAGAATTAAAAAAACAAATTATGAGTATAGTAACAGATTCAACTCCTTTGGAGGAACCTAAAGATCCAGAAAACAATATAGTAAAACTATATTCACTTTTTGTGACTCCAGAGAAAGTTCAAGAGATGAAAAATAAATTTAAAGCTGGGAATTATGGATATGGTCATGGAAAAAATGAATTGTTAGAAACTGTTTTAGAATATTTTAAAGAGGCTCGAGAGAGAAGAGAAGAATTTGTAGCTAATCCTGAACTAGTTAATGAAATCCTGAGAAAAGGAGCTGAAAAAGCTAGAGGACTTGCCAAAAATAAAATTATTGAAGTGAAAAAAATGGTAGGGTTATTGGGAAATAGATATTAGAGAAAAAATTGAACAATAAGGAAAAGTAGTTAGAATTATTTTCAAATTTGATTAATTAGAATAAAATTATTGAAATTTTAAAAAAAAAAGAGTATAATAAAATGAAATTAGAATAAATAAAACTATAGGGAGGCAATATTATGAGAAGAACAATTGATACACCAAATGCACCAGCTGCAATAGGACCATATTCACAGGCGGTAGAAATTAACGGAACACTTTATGTTTCAGGACAAATACCATTTGTACCAGCAACAATGGCCGTTGTTTCGGAAGATGTTAAGTTACAAACAAAACAATCATTAGAAAATATAAAAGCGATATTATCAGCTGCAGGATACAGTTTTGCAGATGTAGTAAAAGCTTCAGTATTTATTGCTGATATGAATGATTTTGCAATAATAAATGAAGTTTATAATGAATATTTAGGAGAAGTTAGACCAGCTAGAGCTTGTGTAGAGGTATCAAGACTTCCAAGAGATGTAAAAGTTGAAATTGAAGTAATAGCTTCTAAACCAAATGCAAAGTAAAAGAGTTTAAATTAACAGAATAGAGAAAAACAAATAAAAATAGGAGCTTAGAAGCTTCTATTTTTATTTGTTTTATGCTATAATACATGCATATAAATTAGGAAGGGGTCTCAAATGGATAAAGTAGAATTATTAAAAAAAGAAAGAAATATAAAAATAACTTATTCATATGATGGAACTGATTATTATGGATTTCAGCGTCAAATAAAAATGAAAACGATCCAAGGGACGATAGAAGAATATCTTTTTAAAATTACAAAAGAAAAAATCAATTTAATTTCTTCAGGTAGGACTGATACAGGAGTACATGCTGAAATGCAAGTTTCTAACTTTCAATTGTTATCTCCAATTCCAATAGAAAAAATGAAAGAAATTTTAAATCGTGGACTACCTGAAAGTATAGTTATAAAAGATGTTGAGGAAGTAAAAGAAGACTTTCATTCTAGATTTTCTGCAAAAGAAAGAGTTTACAGATATTATCTTACATGGGAAAGAAATCCATTTAAAAATAGATTTACAACATATGTGCCTTTTGAAATAGAGTTAAAGAAATTTCTTCAAAGTATGGTTATATTAAAAGGGATTCATAATTTTAAAAATTTTAGATTAGCTGGCTGTACGAGTAAGACCCAAGTGAGGGAACTTTATTCAGTTGAAGGGGAAGAAAATGGAGAAAAAGGATTATATATTCAGATAAGTGGAAGTGGTTTTTTAAAATCACAAATTAGAATAATTATTGGAATAGCATTGGATATTTATTGTAAAAGGAAACCAAAAAATTATTTTGAAAAAATGTTAAAAGAAGATGGAAAATGTATAAAAACAGTTGCACCAGCTAATGGGTTACACTTGTGGGAAATAAAGTACTAATAAAAAAGATGTCTAGGGAGTAATATGGATTCTGATGAAAAAAGAAAAATATTAGAAGTACTAAAAGAAAAAAAAATTATGATAAAAAGAGTGACTTTAAAAGACACAGATATAATTAAAGAAATAATTGAGCTTGAGAGAAAAATTTTTAATGGAAAAGGTAACATAAATTTTTGGTTACTTAAGGCGTTTGTACGTTATGGAGTAGTTTATATTTTAAGTAAAGATGAAAAAATTATAGCAGTTACTGAATATATGCAAGTTTTGAATGAAAAAGAACTATTTTTGTATGGTTGTTTCACAGTGGAAGAACATAGAAAAAAAGGATATGGAAAAATATTATTAGAGTATGGGGAACTAGAAATGGAAAAAATGGGAATAAACACTATATCATTAACAGTTGATCCAGAAAATAAGTTAGCTTTGAAACTATATGAAAAATTAGGTTATGAAAAAACTGCTTTTTTGAAAGATGAATATGGTGCTGGAGTAGATAGAGAGCAACTAAAAAAGACGATAAAAATGAAAAAATAGTAAAATTAGAAGTCTATTTTAATATATTGTCTAAAAATTTAAAATAAAAGATTGACAAAAAACAAAAGTAAATATAATATATAATTGTAATGAGTATAAAAATGTTAAGAGGGAGGTATTCTATGAGAGTGAGTAGTTCTGAAGTAGCAGAATCTTTGAAGTTAAGAGGAATAAAACCATCATATCAACGGATGAAAATATATGAATTTTTATTAAATAATAGAATACATCCTACAGTAGATGAGATTTTCAAAACATTAACTCCAGAAATTCCAACGTTATCTAAAACAACAATTTATAATACTTTGAATCTTTTTGTAGAAAAAAAGTTAATAAATGTAATTGTTATTGATGAAAAACAAACTAGATATGATGTAGAGCAAGGATTGCATGGGCACTTTAAGTGTAATACCTGTGAAAAGATTTTTGATATTGAATTAAATCAGGATATATTGAATAGTGAAAAATTAGAAAATTTTGAAATAGATGAATATCATTTTTATTTTAAAGGTAATTGCAAAAAATGTAACAATAAATAATTATAAAATTTATTTGGATAAGAGGAAATGATTTAAAAATATTGAACAATTATATTAAGATTCAAATTAAATAGTTAAATGTGACTATTTATAAATATTTTGTGAATTGAAGTATATATAAGGAGGAAAAATGAAAAAATTTCTAATGGTTCAAGATGAAAAAAATCAATGTATGTTTGAAATGGTACTGGGTGAAAGTAAAGAGTGTAAAGAAAACTTATCTAATTTAAGTATAGTAGAAGAAAAAAATAGTGATGCTACGTTGGAAAAGCATGTTCCATTTATAGAGGAATTAGAGAATGGATACAGAGTAAAAATAGGAAAAGAAAGTTTACATCCAATGACAGAAGAACATTTTATAGAAATGATAGAAATTATTGTAGATGATTTAAGAGTATATAGAAAATATTTAAAACCAGGAGAGGAACCAATGGCAGAATTTTCAATGCCAAAAGGGGAAAAAGTTACAGCAAGAGAATATTGTAATATCCATGGTTTATGGAAAGGGACGTTGTAATAATTTATTGAAAATAAGATTGAGCAAAGCAGAAAAAAATTCTGCTTTGTTTTTTTTTATAAAATAAATAAAAAAAGAGGTTGACGTTTTTTAAAAATTATGGTATTATTTTATTTGTCCACAA
>SAMEA5043675__coassemble_137_pt1 | contig 35823 bp, 31 predicted proteins | sample SAMEA5043675__metabat2_low_PE_002 | metagenome-assembled genome bin SAMEA5043675 (sample SAMEA5043675) | Gadus morhua
TGCTTCTATAAGTAATTTATGATTTTTAACTTTTGTTAAAGCACCTACGTTAACAATATATTCTCCAAGGTCCTCATCTATATTTTCGGTAGAAGCGTCTATAACTATTTTTTCATCCATAAAATTATAGATTAATTCAACTTTGAAAGTTGAATTTTTATGATTAGTTAAAAAACCTTGCTTCATTAAAGAATTAATTGCAACTACATGGGTATATTTTAAAAAATTCTCTCTTTTCTTTTGATGACTAATAGGTCCACCATCTCCTAAGTGTCCCCAAAAAACTATAGATTTATTATTTAAATCTAATAGATTAATATTTCTAAGGAGTCCCCCATCATAATCTATAATTGTATCTGCAAATTCCATTTCTTTTTTCAAATTATTTATTGCTATTTTTTTCTTTTTTTTCAACAAATAGGAGTATATTATTTTTGAAATAAAATTTTTATGTTTTTTATATTTTTTTAAAGTATCCATAAAAGTTTCAGTGGTTAAAAATTTATAATTGATATAATTGGGAATTTCTTTTTCATAATAATTTTCACTACCATTATGTTCTTCAATTAAAAATAATACTTTATATTTTGTAGGTGATAATACTTTTAGGAGTTCAATAGTCATTTTTTCTTGCCCGCCAATAGCAAGATTTCCCGAATGTATAATTAGATTTTTCATTAAAAGTCCTCCTTGTAAACTAATAGAAGTATACAATAAACTGCAATAAATTGCAATAAATATAGTAGAAAGTAAATGTTAACACCTAATAAAAACCCATTAATGGACTTTTTGCTAGGTGTTAACATTTTGAATTTTTAATCTAGAATGTGATATACTTATTTAAAAACACTTGGAAATATGTTATAATACAAGAAAGTTTATAAAAAAACTAAAAATGGAGAAAAATTATATAAAATTTGGAGAAAAAATGAAATATAAAATTAATAACGAAGAATCTATTTATTGCGATAAAATAGAATATAGAGAACTTTTTGAAAAAATTAAAGATAATAATTTTGTAGAATTAAAAAAATTAAAAGATAATCAGAGAAGTGTCGTTACTCTTGTAGAGATAGAGGGAAAGAAATTTGTATTAAAAAGACCAGTAGAAAAGTTAGAAAGATATTTTCAAAGAATTTTGACAATAATGTGTAGAGGGGAATCAAAAAAAGAATTTGATGGTTGTAAAAAAGTTTTAAAATTTTCGTTTAAGGGACCTGAACCAATAATGGTATGGGAAAAAAAACAAAAAAATCAAATTATAGATTCCTATTTCTTAATGTCATATATTGAAGGTGAAATTTGTAAAAGAGAAGAAATGGAAAAAGTTAGAGATGTGCTCTATAAAATACATGAAAAAGGATTTTACCATGGTGATGCTCAGAGATTTAACTTTATGTTAACAAAGACAAAAGAAGTATATGTTATTGATACTAAATTAAAAAAAGATGTTTTTGGGATAGGAAAAATATGGGATTTTATAGAGCTACAAAAGAATACAAATTTTAAAAATTTCTATTTTGAAAAAAAATGGTATTATAAAATTTTTTCTAAATTAGAGAAAAGAAAAGAAAAGATAGATTATTACATAAAAAACATTAGAAGGAGATTTCTATGATAAGGTACTTAAATAGAAAATTTCAAGATTATATGAGACCGAAAAGACTCGCTTTAGGAAAATGGATTTGGGATAGAAAAGAAAAGAAGGAAGAAATAGATTTATCAAAATTAAAATCAATTTTATTTTTGAGATATGAGGGTAAAATTGGTGATATGGTAGTTACTACTTATATGTTTCGAGAAATAAAGAAAAAATATCCTAATTTAAAAATTGGAGTTGTTTCAAGAGGAGCAGCTGTGGATATAATAAAAAATAATCCACATATAGATACTATATATGAATATATAAAAGGAAAAGAGAGTATATTAGGAAAAAAAATATCTGATGAAAAATATGATCTTTTAATAGATTTTTCTGAAATATTAAGAGTAAAAGATATGAAATTAATAAACCTGTGCAATGCAAAAGTTAATATAGGAATTAATAAGAAAAACTGGAAACTTTTTGATATTTCTATTGAACCTGAAAAAGATTTTAACTGGAGTGATCACATAACTAGAAGATATGAATGTTATTTGAAAAAAATAGATATTATGGAGTCAAATAAATCATATGATCTCTATTTAGATACAAAAATACCAGTAGAAGAAAAAATTGGAAAAAAAGAGGAATTAACAGTAATTATAAATCCATATGGTGCCAGTAAACACAAGCATTTTAATGAAAACACATTGGATAAAATAATAAAATATCTTTTGGAAAAAAAATGTAAAATAATTTTTATATATTATCCTAAAAAATACAGTGAACTGAAACTTTTTTTGAAAAATTATGAGGATGAAACAATAAATCTTCCAGAGAATATAAAAACAATATTGGATAGTTCAAAGATCATAGAAAAAGGTGATATAATAATAACGCCAGATACTTCTATTGTCCATATAGCAACAGCTTTGAATAAAAAAATTATAAGTGTATATCCTCCTAAAGGTGGAGATAATAAAGTTGATCACCTTGTATGGGGACCTTTAGATATAAAAAATAAAATGATATTTTGTGAAGATAAGAAAAACGTTGGAGATGAAATAGATATCAATACTTTTAAATTTGAAGATTTTAAAGAGAGATTTGAAAGCTTAGAAAAATAATAAAATTTGTAGGAATAAAAAAATTTAAAAGAGGATAGGGAAGTGAGAATGAAAAAAACAATAGTATTTAGAAGTGGAAGCCTAACAATGGGTGGCTTAGAAAGAATATTGATAGAAGTTCTTCAAAATATAGACAAAGAAAAATATAATGTAGTTGCCATAATTGAAAATGATTTGGGAGATGAAAATATTTTTTTGAAAGACGTACCGAAAGAAATCATGGTTTATTTTTTAAAAACAGAGGAAATAATTCATCGTACGAAATATCATAGAGTGAGAAAAAAAAATATTATCAATAAAATAATGTATAATTTTTTCATGGCAAAAGAAAGAGTGATTGAATTAAGAAAAATGAAAGAAATTTTAAAGAAAATAGGGAAAGTCGATATTTTTATAGATTTTGACTGTGGTGGAACAAAGTATATAGATAAATTAGATGTGGGCAAAAAAATAGTTTGGTGCCATGGCTCAATTCCTAAAGTTTTAGGTGATAAAGCTGGAAAATTGAAACGAAATGGAGAAAATTTAAAAAAATATGATACAATCGTTACAATATGTGATGAAATGAAAGAGGAAACCAAAAGAATATATCCATTTTTAAAAGACAAAGTTATAAGGATTTATAACCCTTTTAATTTTGACAGGATTCTAACCTTATCCACGGATGATAAGGATTTAACAGAGCAAGAAAAAGAGTTGATGAAAGAGAAATATATTGTTGCTGTATCAAGACTTGATATGGTACAAAAAGATTATGGGACACTAATAAAAGCTTTTAAACTCTTAAAAGAGAGAGGAGTAAAAGAAAAGTTGTATATTGTTGGAGATGGTCCTGGAAGAGATGAAATTCAAACTTTAATAGATAAAAATAATTTGTTGGAAGATGTAAAATTGATAGGTCAAACTAAAAATCCATATATTTGGATGAAAAATTCAGAGTTATTTGTTCATAGTTCAAATTATGAAGGCTTGCCAACAGTGTTAATTGAAGCTTTAATTTTAAATAAGGTAGTTGTTAGTTCTGATTGTCCAACAGGTCCAAAAGAGATATTGAAAAATGGAGAGTGTGGTTTTTTATATGAAATAGGGGATTATAAAAAATTGGAAGAGCAACTATATAAAGTAATAAGTGATAAAGATTTAGCAGAGAAATTTAAAAAGAAAAGCATTGAAAGAATTAAAGAATTTCAAGCAAGTCAGATAATGAATGAATATGAGTGTTTAATTGAAAATTAAAGTGAAAAAATTTAGAAAAAAAAGAAAAAAAATTTTAGAGGAAAGAGGTAAACTATGAAAAAGATAGTGTTTTGTATATATTCTTTGAATATAGGTGGAGCTGAAAAACTATTATTAGACTTGGTAAAAGGGCTTTTTGAGACTAAGAACTATGAAATAACTGTACTAGTTTTTCAAGAATCAGAAAGCTTTATAGAACAAAATATTAAAAAATATTGTGAATTTAAAACTATGATATCAAAAAAAGATTCTCAAAGAAATTTATATTGCAGTAATTTAAAAAATTTATATTTATCTTTAATAAAAATGAAAAATTTCAAAAAAGCGGTGAAAGATAAGGATATTGTTATAGATTTTTTGAATGGAGATTTTCATAAATATATAAAACCTTTGAAAAAAATCAAAAAAATAGTATGGTTACATTCTGAATATGAATATTTAAAGTTAAAAAAATTGGATATAAAGAAAAAAATAATTGATTATGATAAAATAATAACAGTATGTGATGAGATTTTAAATCAAATAAAAGAGGAGCAAAACTATCTTAAAGAAAAATTAAAAAGAATATATGTTTCTTTTGATTTAGATAGAATTTCTCAAAAATTAGAAGAAAAAAATATTTTTGAAAATAAAAAAATATTAGAGGAAAAATATTTTGTGACTGTCTGTAGGTTGAAAGAATCTGATAAGGATGTAGCAACTATAATTAAAGCTTTTGAAAACTATAAAGGTGAAGAAAAGTTATACATTGTAGGAGATGGAGAGGACAGAAAAAACTTAGAAGAATTATCAAAAAAAATGGTTAATAAAGATAAAATAATTTTTCTTGGAATGCAGGAGAATCCATATATAATAATGAAACATAGTAGTGCCTTTATATTTTCATCAAAATCAGAAGGGTTTGGAATGGTCCTAGTGGAAGCTCTTTTTTCAGGTACAAAAGTAATCTCATCTAATCATAAAGCTGGAGTAAATGAGATTTTAGAAGATGGAACACTGGGGAAAATATTTGAAGTTGGAAATAAGGAAGAATTACTTGAGTTAATGAATGGAATATCAGAATTTAAAGTAGATAGAGATAAAGTTTTAGAATCGTTAAAAAAATATGAATTAAATGCTATAATAGCTGAAATAGAGGAGATTTTTAATGAAAAAAATAGTAGGAATATTTAATATTAAAAAAATATCATTGTTTATAACAGTGTTATTGACTCTCTATTTATTTTTTATAGCCAAAAGAGGTGGAGATACAAAACATATTTTTTCTATACTCTTGATGCTAACAATAGCATTTCAAATGGTTATTACGAAAGAAAATAAAATAAAAAAATATAAATATTTATACCTTGCAGGTATTGGGTATATGATTTGTGTGAGTTTAAGTTATTTAAAAACTGAGAATCAAATTAATAAATTCCCTGATTTTTTAAATGTTGTTTTATATACTACAGGTTTCTTTTTACTCTCCCTAAATGCTAAATTTGAAGAGAGAGTATATAAATATTTTATTCCAATAGTAACGATTTTTTCATACGACGCAATATATAGAGGAATAATAGAATTACCTTTGTATTTTAAAGGTAGTGGATTTAGATTAACAGGTGGAGTTGGACCAACAGTATACGCTGCTGAAATTGGAATTTATGTTATTATAGGCATCTTTGGAATGATACATTATAAAAAAATAAAATATAAAATATTTTATTTGACTTATTTTTTGATAAATATTTTGTTAATGCTAGGGACACAATCAAGAGCATTATTAGTTTTCTTACCTATAACCTTTATAATTTTAATAATTATAAAAAAAAGAAAAGAAGGACTCCTAATATTTTGTGGAATGTTGGTAGTTGGATTGGTTGCTTTTAATAATATAGAAAAAATTCCATTTATTCAGAGATTGTCTTCTATAAGTGGAATAGAAAAGATTAAAAGTGATGCAAGATTTATTATAATAAAAAAAGGAATAGAAATAGAAAGGGAAATTTTTCCTAAAAATTTAGGCTTTTATGCATATAAAGAGGGTGAATTAATATCATCACAGGAAGTAATAGAAAATAATAAAGTATTAGAAATTGATTCTGGAAAAGGATATGTTCACTTTCATAATGTTGTATTAGAACTACTTATAACTCAAGGGTTTTTGAGTCTAATATTTTATTTTGTTTTTAATCTATTGATACTTAAAGAGTTACTAAAAAAATATTTAAATTCAAAAAAAAATAAACAAGAAAATATTATAGTTAGTATTGCAATAGCAACATATATTTATTTCACATTATTAGGATTTGTAGAAGCTACATTTTATTTTGAAAAAAGTAGTTTATTAATTTACACAATTTTAATGATTGCTTTTTCTGAAAATAAAGTAGATTAAGATTCTACCTTGAATAAAAATTGAAAAAATGATAGTATATTAAGTGTTGAATTATCTACTTGTAATGCTATTAAAAGTAATAAGGAGAAAAGAATATATATGGAAAAAACCTCTAATTTATTAAATAATAAAAGAAATATAATAAAAATAATATTAGATATTATTTGTATTTGCATAGGGACTGGAATCGCAACCATTCTAAGATATGAGAGAAGATGGGATGAAAATTTTAATGTGCAAATATTAATGATATATATTATTATATATATGATTTTTTATTTATATAATGGAATGGCAAATAAAAGTTGGAGTCATACAAATTCTTCGGATACTATTAAAATAATACAACTAAATATCTATACGTTTTTCATTCAAATAGTGTATTTAGGGCTTTTTAGAATAGAATACTCAAGAACAATAATATTTTCAATAATGATTTTTTCAATTATAGGACAATTAATGGTAAGGCTTTTATTTAGGTTAAAAAGAAAAAATAATCTTTTTAAGGGTCCTATTAAAGGAAAAAATACTTTAATCTATGGTGCTGGTGAATCAGGTAGTATATTAGCCAGAGAAAAATTTTCTAATAAAAAATTTAATTATAATATTGTAGGTTTTATAGATGATGATAAAAGAAAAAAATATAATTATATTTATAACATAGAAGTGTTAGGTGGAAAAGATATTTTATTGGAAGCGATAGAAAAGAAAAAAGTTGAAATTATAATAATTGCAATATCAACCATAGAAAAAAAAGAGATTAAAGAAATTATTAACTTGGTTAAAGATAAAAATATAAAAGTGAAAATTTTGCCTTCAGTTGAAAGCATGTTAACTGGTGAAAGTACTCTTCAAGGAGTAAGAGATGTAAGTGTAGAGGATTTACTGGGAAGAGATCAGATTGTCGTTAATGATACAAATATAAAAAGAATCATAATAGATAAAATAGTTTTTATTACAGGGGCTGCTGGAAGTATAGGAAGCGAATTAGCAAAACAAATATCAAAACATAGGCCTAAAAAAATAATTATGATTGATGTAAATGAAAATGATATATATTTTCTTGAGTTAGAACTAAGAAGAAAATATCCTAATTTAGACTTACAATGTGAAATTTGTAATATCCGAGAAAAAGATAAAGTTGAACTACTATTTGAACTATATAGACCAGAAATAGTATTTCATGCAGCAGCCCACAAACATGTACCACTTATGGAACATAATCCAGAAGAGGCAGTAAAAAATAATTTGTTTGGGACACATAATGTTGTAGAAATGGCAGACAAATACAGGGTTGAAAGATTTGTACTTATTAGTACAGATAAAGCTGTTAATCCAACAAATGTAATGGGAGCAACTAAGAGAGGGTGCGAACTTATAGTGGAAAAATTTAGTAAAACAAGTAAAACTAAATTTATGGCTGTTAGGTTTGGAAATGTACTGGGAAGTAATGGAAGTGTTATACCAATATTTAGAAAATTGCTTTTAGAAGGAAAAAATCTTACATTAACTCATCCAGATATTACAAGATATTTTATGACAATACCAGAAGCTGTTCAACTTGTTATGGAAGCAGGAAGTATAGGGGAGGGGGGCGAATTATTTATTCTTGATATGGGAAAACCTGTTAAGATAATGGAACTTGCTAAAACAATGATAGAGCTCTCAAATGCTGAGGCTGAGATTGAAATAGTTGGCTTAAGACCAGGAGAAAAACTATATGAAGAACTATTATATGATGTAAATAGTGGTGTAAAAACAAGTAATCCTAAGATATTTAAGACTGTTCTTGATGATAATGAAGTGGATATTAAAAAATATTTAGATTTATTAAGAGAGAAAGTTAAAGTACCAGTAAAAGAAGAGATTAAAGATATTTTAAAAGAATTTATAGTGAGCTATAAAGAGGTTTAAGAAGTTAAGGGGGAGATATGAAACGGACATTTGATTTTATTGTATCAGGAATTGCATTAATTTGTTTTTTTCCTTTAATAATTATAATAGGGATAATAGTTAAAGCAACATCTAAAGGTCCAATTCTATTTTCACAAAAAAGATTAACTATGGGAATGAAGGAATTTAATATTTATAAATTTCGTAGTATGGAAACAAATAAAACAAGAGAAAGTGAAGCACAACAAATAAAAGGCGATTCAAAAGAGATAACAAAAATAGGGAAGTTTTTAAGGAAAAGTAAACTAGATGAATTACCACAGTTTTGGAATATATTTGTTGGTGATATGAGTTTTATAGGTCCAAGACCTGAACTCCCTAGAAGATTAAAGTATTATGATGATAGACAAAAGAGAATATTTGAAATGAGAAGTGGGATATCATCACCAGCTTCAATAGTGTTTTCAGATGAAGAATACCTTATATCTAGAGTAAAAGACCCAGAAAAATTCTATATAGAACAAATTATGCCCTATAAAATAGAACTTAATCTATATTATCTTAAGAATCAAAGTTTTTTTTATGATATTTGGCTAATTATTGCAACCTTTTTAAAAATACTGAAAAAAGTAGAGAACAAACAAGTTATAAAAGATAAGAAACTTTTAGAAGGTAAAAAGGAAATAGAAAAGAAAATAGGGAAGGAATATTGATGGGAAAAAGAAAAAAAACTATTATGGTAACAGGAGCTAGTGGATTTATAGGGAAAAATTTTATAGAAAAATATGGTGAAGAATATGAAATAAAAACTGTAAACTTGAGAATTACAGATGCTGAGAATATAAATTTTGAGGGAATAGACACAGTATTACACTTGGCTGGTTTAGCTCATCAAATGAGTGGAGCTCCAGAAGATAAATATTATGAAATCAACAGGGATTTAACAGAAAAAGTAGCTGAAATAGCAAAAGAAAAGGGAGTAAAACACTTTGTTTTTTATTCTACGGTGAAAGTTTATGGATTTGATGGTGATATAGAAAATCATGATATTGTTTTAAATGAAAATTCTCCATGTTTTCCCAATGACTCTTATGGAAAAAGCAAATATGAGGCTGAGAATATTTTAAAAGAATTAGAAAATAGCAATTTTAAAGTAGCAATAATTCGACCACCTATGGTTTATGGGGCAGGAGTTAAAGGAAATATGCTTAATTTAATAAAATTGGTGGATAAAATTCCTGTGTTACCTTTTGATTATGAAGAGAATAAAAGAACAATTGTAGGAATAACTAATCTTTTATATATGACTAAGTTGATTATTGATAAAGAGGCTAGTGGAATCTATATAGGGAATGATGGGGAACCTGTTTCAATAAAAGAGATAGTTGAAGCAATAGAAGAGGGATTAAATAAAAAAATAACCAATATAAAATTACCGAAATATATATTTGGTTTATTGTGTAAAATTAAATATAAAATTATGGTTAGATTATTTGGAACATTAAATTTTGAACAAAAAGATAATTATGATAAAATAGGTTATAAATCTCAAGAAAGTATGCTAATAGAGATAAAAAGAATGGTGGGTGAATATAATAATGGAATATGAGATAACTGCAAGTATAGTAACTTATAATACAAAGATTTCTGATTTAGAAAAAGTCATCGAAAGTTTTTTTAAAGCAAAATTAAATGTAAAGTTATATATTTCAGATAACTCTCCTACAGATAAATTAAGAGGATATTTTGATAACTTAAATAATCAGAAGATAGAGTATATATTTAATAATTGTAATGGTGGATATGGTCATGGTCATAATATTGTAATTAAGAAAATAATTAGAAAATCAAAATATCATTTGATTTTAAATCCTGATATTTATTTTAAAGGAAATGTTTTAGAGGAACTTTTTATTTATATGGAAAGAAATGAAAGCATAGGGAATATTATGCCAATGGTAAAATATCCAAATGGTGAAACACAATACTTATGTAAAAAAGAACCTAAACCATTAGATATTTTTTTAAGAACATTTTGTCCTATAAAATCAATAATTAATAAAAGAAATCTAGAATATGAAATGAGAAATACTAATTATGATAAAATAATGGAAGTTGAGATACTATCAGGATGTTTTATGTTTTTAAGAAATGAAGTTTTTGAGACTATTGGGTTGTTTGATGAGAAATTTTTTATGTATTTTGAAGATTTTGATTTTAATAGAAGAATTCGAAAAAAATATAAAACAATTTTTTATCCAGAAGTAGAAATAATACATGAACACGCTAAAGAAGCTCATAAAAGTAAAAAAATGTTATTTATAGCAATGAAATCGGCAATATATTATTTTAATAAATGGGGATGGTAAAAATAGAGGTAATAACTAAAAAAGAAGAAATAAATTATTAAAAATCTTTAGACAAAAGAGATTAGAAAAAATGATATTATTTATGATGGAAATATAAAATAATGAATCAATGTAATTTTAGATAGAATGGTTATAAGGAGAATTTTCATACGAGAGTTACTTGAAAAAAATGTATGAACTGATAAGGTAGGTGAAGTTGTTGTGAAAATATCAGTGTGTATGGCAACGTATAATGGTGAAAAATATATTGAAAATCAATTAGAAAGTATACTAACACAGATATCATCTAATGATGAAATTATAATATCGGATGATGGATCAAATGATAGAACGTTGGAAATAATAGAAAAAATAAAAAAAAATACAAATAAAAAAATTATAGTTATAAATGGTCCGCAAAAAGGGGTTATAAAAAATTTCGAAAATGCTATACTGAAAAGCTCTAACGATATAATATTTTTATCTGATCAGGACGATATTTGGAGTAAGACAAAAGTTGAGGAAGTAAAAAAAATATTTTCAATAAATGAAGATATTACACTAGTGATTCATGACGCTAAATTAATAAATGAAAATGGAGAAATAATCGGAAAAAAAAGTAAGTTTAAAAAAGGTTTAATAAAAAATATAATAAAAAACTCTTATATTGGTTGTTGTATGAGTTTTAAAAAATCAAAATATATTCTTCCTTTCCCTAAAAATATACCAATGCATGACAGTTGGATTGGTTTAATAAATGAAAAAAAAGGAAAGGTATATTATTTGGAAAAAGAACTGTTTTGTTATCGAATCCATGGTGAAAATTATACATTAAAAAATCAGAGGAGTTTAAAAAATAAAATAGAAGATAGAATTAATTTGATTAGAAATGTTTTGCTTAGAGGAGAAAAATGGTAATTTATTTTAGCATAATTATAAGCTTTGGAATAGGAGCTTTTTTAGAGATTTTTTTAGTTGAAAAAAATGAGAAAAAAAAATTAATTTTAATTTTTTATATTTTTATGCTATTTTTACTGTTATTTTTTGGATTCAGAGGATATGTAGCTACTGACTGGGTTAGTTATTCTCATTTTTATAAAGAAATCGAACCTATTTCAGAGGTTATTTCTGGTGGTGGAACTAATTTTAGAAATTTATCGATAGAATTAGGGTTTAAATTATACATGTCATTTTTAAAAATGTTTAGTTCTAATTACAGTTTTTTTGTTTTTTTTAATAGTGCAATAGATTTATATATTTTGTATATGATAACAAAAAAATGGACTAAATATAGGGTGTTGATGCTTTTTTCTTATTTTGCGTTTACAGGAACATTTCTTCACTTTGATATATTAAGAAATGCAAAATCAATAATGCTATTTATTTTATCAATAAAGTATTTAAAAACAAGAAATTTTTCAAAATATTTTATTGTTAATTTAATAGGAGCATTTTTTCATATTTCAGCTCTTTTGTATTTACCATTATACTTTTTATTAAATAAAAAAATTTCAAGAAAAAAATTGATAATCTCATTTGTTGGATTAAATTTAATTTATTTTTTCAATTTAATTGATTTGAAAAAAATACTGCCTTTATTTGATTGTTTTTATTCAGACTATGTAAAAAATAAATTGGTTATATATTTAAGTCATCAACATTATGGTGCTGTTTCAAAGATAAGTATACAAGTTATTGAAAAAAATATGTCTTTGATATATTTAATAAAATATTATGAAAAATTATCTAATGAAAATAGAGATAATATCATTTATATGAATTTACTTTTTTTATCAATTGTTATTTTTATGGTTTCAAGAAGTTTTTTTATTATTTCTGATAGAGTGATGATAAATATTATGTTTGCATATTGGTTTATTATACCAATGATAATGAAAAATATTAGAAAAATTTCAAATAAACTCTTATTTTTATTTTTGATATGTGTTTATTGTTTTAGATTGTTTGTAGTGCCACGATATAATCCAGATGAAAAATCTAAAGAAAGACTTAGATATGACAATATATTATTTAATCATAAGAGTTATGAGGAGAGAATGAAAAATATAATATTAATACGAAGCTTGAACTAAAATAATTAATTTTACACTATCAAATTAATTAAAGGAGATTAAATATGAAAAAAATACTAATAGTATCTCAATATCCTAATATAGAAAATCTAAAGGATGGTATGATACGAAGAATTTCTGAAATAGATAAATTACTATCCAATTATGATAAAACTTATTTAGATATAAGTTTTAAGAGAAAAAAAAATCAAGGTATTTTAAAAAGAAAATCATTACATCCTTTATATAATCTAATAGATATAATAAAAATTATAAAAAACTCTGATAAAATATATTGCCACTCTTTATTTAATTTCATAAAAATTTTTCCTATAATAATATTTTTTAGAAGAGAAATAATATTAGATTATCATGGTACTGTTCCTGAAGAACAGTCTTTTCTTGGAAATAAATTCCAATCAAAAATAATGAATTTAATAGAATGGATTATGATGATAAAAATTAAAAAATCAATTTTTGTTACTAATAAAATGAAGAATTTTTATTTTGAAAAATATAATTATAGAAAAAAATTAGAAAATAGTTTAATTTTTCCGATAGTCGATACTACTATTAGAGAAAAAATAGAGATAAAAAAATTAAATTATTTGAAAGATAAAGTTGTTTTTATTTATTCAGGTGGTTTAGCTAAGTGGCAAAATATATCATTAATGTTAGATATTATTTCAAATGCACAGAATGAAAATTATTTTTATATTTTTTTGACAGGTCAAAAAAAAGAAATGTCTGAGCTTTTAATCTCAAAAAAAATTAACCCTAACATTTATTTGCTAGAAACGGTAGAACCAGAAGAGTTAGGAAATTATTATGAAATTGCAAATTATGGTTTTATTCTACGAGATGATCATATACTTAATAGAGTTGCAAATCCTACAAAGCTAGGAGAATATTTAGAGTATGGAATTATTCCTATAGTAAAGTTAGAGGAGTTAGGAGATTATAAAGAAATGGGATATGAATATCTTAAGCTAGAAGAATTTAACAATAACCTTATGAAAAAAAAGAGTTTAAAAAATATAAAATTAATGACAGATTATAAAAAAAGACATTTGAAAAGTGATTTTTTAAAATTTATAGAGAGTTAGGAGGAAAAATGAAAGTAGCATTAATCTTTGGAACAAGACCAGAAGCAATAAAAATGGCACCGATATATCATGAATTGAAAAACAATAAAATAGAGGTTAAAGTTATAGTCACTGGGCAACATAAAGAAATGTTATATCAAGTTTTAGATTTGTTTAAAATAGAGCCAGACTATGACTTGAAAATAATGAAACAAGGTCAAGAATTGTCAGAGTTGACAAGTAGATTAATAGAAAAATTGGATAAAATTATAAAAATAGAAAAATTTGATTATATATTAGTTCAAGGAGACACAACATCTGCTTTTACAGGTGCTTTAGCAGGGTTTTACAATAAAATCCCTGTTGGACACATTGAAGCTGGATTAAGAACAGGAAATATTTACTCCCCTTTTCCAGAAGAAGCTAATAGGAAATTAATTGGAAACATTAGTAGTGTCCATTTCGCACCAACAAATGTTAATGTAGAAAATTTATTAAAAGAAGGATATAATAAAGAGAATATTTTAAAAGTAGGAAATACAGTAATAGATGCCTTATATTGGATTAAAGAAAATAAAACATTAGATTTAGAAAAAATTCGAGAAAAATATAATTTGAAAGATAAAAAATATATTTTGATCACAATGCATAGAAGAGAAAATTGGGGTTTACCAATGCAAAATGTTTTAAAAGGTGTTAGAAAATATTTAGAAGAAAATAAAGAATTATATTTGGTGTTTCCAATGCACTTAAACCCCCTGATAAGAGAAGTTATTAATGAAGAATTAAAAGGTTTTGAAAGGAAAATTTTGATTGAGCCTTTAGAGTATTTAGAATTTATTGGAGTTATGGATGGCTCACAATATATAATGACAGACTCTGGTGGTATTCAAGAAGAAGCTCCAAGTCTAGGAAAACCAACTTTAGTTTTAAGGGACACAACAGAGCGTCCTGAAGCAATAGAGGCAGGAACTGCTAAGTTAATAGGAACAAGTACAGAAAAAACATATCAATATATGAAGCTTTTAGAAGGGAAATTGTATGAAGAAATGTCTCATGCTAATAATCCATATGGTGATGGAAAAACCTCAATAAAAATAATGAAATATTTAAAAAATATAAAATAAAAAAATAAATTGGATAAATGACCCAACTTGTTTTTTTATAAAATTAAACTGAATAAAAAATGGTATTATAGTATATAATGGAAGTAAATTAGAGTGGTTTATTTTATCTCTCAATATTAAAATTGAAATTAAGTGATAAAATAAGGAATAAAGTTTTATTAAGAATAATGAGGTGAAGAAAAATTAAACTGTTATCAATATGTATTCCAACTTATAATAGAAAAAATGATTTGAAAAAACTTTTAAATAGTCTAGAATCTGAATTTGAAAATAATAAATTAGAAATAATAATAAATGATAATGCTTCAAGTGATGGAACAGAAGAAATGGTTAGAGAGTATATAAAAAAAACAGATTGCATAAAGTATAGAAAAAACAGAAAAAATTATGGCTTTGACTATAATTTTAATCAGGCTATTTTAGAAAGTACAGGAAAATTTATTTGGTTTTTAGGATCAGACGATATAGTTAAAATAGATGCAGTAAAAAAAATTATTGATAATCTTTCAGAGAATATAAATATTTATATTTTAGAAGGTGACATGAATATTGGTAATAAAACTTTTTTGAGGAATGGTTTAAATGCAGTAAATTTACAGGAGTATATAAAAATTGAAAATGGAATTTATGAGTATATTGATGATATAAAAAGTGATATTAGTTATTTATTTGCTTTTATTTCATCAATAGTTGTAAAAAGAGAAGATTATGTTGAAATTAAAATACCAGAAGAATTAAAAAATAGTGCATATGATCACATGTATATTTTATTAAAACTAGTAAGTAAATCTGCTAATATAAAGTATTTAAAAGAATCATATTATGAAGTTGGAATTAATGAAAATTGTTGGAATAATATTAGAGGTAAACATTTTTTATTGGATATCAAAAGCTTACATAAATTTATTGAGAATATTTATCAAGACAATAAAGATGAAATTATAATTAGAAAATCTATCGGGAAATTATTCCAAAGAAATTGTAGTAAAATTTCGATGATAGATAATATTTTTTATGCAAAAGAAAATAAAGAGTTTGAAATATTTGAAAACGCTATTAATTATTTTTATATGAATAATTTAAAGTATAGATTTTATAAAAATATTTTAGTTAATAAAATGACTATATATATCTTAAACTTAGCAAGAAAAATGAAGAATAGAGATAAATAAGGAGACTAAAATGAAAAAAATTGAAAAATTAAAACAAGAAATACTAGAAAAAACAAAAGAATTGTATGAATTAAAATTTGGAGAAACAAAAGATTTTATAGAGGGTGAAACTTATGTAAATTATGGTGGTAGATATTTTGATGAAAAAGAAATGGTAAACTTAATAGATTCATCTCTTGATTTCTGGCTGACAGCTGGTCCGTGGGCTAAAAAATTTGAAAAAGGACTAGCAGATTATTTAGGAGTTAAGTATTGTTCAGCAGTAAATTCTGGTTCATCAGCTAATCTATTAGCATTTATGACTCTGACATCTCCTCTGTTAGGGGAAAGAGCGATAAAACGTGGTGATGAGGTCATAACAGTGGCGGCAGGCTTTCCAACAACTGTAACCCCTATAATACAATATGGAGCTATTCCTGTTTTTGTAGATGTAGAAATGCCTACATATAATTTGGAGGTAAAAGAACTTCAAAAAGCATTATCATCTAAGAGTAAAGCTGTGATGATAGCACATACTTTAGGAAATCCTTTTAACTTAAAAGAAATAAAAGAATTTTGTGTGAAAAATAATCTTTGGTTAATTGAAGATAATTGTGATGCACTGGGTTCAGAATATTATATGGATGGTGAATGGAAAAAAACAGGAACTATAGGAGATATTGGAACTTCAAGTTTTTATCCACCGCACCATATGACAATGGGAGAGGGTGGTGCAGTTTATACTAATAGCCCACAACTGTCTAAGATTATAAATTCTCTTAGAGATTGGGGACGAGATTGCTGGTGTGATTCAGGAGTAGACGACACTTGTAAACATAGATATATAAAACAATATGGAGAGCTACCTTTAGGCTATGACCACAAATATGTTTATTCACATTTTGGTTATAACTTAAAAGTGACAGATATGCAAGCTGCAATAGGATGTGCACAACTGGAAAAAATGCCAACTATAGTCTCACGAAGAATAGAAAATTGGGATAGACTTAAAGCTGGATTATTAGAGCTTGAAGAGTATTTAATTTTACCAGTTCCAGAAGAAAATTCAAAACCTTCATGGTTTGGTTTTCTAATAACAGTAAAAGAAAAAGAGGGTAAATCTAGATTAGAGTTAGCTAAATTTTTGGATATGAAAAAAATTCAAACAAGAAATCTTTTTGCAGGAAATTTAATAAAGCATCCAGCTTTTGATGAAATGAGAAAAACTGGTGAGGGATATAGAGTGATAGGGGAGTTAAAAAATACTAATTGTATCACTGAAAATACTATATGGATAGGAGTGTATCCAGGTATGACAAATGAAATGTTAGATTATATGATAAAATCTATAAAAGAATATTTTTTAGGGTAGGAGGAGTTATTTATGAAAGTAGTTATATTAGCGGGTGGTTTTGGAACAAGGTTAAGTGAAGCAACTAATTTAATACCTAAACCAATGGTAGAAATTGGAGGAAAACCAATACTTTGGCATATAATGAAAACTTATGCTGAACATGGAATAACAGAATTTGTAGTTTGTTGTGGATATAAAGGTTATATTATAAAAGAATGGTTTGCAAATTATTTTCTCCACACAAGTGATGTAACATTTGATTTAGCAAATAATCAAATGGAAGTACATAATTCACAGTCTGAATCTTGGAAAGTAACTTTGGTTGATACAGGACTAAATACTATGACAGGTGGAAGAATAAAAAAAGTACAGAAATATATAGGAAATGAACCTTTTCTATTAACTTATGGTGATGGAGTAACCGATTTGAATATATCAGAAACAATAAAATTCCATAAAAAAGCAGGTAAATTACTGACTGTAACAGCATATAAACCACAAGGTAAGTTCGGTTCTTTAGAGATCAATGAATCTGGAATTGTAACTTCTTTTACAGAAAAACCAGCTGGTGATGGTAATTGGATAAATGCAGGGTATTTTATTTGTCAACCAGAGGTATTTGATTATATTGGAGATGAGGATTCTGTTATTTTTGAAAAAATTCCTTTAGAAAATATAGCTAAAGATGGAGAAATGGCTTCTTATAAACATCAAGGGTTTTGGAAACCAATGGATATTTTAAGGGATAATATAGAATTAAATGAAATGTGGGATAATAATAAAGCTCCTTGGAAAATTTGGAAATAGTTTTAAGTATTATATTAGGGAAGATATATTCTTCCCCTATATAATATTTAAAAGAAAAAATATGGGAGGAAAAATGAAAAAAAAATTTAATGATATTTATAAAGGGAAAACAGTTCTTGTAACAGGACATACTGGATTTAAAGGTTCATGGATTTCTATATGGTTACATGAAATGGGAGCAAAGGTTGTTGGATATTCGCTAGACCCTTATACTGAAAAAGATAATTTTGTTCTTTCTAATCTTTCAGAAAAAATAATAGATATTAGAGGGGATGTAAGAGATAAAAATAAATTGTCTGAAGTTTTTGAAAAGTATGAACCTGAAGTAGTTTTTCATTTAGCTGCTCAACCATTAGTTAGGTTATCTTATGATATTCCTGTTGAAACATATGAGATAAACGTTATGGGGACAATAAATATAATGGAAGAAATAAAAAAATGTTCAAAGACAAAAATTGGAATATTAATAACAACAGATAAATGTTATGAAAATAAAGAACAAATATGGGGATATAGAGAAAATGAACCCATGGGTGGATATGATCCATACTCGTCATCTAAAGGAGCTTGCGAGATAGCGATAAATTCATGGAGAAACTCTTTTTTTAATCCAAAAGACTATGAAAATCATGGAAAAAGTATAGCTTCAGTAAGAGCTGGAAATGTTATAGGTGGAGGAGATTGGGCAAAGGATCGAATTATTCCTGACTGCATTAGATCATTAGAAAATAATGGGATAATAGAGATAAGAATGCCAAAAGCGATAAGACCTTGGGAGCATGTTTTAGAGCCATTAAGTGGATATCTACTTTTAGGTCAAAAAATGTTAGAAAGTCCTAAGGAATATTGTGAAGGGTGGAATTTTGGGCCAAATTTAGATGCAATAGTTCCAGTTTGGGAAGTTGCAACAAAAGTTACAGAGTATTATGGTAGCGGTATTCTTAAAGATAGTTCTAATCCAAAATCACTTCATGAAGCTAATCTTTTATTACTTGACATAACAAAAGCAAGGGTAAAATTGGGCTGGGAACCAACATTAACTATTTATGATAGCATAAGTTTGACAACAGACTGGTATAAAAGATATAAAAATGAAGATGTATATAAACTTTGCTTAGAACAGATAGAAAAGTTTATAGGTTATGGGCATATATAATGAAAGAAAAAATATTAATAACAGGTAGTACGGGATTTGTAGGCTCTAATTTAACAAGAGCTCTTTTAAAAGAGGGATATGAAATTAATATAATAACAAGAGAAACTTCTAATATGTGGAGAATAAAAGATATTTATTCTCAATTGTTTGATTGGAAAGTTGACTTAAATGAAAAAGAAAAATTAAAACAAATAGTGGAAAAAATTAAACCTGATTATATTATTCACCTTGCAATTTATGGTGGTAGACCAGATGAAAAAGATGAAGAAGAAATAATGAAGTCAAATTTGCAAGGTACAATAAATTTGGTAGATTCATGTAAAAATATAGATTATAAAGTATTTATAAATACAGGAAGTTCTTCAGAATATGGCAATAAAATTTTACCAATGAAAGAGGATGACATTTGTGAACCTATTAATATTTATGGAATAGCAAAAGTTGGAGCTACACTATACTGTAATTATGTTGCAAATAAATTTAATAAAAATTTAGGAACTTTAAGACTGTTTTCACCTTTTGGAAATTATGAAGATAGAGGTAGACTATTTCCAGATTTGATAGTGAATGCTTTGAGAAATCAAGATATAAATTTAGGGAATCCAAAAGCAGTGAGAGATTTTATATGTATTGAAGATACAATAGGTATCTATGTTAAAATAATAAAAGAACAATTAAATATAAAAGGCGAAATATTTAATTGTGCATATGGTAAGCAACATTCGGTAGAGTATGTTGCAAAAAAAATAATTGAAATAACAAAATCAACAAGTAAATTAAATTATGGAGCAAAAAAAGGAAGAGAAGCAGATACTGATATATGGGTTGCAGATATCTCTAAAATAAAAGAAAAATTAGATTACAAATTTAAATATAAATTTGATGATAGTCTAGTTGAGGTATGTAATTGGTTTGAAAAAAATATAAATTTATATTAAGGAGAAAAAAATGAAAGTTTCAGATTATATAGTGAAATTTTTTGAAGAGAAAGATGTGAAAATAATATTTGGTTATATAGGTGGAATGATAACTCATTTAACAGACTCAATATACCTAAATGAAAATATGAAGTTTATTCAAGTATATCACGAGCAGACAGCTGCAATAGCAGCAGAGGGATATGCAAGAGAAACAGGAAATGTAGGAGTTGCAATCTCCACCAGTGGACCAGGAGCAACAAATATGGTTACAGGGATAGCAAATGCATATTTTGATTCGATACCAGTAATATATATAACAGGGCAAGTAAATACATATGAATATAAGTATGATAAACCAATAAGACAGCAGGGGTTTCAAGAAACTGATATAATTAGTATAGTAAAACCAATTACAAAATATGCAAAATTGGTTGATAATGAAAATGAAATAAAATATGAATTAGAGAAAGCTTATAAAATAGCATTAGAAGGAAGAAAAGGACCTGTAGTATTGGATATTCCTATGAATATTCAAAGAGCAGAAATTGAAATAGATAAAATACCTTCTTTTAATGAAAAAGAAGAAAAAATAAATCCAATTGACTGGACTCCTATATTAAAACTTATAGAAAAGGCTGAAAAACCAATTATATTGGCAGGAGCTGGTCTAATTAGTGATGGGGCACAAGAATTATTAAAAAAATTAGTGGATAAAACTAACATTCCAGTAGTTAATTCTCTCATGGGAAAAGGATGTTTTTCTGATGAAAGAGCAGAATGTATAGGAATGATAGGAAGTTATGGAAATCGTTGTGCTAATATGCTTGTTCCAGAATCTGATTTGTTAATTGCTCTAGGAACAAGATTAGATACAAGACAAACTGGAAATATTTTAGAAGGTTTTCTACCAAATGGAAAAATTATTCATGTGAATATAGATGAAATAGAGTTAGATAATCATAGATTAGAAAATAGAATAAAAGTTAAGACTTCTGTTAAAGAATTTTTAACTTTTATAGAAAATAAAATAAAATATAGGGTGACTAAAGAGTGGGAAAATAGATATACTAATTTGAAAGAAATGTATAGTCAAGAAAAAGAGATAGAAAAAAATATAGAAAACAAAATTCCTTATAGAATAATGGAAATATTGAGTGAATATTCTAAAAGAGGAGATATTTTCACTGCTGATATAGGACAAAATCAAATGTGGAGTGCTCAGCATCTTAAAATGAAAGAAAAACAAAAATATTATACAAGTGGTGGATTAGCTCCTATGGGTTATTCTCTTCCTGCTTCAGTAGGAGCAGCATTTGCTAACCCATCACAGAACATATTTTCTATTAATGGAGATGGTGGTTTTCATATGGCATTACAGTCTCTAATGTTAATTTCACAGTATAATTTACCAATAAAAGTAATAGTATTAAACAATAATGCTCTAGGGATGATTACACAATTTCAAGAGTTATATTTTGGTAAAAGAATGATTGGAACAACAGTAGAGGGTGGATATTTAGTTCCGGAAATTCAAAAAATTTCAGAAGCATATAATTTAAAATATTTTAAAATAACAAAAGAAAATATAGATGATAAAAAATATATGGATGAAGTGTTTTCCGTTAGAAATGGAATAATAGAATTTCTTATTGAAGGTGAAACTAAAGTTTTTCCAAAGTTAGAATATAATCAACCTATTAATAGAACGAGCCCTTTATTAGAAAAATATTAGGAGAGTATAAATTGAGTAATAGTATTATAAAAAAAATTAAAGAATTAAAAAAAAGTAATTTAGGGATAAATATTTTTTCAGGGTTCTTATTTAAAGGATTATCCATAATACTGAATTTTTTAAGTGTTCCACTAACATTGAAATATTTAGGGAGTGAATATTATGGATTATGGATTTTAATTATTTCTATAACAAATTGGATTTATACTTTTGATATTGGGATAGGGAGTGGATTAAAAAATAAAATTGCAGAAGGGATTGCTAAAAAAGATAGTTCAAAAATCAAAGAAAATATATCAGTAGGGTATATAGGAGTAAGTGGTATAGCAATATTATTTTATATATGTAGTTTTTTTACTTTAAAAATATTTGATGTATCTAAATTATTGAATATAAATTTTTTAAGTAATTTAGAGTTAAATAAAATCATTATGATAAATATATTATTTGTCTGTTTAAATTTTGTTTTTTCCTTGTGTAATAATATATTTTATGGAACACAAAAAGCATATTTAGTTTCAATAAATAGTAGTTTATCACAATTGTTAAACATATTTTTTATAGTGGTATTGATAAAAATAGAAAAAACTTCAATAGTAACGTTTAGTATATTTTATGGAATTTCAATTTTATTATCCCATTTAATACTAACTATGATATATTTTTATGGAAATAAGGAGATATCAATTTCTCTGAATGGAGTATCGATAAAAAAAGTTAAAAATTTATTACATTTAGGTGGAAAAATATTTATTGTTCAAATATGTGGGCTAATTATATTTTCTACAGACAATTTTATAATATCAAAGTTTTTAGGGATGGATAGTGTTGCAGAATATAATTTAGTGAATAAATTTTTTGGGATTCCTATATTATTATTAAGTTTAATATTAGCACCAATATGGCCAGCAATAACTAAAGCTTATCATGAAAAAAATAAAGTTTGGATAGAAAATTTATTAAAAAAAATGAAAAAATTATTTATTTTTATGATAGGTACTACTCTGATATTAGTTATTGTAGGTAAAAAATTTATTTTTATGTGGACACTAGAAAAAATTAACCCAAATTTTGGATTAATTTTAACTTGTGGGATAGCTATATTATTAACTGGATATAGTAGTATCTATTCGACCCCACTATTTGCAATAAAAACAGATTTTAAATTGGTGTTTTTATCAATATTTCAAGCTATATTAAATATAGTTTTATCATATGTATTTATAAAATATTTTAAATTAGGCTCAACAGGTGTAATTTTAGCCACATGTTTTTGCATGGCTACAAATATATTCTTATTACCAAAATGGTTAAATCAAAGATTGGAAAAATTAAAATAAGGAGATAAAATTATGAAAGGAATTATATTAGCAGGAGGGTCAGGGACTCGTCTTTACCCAGTAACTAAAGCAATAAGTAAGCAAATAACACCAATTTATGACAAACCAATGATTTATTATCCTATATCTGTTCTTATGTTGGCAGGAATAAAAGAAATTTTAATTATTTCTACACCAGAAGATATTTCTACTTTTGAAAAACTTTTAGGAACAGGAGAAGATTTTGGAGTAAACTTTAAATATGCAGTACAAGAAAAACCTGAGGGATTAGCTCAAGCTTTTCATATAGCAGATGATATTGGTTTTATAAAAAATGAATCTTGTGCTCTAGTATTAGGAGATAATATTTTTTATGGACATGGTTTTACTGGTATGTTGAAAGAAGCAGTTGCAAGAAGTTCAGGGGCAACAATATTTGGATATTATGTAAATGATCCAAAATCTTTTGGAGTAGTTGAATTTGATGAAAATGGAAAAGCTATTTCATTAGAAGAGAAACCAAATGAACCAAAATCAAATTATGCAATTCCTGGGTTATATTTTTATGATTCTACAGTTGTAGAGAAATCAAGAAAAGTAAAGCCTTCACATAGAGGAGAGTTAGAGATAACAGCTTTGAATGAAATGTACTTAAATGAAGGAACTTTAAATGTAATTTCTTTAGGAAGAGGAATGGCTTGGCTTGATACAGGAACTCATGATGGACTATTAGAAGCATCGAACTTTGTAAAAACTGTTCAACATAGACAGGGAGTAATGATATCTTGTTTAGAAGAAATAGCATATTTAAATGGTTGGATAGATAAAACAAAAATTTTAGAACTTGCAAAACCATTATCTAAATCACATTATGGCGAATATTTAGAAAACTTGGTAAAATAAGAGGAGAAGATGATGGGGAAATTTAAAAAAATAGAAACTGGAATATCTGATCTTTTTATACTAGAACCAACTGTTTTTGGAGATGAAAGAGGATTTTTTTTAGAAACATATAGTGAAAGAGAGTTTTCTGATATAGGGATAAAAGATATCTTTGTACAAGATAATCATTCTAAGTCTAAGAAAGGGGTCTTAAGAGGACTTCACTTTCAAACGAAACACTCACAAGGTAAATTGGTTAGAGTTACCTCAGGAGCTGTTTGGGACGTTGCAGTGGATATCAGAAAAGGTAGTCCAACTTATGGGAAACATTTTGCTTTAGAGTTATCTAGTACAAATAAAAAAATATTCTTTATTCCACCTGGTTTTGCCCATGGTTTTCTAACACTGGAAGATAATACTGAATTTCAATACAAGTGTACAGATTTATATTATCCAGAATATGATTCAGGGATATTGTGGAATGATGAAGAAATTGCTGTAGAATGGCCTTTTTCTAAGTATGATTTATCTTTAGATAGTATTTCACTTTCAGATAAAGATAAGGTACAACAATCATTTAAAGAGTATACTGAAAAATATCAAGGGGAATATGTATTAATAACTGGAGCAAATGGACAGTTAGGACATGATTTTCAAAAACTATTTGATAACTTAAATGTAAAATATATGGCAACAGATTATAATAATCTAGATATTACAAATGAAACAAAAGTTAGAGAATTAATATCCCAGGAGAATTTCACACAACTAATTAATTGTGCAGCTTATAACAATGTGGATAAAGCAGAGGAAGAAAAAGAAAAATGTTTTCAACTAAATGCGTATACACCTGAAACATTAGCTAAAATATGTAAAGAAAAAAATATAATATTTACAACATACTCTACAGATTTTGTTTTTAATGGAGAAAAAAACTCACCATATAATGAAGAGGATAAAACTACTCCACTTTCTGTTTATTCAGAAGCGAAATCTTTAGGAGAAAAATTAGTATTGGGAGTTAATGGAAAGAATTTTGTGATAAGAACATCATGGGTTTTTGGAATAGCTAACAATAACTTTAATAAACAAGTAATTAATTGGTCTAAAGGAAAAGATGCTTTAAAAATAGTGGATGATCAAACTTCAGTTCCTACATATTCTAAGGATTTAGCAGAATATTCATGGGCTCTTATTCAAAGTGATAAATTTGGACTATATAATTTATCTAATGAGGGAGAGGCAAGTAAATTTGATCAAGCTCAATATTTATTAAAAAAAATAGGTTGGAAAGGAACTCTAACAAGAGGGAAAAGTTCAGATTTTATTCTTCCAGCTAAGAGAGCAGAATATTCAAAACTTTCTTCTGAAAAAGCAGAAAAAGTTATAGGAAAAAGAATGCCTTATTGGAAAAATGCAATAGATAGATTTTTAGAAGAGATGAAAGAGGAGGGTGAAATATAATGAAAAGATATTTAGTAACAGGTGGAGCAGGATTTATTGGGGCAAATTTTTTAAAATATATGTTGAAAAAATATTCAGAAATTGAAATAATAGTTTTAGATTCTTTGACTTATGCAGGGAACTTAGGAACAATTAAAGAGGAATTAAAAGATAAGAGAGTGGAATTTTATAAAGGTGATATAAGAAATAAAGAGTTAGTTGAAAATATTTTTATGAAACATGATATAGATTTTGTTGTAAATTTTGCTGCTGAATCTCATGTGGATAGAAGTATAGCACATCCACAGATATTTTTAGAGACTAATATACTTGGAACACAAAACTTATTAGAAGTGGCTAAAAATTTCTGGACTGTAGGAAAAGATGAAAAGGGATACCCTATATATAAAAAAGATAAAAAATTCCTTCATGTTTCAACTGATGAAGTATATGGTAGTTTAGCTAAAGATTACAGTATACCAGAGGATTTAATCTTATCAGAAAAAGTAAAAAAAGTAGTTGAAGGAAGAGACCATTTAAAGACTTATGGTGCAAATATGTTTACAGAGAATACACCATTAGACCCAAGAAGTCCATACTCAGCTTCAAAAACGTCATCTGATATGATTGTAGTAGCTTATGGAGAAACATACCATATGCCATATAATATAACAAGATGTTCTAATAATTACGGTGCATACCAATTTCCAGAAAAATTGATACCTTTAATAATAAAAAATATATTATCAGGGGTTAAATTACCAGTTTATGGAAAAGGTGACAATGTAAGAGATTGGTTATATGTTGATGACCATTGTAAGGGAATAGATATGGTAATAAATGCAGGTAGAGAAAATGAAGTATATAATATTGGTGGTTTTAATGAGGAAGAAAATATAAACATAGTGAAACTAACAATTGATAAAATTTCAAAAATAATGAAAGAGGAACCTCAATATAAAAAAATGTTAAAAACAGATATTGAGAATATAAACTATGATTTAATAACTTATGTGGCAGATAGACTAGGTCACGATGCAAGATATGCAATAGACCCAACAAAAATAACAACAGAATTGGGATGGTATCCAGAAACTTCTTTTGAAGTTGGAATAGAAAAAACTATTAGATGGTATTTAGATAATCAAACTTGGGTAGAGGAAGTAACAAGTGGAGAGTATCAAAAATATTATGAAGAAATGTATAAAAAATAAATAAAATATTTAAATAGGGAGTGTTTCAGTTTTATGTAAAATAAAACTTGAACACTCCCTTATATTTTTATTTTTTTATTCTATCTTTCTCCCTTTTAATTAAAGCTGCCTCATAAGGGCAAACCATAATATCAATAACAGAAGCAACTTTAACAACAGTTCTAATCATGGGTCCATGTTTAGGATTTTTTTCTTGAAGAGGAAAAAGTAGATTTTCAGATATTTTCTTTTGAATTAAATCAACTGATACTCCAAGATATTCAGCAATTGCTCTAGGGGTTGCATTAGTTCCTAGAGCCAAGGGAGCATTCTTTTTCCAATCTTCTTTGAAATTTAAATTAGATGCAGTATTTGAAAGAACAAAATAAAGCTCGCTACTTTTAATAATAATTCTATTCCCTATTTTTACACAAGATAAAAATTCTTCATCAATAAGAGAATAACAAGTGGTAAGACTAAAAGGTTTTCTTTTGGAAACCATATTACAAAATAATTTTGCTGAAGTATAGACCCCTAAATCCAAAATAGCTTTTTCACACCATTGTTCAAAAATCATAGTATTCCTCCTCTGTTATTGTGTAATGAATACTTGTATTATAGCTTATAAATAAAAAAAATGTGTGTGAAGTAGCGAGAGTAAAGTTTGAGAGCATAGAAAATTAAAAGTATTATGGTAAGATACATTATCAGCTGAAAGGGACATTGAATATGTCAAGTTATCTTATTTTAAATGTATTAAAAGGAGAGCAAAATGGATTTAGAAAGTAAAAAAATAATAATTACGGCAATGATTGAAAAATTAACAAAAAGTAACAAAAGAGAATTAGGTTTAAAAAAAGAGTTAGCAGATGATAATTTGACATTTCTAAAAGTAACTGAGATGTCAGAAAATTCAGCAGAATTACCAGTAGACTGTGGATATGAAAATTATCCTGAGTGGTTAGAGGGAATAGAAAAAGAAATTAATACTGGAATAGGTTCTTTAGCTAAAGTTGATGAACAAAAAATAGAAGTGGAGGCTTTGCAATATTATATAGATAATATTGCGTAGTAATGAAACTTATATTTCTTATTCTAAAATTGCTAATCAGTGCTATAGAAACCTGGAGAAATAGAAAATAAAATTTTTAAATTAGTAAAGTGGACAATTAAATAAAAGAATATTTTAAGGGACCCTAATTCTGTATATTACAGGAGTAAGGTCCCTTAATTTTGTTATAAAGGTTGTGAAAATTAGATAGAATATACTTTTTAATGCTAAAATGGTATAATAATATTAAGAGAAAACCTTGACTTTAAACCATTAGAAACTTGGACTTTTGGAAGTCAACTTTTAAGAGAGCAATGATTACTAAGCTTTCTATGGATCCTATATAGAATATGAGAAAAATAGAGTGTTCTACTATTAGTTATAAGAGTTTTTAAAATAGAAAATTTACTTCTATTAATTTATATGGGTAAAAAAGTAAAAAAAATACCCATATTAGGATCATAGGAGTAAAAAAGTAAAAAAAATACCCATATTAGGATCATATGGGTAAAAAAGTAAAAAAAATACCCATATTAGAATTATATGGGTAAAAAACTCAACTAAAAAATTTTAAAAATTAGGGTGGTGAAATAAAAATGGAAGAAAGAATGGAAATAGAATTACAGATGAAAATAATAAAAGATTTAATAGCACAAAGAACTGGAAAAAATTCTGTTAAGATAGAGTATACAAAAAGTAAAGAAATTCATGCTATAGATGAACTTGTGAAAAAAGAACTACTTTCTATTAAAAGTAGTGAATATTATCTTTCGGAAAATATAGATGATTTTTTAGAAAAGAATAAAATAAAAGTTTTGAAGTTACCTTTAGAACTAGATTTAGAAACAAAAGATATTTTAAAACAATTAACTAAATCAAGTAGAAAATTAGCAGAATTAAAAGGGATCACCAAAACAATACCTAATAGTCTTATTCTCATAAATGCTTTAGTATTACAGGAAGCTAAAGATAGTTCACAAATAGAAAGTATAATAACAACAAATGATGAGTTATATAAAGCTGAAATAAATATAGGTGTTACAAGTTTAGCAACTAAAGAAGTTCAAAATTATGCTAATGCTCTAAAAAAAGGCTTTTCTTTAATTACAGAAGGGAAAACTTTAACAGTATCTTTTATTATTGAAATACAAAAAGAATTAGAAAAAGAACCTACAAAGCAAGGAATTAGAAAAAAATTTGGAACTACTATAATGAATCAAAGCACAAAAGAAATTTTACATATTCCACCACAAGATTACGAAGAAATAGTAGTTTTATTGGAAAATTTAGAAGAATATATAAACAGTGAAGATGAAATCGATCCATTAATAAAACTAGCTATAATCCATCATAGATTTGAAAATATTCATCCTTTCCCTGATGGTAATGGTAGAACTGGTAGAATAATAAATGTTCTTTATTTAACACTAAAAGAAATGTTAGATTTACCAATCTTATATTTGAGTAGTTACTTGATAAAAAATAAAACTGAATATTATGATTTGTTAAAAAAAGTTAGTAATGAAGATAGTTGGGAAGAGTGGATATTATTTATTTTGAGAGGAATTGAAGAAACTTCAATTGAAACAATTGAAAGAATAAAAAAAATAAATATTTTGATGGAAGATACAAAAAAAGAAATGAAAGAAAAAAAACCAAAAATATATTCAAAAGATTTATTAGAATTAATATTTATACATCCATATACTAAAATAAACTTTATTGTTGAAGAATTAAAAAAAGATAGAAAAACAGCTTCAAAAATATTGAATGAATTAGTTGAAATAAATATTTTAGAAGAGGTTAAAGTAGGACGAGAAAAATATTTTATAAATACTGAGTTATATAATCTTTTGAAAAATTGATTAAGGAATTTCTTTTAGTTTAAGTTACTTATAATTTGAAACTGTCTATTTTAGTCTAGTATTAAAAGGAGAATAATGGAAAAAGAAGGGATAGAATATATTTATTATAATACTGAAGATGATAATGTTACATTAATTGACTTTAAAAATGATATAAACAAAGATATTAATGATGAAATTATAAATATTTTTATAAAAAAAATAAGATGTGATTATATAGAACCAGTAGAAAAATTAATGGGTGAGTTCCCAGAAGAAAAATATGTATACTCAATTTCTCTCCTTTTAGTTTCTTGTCTTGATACCTTATCTTACTATAACTCTAAAGAAAAATCTCTGAAAAATGAAGAAAAATATACAGCTAGAAAGAATTATACAAATTTTTTAAGTACAAATTTTTATAAACTTTTAGAAACTGAATCGATAGGGCGATTTTATGATGAGTTTCGTTCTAAAATAATTCATCAAAACTCTACATCTTTTTTAATAGGTTATATGCCTATAGAAAATGATGAGTGCTTTGAAATAGAAAGAGTAGGTACTAAAGGAAAAGAAAAGAAGATTATAAAAGTAAACTTAAAAAATTTAAAAGAAACAATTAAAATGATAATTGATAATTATTCACTAGAATTAAAGAAAAAGGAAGAATCTTTCAAAATATTTTCTGAAGTAATAAAGAATATCTATAGATAATTCAAAAAATTAGAAGATATCTAAAACACCTCATTCTGGAACTAACTGATATGGTGTTTTCTTATTATTTATTTGAGTAACGTTTCTTAATAGTTTGATCACTAAACTTTTTAGTTTGTCAGACTTTAATAGAGCATAGAGGAGTGGTTCATATTAAATTAAATCAGGAAATGAACGACAAAATATTTTTAGTAGTACTAATTTTAGTAGTATCAATGGTTTTTCATCTTTCAAAAATAATTAATTTTTTAGACTGGAGATTTTTATTTTCAGAAATTATTTTATTAGCTTTAATTTTATCTGATAAAAAAAGGATCATTGAACAGAGAGAAAAAATCAAAAAAATTACTTTTGTATCTTCTATAGTAGGAATTTCAATATATATATTTGTTTATCTTGATAAAAATAGAGTTTTACATTTTTTTGATTGGGCTTTTTTAATAACTATTATTTTTTTCTTTTATATTTTAGTTATTAAAGAATTAAAATCTACCGTTATAGATAATCTTAAAAATTTATTTGAGATAATTTTTTACTATATTGTTTTATTATGTATAGTTATATTATTTAAAGATAATACATTAAAGAATATTCCACAATATTTAGATATGGTCCATAAAAATTTTACAAATAGCTTAATAATAATAAATATACTTCCCATTCTTTTTTTTACAATTAGAGTTTCTTTCAAAAAAATAAAAAAAGAATCAGATAAAAATATTCTTTATTCCGAAAGAGAAGGAGACGGAAATAAAATTTGTGATTTTATTAATAATAAAAATGTAGATTTTAATGTTTTAGGTATTAATGGTTACTTTGGAGATGGTAAAACATTTTTAATAGATAATGTTTCTCAAAAATTAGAAAAAAATATAGAAGTAATAAAAATAAGATGTTTACTCTTAGAAAAAGAAGAGATTTATTCTTATATATCCAAACAAATAAATAAGGTTCTAATTAAAAATTTTATTTTTACAGGATATTCTGAAAAAGTCAAAACTTCTTTAATAAAAGGGATTGATTACAATTTTTTTGGTGGAGTCACTAATTTATTAATAAGAGAAAGTAGCAACGATGATATTGAAAATTTTAAAAAAGCCATTTTACATCTGGAAAAAAAATTAGTAATTATTTTTGATGATATTGATAGAGTTGATGATCCAGAAAAAATTGATAAAATTTTATCCTTTGTAAGTGATTTTTCAGATAATAATATAAGAATATTACTCCTTTATAATTTAAAAAATTTAATTAAAATAAATCAGAAATATACAAAAAATTACATTGAAAAATATATACCGATAATGATGGATATAACCAAAATAGATTGTTTTGATTTAATAGAATATGAAATTAAAAATAGGAATTTAAATCAAAAAGATTTTAGGTTTTTATTTGTTTCAAAAAAATTAGAGAATAACTTATACTATAATGACCCAAAAGATACCGGGCGATTATCAGAATTAAAATTTAGAACAGATTTTAGAAAATTAAGTTTATCAAATTATGACTTTAATTATTTTGGTAATCCTAGAATAGTTAAAAATTTTTTTAATGAAACATTATATACTATAAATCATAATCGCTTTAAAATAGAAGAACGAATTATTATTGCTTATACTTTTTTAAAGCATTTTTACTATGAAGAATTTTATGAAAAAATCGAAACTGATTTTAGCTTTAAAGAATCATATCCTATAAAATTGGAATTAGAGAATACTGATATTATTTTAACTTTAGAAGAATTTGATATAATTAGAGATTTAATTAAAATAAGGGGATATATTAAGAATATAAAAGATTATATAGATAAAGATCAAGTTTTTTTTATTCTTAATAAAAAAAGAATATATTTTGATAAAGAAGATTTAAATTTAGGGGATAATTACCACTTAAATAGTTATTTAGAAAAATTAAAAATTTCTAAATTGGATAGTAAAGAAGAACTTGAGGATAAACTAAATGAAATTGAAAAAAAAGTAGCGGATAAAAAAGTTAGTATTATGGAAAGTACTAAAAATAATTTAATGATATATGATTACCTAAATTATTATTTAAATTCTTTCACAGATAAAAACAAATCTTTTGAGAGAAGTGAAACTATAAAAGGCTCTCTCAAAAAATTAAAATTTATGGGTGTAGATAAATATTTATCTTCTGATGCTCAATCCTATATGCAAATTATAGAAGTATTGAATCAAAAGGATCGTTTAAATAAAAATATATTCTATAATAAATTTTTAGAAAAAAATTATTTGACAGAAATAAAGGTTATGGAAATTTTAACAACATTCAATGACCATTCAAGAAAAGAGGATTTCTTAGATCTAATCCTATTTAGAGAAAAAAATATTATCACAGATAAATATATACAAGCATTTTATGAAGGGAATATTAATAATATTGCTATAAGTGACTTTATAATAGAACAAATATTAGAAAATTCTTATAATATTAAGACTCCTTTAACAATAAAACAAATAAAAATGAATTTAGAAAATATTTTAAAAAGAGAATATTTACGATATATTTATATGGAAGATAATTATGTAAATTTCAAATGTTTAAAATCTTCTTTAGAGAAAAAATTCATAGTAGAAAGAGAGCTATTTTCTATTCCAAATGTAAAAAGAACTTTAAAAAAATATATTGATTTTTTAGAAAAAATGATATTAATAGAAGAGGAGATCACAAATACTTATGTTCCCACTGATGAAAGAAGAGTCACATCCAAGTGGACTTCCTCGTATCCAGAATATATAGAAATTATAAAACACTTAAAAACAAAAGAAGAAAAAGAAAAAGAAATTGATAAATTATGTGAAAAGGGAACTTCTTTTACCGAACTAGAGCAAATTTATAATTATACAATAAAAAAATAATTAAGTAGAATGTTATGGCTACTTATGAAGTAATTTTAAGAATGGAAATTTTGTGTGGATTTTGTGTTGGTATAATAGCTGATTTATAAAGAGTTGTGGATAAAAAAAATTGATTTATTCTATGTAATCATATTTGGGTAATTAAAAAGAATATTATAAAGTAAAAAACAATAGTTTTTTTTAAAGAGTAAATAAAAAAGGTAGGTGAATATATTTAAAAATCGAAAAATCAAGGTTTTCACTACACGAATCCTAGAATTCAGAAACTACAATGGAACTTAAAAAAAGATGACTCCCATGCACTATAGGAATCATCTTTTATCATATATTTTTTCAAAGGGGATAGTTTATTATAGCCCCTTTTTTATTATATTAATTGACTTTAAAATAATATGAATAAAAAGTGAAATTTTAAACTAAATATTGTGAGATGTTTGAAAGTTGTTCAGTTGCACCTTCTAATTTTGGTAAATCATTGATTTCACGAGCTGAGAATGATAAATCAAATATTTTTTCCCACCCTAAAAATTCATTGATACAATCAAACTGATCACTAATTAAAGAATATTGTCTATTAGTTATATCACTAGTACCTATTGTTACAATCCCAATCTTTTTCGTTTTCGCTTTAAGTTTTGATTGCACTGAATAAAACTTGTCAATAACAGCTTTTAATTGAGAAGGAACTCCCCACCAATATACAGGTGCTAAAAAAACAATGGCATCTGCATCTACAATTTTATTCAAAATATCTTGTGTATCATCTTTAATTACACATATTTCACTATTTGTACGACAACTATCACAAGCGACGCAACCACTAACTTTTAAGTTAGTAACGTTTACTGATTCTACAGAATGAGTAGTATTAAGTTCTATACTTTTCTTTATTTGTTCAGTGGCATATGCTGTATTTCCATTGTGTCTAGGACTACTGTTTAATAATAAGATTTTCATATTCTTGTTCCTCCATAAATTTATTTGGTTACCATATTATTGACTTTTTTATTATTATAGTATAAACTACTGTAACATAATATATTATTATTTTAGTTTAATAAGAGAAAATTGTCAAGGGGGTACATTGTTTACCCTTACAGTAATGGAGGTAACGAATGAATATAGAGGATAAAATAAAAGTTGGATGTGAGATAGAGGTTACTTTAAAAGTAATTGGTGGCAAGTGTAAACCACTTATTCTTTATTTATTAATGGTTGAAGGGACAAAGAGATTTAAAGAACTTATGAGTTCAATTACACAAATTTCTCAAAAAACACTTACAAATCAACTTAGAGAATTAGAGGCTGATGGTATGATTAGTCGGAAAGCTTTTTCTGAAATTCCACCACGTGTAGAATATTCCATAACAGAAAAAGGGAAATCTATTTTTCAAATACTGGAAGCCATGTGTACTTGGGGTCACCTTAATATGGGAGAAAAGTTTATTTTGACTGTTCCACAGTGTAAAGATAAAAAACTATAATATTTTAATTAGTTACCTTTTTTTCCCTTGATGAAGTAAATGTGCCTTATTGACTTGTATTGTTTTTTATACTATGATGGTATGACAAAAAAGATTATTAAAGGAGAGTTTGAATATGAAAAAATTAGTAGTAATTACAGGAGCAAGTTCAGGATTTGGAAAAGCATTGGCTTTAGAGTTTAATAAAGCAGGGTATCCATTATTATTAATAGCAAGAAGAGTTGAACTTTTAAATGAATTAAACTTATCAGATACAATTTGTGCAAAAGTTGATGTTACTGATAGAGAGTCTTTGGAAAAAGCAGTAAGAAAAGCAGAAGAGGTTTATGGAAAAACTGATTTAATGATTAACAATGCAGGGATAATGCTTCTTGGAAACCTTGAGACGCAAAACCCTATGGAATGGCAAAAAATGCTTGATGTAAATGTTATGGGTGTAATGCACGGAATGCAAATAGTAATGAACGATATGAAAGAAAGACAAAGTGGTACTATTATAAATATTTCATCTATTGCAGGGGTAAAACCATTTGGAAATCATGGTGCTTATTGTGCAAGTAAGTATGGTGTAGTTGGTCTATCTGAGGTGGCACGTGGAGAGCTTTCATCACATAATGTTAGAGTAATGCGTATTTGTCCAGGTGCTGTTGATACAGAACTTGTACATCACACTACAAGTGATGAGATAAAAGAAGGGTACTTTGAGTGGAAAAAATCAACTGGTGTTGGTAGCATTACTGCTATGGATGTAGCAAAAACGATTAAATTTGCTTATGAATTACCACAAGGTGTAAATTTAAGAGAGATTCAAATTGCAGATACTAAGCAAGATGCTTAAGTTTTAAGTATGACCCAAATACCTTTTATTCTGTAAAGAGTAAATAAAAAAAATGGATAAAATTTATCCATTTTTTTTGCTTTTTAGAACTTATAAAAAATTAAAATATTTCTCATTAAAATCTATATCCTAATCCAACTTTTCCAGATACATTTCGGTTATTATTCTGAGAGAATTCAAAATCTGTTCCAACAGTATAAATCAAA
>SAMEA5043675__coassemble_138_pt1 | contig 32168 bp, 27 predicted proteins | sample SAMEA5043675__metabat2_low_PE_002 | metagenome-assembled genome bin SAMEA5043675 (sample SAMEA5043675) | Gadus morhua
TTCAAATGTTTTTTCTTTAAAAGTCATTTTGTTCTTTTATTTTTTCATATATTTCATTTAATATTTAAACTTTTTTCTTTTTCAAAACCTTGTCTAAAACATAGATTTTCACAATTTTTATCCTAAATCACCATAAACTAAACTCGCTATATATACTAATAATGCGATTCCACAGAATACATATTTAGTCATTGGTTCAAACCATGCCCCTATAATTTTTTCTCTTCCTAACTGAGCTTCTTTTCTTGCAAAACCTGTTTCACATATCCAGAAAATAACTATTCCTGCTAATAATGCTCCTAATGGAATTATATAAATAGAAACAAAATCCATCCAAGGTGATAAATAGTCTCCCTCTAAAAATATTCCTACTCCAAAAGCTATGGCTCCAATTATTATTATAGAAGAACGTCTCGATAGTTTTAACTTATGTTCCAATGTCTCAATCGGTGTTTCAAATAAGTTTATCAGTGATGTTATCCCAGCAAAGAGAACTGCAACAAAAAAAAGAATTGAAATTAATTGTCCTCCAGGCATACTTTTAAATACCATAGGTAAAACTACGAACATCAGACCAGGACCTGCTGTTGGAGCTATTCCATAAGCAAAAACTGCTGGAATAACTACCAAGGCAGCCAACATTGCTGCACAGGTATCAAAAATTGATACATTCATTGCTGAATTTACTATGTCAGATTTTTTATCTAGGTAACTTCCATATACTACAGTTCCTGAACCTGCCAGTGAAAGTGAAAAGAAAGCTTGCCCTAGGGCATATAGCCAAGTTTTTAAATTCAAAAGTGACTTCCATTCAAACTGAAACAAGTAATTGTACCCGGCTCCTGAATTTGGTAAAAAATAAATTTTGATAGCCAAAAATACAAACATACAAAAAAATAATGGCATTAATATTTTATTAATTTTTTCTATTCCTTTTGCCACGCCTAAAGACATCACTAAAAAAGTTATTATTAAAGCAGTCATATGCCATGACAAACTTCCAAAATTTATTGCCAATTTTCCAAAAATTTCTCCACTAGATTGTGATATTATCTCTCCTGTAAAAGACAAAAAGATATACTTTAGAATCCAACCTATAACAACAGAGTACCCTATTGCTATTGCCAGAGAACCTAACACCGGGATCATCCCTATTAGTTTTCCACCTTTAAGACCTCTTCTTTCAAAGGCTTTTTCAAATGCACCTAAAGGTCCTGTTTTCATAGAACGACCTAATGTCATTTCTCCAATAACACCTGTAAATCCAATTAGAATGACAAAAATAAAATAAGGAATTAAAAAACTAGCCCCTCCAAATTGTCCAACTCTATATGGAAACATCCATATATTACCCATTCCAACAGCTGAACCAATACATGCTATTATAAAACCTAGTTTTGAACTAAATTTATCTCTACTTTTTATTTTATTTTTCTCCATCTCCAACCCCTTTTTATTGAAACTAATTTAAAAAAAAAGGAGTACATTAAACTTTTTTTTTATTTTTTGGTTTCTTTACTATAAATTCTCTTAATAATTTCAGAACTTCTAAAAATAATAACTTATTTTTTATTAAATTTTACTTCATAATACCTAAAAAATCAATCTTTATTTCACAAAATAAAATTTTGCCTCTTGACTTACTGTCAATATATAAGTATACTTAAATAATTATATATTTTTTTATATTCAAGGAGGAGAGTTATGATTTTTTTAAATAATGCTATATCTTTTTTAAAAGGATTTTTAAACAATTACATTTTAGTGGCTTTACTTCTTTTTACAGGAATATATTTTTCTATTCGGACAAACTTTGTCCAATTAAGATATATTCGGCATATGATTGAATTACTCACTGATAGTGTTGGAGAAAAAAAAGGCGTTTCTTCTTTTAAAGCCTTTTGTATGAGTACTGCCTCACGGGTGGGGACAGGAAACTTAGCCGGTGTTGCTATTGCTATCTCTGTAGGGGGACCTGGTTCAATTTTTTGGATGTGGGTTGTTGCTTTACTTGGAGGTGCTTCAAGTTTTGTTGAGAGTACTCTTGCACAAATCTACAAAGTTAAAGATGGTGAGGCTTTCAGAGGTGGACCTGCTTATTACATGGAGAGAGCTCTTAATATGAAATATATGGGAATCTTCTTTTCTATTCTTATCACTGTAACTTTTGGTTTAATTTTTAATTCTGTTCAATCCAATACTATTACCTTAGCATTTGAAGAAGCATTTCAATTTAATAGATTAATTGTTGGTTCTATTTTAGCTATTTTTACTGCTATCATTATTTTTGGTGGTGTTCAAAGAATTGCTAATTTTAGTGCTGTTGTAGTACCTATTATGGCAACTTTATATATTTTAGTTTCTTTATTTGTTATTATTAAAAACATTGGAATGATTCCTCAAATTTTTTCAGATATTTTCTCCAATGCTTTTTCAATAAAACCTGCTATTGGAGGAACTTTTGGTGCTGTTATTTCAACAGGAGTACAAAGAGGGCTTTTTTCTAATGAAGCTGGAATGGGATCTGCACCCAACGCTGCTGCTAGTGCCCATACTTCTCACCCTGCTAAACAGGGATTAGTTCAAACTTTAGGTGTTTTTACTGATACAATCATTATTTGTTCTTGTACAGCTTTTATGATTCTTATCTCTAAAGTTCATACTATCCCTAATCTTAATGGAATTCAATTAACACAAAATGCTCTTACTTCACAAGTCGGAAGTTGGGGAGGAATTTTTATTGCAATCTGTATTCTACTCTTCGCTTTTAGCTCTATTATAGGTAATTATTATTATGGTGAAACCAATATAGAATTCTTAAGCACTAATAAATTATGGCTTAATTTATATCGAGGTTTCGTTATAGGAATGGTATTTTTTGGTTCCATTGCCGAAATGAAATTTATTTGGAATACTGCTGATTTATTTATGGCACTTATGACAATTCTAAATATCATTGCAATTCTTCTTCTTGGAAAAGTTGCTTTCTCAGCATTAGCTGATTATGATCATCAAAAGAAACAAGGACTTGATCCTACATTTAGTAAAAACAACATCGATCTTCCTAATCCTCAAAATGTTCAATGTTGGGATGATGACTTAAATTAATTTTATTAACTTCAATGCTACCAAGTAAAAAATCAATATAGACCAACTACACATAAACGGATAACTTATTCCAATATAAGTTATCCCTTTTTAGTATTTTTCAATTTCTGATAATTCTGATAACTTTTCCTTTAAATATTTTTCTGAATCTTGAACCCCTTTATTATAATAAAATTTGCCCAACTTCAGTGTTATAAAATCTAAAAGTATTTCTGAAGCCAATGCTCCAATTTCTTCCTCTCGTTCATCTTGATAAAAATATTGGATTTCTCTAATAATTTCTTCTTTTTTTTCTTTTTTTAATCTAATCATTTGATTTTTCTCCTTTCTTTACTTTATTTTCTCTAATTTAATTATTATATCATGAATTTTAATTTAAGCAACAATTGATATCTACTTCTTTAATAAGAAGTTTTCCTATTTTTTTTATTTTAAGATCACTTTGGAGGTCACTATGAAAAATAAAGATTTCAATGAAAATTCATACCAATTATACTTAAAGGCTGTAGAAGAATTTCAACTTCTTACTCCCCAAGAGGAAAAAAGATTATTTTTATTATTGCTTGATAATGATATTATTGCAAGAGAACTTTTAATAAATTCAAATTTAAAATTAGTTATCAACATTGCTAGATCCTCTTTAATACCCCCTCACAATATTCAAGATCTAATCCAAGAAGGGACACTAGGTTTAATACATGCAATTAATAAATTTGACCATACTCTAAATTTTAGACTCTCAACTTATGCTACTCCTTGGATTAAAGAATATATTTTTAAATATCAACAGCAAAGAATGATACGGTTGCCACAAAATATTATTCGTATTTTTAATAAAAACATAGCATTTTCTTCTTATTTTTTAAAAACTAAAGGATCTCTTCCTACACTTGAAATTAGTGCTAACCATTTAAATATTACTCCAAAAAAATTACTTTCTATTCTATCTAATATTGAAAACTCTAGTACTATTCAAAAACAAGATTTAATCTCTGAAACTCTTAACCATCCTTATGACTATTCTAGTAATTTTTTTTCTACAGAAAAAATCATTGAAAACAGAGAAAATGAAGCATGTCTAAAAAAAATTTTAAATACTTTAACTCCACGAGAAAATTTTATTTTTCAAGAACGCTATGGTCTTAATGGTTCAGAGGAGAGTTCTTTTATGAAAATAGCACTTAAGCTTAATCTTACCAAAGAAGCAGTTAGGCAGATTCATTTGAAATCCATGAAAAGACTAATGATCTTAGCTAAAAAAATGAAAAAACTCTAGTAGACTTTTTCTACTAGAGTTTTCCCTTGAAAATTGTTATAACTTTTTATTACATAAATTTAACAAAAAGTGGAACTAAAACTAATGAAACTATAGTCATTAATTTTATTAATATATTTAAAGAAGGTCCTGATGTATCCTTAAATGGATCTCCTACAGTATCTCCAACAACTGCTGCTTTATGACGGTCTGAACCTTTTCCATCCCCTTTATATCCAGCTTCAATTTGTTTTTTTGCATTATCCCAAGCTCCACCAGCATTAGCCATCATTATAGCCATAAGAATTCCTGTAACTAAAGCACCTGCAAGAAGTCCTCCTAGGGCTTCTACAGACCAAAGACCAACAATTACTGGGGCTGCTATTGCTAGTATCCCTGGTAAAATCATTTCTCTTAGTGAAGAATTTGTAGAAATTTCAACACATCTCTTATAATCAGGTTTTCCAGTTCCTTCAAGAATTCCTGGGATTTCTCTAAACTGTCTTCTAACTTCTTCAACCATTTCCATAGCTGCTTTTCCTACTGCTGTCATTGTAAGAGCAGAGAACAAGAATGTTAACATTCCACCTATAAATAATCCAACAATTACTTTTGGATTTACTATATCTATTGCAAGTACTTTTCCTGTTGCTGATTCAATTGTTGATTTATATGCTGCAAATAAAGATAGTGCAGTTAAAGCTGCTGAACCTATTGCAAATCCTTTTCCTACTGCTGCAGTTGAATTTCCTACTGCATCTAACTTGTCTGTACACTCTCTAACTTCTGGTGGTAATCCTGCCATCTCTGCTATTCCACCTGCATTATCTGCTACTGGACCATAAGCATCTACTGCTACTACCATTCCTGTTGTTGCAAGCATTCCCACTGCAGCTATTGCTATTCCATATAATCCTGCCATTGAAAAAGCAGACATAATTGCAATACAAATTACAATAATTGGTGCTACTGTAGATTCCATTCCCACTGCTAGTCCTTCTATCAATGTTGTTGCTGCACCTGTTGCTGCTGAATCTGCTATTCTATTAACTGCTTTCTTTCCAGTATCTGTATATAATCCAGTAAAGAATGCTATTACTAATCCAGCAACCAATCCAGCTACTATAGCTCCAAATACACCTAAAGGAAGACCTAGATATTTTACTATTCCAAATGAACCTATTAGAGCTAAGACACCTGCTATTCTAGTTCCATTTTCTAATTTATGATAAACTTGTTCAGGATCAGAAGTTCTAACTGTTAAAGTTGCCAATATTGATGCTACTATTCCAAATGATGATATCAAAATTGGAGCTAACATATATTCACTTTTCATAGTACTCATTGTTGCACCTATTGCCATTGCTGCAATTAAAGAACCTACATATGATTCAAAAAGGTCTGCACCCATTCCTGCAACGTCTCCAACATTATCTCCAACATTATCTGCTATTGTTGCTGGGTTTCTAGGATCGTCCTCTGGTATTCCAGCTTCAACTTTTCCTACTAAATCTGCTCCAACATCGGCAGCTTTAGTATAAATTCCACCACCTACTCTAGCAAAAAGAGCTATTGATGAAGCACCCATTCCAAATCCAGTTACTATTTCTATTGTTTCTTTATTTACTCCTAAAAATAAAAATAGGATTGATAGACCTAAGATTCCAAGTCCTACCACTGATAATCCCATAACAGCTCCACCAGCAAATGCTACATCTAACGCTTTTGCTAGTCCACCATCTTTTGCTGCCATTGAGGTTCTTCCATTGGCTTTAGTGGCTATTCTCATTCCTAAATTTCCTGCAATTCCAGAAATAACTGCTCCCAAAACAAATGTTACTGCAACTGAAATATTTAAAAATATTCCAAGTAAAATCGAAACTCCCGCCACAAACCATACTAAAATTTTATACTCAGCTGCTAAAAAGGCCATTGCTCCATCTCTTATTGCTTCTGTTATTTCTGCAACTTTAGGTATATCAATTGTATACCGTTCTACTTTCTTTGCATATAAAAATGCAGCTAACAATGATACTATTCCACCTACGACTCCAAAATATAGCAAATTTTCTAAATTTTCCACTTTATCCCCCCGTTTTTATTTTTACTTATTCCAATTATATTATAAGAATAATTTTTTTACAAGTTTTTTACAAGTTTTTTTTTATTTTTTTCTAATTCTTCAAAGAATTCAATTCAAAATTCTTACTTTTAGAAATACTCATGTTTTTCCAAACAACTAATATTTTAAATTTTTTATTGTCCTTTATATAGCTTTCAACCTCTTCTTTTCCCATTAAAAATAATCCTGTTGAAAGTAAGTCTACCATAAATCCATCATCTCCAACAATAACAACCATTTTTTTATCTAAAATAGGGTATCCTGTATTTTTATCAATAATATGATGATACTTTTTTCCATTTATTTCCACAAGAGTCTGATAATCTCCTGAAATCCCCATACTTTCACCATCAAGTGTTACATATCCTAAAATTTCTTTTGAAATATTTGGATTTTGAATCCCTACTTTCCAAGGAACATCACTAGGTTTTACTCCAATTGTTGTTATACTTGATACAGAAGTAAGAAAAGCTTTGGTTACTCCTGCTTCTATCATCTTTTTTTTAGCCATCTCTAAGGCATATCCTTTTAAAAATGAACCTGTATCCAATTCTTTTACATTTCCATTTAATTTTAACAATCCATTTTTGACACTAACTTTCTCAAAACCAACAAGCTCTTTAGCAGCTTCAATTTCCAAAGTTGTTGGAATATTTTCAGACTCTTTACTACTAAAAAATCCCCACACTTCTAAAAGAGGGTTAATTGTTATATCATATTTATATTTTGTCAATTTATAAATATCATCTATTTTTTTAAACATATAAAGACCTTCTGGATCCAATAGAATTTCTCTTTTCTTTGAAGTATTAAGACTTTCTATGATACTTCCAGAAACTTTACTATTAAACTTATTTTCTACTCTTTCAATTTCTTGAAATCCTATTTCTATATTCTTTTTTGCTTCTTTCTTAGAGGTTGAATATACGATTATTTTAATATAGGTTCCAAACAGAAACTTTTCATCTTCATATCGTTTCATTTTTCCACTAAAACAACCACATAAAAAAAATAGCAGTATAGTAATAAATACTATACCTGCCTTAGAGTTTTTAATTTTCATCATTTCCAGAAAGTTCTTCTAGCATTAGTTTTTCTCTCTCCATTTCTTGAGCATCACTAGGTACTAATTCACCTTCCAATATTTCCTTAAAACATTTTTGAAGGGTAGTTTCCTTTAAACCTGCTTTAGAGTTTATTACAATATGTCCACCTAGATTTCTTGCTCTATTTCCAACAATTATTGCCAGTTCATATTTATTAGGTATTTTTTCTATTAATTGATCAAAAGTAATTTTAGCTACCATATATCCTCCTAATTTTAATTTTCTCTGGTATATTTTTCAATAAGGTTTACTATATCAGTACAAGCCTGTTCTATACGACAATTTATTACAGTCTCATCATATCCCTTACCAATCTCTAGTTCTTCCTTGGCATTTTTAAGTCTCAATTGCACTGTTTCTTCCGATTCTGTACCTCTAAAACGAAGTCTTTTTTCAAGATCTTCCAAACTCGGACTTTTGAAAAAAATTAATTTTGCATTTGGATAAATCTCTCGAATTTGGATTCCACCTTGAACATCTATTTCTAAAATTACATTTTCTCCATTAGCTAGCTTATTTTCAACTTCTGATTTAAGAGTCCCATAATAATTTTCATGTACTTTAGCATATTCTAAAAATTCATCCTTAGCAATTTTATTTTCAAAATCATCTTTTGTTAGAAAGTGATATTCGTTACCTTCTACCTCACCTTTTCGTAGGGCTCTTGTAGTTGCTGAAACAGCTACATTAATCCTTAAAATTTTTCTAACTAGTTTACAAACCGTTGATTTTCCTGCACCACTTGGTCCTGAAATTACAAATAAATTTCCTTTCTTCATATTTTGTCCTTTTTTTTTTAAAAAATAGGAGGCTTCACCTAAGGGATAGCCTCTATTTTTACAAATTAAATATTAACCTTGATATTTAGCTACAATATCTTTATAAGCACTAAAACCAGTTCCAGCCGGTATTTTCTTTCCAATAATTACATTTTCTTTTAGTCCTTCTAAGTAGTCTATTTTCCCTTCAATTGCAGCATTTGATAGTACTTTTGTTGTTTCTTGGAATGAAGCTGCAGAGATGAAACTTCCTGTATTTACTGCTGCTTTTGTTATTCCTTGAATTACATGCTCATACTTAATTAAAGATTTTTTATTTTTAGCTAATTCAATATTTTCTTGATCAATCAATCGCTTTTCAACAACTTCATCTTCTAAGAATAGAGAATTACCTGAATCAGTTACTCTAACTTTTTTAAACATCTGTTTAACGATAATTTCTATATGCTTATCATTAACTCCAACCCCTTGATCTCTATATACTTGTTGTACTGACTCAAGAATAAATTGTTCTGCCGCAACTAATCCTTGGATATTTAGTACATCAAATGGTGATCGTGGACCATCAGTTAATTTGTCAGCTGCTTTTACAAGCATACCATCTGTAACAACTAAATGTTCTCCTGCTGGTATTAGATATTCTCTAAAGTCTTCAGTATTTGTTATTGATCTAACTATAAGTATTCTCATACCTTTTTTCTTTCTATTCGTAATTTCAATTTTTCCATCTATTTCAGTCAAAATAGCTTTTCCTTTTGGATTACGTGCCTCAAATAGCTCTTGAATTCTAGGAAGACCTCCCGTTATATCTTTAGTTCCTTCTCCCTCTTTTATAATTTTAGCTATTGTTTGACCAATTTTTACTTCTACTCCCTCTTTAACCATTAAATAAGCTCCAAATGGAATAGTATAACTCTCTTTCTTGTTTCCTTCATCATCATAGATGATTATTCTTGGAGTTATATCTCCTGATTCAACTGGTTTTACAGCCATGTATTCAGTAACGTCATATTTCTCATCATATCTCTCTTTAATGTAAAGCTCTCTATACTCAACTTTTCCATCTTGATCGGCTATAATTGGAATATGATATGGATCAAATGTAACAAGAGTATCTCCTATTTCTATCATTTGATTTTCTTTTACTTTTAAAATTGAACCTGAAAGAACTTCATAATCATAGTTTCCTATTATTAATTTTGCTGATTGACTTACAACAATTCTCTCTTTTGTTTCTTCGTTAACAAGGATTTTTACATCTTTAAACTTAATTTTTCCCTTGTTTTCTGCTATTATACTACGGGCTGTTACTTTTGTCATCGCAACTCCACCTGTATGGAATGTTCTCATCGTTAATTGTGTTCCAGGTTCTCCTATTGATTGAGCCGCTATAACTCCTACTGCTTCACCAATAAGAATCTCTTTATGGTTTGAAAGATCCATTCCGTAGCACTTCTGACAAACTCCTTTTTCTAATGAACAAGTCAAAGGTGATCTTATTTTTACTTTTTTAATCTCTTTATCTGTTATTATTTTAATTAAATCTTTCTTGATTAGAGTATTTCTTACTGCAATAATTTCTCCATTCTCTTCATCAATTAAGTCTTCTGCAAGAACTCTACCGTTTAGTCTCTCTTTTAGCTTTTCAATTACCACACCTTCTGAAACTAGTTCAGCAACTTCAATTCCTTGCATTGTTCCACAATCTTCTGAATTAACAATAACCTCATGCGAAATATCAACAAGTCTTCTTGTCAAATATCCAGAATCTGCAGTTCTTAATGCTGTATCGGCTAGACCTTTTCTTGCACCATGTGATGACATGAAGAATTCCATTACAGTTAGACCTTCACGGAAATTGGCTTTAATGGGGATTTCTATAACTCTACCTTGAGTATCAGTCATATTTCCTCTCATAGCAGCTAGTTGTCTCATCTGAGCAATTGAACCCCTTGCACCAGAATTTGCCATCATATATACTGGGTTAAATTGGTCAAGACCACTCATCATTGCATCAGTAACAGCTTCTGTTGTGTTTGCCCATACTGCAATTGTTTTTCTATATCTTTCTTCATTAATTATTTTTCCATCTCTATATTCCTGCTCTATTTCTGCTACTTCAATATCTGCTTTTTCAAGTATAGCTTTTTTAGTTTTTGGAATTTCTAAATCTTCTATTCCTACTGATACTCCGGCAAATGTTGCATAATGATATCCAAAATCTTTAATATCATTTATAAGTTCTGCTGTAATAGTGAAACCATGCATTTCATATAAGTCACCAATAAGGATTTTTAACTCTTGCTTTCCAAAAGTACAATTATAATTTCTATTTTCAATTGGAAGCATCTCATTAAAAAGTACTCTTCCTGGAGTAGTTTCTATCATTTCACCATTAATTCTTACTTTAATAATTGCATGAGTAGTTAATATTCCAGTTTCATAGGCCATTAAAGCTTGAGGGATATTAGAGAATAATTTCCCTTCACCTTTGGATCCTACTCTATCTTTAGTCATATAGAAACATCCCATAACCATATCTTGAGAAGGAACTGCTACTGGTTCTCCACTTGAAGGTGCAATAATATTATTTGGTGCAAGCATTAATAATTTTGCCTCTGCTATTGCTTCTGGAGATAGCATTAAGTGAACTGCCATTTGGTCTCCATCAAAGTCTGCATTGAATGCAGAACATACTAGAGGATGTAATCTTATAGCTTTCCCTTCAATTAATACAGGTTCAAAAGCCTGTATTGAAAGTCTATGTAGTGTAGGGGCTCTGTTCAATAATACTGGATGATCTTGAATTACATCTTCAATAACATCCCATACTTTGTCATCTGCTTCTTCTACTAATTTTTTTGCAGTTTTAATATTTGTTGCTAAACCTCTTTTTACAAGTTCTCTCATAATAAAAGGTTTGTATAGCTCAAGAGCCATTTTTTTAGGAATACCACACTGACTCATTTTCAATGAAGGACCAACAACTATAACTGATCTCGCTGAATAGTCAACCCGTTTTCCTAATAGGTTTTGTCTAAATCTACCTTGCTTTCCTTTTAACATATCAGAAAGAGATTTTAATTCTCTATTATTTTGAGCTACAACAGGTTTTCCTCTTCTTCCATTATCTATAAGAGCATCTACTGCCTCTTGTAACATTCTTTTTTCATTTTTAACAACTATTTCTGGTGCTCCAATATCTAATAGTTTCTTAAGTCTATTATTTCTATTTATCACTCTTCTATACAGATCATTCAAATCAGAAGTAGCAAATCTTCCACCATCTAATTGAACCATTGGTCTTAAATCTGCAGGGATAACAGGAACATTTCTTAAAATCATCCAAGAAGGTTGATTTTCTGAATTTATAAAGTCTCTTACTATTTTTAGTCTTTTTACCAATTTTTTACGTTTTTGAGCTGAAGTTACAACTTCTAAATCTGCTTCTAACTCTTTTTTCAGAGGCTCTAATTGGATATTTTCTAGAAGCTTCAAAATAGCTTCTGCTCCCATTGCAGCTCCAAAAGTATCTCTATAATCTTGTTTTGCTTTTCTATATTCTTTTTCAGTAAGAATCTTTCCAACTTCTAAACCACTTTCTCCTGATTTTGTTACAACATATCTAGCAAAATACAGTACTGACTCTAATTCTTTTGGTGAAATATCAATAATTAAGGCCATTTTATTTGGTGTTCCTTTTGAATACCAAATATGTGAAACTGGCGCTGCTAAATCAATATGTCCCATTCTTTCTCTTCTAACTTTTGCTCTCGTTACTTCAACACCACATTTTTCACAAACAACACCCTTATATCTCATTCTCTTATACTTTCCACAAGCACATTCCCAATCTTTTGTTGGACCAAATATTCTCTCACAAAATAGTCCTGACATCTCTGGATTAAGAGTTCTATAATTTATCGTTTCAGGCTTTGTTATTTCGCCATAAGACCAAGCTGCTATCTTACTTGGAGACGCTAACCTTATTCTTATTTTATCAAAGTTTTTTATTCCCATATTAAACGAAAACCTCCCTTAGTGAGAAAAACTAATCCAAGACCTACATATTAGATCTTGGTATCTTTCTTTTTTTAATTACTCCTGAATTTCATCAATAAAGTCAGCCAATGAAAATTCCGTTACTGTTTCCTCATTCCCAAACTCATCGTTCACATCAATTAAAACATTCTCTTTATCAAATAATTCAACATCTAATGCTAAAGCTTGAAACTCTTTTAAAAGTACTTTAAATGATTCTGGTAAATCAGGTTCTGGCATTGATTCACCTTTTATTATTGCTTCATAAGTTTTAGTTCTTCCATTAACATCATCTGATTTAACAGTTAACATTTCTTGTAGTATATTAGATGCTCCATAAGCCTCTAATGCCCATACTTCCATCTCACCTAATCTCTGTCCACCAAATTGTGCTTTTCCACCAAGTGGTTGCTGTGTTACTAGTGAATATGGTCCTATTGCTCTTGCATGCATTTTATCTTCTACAAGGTGATGTAGTTTTAACATGTACATTCTTCCTACTGTAACAGGATTATCAAATATATCTCCTGTTCTTCCATCATAAAGGTCTACTTTTCCTGCTCTTGGAAAACCTGTTTTTTCTAAATAATCTTTAACTTCTTCCTCTTTTGCACCATCAAATACTGGTGTTTTGATCCAAGTTCCATTATTTAATTTTCCCATAGCCATTCCCATATGTACTTCAAGAACTTGTCCTATATTCATCCGTGACGGTACTCCAAGGGGGTTTATTACTACATCTAAATGAGTTCCATCAGCTAAAAATGGCATATCTTCAGCTGGTAGTACTCTTGAAACTACCCCTTTATTTCCATGTCTTCCAGACATTTTATCCCCTACAGTTATCTTTCTTTTTTCTGCTACAAAGACTCTTATTACCTTGTTTATACCAGGTTTCAAGTCATCTCCAGCTTCCTTTGAAAGTTCTAAAATGTCTACAACTGTTCCTTTTGAACCATGTGGCATTTTAAGAGAAGTATCTCTAACATCACGAGCTTTTTCTCCAAAAATTGCTCTTAATAATTTTTCTTCTGCTGGAGGCTCTGTTTCCCCTTTTGGAGCAGTTTTTCCAACTAAAACATCTCCAGGTAAAACTTCAGAACCTATTTTTATAACACCTGTTGCATCAAGATTTCTCAATGCTTCTTCTGAAACATTTGGAATCTCTCGTGTAATCTCTTCATCTCCAAGTTTAGTGGCTCTTGCCTCTATTTCGTACTCTTCAATGTGAAGAGATGTAAATACATCTTCTTTTCTCAATCTATCTGATATTAGCATAGCATCCTCAAAGTTATATCCTTCCCATGGCATAAATGCCATTAAGATGTTTCTTCCTAATGCTAAATCTCCACCTTTTGTTGCAGGTCCATCAGCAATAATATCTCCCACTTCTACTTTATCCCCTAAATCAACTAGTGGAGTTTGGTGCAGACACATGGCTTGGTTTGATCTCTCATAATTTAGTAGTCTATAAGTCACTGACTCTTCATCTTTTCCTGTAACTGTAATCTTAGATGCATCTATATATGTAACTTTTCCTTTTAATCTATTTACTATTACAGCACCTGAATCAACAGCAACTTTTCTTTCAAGTCCTGTTCCTATATATGGAGCTTCCGCTTTTAAAAGTGGAACTGCTTGCCGTTGCATATTTGAACCCATTAGTGCTCTATTTGCATCATCGTTTTCTAAGAATGGAATTAATCCGGCTGATACTGAAACTACTTGTTTTGGTGAAACATCTAAATAATCTACTTTTCCACCAGTTATATTAACTATTTCATGTCCAAATCGACATACTGCAAGTCCTAATATTGTTCCATCTTTTGCTATTTCCGTATCGGCTTGTGCAATAAATAGTCCTTCTTCCTCATCAGCAGCCAGATATTTAATATCATCAAAATTTGCTATTCCATTTTCTACTTTCACATAAGGTGTCTCTATAAATCCATATTTATTAACTTTTGCATATGTAGCCAGTGATCCTATAAGACCTATATTTGGACCTTCTGGAGTCTCTATTGGACAAATTCTTCCATAATGTGAATCATGAACGTCTCTTACCTCAAAACCTGCTCTATCTCTTGATAGACCCCCAGGTCCCAATGCTGATATTCTTCTTTTATGAGTCAACTCAGCAAGTGGATTAGATTGGTCCATAAATTGTGACAATTGCCCTGAACCAAAGAAATCTAAAATTAAAGCATTTAATGGTCTTGTATTCAATAGAGATTGTGAAGAAATATTTTCTGAGTCTTGAACAGTCATTTTTTCTTTTACCATCTTACTCATTTTTCCAAGTCCTGATCTTATTTGCATAAGAAGTAATTCTCCTACCCCTCTTACACGACGATTTGAAAGATTATCAATATCATCAGTATGTCCATTTCCAGCATTTAAATCAATTACATATTTCATTGTTGCTATTATATCTTCTTTTGTTAATAAAATTTGCTCTTCTGGTAAATCTAACTTTAATCTTTTATTAATTTTATATCTTCCAACTGGTTCTAAATCATATCTCTGAGGATTAAAGAACATTTGCTTGATTAATGAACGAGCTGAATCAATAGTTACAAGATCTCCTGGTCTCAATTTTTTAAATACCTCTGTAACAGCTTCATCATTTGTAAGAGTTGTATCTCCTACAATTGTGTTCGCAAGAAGTGCATCTTCAGGATTAACTTTCCAACATGTTATTTTTTCTATTTTATTCAGGATTAAAATTTCAATAACTGCCTTAGATATTAAGTCACCTTTATCAGCAATTACCTCTCCTGTTTCCATATCATATATTTCTTCTTTTATGAAACTTCCTTCAAAATCAGTACAAAACTTTTCAAATAAATCTTCTTTTGTTTTGTACTTAGGATTAGTATAATAAGAACTTAAGTCAAATTCTTTAGTTTCTAGAAAAAACTCTCTAATTTCATCATTACTATTAAAAAAATCTATAGCTTTTAAAAATACTGTAGCTAAAACTTTCTTTTTTCTATCTATTTTAACACTTAAAAAATCATTTTTATCTGTTTCAAATTCTAACCAAGTACCTTTATAAGGAATTATTTTCCCTGAAAAAATATCTTTTCCTGTTTGAATATTTACTTCTTTATTAAAAGATACCCCTGGTGATCTATGTAATTGTGATACAACTACTCTTTCTGCCCCATTAATTACAAAGGTTCCTCTCTCTGTCATCTTAGGAACTTCTCCGAAATAAACTAATGTTTCTTGGATTTCATTACCATTCTTTTTATTAGTTAATTGTAATCTCACCTTTAGAGAGTCAGAGTAAGTTTTACCTCTTTTCTTACACTCTAATTCTTCTTTTAAAACTCCTTCAGCAGGTGACAATTCATATCCCTTGTACTCTAATTTTATGTCCCCATTTGATGACTCTATTGGAAACGTTTCTCTAAAAGCAGACTCTAATCCTCTGTTTATTCTTTGATTACTTTTCTCTTTAATTTGTAAAAAGTCCTCATAGGAGTCCAGTTGGAATTCAAGAAAATGCGGCATCTCACCTCTATCTTTAATTCTTCCAAAATTCAATCTTTCAACGAGTTTCCCCATTAATTCACACTCCTTATAATTTTTTGAAAATCAATGTTTAATCTTTTTAAAATAAAACTATTTTATAAAATATTTTAAATTTTTAACCTTTTTTTCAAAAGATTAAGCATTAGTATAGCATAAAATTATCCTAATATTACTTAGCATAACAATTAAAATCATTATCAAGTAAAACTTAAGATAATATAACTTTAGCAAAGTTTATTATAACACTTTTTTTTTATATAAGCAAGACCCACTCATAAAAATATAGAAAAAAGTTGTTCATAATCTATACTTTTTAAAATTACTGTCCTCTACTTTTAAAACAGTTCTTCAAAGTCAAAATACAGAAGAAAAGAATAAATAGGCACCCAATTCGAGCGCCTATTTATTCATATTTTCAATAAAAAACTATTTAACTTCTATTTCTGCTCCAACTGCTTCTAATTGTGCTTTAACAGTTTCAGCTTCGTCTTTTGAAACTCCCTCTTTAACTGTTCCACCGTTATCTACTAATTCTTTCGCTTCTTTTAATCCTAAACCAGTTATAGCTCTAACTTCTTTAATTACACTTATTTTTGCAGATCCTGCATTTACTATTACTACATCAAAAGCAGTTTTCTCTTCTGCTGCTGCTCCACCTGCTGCTGCTACTGCTACTGGTGCTGCTGCTGTAACTCCGAAGTGCTCCTCAAGAGATGTTACTAATTCTTTTAATTCTAATACTGTCATAGTTTCTAATTCTGATATGAATTTTACTTTATCAAATGCCATTTTATTCCTCCTATAGTCTTTAAATTATTTTTTTATTTTTTTTACGCTGTTTCTAATTCTTTTTTATCTGATATTGCCACTGCTGCATAAGCTAGTTTTCTAACTGGCCCTAACATTGAGTTTAATATCATAGATAAAAGTTGATCTCTTGATGGAAGTTTAGCTAAATCTTCCATTCCAGAAGCTTCAATTCTCTTACCAGTTAAAAGTCCACCTTTTATTTTAAACATTTCTTCTTTCATTTTTGTTTTAGAAACTTCATAAACTACCTTTGCAGGTGCTACTGCGTCATCATATCCAAAAGCAAAAGCTGTAGTTCCTTCTAAAAGATCATCAAAAGATTCTGTTATACCAGCTTCAGCAAGCGCTATTTTAAATAATCTATTTTTTGCAACTAGATATTCAGCACCACTTTCTCTCATGTTTTTTCTTAAAGCAGTTTCTTCATTAACAGTAAGTCCTTGATAATCAACTAAAACTATCGATTGTGCTTTAGATATTTTATCTTTTAACTCTGCTACTGCATCTTTTTTAAATTGGTTTGCTGCCATTTTATTTCACCTCCCTTTTTTTAAAGCCTCCGACTCCTTGTGAGAATCGGAGGCTTCATATATTCTCAAATATATCTAAGAATTTTTCACTTCCAACCTCGGTAGGTTTTATAGCTAGGCTACCTACGGTCTTGGGCTTGGATCTATTTTTTATTATTTATCCAACTTTTTCAGTATACCATTACTTAGTTTCAACATATTTTGCAACTAATAATGGATCCATTTTAACTCCTGGCCCCATTGTTAATGATACTGCTACTGTTTTAAGGTATTGACCTTTAGAAGCACTTGGTTTCATTCTTGATATCTCAGTAAGAAAAGCTCTGAAGTTTTCTTCAATTTTTTCAGGACTGAAATCAGCTTTTCCAATTGGAACATGAATAGAACCTAATTTGTCTACTCTAAATGCTAATTTTCCTTTTTTAAATTCAGATACTGCACCTGCGATATCAGTTGCAACAGTTCCTGATTTTGGATTTGGCATTAATCCTTTTGTACCTAATACTTTTCCTAATCTTCCAAGTTTAGGCATCATATCTGGAGTAGCTATTACTAAATCAAACTCAAACCACCCTTGTTGAATCTTTTCTATATATTCTTCTGCACCAGCATAATCTGCTCCAGCTTCTAAAGCTTTCTCTATGTTAGCTCCTGATGTTATCGCTAATATTTTTACAGTTTTTCCTGTTCCATTTGGAAGTACTACTGTACCTCTAACTTGTTGGTCTGCATGTCTTGGATCTACTCCTAGTCTCAATGCAACTTCAACAGTTTCTACAAAGTTAGCTGTTCTTGTCTTTCCAACAAGATCTAAAGCCTCTTTTACTTCATATAGTTTTCCTATCTCTACCAACTTAGATATTTCTAGGTATTTTTTACCTCTCTTACCTGCCATTCTTAAGTTCCTCCCTATGTGGTCCACGGATTTTATCCTACCACTAAATTAAAATCATTTGTTTCTAATTATGATTATATGATTAACCTTCTATTTTTATTCCCATTGATCTTGCAGAACCTGCAATTATATTCATTGCTGCTTCAATTGTTCCTGCATTTAAATCTGTCATTTTAGTTTCTGCTAACTCTTGTAATTTAGCTTTTGTTATTTGTCCTGAAACATCAGTTTTTGAATTTTTTGCTCCTGAAGTTATTCCAGCAGCTTTTTTCAACAAATCAGAAGCAGGTGGAGTTTTCAATATAAAAGTAAAACTTCTATCATTGTATACAGATATTTCTACCGGTATAATCCAACCCATTTTATCTTGTGTTTGTGCGTTAAACCCTTTACAAAACTCCATTATGTTAACTCCATGTTGTCCTAATGCTGGTCCTACTGGTGGAGCTGGATTAGCTTTTCCTGCAGGTAATTGTAATTTTATTTTTCCAATTATTTCTTTTGCCATTTTGTTTTACACCTCCGCAATTCTTTTTTATATTTTTTTATATTTTTCTATGCTTTTAAATTCCAGTTCTAAAGATGTCATTCTTCCAAACACATCAATCATAACTTTCACTTTACTTTGCTCATAATCAATCTCATAAATTTTTCCTTCTTGTCCTTGGAATCCACCTTCTATAACTTCAACATAGTCATCAATTCCAAAATCTATTTCAACTATTTCACGAGCTTCTACAGGTTCATTAAAACCAATAGCTTTAAATATAGTTTCTGTCTCTTCTTCTTCCATAGGGATTGGATCTGAACCCACTCCTACAAAACCTGTTACCCCGTTCGTATTCCGAACAACATACCAAGCATCAGAATCCACTTTATAATTTATTCCGCTATCTGTTTCTTCACGCGTTGTCATCATTTCTAACATTACGTAGCCAGGAAAAAGTTTTCTTGCAACTACCTTTTTTTTCCCTCTAACAGTTTCAATTGTTTCTTCTTCTGGAACTAATATTCTAGTAACAACATCTCTAACACCTAAAGCATCTATCTTTTGATCTAAATCAGTTTTTACTTTTTTTTCATATCCTGAATAAGTATGTATCATAAACCATCTTTTTTCAATTCTTTTCTCTACGTTGTTTTCATCGTTCAATGTATTAACCTCCAATCACAGACGCGAGCATTTTCAATAGTCTTGAAGCTATTATATCAAAAACTCCTAAATATAAACTCAAAACACTACTCATCACAATTACCCATACAGTTGTATGTTTAATTTCTGATTTTTTTGGCCATTGAACCTTAGCGTACTCCATTCGGATTCCTTGCAATAGATTCATCGTATCCACCTTACACCTTATTTTTGTTTATAATGGCAGGTCAAGAGGGACTCGAACCCACAACCCTCGGTTTTGGAGACCGACACTCTACCAATTGAGCCATTGACCTGCATGTTGTAACCTCTTTCTCTCTACGAAGAACTAGTCCTACTTTTTAGTTTCTTTATGTAAAGTAACTTTTTTGTCCCACTTACAGTATTTATTTTCTTCTAATCTGTCAGTAGTATTCTTTTTGTTCTTTGTAGTACTGTAATTTCTTCTTTTACACTCTGTACATTCTAATTGAATATTTACTCTCAACTTTCACACCTCCACTTGCTCTAACGGTACCTTAAAGGTCCTCCCATATTTAAATCCTATGGTAATAATAGAGTTTTTAAATCGATATATTTCTTAAGACATTAATTATCATACCATTTTTTTTACTTTTAGTCAACTTTTTTTACTTTTTCATTTCTAAAATTTTTTTATTTTTTATTTTGAACCATATATACACTTTCCCTCTATAAAACAACAAGCCAAATAATTTTCTTTCAGTATCAATAGTTGATTTTTCTTCAACCTAATTTCTATTTCCCCTATTTGAATCTTGACTTGTTCCATGGCAAAGACAAAGACTTCACTATTTGCCCCTATGCTATTTCTTTCATTACTTTCCTTTTGAATGTTTATTTTAATTTCTCCAATTTCTTTTTTCCAAATAATATTAAAATCCATAATATCATTTGCACATTTTCCAATTGTTTTTACTCCTCCATCAAATCTCAATTCTTCTAATTCTTTAATTTTTATTTTTTTTCCATCTTGAGATAGATCTATTTCACCTTGTAATACTGTTAAATATCTATTGTAATTTGAAAAATTTGAAAATTCATTTTCTCCTTTATTAACACTAGCAATTGATATTCTCAAATCAAATTCTTCCTTTATAGACATTCCAGTAGGTTCGATATAAAGTTGAGTTGTTTCTCCTCCAATCCACTTATTTTTAATCCCTTCCTCTAGAGTTATTATTTCTATCTTCATTTTTTCTCCCTAAACAACCATTTTTATCAACTATATTATACACCGTTAAAATATTTTTGTTTAACTTCATAAAAAAACAAAGTAATTGCTAGTAAATCAGCACTTCCACCGGGACTTATTCTATTTTTTGTATATTTTTTTTCCAACTCTTCTATTTTTGTTTGTCCCTCTTTTATTAAATATCCACCTATTTCATAAACTTCTTTTGTTTCTTCTTGAACTGCTTTTAAACCTTTAAGTTTATGTCTATGAAGAATTGTAGTATCCTCTACAAAGGTCATATAATACAAGAGAGTTTGTACCATTGCTGAATTAATTTTTACTCCTCCGAGCAATAATTTTTCTAATTCTTTCAGACCTTTTTCAAATACAATCTCTAATCCATTAAAGACTTCGCCTCTAACTCCTGTCACTCCATATTCTAAATATAGTTTTTCTCCATTGGTTATTTTCTCTTTTTTATTAATGTCTTCAAAATCTTTCAATATATCACTACACATTTCAATAATTATTTTTTTTATTTCTTTATTATTTTTTTTTTCATACAAACATTTCCCCACTGCTGAAATTCCTATTCCAAGTAAAAATATCATTCCCTTATGAGTATTTACTCCTTTTGTTATTTCAAACATCTTCTTTTCAGCTTCTATACCAATATTCTTTATTTTTTGAAAAATTATCTTTAAAGGGAGAGAAGAAAACCCACACATAGCCATTTCTTTTAAGTATGGTTTTATAGCAAAAGAGCTATCAATAAACATAAAAAAATCCATATCATCATGTGCCCCTTTTGTCATTGGTGACACCAACCCAAAGGATGGGTTTGTAGAAACTTCCAATATCATAGATTTAAGAGCTAAATCTGCTAGCCCATCACTATAATTTTCATTTCTTTGTTGTGTTACGAGATATTCTTCATATCTTTGACGAATATTTTCTTTTATCTCTATTAAACTATGTTTTCCACTACGACCACAAACAAAAGCAGATTCTCCACAAATGTAGCATTTTCTTTTTGAATATCCCAAATTTTCTCTTGATATTGGAGTTCCTTCTGAAGAAAAAATATCAATATCTACACAACGTCCTAACAAATGGTTTTCTTCTACTTCAATACTTATTTTTTTTATCTCCATTTCCGGCATATCTATTCCAATTATATAGCTTCTACCTTCTAGAGTATTTAATTTTTCTATACCTATAATTTTATTTTTTAATATATCACATATTTCATTTTTAACTATCTCTACTATGTTCAGAGGAAGAGCTTCATTTTTTTCTTCACCTGGATAATTGGCTCTCATAGAGATAATACTGGTTCCCCATTTTTTTATTAATTCTCTTTGATATAAAACTCTTTTTTCTCGTTCTTCTAGAAATTCTCTTATATCAAAATTTTTTTTTATGGGTATTTTCAACTCAACCTCAATTTCCATATTTAATTAGCAAAAAGAATTCAACTTTTGAATACTTTCCTTAATCCCCCTACTTTTTTCAGACATTATAAAATCATAAGTAATTTTTGGAACCATTTCTTCCAACTGTTTTTCTTTCCCCTCTTTCATAAGTTCTCTTACTTCAGAAGCACTTATAGCCTTATTATTTTTTTCTTTCCTTGGAATTTCCACAACTTCTATAAGATTTTTCTCCAATATTACCTTCATTGTTTCATTATATTTTTTTGTTATTTCACAATATGGTTCCTCTCCTACATATCTCCTTTTTATATTGAGTTTCTTACAAAAATGTTCTGCCGTTACAGTTACATCTAACTTAATATATTCCAGCATAGTATCATCTTCTTTTTTCAAAAAGTAACTAGGAAAAGTTGCTGAAGATATTATATATTCTGTTCCTCTTATCACTACAACGTTTTCAAGATGTTTTGTTCCTTCCTTTACTAATTCATATCTTACTTCAAAGGGAAATACTGATTTATCTTCTTCAACAATAAAAACTAAAACTTCCCTACTATTCTTACTTGCTTGTTCTATCAAAAAAAGATGTCCCAGTGTAAAAGGGTTACAATTCATAACAATCATTGATCTTGGTTTATCTAATAAATCTCCTTCAACTCTCGCTTTCCTTTTATCCTCTAGCTCAATAAATATATCATTCTTTATTTTTTCAATGGTTTTTTCTATATTTTGTATTCCAATTTCTAAAAATGCTACTTTATCAGTTTTAGAAATAACTTTAAAACCTATTCCTGTAAATATCTCTAAATTACTGGGTTTAGTAAAAAGAAAATTATGATAATTTCCTTCTTGGAAACTTTTATTAATTAGTTCTGTTAGCATTATATTTGCAAGACCTTCCCCTCTCATGGTTAAATCTATTCCAAAACATTTAATAACATTCTTATTTTTAGAAGCTGTCGCTACTATTTTATAATCATTATTTCTCATAACAATTGTTGAATCCATGCCTGCTTCATATTCTAAATCCAGTATTTTCAAAAATTCTTTAACTTCTTTTTTTTGACTTTCACTTTTTAGGTTTATATATTCCAAGTTCATGTTTTCTTCCTTTTATTCATTTTAAAATAAGGGATTCTTCTTAGAAGGACCCCTTAATAAATTATAGTTATTGTAATTTTATCTTTTATTAAAGATTAAATTTCTTCTTTTTTTATCTATTTTTTGATATTCTCTCATTAATCCTTCAATCTCTTCAACATCAATGGTCGAAATGGTCTTTTTTTGATTATCTAATAATAAACTAACTACTTCTTTTCCTTTTACTTTGGAGTATCTAGAGAAAAATTTACAGGCAAGTTCTATCTCTTCCTCCTGAAAATCTCCAAATAACCCTATCACAGGACCTGGTGTATCAAAAGCTCTAATTATATGATCAGCTTTTTCTTGATACTCCATTACTTTATGATTCCCCTCATTATCTCTTCCAACAAAAACATATTTTTTTTCTCCAAACCTAAACATACGTGCAATTTTAGTTAAGTTAAATAGATAGTTAAATTCATTTTCCAACATTTCATCTTCTTCAAAAACTGAAAGTTTTTTTGAATAATCTATATCTGTCAAAAGACAACCGCCACCAGGACTTGGATAGTCTACTATTCCATATTCTTCAGTAAGTTCCATTTGATATTTTCTACTTCTCCCTTCTATATCAAGTAAAAGCTCTCTATTTATCCACCCTAGTTCTTCTGGTTTTGAAATGGGAAGCAATTTTGCTGAAAGTGGTCTAACTAAATAATCACCCATTCCAGATAATTCTTTAACTCTCTCTAAAGCCTGGGAATTTTGTGACATAGGTCTTTGACCCAAAACTTCTCCCGATATTATAAAATCGGCTTCATATTTTTCTAATAACTCTCCTGCAACTTTAAACATTAAAGAATGACAATCGATACAAGGATTCATATTCTTTCCCCGTCCATAAACAGGTTCTTTCACTACCTCTAGATGTCTAGTTTTAAAATCTATATATTCCAGCTGGACTCCTAGTTGATTTGCCATTTTTTCTGCTTTTTCATTTTTACCACCAAAAAAATATGAAACAAAATTCAAAGCGATTACTTCTATGCCCTGTTTTTCCATCAACTTTATAGCTAATACACTATCTAGACCACCTGAAAAGAGAGCTAAAGCTTTGATTTTTTTTCTTTCCATAGCTTATTCCTCACTCATTTCTGAATACATTTTATCATTAAGGTTTTTTTTACCTTCATAATGAACCTTAATATTTCCTGGAACAGCAGTATAAACTTTTTTGCTTATCTCTATAAAACTAGCTCCCTTTACTAACATAACTCCCATTAAGAAATCCATCATTCTTTGAGCAGTTTCAGAATTCAAATACTCTAAATTCAAAGTAACCATTTTATCATTTTTTATATATTTAGCAATTTTTTTGCAATCATTAAAAGATTTTGGATCGATAAAAATAGTTTGATAGTTTATACTTTCTTCCTCTCCATCACTATTTTCACTACTAGTATCATTGTTCAACAACTCTTTATTCACTTTTATCTCTTCATTTACTATATTTTCCTTTTCTTTCACAACTGAATTAAAAGTTTCCTCACTTTTTTTTATTTTAACTTCTTCTATTTTTTCCTCACTTACAATTTCTTCTACTTCTGGATTAGAGATATCCTCAACCCCTAAGAATTCTTTTAATTTACTCATTACTTTTCCCATTTTTCCTCCTCAAATATTTTTGTTCCTACCCTTATAATAGTAGCCCCTTCTTCAAGAGCTATTTTATAATCATTAGACATTCCCATTGAAAGCTCAACTAATTCTCCTTTAAAAAAACGACAGTTAAGCTCCTCTAGTAATTTCTTCATTTTAGAAAACACTGTTCTTATAATCTCATCATCACTTGTAAATGGAGCCATAGCCATCAAACCAACAATTTTTAAATTTTCCATTTTCAAATATTCTGGTATATCTTCTAGAAACTCCTCTAAAATATATCCCTCTTTTCCTTCCTCGTTAGAGATATTTATTTCTATCAATCCTTTTATTACTCTATTATATTTCTTACCTTGCTTCTCTATTTCTGAAGCTAAAGATAATTTATTTATAGAATGGATTAAACATATATCCTCTGCAATGTATTTTACCTTATTTTTTTGTAAATTACCAATAAAATTCCATTTTATATCATTTTTTTTATTTTCAAAGTACTCTTTTTTTTCTTTTATTTTTTGAACTTTATTTTCTCCATAGTCTCTTAAGCCCAATTCATATAGTATTTCTACATCTTCAAGTTCTGCGAATTTTGTAACCACTACTAATTTTACTACTTCTGGAGTTTTAGAATGAATATGTATATCTTTATTAATTTTTTCAATATTATTTTCTATTAATTTTTTTCGTTTTTCATTCATTATTCTATTCCCTCTCTATTTATATCTTTAAAGTAATTCTATAATCACATCATTTGCAAGAAAAAGTCCTTTCTTTGTAAGAGTATAATTTTTATTTTTTTTATTTAAAAATCCTTGCTCTCTCATCTTTTCAAATTTTTCTTCATCTTCTACATAGGGTATTACTCCCTCTTCCAAAAGGCGTAATCCCATCATATAATAATACTCTTTTATAGTTTTTTCATTTTGTATTTCCTCTTCAAACATAGGAAGCTCTAAAAGATCTAACTTCTTATAATACTCTTCTATTATTTCACTATTTTTATATCTAACACCATTTAAATACCCACTGGCACCTACACCCACTCCCACATACTCACTATTTTTCCAATATTTTTTATTATGTTCAGATTCATAACCTTTTTTTGAAAAATTTGAAACTTCATATTGAGTATAGCCATTTTCTTTCGCTTTCAATATAATCATTTCAAACATTTCACTTTCTAATTCTTCATCTGTCTCTGAAAGCTCTCCTGCTAATAGTTTTTTATAAAATGGTGTTCCTTTTTCCCAACTAAGAGAATATATAGAAAAATGCTCTGGATTTAACTTAAAGAGCTCTTTCAAATCATTTTCTAATTCTTCTTTCGTCTGACCAGGAGTTGCAAACATCAAATCTAAACTTATATTTTTAAAGCCTACCTCTCTTGCACTATTATATAGTTCTAAACTTTTCTCTCTTGTATGAATTCGCCCTAATACCTCCAACGTAGTCGGATCAAAACTTTGAATTCCTATACTCAGTCTATTTATACCTATTTCTTTTAAAGCTTCCAGTTCTTTTATACCAATCGTACCTGGATTTATTTCTATTGTAATCTCTTTAGCTATTTTCCAATTCTTAATTTCTAATAAAATTTTCTCTATTAATTTAGGATTTAATAACGAAGGAGTTCCACCACCAAAATAAATAGTATCATAACTATATTCAGAATAAATTTTTATTTCTTCACAGAGATATTTAACGTATTCTTGGATTTTTTGATTACTTATATTTGAAAATGATAAAAAATCACAATAATTACATTTTTTTAGACAAAAAGGAATATGAATATATAGTCCTAATTTTTTTTCTATTTTATTTAAAAGCATATTATTTTTACTCCTTAGTTCTTGTACCTTATACCTCTCTATTATTATACCTCTCTATTAACTTCATAATTTTCAAATATATATTGTTATTTTCCTCCCTAAGGTGTATAATATATACGTCCCATAAATACATATTTATTTTAAGGAGGTTTATATGAAAAAATTATTATTAGTTTCATTCTTACTTGGTTCATTCCTTACTTTTGCTGATAGCAGCAATAGCTTTGATATTCTTGAGGATAGATTTGAATTGAAGCACACACAACTTACTGATGGAACTACTCAATTAAAAATTGATGATGTAGATATTGGAGTAATCAATAACATACCTTTCATTAATATCGAAGTGGAAACTTTTATAGGTAAAGGGAGTTGGGATAAATTCAATAAGGAAGCATACAAAAAAATTGCTACCAACATGGCAAATGAGTTAAGAACTACACTTGGAAGTACTCAAAAAGTTCTAATCACTCTTGTCCTAGATCCTGATATTGGAGACAACGTTCTTCTATCAGAAGGTCAATATTAATTTATATCTAATCTGCTGAAATTTTTTCAGCAGATTTTTTATTATTTAAACCAATGCTTCAAATTTTCTAACTACTTCCTCTAATTTTTTTTCTGCAGTTTCTTCACTATTACTATTAATAGTATAATAATATTTCATCTTAGGTTCTGTTCCTGATGGTCTTACAGTTATATAAGTTCCATCTTCTAAAACATATTGAATAACATCTGACTTAGGTAAATCAATCAAATTTTCTTTATTAGTTTGAATATTTTTTTCTATTTGATTCAAATAATCACGAAAATATATTATTTTTTTCCCAATCAATTCTTTTTTATATTTTCCACTTCTTAACATAGACATCAGTTTAGAGTTTTCTTTCATTCCTTCTTCTCCAACTTTTGTTACCGCCACTATTTTTTCTCTATAATATCCATATTTTTTATATAATTTCTCTAACTCTTCTAAAATAGAAGTTCCTTTTTCTTGATAATATGCAATCATTTCACATAAAAGCATTGTTGTTACAATAGCATCTTTATCTCTAGCATGTGTTCCTACAAGATATCCAAAAGACTCTTCGAATCCAAATAAATAACTCCCTTCTAGTTCCCCATCCTCAAATTGTCTTATTTTCTCACCGATATATTTAAAACCAGTTAAAGTTCTATATAATTTTATTTGTTTTTCTTTAGCTATTACATCAAGCATGGGAGTTGATACTATTGTTGATATCACAAAAGAATTTTCAGGAATATTTTTTTTATTTTCTAAAATATAATTTAAAATTAAAAGTCCAATTTGATTACCAGATGGATATTCCCATACATTCTCTTTATTTTTAACGGCAATTCCAATTCTATCTGCATCAGGATCATTAGCCATACATATTCTAGCTCCTACTTTCTCTGCTAGTTTTATTGCATACTGAAAAGCATTGGGATCTTCAGGATTTGCATTGACACACGTTGGAAAAGTTCCATCTCCCTCTAGTTGCTCTAATACAGGATAGATACTTTCAAATCCCATCTCTTTAAGTATATGTAGTACTGGTCTTCCCCCTGTTCCATGTAGAGGTGTATATACAATTTTTATTGTTTTCTTCTCTTTTAATTCTATATTAAGAGCTTGTTTTTTAATTTCTGAAAAATACTCAAAATCTATACTATCATCTAATATTTTTAGCATTTTTGAATCTTCTGCTTCTTCTTCACTCATAATTTTTATTTCATCAAAACTCTTTATTCTCTCTATTTCATTAATAACTCCTGTTGATTGAGGTTCAACCAATTGAGCTCCATCACTCCAATAAACTTTATATCCATTATACTCTTTTGGGTTATGAGAAGCTGTTATAACTATTCCTGAAACAGTTTTTAAATACCTTACTCCAAAAGATAGTTCTGGGGTTGAATGCATATCTTTAAAAAGATATGCTTTTATACCATTTGCAGCCAAGACTAACCCGGTATTCATAGCATATTCTTTAGAACCAATCCTACAATCATAAGCAATAACAACTGCCTTTTGAGTCGTTTCAGCCATTTTATCTGTCCAATTTTTATTTATATAATTAGCTAATCCTTGAGTTGCTTTCCTTATCATATATTTATTAATTCTATTTGTACCAATTCCTCTTATTCCTCTTATTCCTGCAGTTCCAAAAGAAATCTCTTGAAAAAATCTACTTTCTATTTCTTTTTCATTATTTTTAATTAATTCCAGTTCTTCTCTATCTTTTTTATCAATACATTCAGAGTTTAGCCATTGGTTATATCTTACTTCTATTTCTTTATTCATTTTTTCTCCTTGTAATGAAAATCTAACATTTTCTTAACAATATTTTATTTTAAATTTTTAATTCTTTTTTTAAATATTCTTCTAAATCTTTTTTAGTTTCATTATTTCTAAGTCCAAATTCTATATTAGCTTTTAATAACCCTATTTTGTTCCCAATATCATATCTTTTCCCTTGAAAATTATATGCTATAACTTTATTTTTATCCTGTATCATCTTTAGAATACCATCTGTTAATTGGATTTCTCCACCACTTCCAGGTTTTGTTTCCTCTAAATATTTAAAGATTTTTCCATCTAATAAATATCTTCCTAAACAAGCCATTCTTGATGGTGCTTCTTCTAATGAAGGCTTTTCAATAAAGTTTTCAATTTCAACAGTGGAATTATCCAGTGTTTTTCCTGGTGATACTATTCCATACTTAGAAACATCATTTTGCTCTACTTCTTGCACTCCAATTACACTCGTACCATATTCATTATATTTTTCTATCAATTGTTTAGAAACAGATTTTGTAGGACTATACATTATATCATCTCCTAGTGCAACAATAAAAGGATCGTTTCCTATAAATGATTTAGCTTTTAATATTGCATGACCTAGACCTAAAGGTTTATTTTGTCTAACATAATATATATTTACCATTTTTGAAATTTTTGAAACTTTTTCTAAAAGTTCAGCTTTTCCTTCTTTTTCTAAAGTAGTTTCTAATTCAAAAGAATAATCAAAGTGATCTTCAATGGAATTTTTATTTCTTCCAGTAACTATGACAATATCAGTAATTCCTGATTCAACTAATTCTTCCACAATATATTGAAGTGAAGGTTTATCCACAATAACAAGCATTTCTTTAGGCTGGGATTTTGTAGCTGGCAAAACTCTTGTCCCTAATCCTCCCGCAGGTATCACTGCTTTTGTAACTTTATTCATTTTTCCTCCATTATTTTCTACCTATTTTAGTTTTGCTCCAACTTTTATTTCTTGAGAAATTTCTACCAATTTTATTCCATTTTTTTTATCTTCTGTTGATAATATCATTCCTTGAGATAATATTCCAAGAAGAGTTACAGGAGGTAAATTTAAAACTGCTAAAACTTTTTTCCCTTCTAACAACTTAAATTCAGGATAATTTTTAGCTATTCCAGAAACTATTTGTCGAATCTCTTTTCCTGTTTTAACTTTAAACTTAAGTAATCTGTCTGCTCCTTCAACTTTTTCAACTGATATTATTTCTACAACTTCAATCTTTGTTTCTCCAAATTTTTCTATAGTTGTCGGATTTTCTATTTTTAAATTTTCATTTATCTCTAATTCATTTTTTGCTTCTTCAACAAGAACTTCTAGTCTTGGGAATAATACTGTTGCTACACCAAGTTTATCACCTTTTTTAAAATGATTCCATTCTTTTATATCCTCTATTAAAGAATTTTTTATAGATTTTTCAACTCCTAGTTGATCCCAAATATTTTGAGATTTAACTGGCATATATGGATATATCAATACAGCAACCTTGTACAGTCCCTCTACTAAAGTATTCATAACACCACCAAGTTTAACTTTTTCACTTTCTTCTTTTGCAAGTAACCAAGGCATTGTTTCATCTATATATTTATTCATACGAGATATGAATTTCCAAATAGCTTCCATAGATTTTGAAAATTCCAATTTTTCCATTGAACGCTCTACAACAATCAAAGTTTCTTCAAACAAAATATATAAATTTTTTGTAAACTCGTCTTCATTTTTTCCTTCAACAATGACACCATCAAAATATTTGCTATACATTCCTAAAGTTCTATTCAGAAGATTTCCTAAATCATTTGCCAAATCATTATTTATTCGACTAATAATATTTTTAGTTGAATAATCTCCATCATTTCCAAAATTTACTTCTCTCATTAAACAGAATCTAAATGCATCCACTCCATATTTTTTTACTTCCTCTATTGGATCAACTACATTATTTTTTGATTTAGACATTTTCTCACCTTCTGAGGTCCACCAACCATGAGCAACAATTTTATCTGGTAATTTTATTCCTGCAGAAAGTAGCATACAAGGCCATATTATAGCATGAAATCTTACTATATCTTTTCCCAATAAATGAACAACTTCTGAATTATTCCAAAATTCATCAAATTTTTCAAGATTATTTTCATAACCTACTGCTGTTAAATAATTTGTTAATGCATCAAACCATACATATGTTATGTGACCTGGTGCAAACTCAATGGGAATACCCCAAGTAAAAGTGTTTCTTGAAATAGATAAATCTTGTAATCCTTGTTTAATAAAGTTTATTACCTCATTTCTTCTAGATTGTGGTAAAATAAAATTAGGATTTTCATCTATATGTTTCAATAATTCATCTTGGTATTTACTCATTTTAAAAAAATAAGATTCTTCTTTTACCACTCTTAATTCTTTACCACAGTCAGGACAAAATTTATTTTCAACAATTTGATTTTCAGGAACAAAATTTTCACAACTTACACAATATTTACCTTCATATTCGCCACAATAAATATCACCTTTTTCATAAACAGTTGATAAAATTTTTACAACTGCACTTTTATGACGTGGCTCTGTTGTTCTTATAAAATCATCATTTTCAATATTTAACAATTTCCACATTTCTTGAAACTTAGGAGCCATTAAATCTGTCCAAGCTTGAGGTGTTAATCCTTTTAATAGGGCAGTTTCTTCTACTTTCTGTCCATGTTCATCTGTTCCTGTTAAAGAGTATACATTATACCCTTGTGTTTTTTTATATCTTGCTATTACATCTGCAGCTATTGTGGTATAGGCACTTCCAACATGGGGAGCCCCGTTTACATAATATATTGGTGTCGTTACATAAAAGTTTTTTTCCATTTTTTTAGATGACACAATCTTTTAGTGTCATCTCCTCCTTATATTCATATTTTATTATTCATATTTTATTTTCAAGTATTTTTTCTGCTCTTTCGTCCAATTCTTCTATTTTTTTCTTTAATTTCAAACACTCCAATTCCATGTCAGCATCTAATTCTACATTATAAGGAGTTCCAAAAATAACAACACCTCTTGAAAAAGGTTTTGGAAGTTGAAATTTATCCCAAGTCTTATTAAAAATCCATTTTTTAGAATAAGCTACCCCCATGGGAACTATTGGCACTCCACTCTTTTGAGATATATATATCATTCCATGTTTGACTTGAAAGATAGGTCCCTTTGGTCCATCTACAGGGGTTCCCACTGTAGCACCTTTCTTTACTTCCTTAATTAACTGTAGCAGACTCCTCACAGAATTTTTATCTGAAGACCCTCTTATCATAG
>SAMEA5043675__coassemble_139_pt1 | contig 31292 bp, 33 predicted proteins | sample SAMEA5043675__metabat2_low_PE_002 | metagenome-assembled genome bin SAMEA5043675 (sample SAMEA5043675) | Gadus morhua
AGAAATCGAACAATTTATTCTTAATAGGACTAAACAAATTGATGAATTAATAATTAAAAATGACACTCTTGACAAACAGCTAACACTTCAAAATACTAATATAAATGAAAATCATGAAAAATTAATTTCTCTTCATAGTGCAAAAGAAAAAGAGATATCTATTCAAGTAATCCGTGTAAAAGAAGATATTATTAAGTATGTAATTGCAGAAAAAGAGAAGATAGAATCTATAATTTCTACATATTCTAATAAAAATCTTGAAGAAATAAATAATATGAAACTAACGATTGATGAACTACATAATTATAGTAAAGGTCCAATAAAAATGAATAATGAAAAAGAGGAACTTTATAGTGATTCTTTAAAATTATTCAATGAGAAAAAATACCTTGAATCCATAAAAATACTGGAAATTTCATATTCTCAAATAAATTATAATACCAATTTTTTACTTGGTTTAAATTATCACAAAATATCTGATTATACCAATGCAATATATTACTTTCAAACAGCAGAAAGACTAATCCCTAATGACCAAGAAAAATACAATCTTAATTTTTCTCTTGCTCTAGTTTACTATGAAAGTGGAAATTATGATGAAGCTATTAAGTATTTTAAAATAGCTTCTGATTTTGTAGTTCAAAAAGAAGATCAATATAATATCTATTACCTACTTGGTCGTATTTCTTTTACTATCAGAAATTATAAAGAAGCTATTAGATTTTTTATATTGGCTAAAGATTTTACATCAGTAAATTATGAAAAATATATTCTTATTTTTTTTCTTGCTACATCCCATTATAAAATAAAAAATTATGATGAAGCTGTCCTATTTTTTAAAGAAGCTCTTTCTCTTTCTAAAGTAACAAAAGAAATATATTCAAGTAATTATTGGTTAGGAAAAAGTTATTTTGGACAATCAGACTTTGAAAATGCTATTAAATATTTTAAAATAGCTTCTCACCACTCTCAAAAAAAGAGTAACCATTTTAATAGTAATTATTGGTTAGGAAAAAGTTATTCTGAACAATCAGACTTTGAAAATGCTATTAAATATTTTAATCTTGCAGTCAACTTTGCCAATACAAATAATAGAAGAATTATAAGTAATTATCTCTTAAGTCTATGCTACTATACTAACAACGATAGTTTTTCTGCTAAAGAAAGTCTTAAAATAGTTTTAGAGTTAGATCCGAACCATAAAGAATCTCTTGAACTTGAAGAAAGATTAAATACAAAAAAAATATTGGGAAATTAAATATATATATTAAAAATAAAAAAGGGCTATAATAACCCCTTTTTTATTCTATATAATGTAGTTTTACTTAAATTAGTAGCTTTTATACAGTCTACTAATTTGATACTTTTTTCAAGCCAGGCTTTTATAAATCTTTTTTGTTCAACTGTTAAATTCTCCTGGATATTTGGTCTACCCACCACTTTATTTTTTTTGGTACTAATTTTTCTTCCTTTAGCATCTATTTTTAAATTTTCATACCCTTCTTTTTGAAGTCTTAAAATATTTTCTCTTGTTTTTTCTCCGATATAGGTAAGAATATGAAATATAATAGGGTTAATTAATTCTTTTTCTATTTTACTTTTATTACTAGTATTCAACATAGGTTGCTCTAATATTTCAATTTCTACACCTTTTTTACTTATTAAGTCCCATTGTTCCGATACTTCTTTCATATTACGTCCTAAACGGTCAAGCTCTTTAATAACAATTATATCCCCTATTACCAATTTTGATAGTAATAATTGCCATCCTTCTCTTTTAGAAAATTCTCGTCCAGATATTTTATCTATAAATATATTATCTTCTAGTATTCCTTCTCTTTTTAAGGCTGTCATTTGTCTTGTAGTATCTTGTTCCTTTGTTGATATACGAATATAACCATATTTCATATATCTATCTTCCCTGTCCTTTAGACTCTAATTCCTTTTGTTTGTTTAATGATTTTAAAAGTGGGCTATAATTTTTTTTTACTTTTTCTAAACTCACTAAAAGGATTTTTTCATACTTTTCTTTAATGATAGTTTTATAGAAGTTTTTCATAGTATTGCTCATTATTTTAATACCTTTGTATTCTTCTGGTATTTTATCAATAATATCATTAAATTTTAAGAGATCAATTTTCGGAACAGTCCTTAATATTGCATTTTTTATCTCTTTTGATATTTTTTTATCTTCTTCCTCAATGTTTTTACCTATATAAAGATTTTTAATTGTTTTAACAGAATCAACAGAATTATTTTTATACTTATAAGGTGTTTGATCTGTAAAAACTATATTTTTTATCCTGTTTTCATCTTTTAAAATTTCTTCCATTTTAAGATCGCTATGTTTACTAAAAAAAGAATTCCCATTATCATAGATTGGTGCTATTTCAGTTTTTTTTTCTTTTTCATTAGTAATAAATCCCCAATTTCCATTGTGTCTATCACTATTATTAATTAAAGAGTCTATTACAAACATATCCCAAAACCTTTCTTTTACTCCTTGAACATTTTTAATACTTTCATTTGTTTCTAAAATATAATTAAGTTCTTCTAATTCTACATAATAATTATCTTCTAAATTGGAAACTAAATCTTCCCTTTCTGTTTCATATTCTTCTAAATAATCGTTTAATATATTTTTCATTTCAGAGAAAATCATATTTTCTTCAACAAAATCTTTACAGCTTACAACAACTTTATTTTGATATATTCCCAGTTCAGTTTCATGAACAGGAAAACCTAGTTCTTCATAAAACTGTGATCCTATGTATTCAGAAAGAGGACTTGTTGTATATGATATATTAATATCTTTGAATGATTTTGTATTTTTAGGAAATTTTAAAAACCAATTTTCTCCATTTTCTTTTGTAAAACCCCTCTTTTTTCCTGCATTACCACCATAATATCTCAAATTCCTAGTAATTGTATTAAAATCTTTTATCATAGTATTCCACCTTTTTTGTTCGATATAATATTATTTTTATATTCCTTCTCTTTTTAAGTCTCTCATTTCCCATGTAGTGTCTTGTTCTTTTGTTGATATACGAATGTAACCATATTTCATATATCTACCTTCCTTGCCCTTTAGACTCTAATTCCTTTTATTTGTTTAATGATTTTAAAAGTGGGCTATCATTTTTCATTGTATTTTTTACTTTTTTTATAAGTTCAAAAACTTCAATTTGTTTTGGATCGTTTCTTTTCTCCATTTTTTCAAAAACTGTTTTTAAGTCGATCAAGTATTGATTTTCTCCTATTTTTGTCATTTTTCTTGCAAATTCTTTTTTAAGAATTTCTTTAGGATTAATTGAGAGTTTTTTCATGTTATATAAATTTTCTCCCTCTCTATTATAAATAGTAATATTAGTAAATCTATTCTTTTCATAAATTTTTTCTAAATTTGTTAAAATACCATTAACTACCATATCATGATGTTCTTTTAAAGTTGTTCTTGGTGTAGTTCCTATCTCTAGCATTTCTTCATATCTTTTTAATGTTCCAACATAAGAAAGTTCTGGTTTAACTGCAATAACAGATAATTCTGTTATATAACCTTTATCTTTTAGTTTTTTTTCCGTATTTAAAGGGACTGTATCTGTTCTTAATGTTCCTTCAATTATCAAATTATATTTTTTGTTGCTAAGCTCTTCTATTAATCTTTCTGTCATTTTACCAGAAAATTCTTGTGTTTTTGTAACTGCCAAATCGCCAAATTCTTTTTGTAATTCTTTATATCTTGGATGTGATTTTTTAAATTCATCCCCATTTACAACTACAATATCTTCAACCGATTTTTCTATTAATAAATTAGTTAATTTTGTTTTTCCAGAACCTGGTTGTCCACCTAAAATAAATACTTTAGGATTTTTTGAACTCTCTTTAAAATCTATTAATCTTTTTATAGTTTTATTATATTTTTCTATAAATTCTTTTTCATTGTATTTATCCATTTATTTTCTCTAGTTTTTTAATATACTTATTTACAAAAATTAAACTACCTTGCATTTTTAGCATGTCTTCCATTGTATTTTGATATAATACATTTCTTTTTATTTCTAAAACATCATCTAATAATAATACAATAGGATTTTTACTGTCCTCTTTAATATTATTTTTTTCCATGTAATTGTCTATATCAGATATTATCCCCGCACAAAACTCTCCCAAAACTTCCATTTTCAAAGTTACTTCATAAGTAGCCATAAAATCCTCCTTAATTACTTTTTTTATTCCTAATATTATTATACCATTTTAGTACCAAAAAGTGTATTTTATATTTGTTTGTTTTGGTACTAATTTTGATGGTATTTCTTGCTTAAAAATAGTATAGAAGTAAGGGTATCAAAAACTATAATTTTTGATACCTTTACCTTAAATTATTGCCTCCATTTTTTTATATGCTAAAAAGTTTTAGTCCCCTTCTATATTCCGGTAGTCTCAATCCATAGCTTTTTAAGTTTGATGGGATTTGTTTAGTTTTTAGCCTTTTAATTGAGTTGTTTTAATTCTTGATTTAATGATTGAAATTGACCCCTATATTTATAATATCACTTTTGAAAGATATTTATAACTCTGTAATTTTTCTTTCCTCAGACAAAATTGATTCAAAAAAAGTTTTTTCTCCTGCAATAACATTCATAGAATTAAATCGATTTTTAGTTAAAACTAACATTAGATTCTTTTGGTGCTAATTTTTTCATTTCAAGTTGGTGTGATATTATGCTTGATTTATATGAAACCTTACAGATATAAATAGATTCCTATAATTGATAATACCCTTTTTTTAATAATGTTTTTCTAAAATCAACATAATCTTTTCCATTTTTATTGTTATTTATAAGAATATCATACATTTTTTTGAAAATATACTTTTAGAAGCTCATTTCTATACTCCTTTGAAAGATGCTTAAATCTTTAAAGAGAATAAAGAGAAAAGAGAAAGAACGAGTTTTATTTTTTGAAGATATTTCAAAGATAAAAACTTGTTTTGTATTTTAAATTGAATTTAACCATCTCAATAAAAAAAATCAGTTGTAAATGTAGCTCTCAATCTCTCAAATCAATTATAAGACCCCTAAACAGATAAATCAAAAAATATAAAAAGCTCTCAGAATCGAAATAAGAGCTCTTTAACCATATAATTGTTTTTGAGCAAAAAAAAGGGACAGATAGCGAGTCTGTCCGATAGAAATGTAACACATTTTAGTTTATAAATCATTATATAACATTTTAGCTATTAAACCAACAATAAATTTGATATAATGAGTTTATGCCTCAAATTAAAGGGGAATAGAAAATATATTACATTTTAGTTAGATTATTAACTTTTATACTTTTGTTTTTTCTTGTATATGAAGTTATTAGTTAGTAATCGAGGGGGTAGCTCCCCCTTTTTTTATTTGTTATTTGTTATTTTTATTTTCCTGGGCAATCCTTTTTTTGATATTTTTGTTACTGTCTAAAAATAATTTTTGATTTTTAGTATTATACCAGAACTTTTCATCAAGTAAATGGACATCATAGATTGCTTCAAGCCTGTCTTCTAAAACTTCATTTTTGCTTTCAAGACTTCTTTTTATTTTTCTCTCTATATCTTCCAACATATTCTACACCAAAACCTAGAACATTATCATCACTTATAGCATCTTTTATTAGGTATTTATGTAGGCACTCATCAAAAATTAATATAACTTTTTTATCTTTTAAAACTGACATAAATAGTTCCTTTTTCTCTTTTAAGTTCATACTTATCCCTTAAAAGTTCAGATTTTTCAAAGATTGTTCCTTTATTTAAATGTAAAAGAATATTTTCAAACTCTTTAGGTGTAAGTTCAATTTCATTATATTTTTCAAGCTGTATTTTAAAATTTTTATTTAGTGCCTCTTCATCTTGAATTTGAATATTCTCATACCCCACAGATACAAGCTTAGCTAATAACTCCCTCTCTAACTCAGCTTCACTTTGATACCCCATAATATTCCCCTATCACACTTCAATCTTTTTATGCCTTAATTATACCTTAATTTTCAATATTTGTCATAATAGTTTTGCCATATAAAAAATAGATATTTTATAATTATATTTTAAAATAATTATTCATAGTTATATTGAGGCAGTTTCAAACAGTATGAATAGATGTCCCTATGGTAACACAATTGTAGAAGAGATTTTAAAACTCTAAAAATAGAGTTTGTCTTTGGAAAAATATCATTATATTGACATTTTTAAAATTTTCCACTTATCAAACTAATTCTATATTTTTTATCTCTACCCAAGATTTTATTGCCTCTTCTGAAAATAATGATCTTGTAGTTTTCTGCTTAAGTAACATAGCTACATTATCCTCTACCTGTAGTATCCCAAAACATTGGTTTCATTATAGGCTTTGATGCTACCGAATTTCCATGTAGACCTTTTAATGCCCCTTCTTCTATCTCTAGAGCCATCCAAGCCTCTGGTAGCCTCATAATCTCTGAATATGGTGTTTTTATCGTTGTAAGTTTAAACCCTCTCAAAGGATAATAATTTGGATCACCTAATACAAATATTGCTTCTCCTCCTAATGATTTTAAGTAGTCAATACTTTCTTCAATTAATTTTTTACCTACACCTTTTCTCTGGTATTCAGGTAAAACACCCAAAGGAGCTAAAAGAAAAAATTTTTTCTCTGGATATTCTTCAAGTATAAATGGTGAAAATATAACATTTCCTACTATCTTACAGTCTTCCTCTATAGAAATAGAAATGGAATCCTCTCTTAATAAAAAATCTTCTACTAGTTTAAATATTACGGGACCTTCTTCTGTTCCGAAAGCTTCTAAGTGTAAGGCTTTTATCTCTTTAATTTTTGTTTTATCTTTGTTTATCATTTTATTCTCTCCCTTCTATTTTTTATATCTTCTAAGAATTCCAATTAATTTAAATAAAATAAGATTATATTTGGTCCTTTTTTTACTTTTTATTTTTTATCAATTGCATTCTCATAATAAATAATTTTTTCATCTAATTTACTTAAATTTTCACTAGCTTTAGCAATCTCTTCTTGTAATAAACATCTATGATTTTTAAGTATTTCCATTCGTTTTTCTAGTGTGGCATCACCTACGGCACGTAATTCGGCATACTTGTGAATTTCTTTGATTGACATACCTGTCTCTTTCAATCGCTTTATAAATTGTATCCAAGCAATATCTTCTTCACTGTAGGTACGTCTGCCATTGTCCATACGTTTTGGATTAATCAGATTTTCCTTTTCATAATAGCGTAACGTATAAATACTAACATTAGTAATGTCAGAAAATTCACCAATAGCATATTGAGTAGTCATTTTGAAATCTCCCTATAATATTTTTGTTAATATATGTTTGACATAGAGTTAACTCTAGATTATATAATTAAATTATAACAAAATATAGGAGGTTATGCAAATGAAAAATAATAGTTGGTATACAGTTGTCACGGGAGCAAGCTCTGGAATCGGGTATGAAAGTGCTAAAGCATTGGCAAAGAAGGGGAAAAATCTAATCATTGTTGCTAGAAATCAAGAAAATCTGCAACGATTAAAAATGGAAATCTCACAGGAAAATTCAACAGTAGATGTAATTGTTAAAAGTGTTGATTTATCTATTATCTCCAATGCACATCAATTATATAATGAATTGAAAGAATATCCAATTGAAACATGGATAAACAATGCTGGCTTTGGTGACTACAGTAGTGTAGCTAACCAAGATTTAAAAAAAATAGAAACAATGCTCAACTTAAATGTAGTTGCATTAGTAGTTCTATCAACACTTTTTGTCAATGATTATTACGACAAAGAAAATGCTCAGTTAATTAATATATCTTCTGCAGGTGGATATGTCATTGTACCAAATGCAATTACTTATTGTGCCAGTAAATTTTTTGTAAATACATTTACGGAAGGTTTAGCAAGAGAATTACAAGAATCCAATGGAAAATTACAAGTAAAAGTGTTAGCACCTGCTGCTACAAAAACAAATTTTGGCATGGTTGCTAACAATCAAGAGCAATACGACTATGATAAAATGTTCGGTACTTTTCATTCTGCAAAGCAAATGGCTGGATTTCTAATGGAATTATATGATAGTCATTTTAGTGTAGGAGCAATCGACCGGGAAACATTTAAATTTATTTTACAAAATCCACAATTTGCTTATGCAGGGAGTTCTACCCATAATCAAAAAAAGGATCTTTAAAATAAATTTTAATTCACCAACCGTCATAAGTTTATATCCATCTCAGTATAAAAATATATATTCTTAATACTTTCAGAAGATAATTATCTTTTAAAAGAAAAATAACCCTTCTTATTTCCAGACACAATTAAAAAAGGACCCTACAGATAAAATTAATTATCTGTAAAGTCCTTTTTATTTCAACCTAAATCACTTTAGATTTTTTATGAATTACTTAGTTATTTCTGCAACTACTCCAGAAGCAACTGTTCTTCCACCCTCTCTTATCGCAAATCTTAATCCTGTTTCCATTGCAATTGGGTGAATTAATTCTACTGTCATTTCTATGTTATCTCCTGGCATTACCATCTCTACACCTTCTGGTAAGTTGATAGCTCCTGTGATATCAGTAGTTCTAAAGTAGAACTGTGGTCTATATCCTGTAAAGAATGGAGTATGTCTTCCACCCTCATCTTTAGTTAAAACATAAACTTCAGATCTGAATCCTGTATGTGGTAAAATTGAACCTATTTTAGAAAGTACTTGTCCTCTTTCAACATCTTCTTTCTTTATTCCTCTTAATAGAACTCCAACGTTATCTCCAGCTACTCCTTGATCAAGAAGCTTTCTGAACATTTCTACACCTGTACAAGTTGATTTAATAGTATCTCTTATTCCAACTATTTCAATCTCTTCTCCAACGTTAACTACTCCTCTCTCTATTCTTCCTGTAACAACTGTTCCTCTTCCTGTTATAGTGAAAACGTCCTCGATTGGCATCAAGAATGGTTGGTCAATTGCTCTTGTAGGAGTAGGAATATAAGTATCTACTGCTTCCATTAATTTCATGATTTGATCTACCCATTTTTGCTCTCCGTTCATTGCACCTAATGAAGAACCTGTTATTACTGGAATTTCATCTCCTGGGAATCCGTATTCAGTTAAAAGCTCTCTAACTTCCATTTCTACTAATTCTAATAACTCTTCGTCATCTACCATATCAGATTTGTTAAGGTAAACAATGATGTATGGAACTCCAACTTGTCTAGAAAGTAAGATATGCTCTCTAGTTTGAGGCATAGGACCATCAGCAGCTGATACAACTAGTATAGCTCCATCCATTTGTGCTGCTCCTGTGATCATGTTTTTTACATAGTCAGCATGGCCAGGACAATCTACGTGTGCGTAATGTCTAAGTGCTGTTTCATACTCTATATGAGCAGTGTTTATAGTTATTCCTCTTTCTCTTTCTTCTGGAGCAGCATCAATGTTAGCGAAATCTACTTTTTTAGCTAATCCTAAATCAGATAATACTTTTGATATTGCAGCTGTTGTTGTTGTTTTTCCATGGTCAACGTGACCAATTGTTCCAACGTTTACATGTGGTTTACTTCTTTCAAATTTTTCTTTTGCCATTTTTTATTCCTCCTAAGGTTTTAATATAATTTTTAACTGTTATAGTTTTTGTAATATTCTAAAAGAAGATAATTACTTTTCTTATTAGAATTTTTTTGAAAAGGAGATAATTACTTTCCTCTTTCTTCAGATATTGCTTTTTGAATACTTGCTGGAACTGGGATATATTCCTCAAATTCCATTGAATATGTTGCTCTTCCTTGAGATTTTGATCTTAAGTCAGTTGCATATCCAAACATCTCAGATAATGGAACTTTTGCATCAATTATTTTGGCTCCATTTCTATCAGTCATTCCACCGATCATTCCTCTTCTAGAGTTTATGTCACCAATTATGTCTCCCATGTATTCTTCTGGAGTTGTTACTTCAACTTTAAATACTGGTTCTAAAATAACTGGTTTACATTTTACAGCACCTTGCTTAAGGGCCATTGATCCTGCTATTTTAAATGCCATCTCTGACGAGTCAACATCATGATAAGATCCATCATAAAGTGTAACTTTCACATCTACAAGTGGATAACCAGCGATTATTCCACCCTCAAGTGCTTCTCTACAACCTTTTTCTACTGCAGGAATATATTCTCTTGGAATTGCTCCTCCAGTTACTTTATTTATAAATTCAAAGTCTTTCCCTGGGTTTGGCTCTAATGTAATTTTAACATGTCCATATTGACCTTTTCCACCAGATTGCTTAGCATATTTAACATCTTGATCTGCTTGTATTGTAATTGTCTCTCTATAGGCAACTTGTGGTTTTCCTACAGTTGACTCAACTTTAAATTCTCTTCTCATTCTATCAACAATAATTTCTAAATGAAGTTCTCCCATTCCTGATATTATCGTTTGACCTGTTTCTTTATCAGATTTAACTCTGAATGTAGGATCTTCTTCTGCAAGTTTAGACAGAGCAATTCCCATTTTTTCTTGATCTACTTTTGTTTTTGGTTCAACTGCAACCGAGATAACTGGCTCTGGAAACTCCATTCTCTCAAGAACTATTGGTTTATCCATATCACAAAGAGTATCTCCAGTTGTTGTATCTTTAAGACCTACAGCTGCAGCGATATCTCCACAATAAACTTGCTCAATTTCTTCTCTTTTGTTAGCATGCATTTGAAGTATTCTTCCCATTCTTTCTTTTTTACCCTTAGTAGAATTAAGTACATACGAACCTTTTTCTAGCATTCCTGAGTATACTCTGAAAAATGAAAGTCTTCCAACAAATGGATCTGTCATTATTTTAAATGCAAGTGCAGCGAAAGGGGCATCATCAGAAACTTCTCTTGTCATTTCTATTGTACTGTCCTTAACATCTGTACCGTTAACCGCTCCAATATCAACTGGTGACGGCATAAAGTCTATTATTGCATCTAGTAAAGATTGGATACCTTTATTTTTAAAAGCTGTTCCACAAGCTACAGGAACTACCATTCCACTGATTGTTGCAATTCTTAATGCCTTTTTGATTTCTACTAAAGAAATTTCTTCTCCTGCAAAGAATTTTTCCATTAGTGCATCATCAGTTTCCACTATTGATTCAAGCATAAATGCTCTCATTTCAGCAGCTTTTTCTTTTAATTCTGGTCTTATTTCATTTATATCAAATTTTTGACCATTATCAGAATCTATTGGCCAAACAATTTCTCTCATCTCAACAAGATCAACTATTCCTTCAAAATTTTCTTCAGCTCCAATTGGTAACTGAATAGGTACAGGATTTGCTCCTAATTTTGTTCTTATATCTCCAACGCACATCTCAAAGTCTGCTCCAGTTCTATCCATCTTATTAAAGAAAGCGATTCTTGGAACACCATACTTATCTGCTTGTCTCCAAACAGTTTCAGATTGTGGTTGAACACCGTCAACTGCTGAGAATACAGCAACTGCACCGTCAAGTACTCTTAAAGATCTTTCAACCTCAACAGTAAAGTCCACGTGACCTGGTGTGTCTATTATATTTACTCTATGCTCTTTCCAGAAACATGTAGTCGCAGCAGAAGTTATTGTTATTCCTCTTTCCTGCTCTTGCTCCATCCAGTCCATCGTAGCACCACCGTCATGAACCTCTCCGATTTTATGCTCTACTCCAGTATAAAATAAAATTCTTTCTGTTGTAGTTGTTTTTCCAGCATCGATGTGGGCCATTATTCCTACGTTTCTAGTCATATCTAACGATACATTTCTAGCCATTAAATTTGTCCTCCTCGATATCCGATTATACTCTGTAGTGTGCGAAAGCTCTATTTGCTTCAGCCATTCTATAAGTATCTTCTTTCTTTCTTATTGTAGCTCCATCATTATTAGATGCTGCGATTAATTCAGCTGCTAATTTTTGAATTGTTCCATACTCTTTTCTAGCTCTAGTGTAGCTTACTAACCATCTAAGTGCCAAAGTTTGTTGTCTTTCGATTCTAACTTCGATAGGTACTTGATATGTAGCTCCACCAATTCTTTTTGATCTAACTTCAACTTGTGGTTTAATATTATCTAAGGCTTGCTTAAATACATCATATCCCTCTAGTCCAGTTTTTTCTTTTATTAAATCCATTGCTGAATAAAATATCCCCTCTGCTATAGACTTCTTACCATCTACCATAAATGCATTGATTGTTTTTGTTACAACCTTATCAGAGTATCTTGAATCAGGTAATACATTTCTTTTTTCTGCTGCTCTTCTTCTTGACATTAATTACACCTCCCTAGTTTTTATCCTTTTTTTGTTCCATATTTAGATCTTGATTGTTTTCTCTTAGCAACTCCTGCAGTATCTAGAGCTCCTCTTATTATCTTGTATCTAACTCCTGGTAAATCTTTAGTTCTTCCACCTCTTGCAAGAATAATTGAGTGTTCTTGTAAGTTGTGTCCTTCTCCTGGAATATAACAAGTAACTTCTATTCCATTTGTTAATTTTACCCTAGCTACTTTTCTTAAAGCTGAGTTTGGTTTCTTAGGTGTAGCAGTATAAACTCTTACACACACTCCTCTTCTTTGTGGGTTCCCTTTCAATGCAGGGGACTTAGTAGTTTCTTCTAAAACTTTTCTTCCTTTCTTAACTAACTGATTTAAAGTAGGCATTTTACCCTCCTTATTTTTTATTTTTATAATTACTTATAACTTAAATAGTATAAACATTTTATTTGAATTTGTCAATCATTTGTTTCTTTGTTTAAGATTTTTTTAATTTCAAATAATATTTTCATTCTTATTTAAAACTTTATAATTTAAAGATATTATGGAATAGATTGTATTGGAACTAAAATTTCAGTTATAAATTTATTTTCATCACTAAAAGTCCAATAATCAACAACATACCTCTCATAACATTTATCCTCATATTCATATCCACATTTTTTTAACCAATTCTGCATTTTTTTATAAGCTATTTTTATATTATTATATGGTCCTATATAATAATAACTTGCCACCAATATATCTCCAAAATCTAGTAACTGTTCAGACTCACATTTTTCTAAACATTTTTGCATTATTTTTATATCTGTACATTTTTCTAAACATTTATTTTCAAATGAAGAAAATTCTATTATTACTGGTCCAGCTATCATATTTTTCATTTTTTCAATATAGTTATTAAATTCTATATTGACTATTGAATTCATATATTTATATTCAAATTTTTGTTCCAAAAACATCATTTTTGTCTTTTTAAACATTTTTATATTGATGTCCATTGGTTTTTCTGCTACAACTGTTTTAGCTTCTTTAATAAGGTCTAACCATTCTTTTACTGCTTTTTTCTTTGTTTTTAATTCCCCTTCCAAAATCTCTAATTCTCTTATTTTATCATTAAATTTTTCTTCTATATTTCCAGGATGAAAATCAAATTTATTAATCATTTTTTTTATATCATCCAACTTAAATCCACTTTGCTTATAGTATTTTATTATTGGTATTTTATGTAATTCTTCTTCTGTATAGCTTCTATATTTATTGGTATTTGGAATCCCTGAAGGACAAAGCAAACCTATCTCATCATAATATCTTAGGGTTCTTTTACTTATTTTACAAATTTTTTCTACCTCTCCAATGCGATATTTCTTCTCACTCATATAATTCTCCCCGCAATTTTTTTAACTAATAAAATAATGTTCTATTCTTTAATTATTAGTTAGATTATTGTGTTCAGTCTTAGATATAAAAATGATATCAAATTTCTTCATTCACATTATTAAAATATTCTAAATCTTCCCTTAAATTATTTCTTTACAGTTAATAGTCCCCACTTTTTCTGACATAAAACTTTTCTTATCACAGCTTAATTTTTTTCTAACCAATTAGCAGGGTATACAACATATATAAATTTACTATATTCAGGAGCACTAAATTTGATTTTAGAATTTCTAGGAATTAATATCACATCACCTTTTTCTCCTACTATTTTCCTGCCATCAATAATTATTTCAAGACGTCCTTCAATAATATAATCAATTTCATCATATATTAATTCCCAATCAAATGTACTTTTGGTTATTTCCATTATTCCAGCACCTATTCTAGGACTTTCTTCTAAAGTGAATAATTTTTTTACATAAACTTGATCATTAAAATTTCCTGTCTCCAGTCTTATTTTTTCAATTTCTTCACACTTAATAACTCCAACACCACTTTTATCTATAATTTTTGATACTTTTTTTGAGGTACTAAATTCTTTTTCAATCGCTTTTTTTATAATTTTATTTATTTCTTCATTAGTAATTTTCAATTTTAAACCTCCTAACTAAGACTTATAAATATTTTTATTTGTTTTTTATTTTTTCGATTATTTCTTTTATTTGTTCAATTCCTACTGCATTATAATTTTCTTTCAATATTTCTTTTATTATTATTTCACAAGCTTTAATAGAATTTATATTTATATTTTCTTTTTCATACACTATATCTATTTTTTCTTTTTTTAAATAATCTTCTATTGAAGAAGTTATAATCATATTTTTCTTTTTATAAAATTTATTTTCTGTTATATAGTCATTAATTTTTTCTAATTTCACTAATTCTCTTTTCATTTTAATTCTCCTCCTTCTCATCTATAATTCCGATAGTGATTGCATCAATTGGTAATGATTTTGTTGTTAAACCATTTTGGGCTCCAGTGCCTCTGGTAATTATAACCCTATCACCTATCCCAGCCCCTATTGAATCAGACACAACTATTTTTTCACCAGCTTCAAGTTCTACTATTAAAAATGTTATTCCGTACAATGAAGGATCTTTTCTAGTCGCCCATACATTTCCAACTATTTTTCCTATTATCATTTTTCACCTTCTTATTATTTCAATATTATTATTTTTAATTTCATCCTTAACTAATTCCATTCTAATTGTTTCTTACAAATTAATTATAATATTATTTTTTCATCTAATATCATTTCAATAATTTTCTTTTTTTCTTTATTCCTCATTACTCGTAAATTTCTCCATAAGAATCTTTCGATATGTAAAATGCATTTGCCTCATCATAATCTATATGCATATTTAAAATAAATTTATTATCTACCCTTACCAAAACATTCTCAAATATTCCAGAACGTTCACTAACAATTTTTACTTTTATTAAGTCATTATCTTTTACATTCAACCTATTGGCGTCTTTTTCATTCATATGTATGTGATTCCTAGCTATAATCACACCTTTATCTATATAAACAAAGTTTTTTCCATTACTCATTAAAATTCCTGGAGTGCCATCTATTAAACCTGAATTTCTTAAAACAGCATTCACACCTAATATTCTAGAATCTGTTAATGATAATTCAACTTGTGTTTCTTTTCTCATTGGTCCTAATATTACTACATTTTCTATAATTCCTTTACTTCCTATTAATCTTACCCTTTCTTTATAGGCGTATTGTCCCAATTGAGAAAGTTCTTTTGATATGGTAAAAACATATCCTGTTCCAAATAATATATCAGCCTCTTTTTGAGAAAGATGTATATGTCTACCTGAAGCTTCTATAGGAATTTTAATTTTATTATTCTCTTCTATTTTGGACTCTTCTATCAACTTTATTGACTTTTGAGCCATATATTCCCTTGCCGATGGAGTTATTACTGTTTTTTTATCTACCTTTATCTCTTTTATATTTTCTTTATTATAAAGAAGCTTTAATTTTTCTTCTGTCAACACCATAATTTTCTCCCTATTTCTCTAGAATTCCTTCCATTATTTTTCTTACTAACTCTTCTATATTTTTCTCTTTTGTAAAATCATGATCTATCTCTTCATTTTTTCTTATACACTCTATTTCTTTTATTCCCCAAGCTGCTTTTCTTACATTAATTAAATTTAAAGGAGTTATATTGTCTGAAGTTGAACTTCCACCAACTGCACCACATCCTAGAGTCAATGCTGGTGCCAAATTTGTTGTTGCCCCTAAACCACCCAAAGCTCCCGGAGTATTTATAAGTAATCTTGACACTGGTTTTTTTAATGCAAACTCTTTTATTATATCTCTATTTTCTGAATGTATTACTGTTGTATGTCCAATCCCCTCTATATTCAATATTTCTATAGCCCTTTCACAGGCTTTTTCCCAATTTTTTTCTACATAAAATGCTAATATTGGTGCTAATTTTTCTCTTGAATATGGATTTTTTTTAGAAGCATTCTCTTCTTTTGAGATTATTACTCTTGTTCCTTTAGGAAACTGTAAATTTGCAAGTTCACCCAATTTTTCGACACTTTTTCCTACTATTTGTGGATTCATACTTCCGTTAGCTCTTAAAATAAATTCACCTAATTTTTTAGATTCTTCTCTTGTTAAAAAATAGCCACCTTGTTCTTTTAGTTCTCTCACCACTTCTTCTTCACTAATTTCTTCTACGATAATCGACTGCTCCGATGCACAAATTACTCCATTATCAAAAGTTTTACTATCCAATATTCTTTTAACTGCTAATTTTTTATTAGCACTTCTTTCTATGAAGGCTGGACCATTTCCTGGACCTACTCCTATTGCAGGATTACCAGATTTATAAGCAGCTTTGACCATTGCTTCTCCACCTGTAGCCAATATCATTGCTATCCCCTCGTGTTTCATTAATTCTTCTGTTGCCTCCATAGTTATCAAGGTTGTTACTCCTATTAATCCTTCCGGTGCCCCAGCTTCCATGGACAACTCTTTAAGAAGATTTACTGTTTCGATTATACATTTTTTCGCATTAGGATGTGGACTAATTATTATTCCATTTCCGGCTTTTAAAGAAATCAAAACTTTATAAATTGTTGTTGAAGTTGGATTTGTTGAAGGAATTAAACCTGCAATTATCCCCATTGGGACCCCTATTTCTATTGTTTCATTTTCTTCCTTTAAAACGCCAACTGTTTTCATATTTTTTATATATTCATATACATTCACTGATGCAAAATTATTTTTTATTATTTTATCTTCATATTTTCCAAATCCTGTCTCTTCTATTGCCATTTTTGCTAATTTTTCACTATGTTTTCTTATCCCCATTGACATTTTATAAATTACATCATCTATTTTTTTTTGAGAAAATAAAGAATATTTTTTTTGTGCTTCCTTGGATTTTTCTATTAAATCTCTCACCTGCTGTCTTGATTCTAAATCTCTATCCATTTTTTCCTCCATTTTTTATGTTCTCAACTTAAGTTATATAAGGGTAATTATAATTTTCAACTCTTTAATTACCTTTCCTGCAATTAAAACTACTGCTCTCTCTATTAAATCAACTCCATAACCCTAGACTAATTTCAAAACTTCAATATCAGTATTTTTAAGTACACGACCCAACCTCTTATTTTATGAGAAACCCCTTAAATTGGGGTTTCTCACTTACTTTAATTATTTTATTTCTGGTAAAATTGTTTCCACATCTGAATGTGGTCTTGGAATTACATGAACAGAAATTAATTGTCCTATTCTATCTGCTGCTGCTGCTCCTGCATCTGTTGCCGCTTTAACCGCACCTACATCTCCACGAACTAGTACAGTTACCAACCCTCCGCCTACCATTTCTTTTCCTATCAAAGTAACATTTGCTGCTTTAACCATTGCATCTGCTGCTTCTATTGCTGCTACCAATCCTTTTGTTTCTATCATTCCTAATGCATTTAATGTTGCCATTTAAATCAACTCCCTTTTTTAGTTTTTTTTATTTTTTTGGTTTTTACTGCCATTTTAGGTTGAGAACTATCCTCTTTAGACTCCAACACTTCTAAAGTCTCTACATCATTTTTTTTCATAATTAAATCTCTTATTACTATATTTTCTTCATTAGTTTTTGTTATATCATCTATTTTTTTCTTTTCTATTTTTTCATGAGCTTTATCTAACAATTCAAATATTTCTAAATCAGGCCTCGCCATTATATTACTACTCATATACACACCTAATTTTTTTGTTGCTTCAACTGCTGCTTCTATTGCCACCTCTATGGAACCTATATCTCCTATGAATTCCACCGTTACAATTCCACCTTTTATCAAATGTTTATTATATATCTTTACATTTGAAGTTTTACAGGCCACATCACAGGCTTCTATTATCCCTAACATACCTTTTGTTTCTATCAAACCCAAAGCGTTCATAAGTTCCCCCATTGCCATTCTTCGGCTTTTTTCTAACATTTTTTTTAATTATTTTTTTTTAAAGTTTCGACTATTTCATCAATAAACTTTAGAAGTTTCACCTCTTCTATCTTACTATCATTAAATTGTTTTTCTTGTTTTAAAGTTTCTATTTCTTTAGTTTGATAACAATTATATTTTTTTCCTTCTAATACTTCAGGAATTTTTATTTTATCATCATTACTTTCTATCAAGCCACAATCAGATATTCCACATCTAATTTCTACTCTTTTTGAAAATTTGAACGGTTCTACATCTTCTAATAATATTTTTTTTCTTGCTTTTTTATACATGTGGTTATAAAACTCTTCATTTTTAGTATCATTTTTTCTTCCTATCTCTACTCTTTCTATATTTAAAAAAATATTTATTTCTAATTCCTCAGAAATTTTTTCTATTACTTGTAAATCTTCAGTATAAACATTTATTCCTTGGATTTTTTCCTCATTGGCAAGCTCTCTACAAATATCACACCCTTCTTTAAGGTCTTTAACAATATAAAAGTCAATTACTACTCCATTTTCAAATGTTAATGGTCTTTCATTTTTTATACTATTTTGTTTCCTTACTAGAACTTTCGTATCAAATGGTATTTTTATTTTTGCTTTTTCAGAAATAAATTCTACTGACTCTCCAACATACTCCAACTTTATTTTATTTTCTTGATATAAAGTCTTATAAAGTTGTTCATTTTCTTCTTCGTTCATAAAATAAGCACCTTGATTTTCCAACTCTCCAATAATTTCTTTTTCATTAAAAGCTTCACAAATTATAAAATTTTCTGATACAGGTATCATACCATTATTAAATCTTTTATTTCCTATAAAATTTTTTATAGCCTTCTCTATTACTCCTGTTTTTTCTATATAAACTAAATTACTTTTGTTTACAAGACTCAATAATAAGACATTCGAGTCTTGTAAATTTTTAATTTTTTTTGATATATCAGTGCCTATAACAAGAGCAATTTCCTTTTGTTTCACCAGCTCCAAAGCTCCCACTTCAGAATAGGTTTCTATGCTACTTATAATATTATTCGGAGCTCCGGCTTCAATGGCTGCCTCATTTAACATTTTTACAACCATAGCTACAGATTTTTCTACTTTTGAATAAGGTAAAAACATTATTGCATTCTTTGATTTAATCGCATTGATAACTCTAAAAATTAATATTGAAGTCACATTTATTACTGGTAATAACCCCAAAATCAAGCCTAATGGTTTTCCAATAACAAGTTTTTTTTCTTTTACATTAGTTTCTAGTATCCCTATTGTTTTTATTAATTTTATCTCTTCATATAAAATTGATGAGGCTATATTATTCAGATATTTTTTATCATCAGCATTTCCTTTTCCTATTGCTTCAATTTCTATAGCTCCTAACCAATCTTCATTTTTTTTTATAGCTTTAACTATATTCAATAATATCATATCGATTTGGTCATTAGTATATTTTTCAATTTTTTTAGCTGCAATTTTTCCTTTTCTAGCTAAATTTCTTGAACATTGTCTTAGCTCTAAATCTTTATCAACATTTTGCAACTATTCCTCCTCACTGAACAAAAAGCTTAATGTTTAATAAGTTTTACTTGAAAATCATAATTTTTAATCCAAGTTTCAATACAATCCAATTCTTCATTACTTATACTAGGATCTTCTTCCATTAAATACTCTAGCCCTAACTGTTTATACTTGTGTATTCCCATTTTATGATATGGCAATAAGTCTATACCTTTAAAATTCTTATAATTTTTATATGGTTTTAAAAATTCCATAATTTTTTCAATATCTTCTTTTTTATCATTAATTCCTTTTAAAATCGGCATTCTAATCTGAACATTATTATTGTTTTCTATCAATTTAGAAATATTTTTTAAAATGCTTTCATTTCTAACTCCTGTCCATTCAAGATGTTTTTCAGAATTAATATTTTTAATATCTATCAAAAACAAATCTGTAAATTCTGCAACTTTTAAAATTGTTTCCTCTGATGCAAATCCAGAAGTCTCGATTGCAGTATTTATTCCTGAATATTTACAAGCCATTAATAAATTTAGTGCTGCCTCTGGTTGCATTAAAACCTCTCCACCACCAAGAGTCACTCCACCACCAGAAGTCTCATAAAAAGTTCTGTCTGATTCTATTATTTCTAAAAGTTCAGATATTGTTTTACCTTCCCCCACAACACTTAATGCTGTTTTATAACACACTTCTTCACACTTTCCACAACCTATACACTCAATATTTCTATTAATTATATGTGTCCTTGTTTCTTTATCTATTTCATGAATTCCTTTTGGACAAATTTTTACACATTCTCCACAATCATTACATAGATTTTCTCTAAACATAACCTTAAATTTTTTCTCTAAACCTTCAGGATTTGCGCACCACTTACATCGAAGTGGGCAACCTTGAAAAAAAATTATAGTTCGTAACCCTGGACCATCGTACATATTATATTTTTGAATATTAAAAATCATTGCTTTTCTTTCAATAATCATATTTTTTTTACACATATATAAATTCTCCAATTTGTTTTAATTATTATTAGTATTTCTACTTTTTAATCTATAATTGCTTTAAAACTGTTCTACTTATAATTTCATCCTGAACATCCTTACATAATTCTACAAAATATGCACTATATCCTGCAACACGAACTATTAAATCTCTATAATTTTCTGGATTCTTTTGTGCTTCCAACAAAGTTTCGTTATCTAAATAGTTAAATTGTATTTCTCCTAATTGTAAAGTACAAGCACTACGCAATAATGAAATTATACCATTTTCACCTTCTGGTGTTTCTAAAAGTCCAGCAATTAATTTAAAGTTATGTACCATACCTATATTCATGCTATCACATGCCATTTTAGAAACTGATTTCATAATCGCAGTTGGACCATTTACATCTGCTCCTTGAGTTGGACTAATTCCATCAGATAATGGAGTCCATGCTTTTCTTCCATTAGGTGTTGCTCCTAATAATTGACCAAAAGGTGTATTATTAGATATTGATAGAGTTCCATGACTTAGAACAGAATAAAGAGTTTTATATTTACGATGCTCCATTTCTGTATAGTTAATTAATTCGGCTGCTATAAAGTCTACATAATCATCATCATTCCCATATTTAGGTACATCTAGACAGTCTTTTCTTATTTTTTCATAACCTACAAAGTCTTTATTTAAAATCTCTTTCATTTCTCTTAAAGTATATTTTTTTTCTTCAAAAACTAGTTTTTTTATAGCTGCCATTGAGTCAACATGTGTTGCAAGACCACTCCAAACTACACCTGGTCCAAAATTATACATTGCCCCTCCAGCTTCAACGCCTCTTCCTTTTTCCATACATCCTTCAAACATTAAAGACATCAATGGTTTTGGTGCTACGTCTTTATGAACTCTTTGAGTTATTACTGTTGCAATGCTTGACCATTTCGTTATATAGTTTATCTGTTCTTTTACTGCATTTTCAAATTCCTCATAAGTTTTAAAGTTATCTATATCGCCACAATCAGGAGTTACTTTTTTCCCATACCATGATGGAACTCCATTATTTAAAACTAATTCAATACAGATTGGCCACTGAGTGTACGCTGTTGAAGTCCACTGATATAATCTTCCTGATTTCTGAGGTTCTACGCATCCCATCAAACAATAATCTCTTGCATCTTCTATTGAAACTCCTTTTGCCAACATCATTTTTATATGAACATCATCAAAATGACAAGCAGGGAATCCTACTCCAGCTTTTATAACATCTACTATTTTTTTCAAATATTTTTGAGGTGATGATTTATGAATACGACAAGAGAGTGTTGGTTGATAAATTTTTACATGTCTTACTGCATCCATTAATAAATATGTCAAATCATTTGTAGCATCTCGCCCTGCTCTTGTTATTCCTCCAACACACATATTAATAAATGGTTGGTATCCTGCAAAAAATTTTGATCCACCCTCACTTGTTATCCACATCATTTCTGACATTTTTATAAGCATGCAGCCAGCTAATTCAAAGGCTTCAAATTCTGTCATTTTTTTATTCTCAATATCATTTTTATAAAATGGGTACATATATTGATCCACACGTCCAATAGACATTCCAGTTTGATTTTCTTCTACTAATAATAAAGATTCAATAGTCCAAACCGATTGAATAGCTTCCCAAAAATTATTTGGTTTATTAGCAGGAACTCTTGAATTAACTTCTGATATTTTTAACAATTCTGCTTTTCTTTTAGTATTTGTCTCTTTTTGAGCTAATTCATAAGCATAATCTGACATACGTTTTGCATATATCATAACTCCCTCAGCGGTATCTATTACTGATTTATAAAAATATATTTTATCAATATCTTCTGGATTTTCATATTTAAGAGTTAATAATTTTTCTTCTGCTTCCTTTTTTATATCTAACATTCCTTTTTTCATTAGAATTACATCATAACCTGGATTAGAATCTCCACCACCATTTACAGCATGGTATGAGCAATCTGATACAAATGATTCTCCCGAAAGTTCCCACACTCCCGCTTCTCTAAATTGGTCTTCACAAGCCTCATCTACAGATTTTCCTTTCCAAAATGGAAATAATTCTTCTCTCATAACTTTTTTATCTTCTTCTGAAATATAGAAAGGATCTTGCGGTCTTGTAGCAATAGTTTCTATTTCTGTTTCCATCCATCTCCATGCTATATCAGGAGCAAACGAACCAGCTCTAGGTGCCCCGTTAGGTGCTCCAACAATCAACTCATGATCTTGTATTACTAATGGAGCCGTTTCACAACAATACTTAAATGATTTTCCTCTTAATATTGATTTTGGCAATCCTGGGTTTTCTTTAGCTATTTTTGTTATAGCTTTTGCTCTATGAATTGTTATACTTGGAGTATGCTTCAAATAACTTTCTTTTAACTTTTTCAAACGACTTGTAATTCCTTCTGGGATACAATCGCTACTAGCTTCACAACCACTCATAACTTCTTTTTCAGATATTTCTTTTGAAACTTCTTCAAACACCCTAATTATAGCATTTCTTTCCTCTTCAGACATATCTTTTGTACTATTAACAAATTTATCAATAATTTCTTTAATTTCCATTTTATCCTCCTAGTATTTAAATAATATAATCATTAACATCTAATTTTTTTCAGATATTTCTTTTAATATTTTTTTTATCAACGCTTCCAAATCAATTGATTCTTCCCCAAATTTATTTTTCACATCACATTCCAAATTATTTTCTGAAGAATATTTTTTTAAGAATTCGTCTACATCTCTTACTTCGTATCCAACTTTTCTTATATATATCAAATTCATTGGAGATATATTGTCCGATGTAATTCCATTTCCAACTAAACCGCTACCTAAAGTCATGGCTGGAAAAAGATTTGTTGTCCCACCTATACTACCAAAAGCTCCTGGTGTATTTACCAAAATTCTTCCAACTGGTTTTTTCATTATAAATTGATTAATAACATCTTCATCTTTTGAATGAATAATAAGTGTATGTCCTTGCTTACCACTTAATAATAGCTCTATACACTTTTCACAAGCATTTTGCCAATCAGGTTCTACATAAAATGATATTACAGGACACAATTTTTCTTTAGAATATAGACTCTCTTTTGAAATATATTTCGGAGTAATAATTAATAATTTTATATCTTTATCAATTTTAAAATTAGCTTTTTGGGATAACCACTGTGGTGATTTTCCCATACATTCTTTTTCAATTTCTCCATGTTTATCAAATAAAATCTTCATCAAATTTTCTGTTTCTGATTCTTTCATAAAATAGGCACCATTTATTTCTAACTCACATTTAACTTCTTTTTCAATACACCCATCTACAACTATAGAATGTTCTGCTCCTGGCATAACTCCATAATCAAAACTTTTACTAATAACAACATCTCTCACTGCCTTCTGTATATTTGCTGTCTTTTCAATAAAAACAGGGGCATTTCCTATTGTTCCATAAATTACCTGTTTTCCTGATTTTTGCATTTCCTCCAATAATTCCTTAACACCTGTATTTAATATTAAACTCGTATCTCTATGATGAATTAATTCCTTAGAGCCATTGAAAGAAAGATTTTCTAAATATGATAGTGCTCCCTCTGGTAATCCTGCTTCTTCTCCTGCTTTTATCAAAATATCCAAAGTTTTTTTCATTATATTTTTTGCTTTAAGATGTCTTGAAAAAACAATTGTATTTCCTGATTTTATTGCTAGTATTGCTTTATATACAATAGTTGATACAGGGCTAATCGTTGAACAAAAAGCAACTATTACTCCTAGAGGGACTCCTACACTTAAAACTTTATTAATTTTATCATTTTCTATTAATCCAACACACTTCATATCTTTAAGTTTATTTCTTAAAGAATCATTAATATATTTATCTTTAATTAATTTATCTTTCCAATTACCTTGTCTTGTTTCCTCATATGACTCTCTTGATAAACTCTCTAAATTTTTATCTATTTCATCTAACATCTTTTCAACTATTTCATCTATTTTTTCTTGTGATAGTACAACTGTTTTCTTCTGAGCTTCCCTTGCATTTTCAACAAGAATTCTAGCCTCTTGTATAGAAAGTAAATCATTATCTATTATATTCATATCGCTCCTCAATATCTATATGATTTCTAAAGCATATTTTTTTATAATTTTCCACAAATCATCATGAGGTCTTGCTATTACGATATCACTATATAAATTTCCACCTTCCATTGATTTTACTGCCTTGACTCCTGCTTCTACAGCAGCATTACAAGCTCCAACATCACCTGTTACTATCACACTTATATAACCCGACGCTACATTTGTATATCCTACTATTTCAACATTTGCTGCTTTACACATGGCATCTGCTGCTTCCAGTGCAAAAACTAAACCGAAAGTCTCTATTAAACCAATTGCTTTATAATTCATCACTTTATCTTCAACTCCTTATTTTAATCAATATCATGAACAGATACAATTTTCCCCACTTGCTTTATCGGTCGTGGCATTACATTTTTAGCTGTTAAAGTTCCTACTTCCCTAGCTGCTTCTGCTCCTGCTTCTACAGCTGAAGAAACTGCTCCTACATCCCCTTTTACTATTATAGTAACAAGAGTAGAACCTATATTTTCATAAGAAATTAATTCTACATCTGCTGCTTTTAACATCTTATCTGCTGCATAAAGTGCTGGAGCTAACCCCAATGTTTCTATCAATCCTAAAGCTTCTTCTTCACAATACTTCATTTTAAGTCCCCCCATATATTTTTATTTAATTATTATTTTTTAATCTTTTATAAAACTATTTATTGTCTTTTTACTCTCTTCATTCGCTCTATAAAATATTAATAATTCTCCATTTTTATCTAATTCAAAACTTTTTTCCTCAATTAACCCATTAGCTTCTGCAGTCATTAAAGCATGACTTATAGAATTTTTATTAAATGCTCTATGTGTAGAATACTCCTTCTTTAAATCATTCATCACTTCTTCTACTGTACCTTCTTCTACTCTTGTAAAATATTTTAAAATTGCATAATTAAGGGGTTTCATTTTACAGTACCTCCTGTTTATTTTTTCTAAATAAGTCAAGTGGATTCATAGCAATTATCAATATTCCTATCATCATAATTACAGCTCCAATCCATGCTACTAACGGTAAATTCCAACCTTCTATACCATTCATAACTCCTAATATTAAATAACAGAACAAAGGACCAAAAAATGAGTACGTTCCATTACATGCTGTCCCTAACCCTGCTCCACACATACTATTTCCTGCATACCATGTCATAAATGTTAAAAATGTTGCTAATCCGCTCAAGACAAACCAAAACATTGCTGATGGACTTGTAAAAGCTAATACTGCCAAGTCAATAGGAATATTTATATCGCCAGCCATAATTCCTAACAATGGTAAAACTATAAATAAATTACCTATTCCAGATGATAGTTGACGAATACAAATACCAATCTGTGGATCAACCATTGCAGAAGCATATCCTGCAACACATCCTTCAAATCCCCATCCTATTGCCGCTATTACAGCTATTCCAAATCCTATAAAGACTACTTTAGAAAATTCCCCTTCCATACCTGTACTTCCTATTAAAAAACTTGCTAAAACGCAAATAACTATTCCTAACCCCATACGTTTACTGATTTCTTGCTTATAAAATATTTTTCCTAAAATTGCTGCTATCGCAGGACAAAGTGCCGAAATTGGCACCACTATAGAACCTGCCATTTTTAGAGCAACTACATAAGCTGTTCCAGCTATAGGTCCTCCTACAAAGGCTGCCAACATAATTGTTCTTCCCGGTTTTGTATTTAAACACCTTAGAAAATCTTTAAATTTTCCTTGAATAACTGAGTTCCCTATAGCCCAAAATGCACTACAAGTATCATTTATCGCATTTCCTAAAGAAGCTAATAGATACACTATTACAAATGCTGAAAGTCCACTTTTATTTACTCCATACCAATCTTCCCAAACTCCTCTCTTCATTCCCATCATTAAAAGTGCTGTATAAAGTCCATATGAAGCTCCTGAAAATAGACCTATCATTATTCCTTTTTTGAAAAAATTCTGTTTCATCTCTCTCATTAAACTAATGGCGTCTTTTCCTTTGGTTGTAGTTTCTGATGCGATTCTTGACATTTTTCCCCCTTTTATATTCTTATTAAACTAATTTATTATAAACCTTTCCCTATACGTTAGAGTCAAGGTTTTTATTATTTAGAATAATGAAATAATATGAATAATAAAATAACGAATAAATATATTTTATTGCTTAGTCTCTCAACCAGCAATTAAAAATATATTTATTCGTTATTTTTTCTACCTTATTTTATCTTTTTTATTAATAAGAAATAAATCAAGTTGTATTCTAAATATTATATCCAAATTTTAATTGATAAATAAACAATAAAAAAAGGTAGTTACCTACCTTTTGATTTTTTTTGTGGCGGTGAAAGAGAGATTTGAACTCTCGATACCGGATTAACGGTATACTCCCTTAGCAGGGGAGCGCATTCGGCCGCTCTGCCATTTCACCACATTTTTCCTGGCGGAGAGCCAGAGACTCGAACTCTGAAGTCATACGACGTCGGTTTTCAAGACCGATTCCTTACCAATTAGGATAACCCTCCACACAAGAAATATAATAACATATAACTAAAATTCTGTCAAATATTTTATTTTATTTAGTTTCTGAAATAAGCTTGTTAATTTCGGCAATTATTGCATCTGCATCTAATCCATGTGCATCAATTCCCTCTCCTAAACTTTCTCCTGCAGCTACCATACATCCTACACATCCTAGTCCGTGATTTCTAAATACATTCCCTATTATTGGATACTTCTCTACTGCCTCTAATATGTTCGTTTCTCTTGTTACCATTTGTATTGCCTCCTTCTTTTATTGGGTAATAAATTCAATTTTTCTTTTAAAGTAAAACTCTTACAGTAAGCTAAGTATACAATAGTTTACTCAGTTTGTCAACTTTTAATCTTGTCTTTTTTCTATCTTCCTACTGCTGTTAACAAATCATGTATTCTAACTATACCACATAATTGATCTTCATTAAATACAGGGAGTACCGATATCTGACTCTCTCTTTCTTCCATGACTTCCAGCGCTTCTATAGCCATTTTATCATAAGATATACTAATAAAATCTGTCGTCATAATATTTTTTGCTTTTAAAGAAAAAAATTCTTCTTTTCTCTTCAAAGCTCTTCTCACATCCCCTTCTGTTATTATGCCTACCATTTCCCCTTTTTCCATTACACAAACAGTACCAAGGCGTTTTTTATTCATAACAATAAGAACTTCATCAATAATATCTTCTGATTTACACATTGGCAGAGCCTCTCCACTTTGCATAAGATTTTCCACTTTCATCAATAATCTTCTTCCTAAGCTTCCCCCTGGATGGTAAACTGCAAATTTTTCAGGTTTAAAATCTCTTAATTTTATAAGAACACTGGCTAAAGCGTCTCCCATTACTAATGTTGCTGTTGCTGATGACATTGGTGATAAATTAAGAGGACATCCTTCACTTGTTACACCTATATCAAGTATATAGTCAGCTGCAATTCCAAGTTTGGAATTTTTATTTCCAGTCATGGCAATTATTTTTGCCCCTATCGCCTTTATAGAAGGCAATATAGATAATACCTCATCACTATTTCCACTATTGGAAATGGCTATCACACAATCTTTAGGATCTATCATTCCTAAATCTCCATGTAATCCTTCAGCAGAATGCATAAATATTGCAAGAGTACCTGTAGAAGCTAGAGTTGCAGCTATTTTCTTTCCTATTATTCCAGATTTTCCAATTCCTGTTATAACTACCTTTCCTTCCAATTTTAAAAGAAAATTTGCAATTTCTATCATTTCAGTTGAAAGTCTGTTTTTTACTTCACTCAATCCTTTTATCTCTGTTTCAAAAATTGATTTTGCATGTTTTACAATATCCATCTTATCTCCCTTTTACTAAATCATCTATTATAATAGCTGTTTTTAATATTTCTTCAATTTCAGATAATCTAAGCATATTAGGTCCGTCTGATTTTGCAGTTTCAGGATTGGGGTGCACTTCTGCAAATATACCATCAATTCCAATTGCTAGTCCTGCTCTTATCAAAGGATATACATATTCTCTATCACCTGCAGTTGCATCTCCAAATCCACCAGGACGCTGAACTGAATGTGTCACATCAAATATGACAGGATAACCAAATTTTCTCATTTCTACTAATCCTCTCATATCAACAACCATATTATTATATCCAAAGGTTGTTCCTCTTTCACATAACAATATATTTTTATTACCAGAATCTTCCATTTTCTTTACAACATTTTTCATATCCCAAGGGGCTAAAAATTGTCCTTTCTTTACATTAACTGGAAGACCTGTTTTTGCAGCGGCAATAAGAAGATCTGTTTGTCTGCATAAAAATGCTGGTATTTGTAATATATCAACGACTTCTGCCACTTTTTCACACTGTGATATTTCATGAACATCCGTTATTATTGGTAATCCTAACTCTTCTTTTACTCTTTTCAATATTCTTAACCCTTCTTCCATTCCTGGGCCTCTAAACCCATTTATTGAAGTCCTATTAGCTTTATCAAAGGAAGCCTTAAATATCAAATTAATATTTAATCTTTTTGAAATCATCTTAAGCTCTGTCGCTATCTCCATAACCATTTCTTCTGATTCTATAACACAAGGTCCAGCTATAAGAACAAATCTTTCATTTCCACCAACTTCAAATTTATTAGCTATCTTTATTTTATTTACTTCATTTATTCTCATTAATTTCCTCCATTTTTTTATTTTACTAATTATTTTTATTCTTTTTCAATATTTCTCTACATAAAATTTCACGATCATCAAAATGATATTTTGTTTTTCCTACAATTTGATATGTTTCATGTCCTTTTCCTAAAACTAATATTATGTCACCTTTTTCTGCTAATTTAACTGCAGTTCCTATTCCATCTTCACGCTCTTTTTTCACTATATATTTTTTCGTTTCAAATCCTTTTATTGAATCTTCCAGAATTTTTTCAATATTCTCTGTTCTAGGATTGTCTGTTGTCAGAATTACTATATCACTATATCTTTCTGCTATTTTTGCCATTTCACTTCTTTTTTTTACATCTCTATCTCCACCACATCCAAAAACAGTTATTATTTTTTTAAAATTCATTTCTACAACTGTTTTTAAAATATTTTCCATAGCATCACCTGTATGGGCAAAATCTACAACAGCAGCAAATTCTTGTTTACAGTCTACCATTTGAAAACGTCCAGGAACTCCTTCTATTAAGGTTATTTTTTCAATCAATTCTTCAAAATTTAATCCAAGCCCCATGCCTGCACTTACTCCTGCCATTATATTATACAAATTATATCTACCCATTAATTTTGTTACTATTTTCTTTGAATTGATTTCTATTTCTGACGGATTTTCACTTTTAAATACTCCAACCAAATCAGCATCTTTCATTCCATAACTTTTACCACCAAATTCTTCAAAATATCTTTTACCGTAAATATCATCAGTATTAATAATTTTCACACCATTTTTTTTTGTTTTAAGAAACAATATTTTTTTAGCTTCATAATATTCTTCCATATTTTTATGAAAATCTAAATGATCAGGAGTAAGATTAGTAAAAATAGCTACATCAAACTCTAGCATATTAACTCTTCCTAATATCAAACCGTGGGAACTAACTTCCATCACTAGATATTTCAATCCTTTTTCAACACTTTTTTTACACATTTTTACAATGTCTATAGGTTCTGGAGTTGTATTAGGAGCTTCTATTATTTCATCACCAATTTTATATTCAACAGTCCCTATTCTAGCTACATTTTTTTCTCCTAAAAGACTTTCTAAAATATAAGTTGTTGTTGTTTTTCCATTTGTCCCTGTAATCCCTATTACTTTTAATTTTTTTTGAGGATAACAATAAAATTCAGATGCTATTTCCCCAATATTTTCTCTTATATTTTCAATTAAATAATATTTTATCCCTTCTCTTTTTTCTATTTCTTTAGAGATAATAATCCCTGTAGCACCATTTTTTATAGCCTTATCTATATAATCATGCCCGTCCACGGTTTCTCCAACCATGGCCACAAACACATCACCTTTTTCCACTATTCTTGAATCATACTGTAAATTTTTATAATTTTTCATCTCTTTATAGAACTCTGTAACAAAAATATTTTTTCGAGATTTTATATCCATAATTTCACCTCATTTTTTTATATTTTACCATATTTTATATTAAACTGTAACTTTAAAATTCAATATAATAAAATAATAATAAAAAAAACCAAATTACATAAGTAACTTGGAGTTAATTTTTTTATGGTGGTGAGAGAAGGATTTGAACCTTCGAAGGCGGAGCCGGCAGATTTACAGTCTGATCCCTTTGACCACTCGGGAACCTCACCACATATTTAGTTGGTACCCCGTAGGGGAATTGAACCCCTGTCTACAGAGTGAAAATCTATTGTCC
>SAMEA5043675__coassemble_140_pt1 | contig 30548 bp, 24 predicted proteins | sample SAMEA5043675__metabat2_low_PE_002 | metagenome-assembled genome bin SAMEA5043675 (sample SAMEA5043675) | Gadus morhua
TCATGTACCATTTCAAATTGTATTTGTGGTCTACCTAATTCATCACTACTTACTGCTGCTTTTTTAAGTGAAGAACCTGTTAATAAAACTTCATCTTCTAGAATATATTTTCCACTTTCTGAATCATAACTCTTCACAATTCTAAATTCCATAAGTGCTGTTTTTCCTATCATTTTTATTGCTTCTTCTGGATTAGTAACTCCTGGAAGCTCAATAATAATACGGTTATTTCCTGCTTTTTGAACAAGAGATTCTGCAACTCCTAGTCCGTTTATTCTACGATCTAAAACTTCTACAAGTCTATCCATTGCTTCACCATCAACAACTTGATCTTTCCCTCCTGTTGCTTCTAAAACAGCATACACTCCACCTTTTAAATCCAATCCAAGTTTCATTTCTTTATTAAATGTAAAATACAACCCACCCATTATTACTATCACTACAAAGAGTAGTTTTTTAAATATAGTTTTTTTCATTTCTCCTCCACGTTAGTTTTCAAATAATTTTTCTTCTAGTATCTATTTTTTGCTATCTAAAAAGACTTGTAAAATTATAGCTGCTGCTATTTTATCTACTACTTTTCTTTTTTCAATTGCCCCTTTGGTTCCCATTTCTTGCAATAATTTATCTGCTGTAACAGTTGTATAGCGTTCATCTATTTCAAAAAATTCTACTCCATCAATATTTCTTTTTATTTTCTCCATATATTCTCGGACTTTTTCAGCCTGTCTCTTTTCTTCTCCATCAAGTGATTTAGGAATTCCCACTATTATTTGTTTCGTATTTTCCTCTAAACAAATTTTTTTTATTCTCTCAATGGATTTAATTTTTTTCCTATCAATTACTTCAAGAGGAGTAGCAAACATTCCCATACTATCTGATCTTGCTACCCCAATTCTTACATCACCAATATCAAGTGCTATATATTTTTTTTTCATCAACATCCCTTTTTATAATGCATTTTTTAAAATATCTTTCACACAATTCAGTGCTTCAATTACTTTTGCTCCAGATTTTCCACCAGCTTGTGCAAAGTCTGGTCTTCCACCACCTTTTCCATCAGTTATTAAAGCTGCTTCTCTAGCTAAATCTCCAGCCTTTACTTTACCTATAAGATCTTTTGTTACTCCTACAGCAAAAATTGCATTTCCATTATCACTTCCTAATACAACAATACAACTTCCTAATTTTTCTTTAATTTTATCACAAATTTCTCTTAAATACTCTGAATCTTTCTCTTTAAAGTTTTTAATTAAAACTTTTACTCCATTTATTTCTATTACTTCTTGAAAAATTGTCATTACATCAAAAGAGGCTAACTTAGACTTTAATTTATCTAACTCTTTACTATTCTCTTTTAGATTTTCTTGATTTTTTTCAATTTTTTCTTCCAATGTACTAATATCAGTTTTTAATATTTTTTCAATATTTTTAATGATTTTTGAAATCTTAGTAAACTCTTCATATGCTTTTAAACCTGTAACAGCTTCTATTCTTCTTACTCCACCAGCTATTCCACCTTCAGAAATTATTTTAAAGCTTCCTATAGTTGATATATTTTCTACATGTATTCCACCACAAAATTCTATTGAGTGTCCTGAAATATCAGCAACTCTTACTATATCACCATATTTATCTCCAAATAATGCCATAGCTCCTATTTTTTTTGCCTCTTCTATTTCAAGTATTTTTATTTCAACAGGTATGGCATCTTCAATAGCCATATTTATATCTTTTTCTATTGCTTCTAATTCAGTTTCAGTAAGAGATTGAAAATGATTAAAATCAAATCTTAATTTATCTTCTGAAACATTTGAACCTGCTTGTGTTATATGAGACCCCAAAACTTGTTGTAAAGCCTTTTGTAGCAAGTGAGCTGCTGTATGATTTTTTATGATTTTTCCTCTTCTTTTCATATCAACATTTTGCATAACAACTTGATCTTTCTCAAGTCGTATTCCTTCTTCAAATTCAACTACATGAGTGACTATTTCTTTTTGCTTTTGAGCATCTAAAACTTTTCCAACAACCTTATTTTTTCCAATAATTGCAGTTATTTCTCCTCTATCAGCTTCTTGACCACCTGATTCAGCATAAAATACAGTTTTATCAAAAATAATATTATAGTTCCCATCTTCCCTTTCTCTTATACTGAGAATTGTTGCTTCACCAGTAGTATTATTATACCCATCAAATTTAGTCACACCATATTTATCATAAAATTCTTCAATAAATACATCTTGACCCTTTTCATGCACAATTTTTCTACTGTTTCTTGCCTTATTTTTTTGTTTTTCTACTTCTATTTTAAATTCTTCTTCATTTACTATTATACCTTCATTTTCACAAATTTCTTGAGTAAGTTCAAAAGGAAAACCATAAGTATCGTACATTTTAAAAGAAATTTCTCCAGCCAATTCATTTTTTCCTTGATTTTTTAAAGTCTTTATTTCACTATTAACTAAATTAATCCCCTGGTCTAGTGTTTTAGAAAAACTTTCCTCTTCAATTTTAACTATTTTTTTTATATAGTCTCTATCTTTAAGTAACTCTGGATAAGCTATTTTCATATTATCAATAACACAATCTACCATTTTATATAAAAATAAATTTTTATTTCCTAAAACACGACCATGTCTTATTCCACGTCTTAATATTCTTCGCAAAATATATCCCCGCCCTTCTGAAGAAGGAAGTACACCATCATTTATTAAAAATGTTATCGCTCTTGAGTGATCTGTTATTACCTTTAAGGAAAAATCGATTTCTGGACTCTTTCCATATTTTGTATTAGTGAGAGTTCCTGCATATTCAACAATTGGAAAAATTAAATCTGTTTCAAAATTATTAGATTTACCTTGAACTACTGCAGCAACCCTTTCAAGTCCTGCACCTGTATCTATATTTTTTTTAGGTAAAGATTCCAATGTTCCATCTTCTTTCTTATTATATTCAGTAAATACAAGATTCCAAATTTCAATAAATCTATTATCTGTCCCTTCATCTCCAAGCTTTGAATTTTCATTTCCACCATACTGAACTCCTAAATCAACATGTATTTCAGAACAAGGACCACAAGAACCAACAGGACCAGCAGACCACCAATTTTCACTCTCACCCATTCTAACTATTCTCTCTTTAGGAAAATCACATTTTTCTATCCATATTTTTTCTGCTTCATCATCAGTTGTAAATACAGATATCCATAATTTTTCTTTAGGTAATTTAAGCTCTTGTGTAATAAATTCATAAGACCAAATAATTGCCTCTTCTTTAAAATAATCTCCAAAGGAAAAATTTCCAAGCATTTCAAAAAACGTATGGTGTCTTGCTGTTTTTCCTACATTTTCTAGATCATTTGTTCTAATACATTTTTGATATGTTGTAATCCTTGGATAAGGTGACTCTTCTTGTCCTAAAAAATAAGATTTAAAGGGAACCATTCCAGCCACAGTCAATAACAATGTTGGATCATCGGGAATAAGAGATGCACTCTCTAACTTTTTATGTTTTTTCTTTTCAAAAAACTCTATAAATTTTTGTCTAATTTCATTTCCTTTCATTGGTTTCAATCTCCTGTATTTTAATTATTATATTAATCTAATTTAAAATTTTCACCTAGATATATTTTTTTAGCTTTTTCATCATTTGCTATTTCCTTAGGTGTTCCACTAATAAGAACTTTTCCTTCTGCCATTATATAAGCACGGTCTGTTATACTTAATGTTTCTCGAACTGAATGGTCTGTTATTAAAATTCCCAAACCTTTCTTTTTCAAATATCTAATTATTTCTTGAATATCTTCAACAGCTATTGGATCAACACCAGCAAATGGTTCATCTAAGAGAATAAAGTCTGGATTATTTGCAATGGTTCGAGCAATTTCTACTCTTCTTCGCTCTCCTCCTGACAAAGAATATCCTAGTGATTTTCTAACATGTGTCAATTTAAATTCTTCTAACAGTTTTTCCATTTCTTCATTTTGCTTTTGAGGAGTATAATTTTTAAGTTCCAATATCGCAATCAAATTTTCTTCAACAGTCATATCTCTAAAAACAGATGGCTCTTGTGCTAAATATCCTATCCCTAAATTAGCTCTTTTATATATTGGTAATTCAGTTATATCTCTTTCATTATAAAAAACTTTTCCAGTTTCAGGCCTAACAATTCCTGTCATCATATAAAATGTTGTTGTTTTTCCTGCCCCATTAGGACCAAGCAGTCCAACAACTTCACCTTTTTTCACTTCTAAAGTAACATCATCTACCACTTTTCTTTTTTTATATGATTTGGATAATTTTTCAGCTATTAAACTTATCATCCTTTTCTCCTTTTATTTTTTTATAATCCACAATAACATTTCCTGTTGCATCTATTTTTCTTGTTTCACTTTTATAAATTATTTTATCAGCATAAATAATCGCTTCTGGTGCATCCACTATAGCATTTTTTTCCAACTCAATTATTTTTTTCTCTGTATTTATTACGCCAAATTTTCCAGTTCCTTTTGTTCTCCCCTTTTTAGGGTTATTATTATTAAAAATAACGTTTTCTTTCAAATATATACGTTTTTTATTCATATTAAATTCTAATGTATCTGAAGTAATCACAGTCTCTCCATTTCTTTCATCTTGAATTATTGTTTTAGGAGTATCAATAGAAATAGCTATTTTAGTAATTAAATCTATGTCTGTTCTTTTTGAATATAGAGTTGAACTTTTATTTTTTAGTGTTGCATTTTTTTCAAGAACAATTTTTTCTGCTATATATTTTTTGTTCTCTTTTCTTAAATAAAGTATTAATAGTTCACCATTATAATCAATAGGTTCTTTATCTTGATAAGTTCGTCCCTTTGGATTTTTAGTAAAATTAATTTTACCTTTATTTAGATTTCCTTCAACTTTTCCTGCTTCAAAATTTTCATTTTTATCTGTAATTATTTTTATTTTTCCACCTGAAATTTTCCCGCTATTTCTATTTAGTTTCAAATTCACCCCATTCATTTTCATTCCTGGTTGAGTTATTTCATATTTACCTGGTACTTCTATTTCTGTAGTTTCCTTATTATACATTAAAATATGACTTTTAAGGGTCATATCACCATACACAATCACTGCATTTCCTTCTATGATCATTTTAGTCATTTGAGTATCTGATTTAAACTTATTTCCACTAATCTCAGTTTTTTCTTTTTCATTTTTCAAAAATATTCCTGTTTCAGAAGAAATTTCTTTTTTCTTTCTTTCAAATTTAAAAGTTTCACTTTGAAATTCCCAACCATCTAAGCTTTTCCCTTTAATATTAGAATTTAAAAGTAAATTTTTATCTTTATCCAAAATTGCATTATCACCTGTTAAAACCAAATTTTCTACTACAGCTCTTGCCATATTAAAAAATGATTCATCTTTATTTAAAAAATCTGTTTGTTTATCTGCAAAAATCTCATAATCATTACCTTTATAATCAACATTTTTTGTTATAACTTCAGTTTTTTCCTCAATTTTCTCTTTTTTTTCATCTTTAAAATAATTAAGGTAACCAATTATTAAAACTACAACTATTATTATTATATGGAATTTTTTATTTTTTTTCACAGCCCTCTCCTACCCTAATATGTTTTTTAGTTCATTTATTTTCATTAATGCTTCAAGTGGTGTTAAGTCATTCAAATTAACAACTTTTAAAATATCTATAACAATTTTTTCATTTTTATTACTCTCTTCTCTTTCAAAAGAAAGAACTTCTATCTCACTCTGAATATTAATCTCTAACTCTTCAACTTCTCCAAATAAATTAAGTTGTTCTCCATTTAATTTATCTTTTATAATTTTTCGTTGATTTTCTAAAATATTTAAAATAGATTTTGAACGTTTCAAAATTTCTTGTGGAAGCCCTGCAACTCTTGCTACCTCTATTCCATAGGATTTATCTGCACCGCCACAAACTATTTTTCTCAAAAATACAATTTCATCTTTTGATTCTTTTACTTCTATTCTATAATTTCTAACTTTAGAAAGCTCTTTTTCAAGCTGTGTTAATTCATGATAATGAGTTGCAAATATAGTCTTTGCATTTATATTATTATGTATATGTTCTGTTATTGCTGTTGCAATAGAAATACCATCAAAAGTTGAAGTCCCTCTTCCAATTTCATCTAAAATTATAAATGAATTACTAGTTGCAGAATTTATTATATTTGCCATTTCACTCATTTCTAACATAAAAGTTGATTGCCCAGAAAGTAAGTCATCACTTGCACCTATTCTTGTGAATATCTTATCTACCAGTGGGATTTTTCCATAGTCTGCTGGAATATACGAGCCAATATGAGCCATTAAAATTATCAATGCCCCTTGCTTCATATATGTTGATTTTCCAGACATATTAGGTCCTGTCAAAATTTGAACATTACTATCTTCATCTAAAAAAATATCATTTTTTATAAAATGTTCTCGCCCTATTAAGGTTTCCACCACTGGATGGCGTCCCCCAATTATTTCCAAACTATAATTTGAACCAATTTCAGGTTTAACATATCTATTCTTTATTGCACAATTAGCAAAACTATTCATTACATCTATATATGCAATCTTTTTCCCAGTTTCCTGTAGTTCCATGGAATATAATTTTATTTTTTCACATAATTCAACAAACAATTCATACTCTAAACTTTCGATTCTTTCTTTTGCATGTAATATTTTTTCCTCATACTCTTTTAGTTCAGGAATAATATATCTTTCTGCATTTGATAAAGTTTGTTTTCTTATATAGTACTCTGGAATTAATTCTTTATTTGAATTACTTATCTCTATAAAATAGCCAAAAATTCTATTATACTTTATTTTTAAATTTTTTATTCCACTACTCTCTTTTTCACGACCTTCTATTTCTAAAATATAATCTTTTCCCATTGTTGAAATTTTATACAATTCTTTTAAATCGACATTATATTCTATTTTTATAATTCCACCTTCTCGTATAGAAAAAGGTGGTTCTTCAGTAATTCTTTCTTCTATTAAATTATATATTTCAACTAATACTTCAGGTTTTATTCTAAAAATAGAAGTATCTTTCATTAGATTATAAATATCTAAACTGGCTTTTATAGATTTTTTAAGTCCTATCAAATCCCGACCATTAGCAGTCCCCATTACTATTTTCCCTAAAATACGCTCTATATCATAAATTTTTTTTAAAGATGCACCAACTTCCTCTCGAATCAGCACTTTCTCTATAAAAAATGCCACATTATTATGTCTTTCTTGAATTTCTTTTAAATCCTGAGTAGGATTTTTTAAATATCCCTTTAATGCTCTACTTCCCATTGAAGAATAGCACTGATCTAAAACAGAAAATAGAGTTCCATAGGTGGTTTTTTCTCTTGTATTTTCTAGTATTTCTAAATTTCTTTGAGTGGTAAGATTAAGCTCTACTATATTTTTTGAACTCACATATTCAATTTTTGAAATTAACAGTTCATTATTTTTTTGTAATTTTTTTATGTATTTAAGAGTTAAAACACAAGCTTTTACTCCCAATTCTTTATCTGCTAAGTTAAAACTATCCAAACTTATAATTTTAAAATATTCTTTTAAATATTCTGCTGCACCCTTTTCCTCATCAGTTATTGTTATTATCATTTTAGTTCCAAAAATATCTTTTGAAACAATATCCTTAAGAATTTCAGCACTTTTTTTATCTAAAACAACTTCTTTAGGTGCTATTTTATTTATTTCACCTAGTAGAGAATTATATTCAATTTCACTTACTTTAAATTCACCAGTTGTTATATCAGCATAAGATATCCCAACAAGAATACCATCTATTTTTATTCCCATAATATAATTATTACTTTTTGCATCAAGATAATCGGGATCCATTATAGTTCCTGGTGTCACAATTCTTACTACTTCTCTTTTTACTATTCCTATAGCATTTTTAGGATTTTCTACTTGCTCACATATGGCAACTTTATATCCCTTATTTACTAATTTTGCTATATATGGACCTGAGGAATGATAAGGAATTCCAGCTAATGGAATCACCTCTCCCTTCTCTTTATTTCTACTAGTTAATGTTATTCCTAATTCTTTCGAAGCCAATACAGCATCTTCAAAAAACATTTCATAAAAATCACCTAAACGAAAAAATAGGATACTATCTTGGTGCTTATTCTTTATTTCTTTATATTGCACCATTAAAGGTGTATCCTTTACTCCCATTTTTTCACGCTCCTCAAGGCTTTTTCCTAATAGTTTCTATATCCACTTATTATATCATAAAATAAGTTTTTTATCAATTTATACCTCTTAAATTCCCTATATTAACCCACACTTAAGATAACTTTTTTGTTCTTGGTAATTTTTTTTAATCTTTCATTTTTTTGCTATCTATATTTTTTGTCTACATAATAAAAAACACAGAAATAATCCTGTGTTTTTTTTATAATAATTGTTTTCTATGCAGCAATAATGCTGTCATTATACTTATTAAACTTATAATTCCTAATATAATCGGAAATCCAACAGAGTGCTCTCCAAAAGGAACTGCAACATTCATTCCCCATAGCCCTGATAAAATATTAGGTACAGCCATAACAATTGTTATAGCTGTTAATCTTTTCATTAACATATTAAAATTATTTGAAATTACAGAAGCAAAAACTTCCATAACAACACTTAAGACGTCACTATATATTTTAGCCATTTCTATCGCTTGCTTATTTTCTATAATTACTTCTTCTAAAAATTCTGCATCATCTAAATTCTCTTTTATAAAAGCCATTCTTCCCATTCGTTCCAAAACACTTTCATTTGTTTTTAGTGAAGTAGAAAAATAAACCAATGATTTTTCTAACTCTAACAGTCCTAATAATTCTCTATTTCTCATTGATTGATAGAGCTCTCTTTCCCACTCTTTAGATTGCTTTTCTATATTTCTAAGATATATCAAAAAATTTGTTGAATTTCTATGTAGTAATTGTAAAACAAAAGATATAATATTATTACTTAAAGCTCCTTTTACTATTCCAGATTTAAAAATTTCTATTAATGAAAGTGATGCACTTGAAACAGTAATAATATTCTCCTTGGTTACAATTATACCTAGGGGTAAAGTTGTATAAGACACACCAGAATTGGTTGTTTTATTTTTTTCTATATATGGAACATCTACAATTATAAGTATCTCATTATCTTCTACTTCAATTCTAGGTCGTTCTTCTGTATCTAATGCTGCCATTAGACTTTCTTTTTCAATTTTTAATGTTTTTGATAAGTCTATGACTTCTTTTTCTGTTGGAGCTACTAAATTTATCCATGCTCCATCTTGAATTATATCTATTTTTTCCAAATGATTTTTCAAAGTTTTATAGATCTCCATTTCCCCTCCCCTTTTAACTATTCTTTACTATAAGTATACCATATCTAATGTTTTTTCCCTATTTTTTTATTAAGTTTACTTAATAAAAAAGAGAATTCAATAGTTTTTACTATTGAATTCTCTTTTTTATTTTTTTACAACATTTGATAAACAAACTCATTTTAATAAATTATATTGAGTTAAGAATATCTAATTCTTGCTGTTCTTTTCTTCTTTTTTCTTTTCTAACTCTTTCAGTAGCTCGATTTCTTGCTTGAGAAGCTCTAATATTCTCAGCTGCCTTAATTGCTTTTAATTCTACTTCTTGATCTAAAGATTTCAGTTTTATTTCAGTATCTCCTCTATCTCTAGCTTCTTGATCACCTTTTTCAATTCTTGCCATTTCTTGTGCATGCTTCATTTTTGCTAATTCAAGTTCGGTTTTATTATCATCCGTGTTCATCTCAACTGAAGCACCAGTTTTATATTGTGTAGTTTTACTATCATATTTGTTGGTAGAAAGACCACCCATACAAGAACTTAAAGATATTACTAAGAATATCGCCATTACGAAACCACCTACAAAAAGAGCTTTTGCAAGTCCTGACAAACCATTAAAAAAATCTTTTAACATTATTACTCTCCTCCTAACAATCTGCTATTATTATTTTGTTACACTATGGATTACTGCAGCAGTTCCTAATATTGCACCTATTCCACCTAAAGCACCTTTCATATTGTTATTTGTTTGCTCATTAGACATTTGTTGTGCATGTCTAGCAGTATAGATCGATTGATCTATCTGTTCATTTATTAATTTCAAATCTTTCTTTTTAATTAACATTTCCTGTGCATTCTTAGTTGGTCTAGCAATTATAGTAGCTCTTTGCTGTTGTAACATTACTATTTCTTGATTTTGATTTTTAACTAATTCTTGTGATGATGTACATCCTGCTGTCGCTAATAATAATGTGCTCAATACTAATACTAATGATAATTTTTTCATTTTTGCCCCCATTTTTATTTTAGTTTTTTAAATACGTTCCTATTTTACTCCTCTTTAATTAAAAAGTCAACTTATATTTCTAATATTTTAAAAACGATAACCAACAGCAAAAGTTGCATATTTTCTATGACCAAAACCATATTCAACTATTGCTTCTAATGAAGGCGTAACTTCATATCTTAAACCCAAAGAATAGTTCCAAGGATATGTTGCTTTCTCTTCAACATTAAATTTACCTGGTATCTCAATTCCAGGTAAAACAAACACATCTTTAATATTTCCTTTTAAAGTTTGAGTTATTTCTTGATACATTGCCCCTACCCAAAAAGAAATAGGTCTTTTTAAAAGAATAGTATGGTATCCTATTTTTGGGGAAATCACCAAGGCTCCAACATTTCCTTCAACTATGTCAAGAGAAGTATAGGTATAATTTATGTCTGTTAAAGCAAAGAAATTTTTATACCCCCCAACAAGTGTCATTCCAGCTCCATATGTCAGTCCTTTATAATTAAGGATAAAATTTCCACCTTCAATTTTCTGTGAAGGAATCGGAATATTAATTTCTTTTCCAAAAACGTCCAAAGTCAATCCATTAACTGCAACAGTAATCGGTGCTATTGATTTTCCTTTTGTTTCTCCAACTAGACCATAAACATTCAAAAATGGAAAAACCCATACATCTCCTCTAATTGTCCTTGTTGTATTTTTTGTTTTTGCCTTTTTTCCTTCTACTTTGATATTTCCATTGGCAAAATTTTTATCAATATCAATAACAGTATTTTCAACCGTATTAATTGCCGCATTTGCCATAATTTTTGCTAACCACTCCTTATTTCCATCAGCTATAAATTTTTGTTTAATCAGTTCTGTTAAAGCTGCCTTATTTTCTGTAAAAGGCTTAAATTCTTTAACCACCAAATTACCTATACCTAAAAGTTCCAGTCGTTCTATATCAACCTCTTGATCCATATCAACATAGATCAAGTTTATTCCGTAGGGTTTAGGTAAAACATATCCCCGTTCTCTAGCTTCTTTTCCATATATAGGGAAAAATCGTTCTTCTCCAAATGAAGAAAAAAAACATACAATAAAAATACATACGGTATACAACTTTAATTTCATACTCCCCCCTTAATTTATAGCTTTCAAACAAAAAAATTATTAGTTTGAATCAGTCCAATAGAAAAATAATAACTAACTAAAAAATCAAGTGTATTACCACTTGATTTTTAGTTAATTACCTTTGGTTTTTTATCTTCTTATTTCTTTTATTCTTGCTTTCTTACCTGACAATTCTCTTAAGTAGTAAAGTTTAGATCTTCTTACTTTTCCTACTTTTAAAACATCAATTTTTTCAATCATTGGTGAGTTAACCGGTATTATTCTTTCTACACCTATTCCACCAGTTACTTTTCTTATTGTAAATGTTTTAGCTACACTTCCACCATTTACTCTAATTACTACACCTTCAAACAATTGTATTCTTTCTTTGGCCCCTTCTTGAACCTTGTAAGAAACTACTATTGTATCTCCTGCTTTAAATCCTGGTAAATCTGTTCTAATGTACTCTTTTTCTACTAATTCAATCAATCTTTCTTTCATTTAATTCCTCCTGAGATATTCATTTAATATTCCTTGCATTAAAGCGGAACATCTGTTTTAACAAATTATTATCTCATAATTTATTAATTATGTCAATAATATTTTATTTTTTACCATACTTCTTTAGGAGTTGCTGAAAAACCTGAAGAAGTAGAATAGAAATATGTTGAGATAGGTTTCCCCTCATAAGTTAAAATAATTTTTTTAGTTTTTCTTATGGCCTCTGTTGCTATTTCTGTTTCATTTTGCTTATTATAGACTTGACTTGCTACAGTATCATCTACATTTATGCCATATTTAGCATATTTTCTTCCTATAATCGCATGTGCAACATAGGTTCTCGCAGTTATTGCTTGTGCTTTTAATGCTTCTAATCCAAAACTAGACATCATCTCACTTACAACCACACCTTTCAAATAATCTTCAACATCCACTTTATTCACCAACAATAGATTTCCTCTAGGAGAGAATCTAATATTAAATTCTCCATAATATGTTGGGTAATTTTTATTTGCAATCTTTCTTCTAATAGAAGTTACTCCTATTTTTCCTTTTGATAAAACTCTGATTTCTGCTTTTGTTGTTAAGATTTTTTTTCCTTTACTTTTTATAATTATATTTCCATTCCATCTAGTAATCTCAATTTCAGTATTACTAGAAATTTTTTTGCTTACTCTTCCAGACTTTATTATAATATTTTTAGGTGACTTCAAAGTTATTCTCTTATGCTCTAGTGAGGAATTATTCGTTATCCCCACTAGTATATCTCCTTTAAAGTTTGGAACTGAAGACATCTTACTATATTTAACATCTTGGTAGTAATGATTTAAAATTTCTTTATAATTTGCATTTTTTTTCTTTGATAAGTCATATGCACTATATTGTGGCATTCCTACTCCATGACCAAAACCTCCACCATATATCATATAAGAATTTCTTTTTTTCTCAATAGCAAAGAAAGCAGAAGGTAACATATTTACATTTTTTTTCAAAATTTTTCCTTTTCCTTTCAAAGCAATATTTCTATTTATTCCAGTTCTACTCTTGGAAAAACCAAGAACTTTTCTTATATTATACTCTTTCACCACTACAAATGTATTTTTACTTCCTACAATGACTAAATCCATTGCAATTGTAGAAGGACCACGTTTTTCTACTCTAATTTCTTTAAGAGAACCCAAAGGATTTCTCCCTAATGGTTTCAGGCTCCATTTCCCTCCAACCAATGTATATACACTCTTCTTACTTTGTTTTTTAATTGCTACTAAATTGGCATTTAGTACCTTCTCTAAAACTGAAGTTGGATATTCTACATTCCATCTCCAATATGGTGATAAATCACCATATCCTTCAATTTTATCATTTTTATATATTTCTAATATTTTTTTTTCATTTAAATTTTTTATTGGTCCTATTGATGTTATATCTTGAACATTGACTAAATACGGTATTTCATTTCCTTTCCTGTACGACACTTCTTTCAATTTATCTTTTTTATAATTACTATAAACTTTATTATTTGGTTTTACTTTTTCTATTTTAGAACATCCTAGCATCGCTATAAATACGAATAATAAAATAAAAATTTGTTTAATATTTTTCATATATTTAATTTTCTCCTTTTTTTACAACACTATCGCTTTCAAAATTTTATTTCCAACAAATTTATAGTGTTATATTATTTCTCTTAATATATTCTATAACTTTTTCTAAATCTTCTTGTGTATCAATCCCTTGAATAGAAGAAGGTGTTTCTAAAACTTTTATTTCAAATCCATTCTCTAAAACTCGAAGTTGTTCCAATGATTCTGATTCCTCCAATGGAGTTGATATCATTTCTGAATATTTTTTTACAAACTCTTTTTTATACCCATAGATTCCAACATGTTTATAATAATTTTCTAAATTTAAAGTTCTAGGATAAGGAATTGGACTTCTTGAAAAATAAAGTGCATAATCATTTTTATCAGTTACAACCTTGACACAATTAGGATTTTCAATCTCTTCCATTTTTGTGATTTTATGTTTTAATGTTCCCATAAGAAGAGATTCTTCATTTTTAAAAGCTTCTATTAATAAATTAATCATTTCTGCCTCTATAAGTGGTTCATCCCCTTGTATATTAATTACTACTTCATGATTATCCACTTCAATATCTGTGTTTTGACAATTTTCTAATTTTTCACAAACTTCTGCTATTCTACTAGTTCCGTTTTCATGATTAGAACTTGTCAAAATAACTTTCCCTCCAAATCTAATAACTTCATTATAAATCCTAATATCATCTGTTGCAACGATGACTGAATCAAGCTTAGATTTTATTGCTCTTTTATAAACCCACTCTATCATACTATGACCTTCAATATTTTTCAAAGGTTTTCCTTCTAATCTTGTGGAAAAATATCTAGCTGGAATCACTCCTAAAAACCTCATGTTATAACCCCTTTTTTATCATAATGTTTTGAAAAGTTCTTTTATATTTTTTATTAATTCTCTATTTCTTCTATTATTGCAATTTTATTAAACAATTTATTTAATGCAGACATTTGGAATAATCTATTTTCTCTAACTTCAATATTTTCATCCATAACCATAACTTCAGTAAAGTATCTATCTATCAATTCAATTCCCAAAATTATCTTATTAAGATATTCATTGTAGTTTTTCTTCTCTAGAACTCCTTCAAAGTCTTTTCCAAATTTTTCTGTAAATAACCACAATTCTTTCTCTACCTCAAGAATTAATAATTTTTCATTTAAAACTACTAATTCATTTTTGTTTTTCGATATATTTCCTACTCTTTTAAGGACAGAGAGTAATTTTTCAAAATCAGCATTTTCAGAAATGTTTTGTAGAGCCTCTACTCTATTTTTGACATCTATAATAGAGCTACTTTCAACACTTAAAACAGCACCAATTATATCTTTTCTATATCCCGATTCTGCTAAAATATTTATTATTCGTTGTCTAAAAAATTCAATGACCTCTGTATATATTTCATCTTTATTTTTATTTAAAGTTATTGTTTCAGATAAAATATCCAATGTTTTCATTATAACTTCAGCAATAGAAAAGTTTATTCCAGAATTCAAAATTATATTTACAACTCCTATTGAGGCTCTTCTTAAAGCAAACGGATCTTTTGATCCTGTTGGTATCACTCCAACACTAAAGCATCCAACAAGTGTATCTATTCTATCAGCTAATGCAGTTATTGTTCCCTCAATTCCTGTTGGACAAGAATCCCCTGTATATCTTGGATAATAGTGCTCTTTAATTCCTAAAGCAACTTCTCTTTTTTCTCCAGATTTAATGGCATATTCTTCTCCCATAAATCCTTGTAATTTTGTAAATTCTTTTTCACCAATCATATTAGAAACTAAATCAGCCTTTGAAAGTTCAATAGTACGCATTATATCTTCTCTTTTATTAGTAAAATTCATAATTAAAGAATTGGATTTTTCTACTTCAATAGCATCCATAATAGAACTAGCAATTTTCTTCATTCTTTGAACTTTTTCATATATTGTTCCTAATTTTTTTTGATATACTACAGTTTTTAATTTCTCTAAATTTTCATATAATGGTACTTTTATATCTTCATTATAAAAAAATCTAGCATCTGCAAGTCTTGCAGAAATTACTTTTTCATTTCCTCTTTTTACTTCTTCTGAATAATCTACTCCATTTCTAACCACTATAAATTTAGGTTGTAATTGTCCCTCTTTATTCAAAATAGGAAAGTATCTTTGGTGAACTTGCATTGTTATAATCAGCACTTCTTGTGGAACTTCTAAGAACTCTTCATTAAATCCACCAACTATTGGATAAGGATACTCTACTAAATTAGTAACTTCGTCTAAAAGTTCTTCTTCTATATGTCCATATTCACCTTGAGAATTACATTTCTCCTCAATTAATGATTTTATCAAATTTTTTCTTTCTAAAATGTCAATTATAACATTATTTTTTCTTATTTTTTCAAAATACTCTGGTATAGAATTTGCTATAAATTCTTCTCCAAAAAATCTATGCCCATGACTTTTTCTGTCACTTTTTATTCCTTCGATTTCAAATTCAACAATTTCATCATTTAACAAAGCCAAAAACCATTGTATTGGTCTTGCAAATTTTATTTTTTTATTCCCCCATTTCATAGATTTAGGAAATGTCAAACTTAAAACAATATCTTTTAGAATTGCTGGTATAACTTCTTTTGTAAGTCGCCCTTTTTCAAACTTTTTGACTGCTATATATTCTCCTTTTGAAGTTTCAACAACTTCAAAAGATGTTGAATCCATTCCTTGTGAGCTTAAAAAACCTAATCCTGCTCTTGAAACTTCTCCAGTATCTGTAAAAGCAATATTTTTAGCTGGTCCTATATTTAATGAATCCAAATCTTCTTCTTTTTCACTTAATTCCTCCACTAAAAGAATCAATCTTCGAGGAGTTCCAAATGTTTTTATAGTTCCAAATTTTATCCTACTATCTGTTAATTTTTTTTCCATTATATTTTTTAAATCTTGAAGAACTGGAAGTAAAAACCTTGCTGGTAATTCCTCCATCCCAATTTCAAAAAGTAATTTCATTTTTTCCCTCCCCTATTTATTTTTTTTTAAAAGTGGATAACCAAGTTTAGCTCTATTTTCTACAAATATTTCTGCACATCTCTTTGATAAATTTCTTACTCTTAAGATATAAGACATTCTTTCAGTTGTGGAAATAGCTCCTCTTGCATCAAGAACATTAAAAACATGTGAACATTTTAAAACATAGTCATAAGCTGGAAAAACAAGTTTATTCTCCAAAGAGACAATTGCCTCTTTTTCAAAATCATCAAACCATCTAAAATGACTATCTAAATCAGCTATTTCAAAAGAATATTTTGAATTTTCATATTCAGATTGAAATCTAATATCTCCATATTTAATTCCTGGTGCCCATTCAAGATCATAAACAGTTTCTTTATTTTGAATATATAAAGCCAATCTTTCTAATCCATATGTTATTTCAACAGGAATTATTTCAAGCTCCAATCCCCCCACTTGTTGGAAATATGTGAACTGAGTTACTTCCATTCCATCTAACCACACTTCCCAACCTAGTCCCCAAGCACCCAGTGTTGGCGATTCCCAATCATCTTCTACAAATCTTATGTCATGCTTTTCAATATCAATCCCAAGCATTCTTAAGCTCTCTAAATACATCTCTTGAATATTATCTGGTGACGGCTTCATTATCACTTGAAATTGGTGATGTTGATAGACTCTATTAGGATTTTCACCATATCTACCATCTTTAGGTCTTCTTGATGGTTCAACATAGGCTACATTCCAAGGCTCTGGTCCAAGTGACATCAGAAAAGTATTTGGATTAAATGTCCCAGCTCCTGTTTCTATATCATAAGGATTTCCCAATACACACCCTTTTGAACTCCAATATTTTTGTAAAGCAAATATCATTTCTTGAAAAGTCATTTTTTTCTCCTCCCAACAAAGTAGTCTACTATTAATAAAAAGGCTCCAATACATATCCAAGCATCAGCTAAATTAAATATATAAGTCCAAAATATTCTAAAATCCATCATATCAACAACAAAACCTCTAAATATTCTATCAATCATATTTCCAAGTGCTCCAGCAAAAATGAATGAATATGCTATTTTTTCTATTTTTCTACTATTTTTCAACTCTTTTCCAATATGAATACCTATTCCTATAATAATAATAATAGTCAAGATTGATACTAATTTAACTGAATCTTGAAACATTCCAAAAGCAATCCCCCTATTTTGTACATATGTTAAGTGAAAAATTCCTTCAAAAAATGATAAAGTTTCACCATGACTAAAATTTTCCACTACAAAATATTTACTCAATTGATCAAATATAATCAAAAATAATATTAATAACGCATAAAACATAATCACTCCTATTTGCTCATAACACTAGCACATCTTGGACAAAGTGTTGGCTCTTCTATATTTGTTCCTAATTCTTCAGAATATTTCCAACATCTTTCACATTTTTCTCCACTTGCATGAAGAACTTTAATTTCTAGATTCTCTACTTCCTCTCCTAAAGTGAAGGTTTCATCTGAAGTTTCTAAAATTTCAAACTGTGATACCATTGTTGCTAATTCTATTAATTTTGTATTTTCTTTTATAAATTTAGATAGTTCAGCATCTTTTGATGAAAGAATAAGTTTTGCATCCAACGAATTTCCAATTATTCTATTTTCACCTTGTCTTGCTTTCTCTAGTACTTTATTTACTTCTTTTCTAATTTTCATAATTTTTGACCATTTATTTTCCAAAACATCATCTATCCATTCATTTTTTTCTTCATACCATTTTGTTAATAGTACTGATTCAGCATCTTTCATCTCAGATGGAAGATTTTCCCAAATTTCTTCAGCAGTAAAAGATAAAATTGGAGCAATCATCTTAGTTAATGTTACAAGGATTTGTGACATTACAGTTTGGGCTGATCTTCTTCCTAATGAATCTTTCTTTTCTGCATATAATCTATCTTTAATTATATCTAAGTAAAAAGCTGACATATCTATTCCAGCAAAATAATGAATCTCTTGGAATAAATTATAGAATTCATACTTATTATATGATTCTGTTACTTTTAATTTTAATCTCTCTAATTTATTAAGTGCCCATTTATCTTCTTCTAAAAGTTCATCATAAGAAACAAAATCAGTTTTCAAATTAAAATCAGCTGTATTTCCAAGAATATATCTAGCTGTATTTCTAACTCTTCTATAAGCCTCTGCCATTTGTTTTATTATATTATTAGAAATTTTTACATCTTCACTGTAATCAACTGAAGCACACCAAAGTCTTAAAATATCTGCCCCATAGACCTTTATTATATCATCTGGTGAAACTACATTCCCTACAGATTTTGACATTTTTTTACCCTCTCCATCATTTACAAACCCATGTGTTAAGACAGTTTTATAAGGAGCATCTGAAGTTGAACCAATTGATGTTAAAAGTGAAGTTTGAAACCATCCTCTATGTTGATCAGAACCTTCCAAATATAGGTCTGCAGGTCTTCTAAGTCCTCTTGGGTCAAGAACTGCTCTATGTGACACTCCAGAGTCAAACCAAACATCCATTATATTTGTTTCTTTTCGTAACTCTATTCCTTTCAAATTATATTTTACAAGTAATTCTTCACCAATCAGCTCTTCAGGAGACATTTTTACCCAAGCATTTGTCCCTTGAACTTTTACAATAGATATTACTTTAGCTAAAATTTCTTTATTAAATATTTCAGCACCTGTGTTTTCATTATAGAAAATAGGAATAGGTACTCCCCAAATTCTTTGTCTTGATATACACCAGTCTGGACGACTTTCAAGCATAGAACCAATTCTATTACGTCCCCATGCTGGTATAAATTCTACATTGTCTAGAATTTTTAAAGCTTTTTCTCTCAAGTCTGACCCTTCTGCTTTTACAAACCATTGTTCAGTTGCACGAAATATAACAGGAGTCTTAGAACGCCAGTCATGAGGATATGAATGTACAATTTTTATTTCTTTTAATATATGTCCACTAGCTGTTAAGTCTTCACAAATAACTTTATTTGCTTTTGCATAAAAAAGTCCTGAATATTTCCCTGCTTCCTCAGTTAAAACCCCTTTATTGTTTACAGGTGAGATAATAGGTAATCCATATTTTACTCCTGCCACATAATCATCTTGTCCATGACCAGGTGCAGTATGAACAGCTCCTGTTCCTGCTCCAAGAATTACATGAGAACCTAGTATTACAGTTCCATCTCTATCAATATATGGATGTTTATATGTAGTTCTTTCTAATAAAGAACCTTCAAATTCTAATATCAATTCATACTCTTCAATTTCCATTGCTTTAAAAGCTTGCTCTGCCATCTCTTTTGCAAGAATAAGATTACCAAAGCTAGTTTTATATGCACCATAAATAAATTCACCATTTAATGCAATTCCTGTATTTGCTGGAAGTGTCCAAGGTGTCGTTGTCCATATCAGCAGAAAAGCTGAATCTAATTTTAATTTTTCTAATAAATCTTTATTAGCTTCCATTTTCACATAAATAGATGTTGAAGTATGATCTTTATACTCTATTTCAGCTTCAGCAAGTGCTGTTTCTGTCACAGGAGACCAATGTATTGGTTTTAACCCTTTAAAAATATAACCATTTTCATAAAGCTCTCCAAATACCTCTAATTGCTTCGCTTCATACTCTGGGTTAAGAGTCAAATAAGGATTATCCCATTCCCCTAATATCCCCAATCTTTTAAATTGCTCTTTTTGAGTATTTACCCATTTAAGAGCATAATTTTTACAGTGATTTCTTATTTCTTCTTGAGTCATTTCTTTTCTTTTTTCACCAAGTTCTTCACAAACTTTAAGTTCAATTGGAAGTCCATGAGTATCCCAACCAGGTATATAAGGTGCATTATACCCTATCAACCTTTTATGTTTTAATACGATATCTTTTAAAATTTTATTAAGTGAGTGTCCTATATGAATATTTCCATTTGCATAAGGAGGACCATCATGAAGTATGAAATCTTTTCTCCCATCTACATTTCCCTTTAAATAAATACTGTTTTTTTCCCACTTATCAAGATACCCTGGTTCTTTCGTAGGTAAATTCCCTTTCATTTGAAACTCTGTTTTAGGTAAATTTAAAGTTACACCATAATCTTTTTTATCTAACATTCCTATTTCCTCCCTCATTTATATCTAATAAAATCGTTACTTTTGTTCCTTCATTATATTTTGATTCAAAATTTATTGTTCCTACATGATTTTTTAAAATTCTGAAAACTAAAGCTAACCCTAAATTTGTTTCATCAGTGACAAATTTATAAAAAGGCTTATAAATATTTTTTAAATATTCTTCCTTAATTCCTTTTCCGTTATCAACTATAGATATTTTTATTTTATCCCTATTTTTTTCTTTTGAAACAATAATTTTTATAGCTCTATTTTTTTCATCATAATTTTCAAAAGACTCATAAGCATTTTTCAATAATTCAACTATAGCTTTCTTTAAATTTTCTTTGTTTCCATATATTTTAACACTTGTATTTATAAAAATTGATAAATTAATTTTTCTTTCTTCAGCTACTCTTTTTTCCTCACCCATAATTTCATCAAAGAATTCTTCAATTTCAAAGTAATCAAATGTTTCCTTTGAAACTGCAGTATATTCTTCAAAAAAATTGTTTGATTTTTTTATCTTTAGAAATAATTTTTCTAAAGTATCAAGTTCCTCTGTTAACAATGCATTTTTATCTTTTCTATACTTCTCTATTATTTTTGAAAAACGTACTAATACTTCTTCACGATTTTCCATGAATCTTGTAACTAAATGTTCTACCGTATTATTTCTTTCTTCATTTAATCTATTTTCTATAAAATCTTTTTCTTCTAATTTAGTACAAAGATTCACTACAAATAATTCCATCAACTTATACTCTTCAAAATCAATTTCTTTCTCTCTACAAAAATAATCTAATACAATACAACCATAATATTTATTTTTAGTACATAAAGGAACTATTAAAAAATTTTCTATTCCAATCACTTTAAATAAATCATTTCCTAAATTATATTTATATCCTTTTTCATTAAAATATTTAATTTTTCTATTTTTTAAAGATTGTGTAAATAAATTTTCATTACTTAAAGACACTATAATATTTTTACTGATTTTATTTAATTCCTCCAGTGGAATTTGCAAAATATTATTTGATTCATTTTTAAATTCAGTTAATAGTCCTTCATTATAAATAATTAGTTCATTTCTTAATTCGTTTTCTTTTTCTATATATTTAAAATACATTCCACGACTATAACCTAAAATATTATTTGAAGTTAATTCCTTTAATATTTTTGTAATATTTAGAATGGTTTTTTCTTCCATACTATATTCTATAACTAGTCTTGTTAATAGCTCTACTCTTAAGGCGGTTTCTTTTCTTTTTTCCTCTTGCTTCAATATTTTTTTATTATTTTTTTCTATTTGTAAAAACATTTTTTTTAAAGCTTGAGTTATTTGATGAACTTCTAAAATTTCTTTATAATCCCCTATTTTTTTTTCTTGGTAACCATTTATACTATATTTTTCTGCAATATCTACAATATTTATTAATGGACTTACCAATTTAAGTAAAAATTTTTTAAATAATATCGTTATAAATATCGCAACTAGTATAGTTATTAAACCTACCAAAACTATTCCATTTCTTCGTTCTACAAAGTAATTTATTTTATAGGCTGCAAGTCCAACTATGATATTATTATCTTTAGAAGTTTTATTCATTTTAAAATATTCTATCCAATAATTTTTCATTTTAAGTTTTCTTAGATTTGTCATAGATTTTTTATCTTGTATTTTATTAAAAACTATACTTTTTTCTTCAGTATCTAAATCTCCACCTACATATTCCCCATCTACAAACAAGAATATTTTATCTTCCTTATTAACAAAAATTCTACTTTTAACTGTTCTCATAAATTTTTCATCCAAAGGAAGTGTGGTTACAATAAAAACCGTTTCTTTATCATCCAGAATAGAAAAAACCAGTCTTATATAATTTTTATCTTGAATTCTTTTCATATAAAATAAAGTTTTATATTCTGACTTTACAGTTAAATATTTTTTTGCTTTTTCTAGATTTTTTATAAGACTAGCTTCTTTCAAAATCTTTTCATCACCTGTCTCATACAGTAAATTAGCATTTACATCTAAAACAGAAATTATAGACTCTTGAAATACTATTTTTTCTTCCTTTAATATTTTCTCTCTAATCTCGTTCATCATTGATGGATTAAATGATTCCTGTTTTGAAATAAATTCTATTGTATTTGTATAAACAATATCATTTATTTCATTTAATTCCTCAGAAATCACTTTTTCTAAATATTTAGTTCGTTCTTCTGTTCTTTGATAAAATTTGATTGTATCATTATAGTAATTATATCCTAAAAAAAAAGCAGAAATCAATATAGCTGTTATAATTACTGATAAATTATTATAAAATAAAATTCTAAAAAACAAAGAATTTTTTTTTAGTTTCATCTATATCAAGCTCCTTTTTCATAATTAAATTCAACTTTTTCTTGTTAAACCTACTCTTTGTCTTTCTGTATCAACTTCTTTTATTTTTACTTTTATAATCTGCCCCACTGATAAAACCTTAGAAGGATCACTTACAAAAGCGTCTGAAATTTCTGAAATATGAAGTAAAGCATCATTTTTTAGTCCAATATCAACAAAAGCACCAAAATTAATTACATTTCTTACTGTTCCCTCTACCTCCATTCCTATTTGTAAATCTTTAATATTTAAAATATCTGACTTTAACAATGGTTTATCAAAATTTTCTCTCGGGTCTCGTCTATCACTCATTAAAGCATCATAAATATCTTTTGTAGTCTCATTCCCATAATCATTTTTTTCTAAAAAGTTTTTTAGATTAAAGCTTTTTAATTTTTCTCTAGACACACTTAAATTATCAGAATATTCTTTTAAATTACTCACAACATTATTTAAAATTTCTTCTGCTATATGATAAGACTCTGGATGAATAACAGTTCCATCTAAAGGTTTTTTACCCTCGGCAATTATTAAGAATCCTGCCATTTGCTCATATGCTTTTGCCCCTAATCCCTTTACTTTTAGTAATTGTTTTCTCTCGATAAAATTACCGTTTTCTTGTCTATAATCAACAATATTTTTTGCAATATTTTTTTTAATTCCAGAAACATGGGATAAAAGTGCCCATGAAGCTGTATTTAGAGACACACCTACTCTATTTACCACTGATTCAATTACAAAATTTAAAGATTCTTCTAATTTTTTTTGATTTACATCATGTTGATACATCCCTATTCCTATTGATTTAGGATCAATTTTTACCAGTTCAGACATAGGGTCTTGTATTCTTCTACCAATGGAAATAGCCCCTCGTACAGTTACATCTAAATCAGGAAATTCTTCAGCAGCTAATTTTGAAGCTGAATAGATAGAAGCTCCTGCCTCATTCACTATAAGATATTTTACTTCTCTTTTTATCTCTTTCAACACTGATGCTACAAACCTTTCTGTCTCACGAGAAGCTGTTCCATTACCTATAGCGATTATATCTATTTTATATTCTTCAATATATTTAATTAGTTTTTTCTTACTACTCTCTAATTGACTAGGATTGTGCATTTCTTCTACTAAAAAAAAGACATCATATTTTTTATAAAACCCTTCTTTATCTATAATAGCAACTTTACATCCTGTTCTATAACCTGGATCTAAGGCCATTACAGACATATTTTTCAAAGGTGATTGCATTAATAAATTCTTTAAATTTAATTTAAAAACTTCTATTGATTCAATTTCTGCCTTTTCTGTTAAAACATTTCTAACTTCCCGTTCTATTGATGGTAAAATAAGTCGAACTAAAGAATCTTTAACTATTGAAGCCTTTAATTCTTTAACACTTGTTTTTACAAAATATTGATTATATATTGAACTTTCAATTAATTCTAATTTAGTAGTTTCAAAATTTATACTTATATTCAAAACATCTTCTTTCCCACCTCTATTAACTGCTAATACCCTATGTGATGGTATCTTATTAACCGGCTCTGTATATTCATAATAATCTTTATAAATCTTTTTTACATCTATCTCTTTTGCTTTTTTGCTCTCTTTACAAATAATAATACCATGCTTTAACATTTCTTCTCTGATTTTTTCTCTATATTCTGGGGTTTCTGATATTTTTTCAGCTATAATTAGCTTGGCACCTTCAATGGCATCTTCAACAGTTATAATATTTTCATTTATGAATTCTTTTACTTTTTCAAGTATCGATTCCATATTTTCAGCAACAACAATAAATTCAGAAAAAGGTTCTAGTCCAGCTTCCTTTGCTATATCTCCCTTTGTTTTTCTTTTTTTTCTAAAGGGAAAATATAAATCTTCAATCTCTTGTAATTTATCTGATTTTTTTATATTATTTTCCAACTCTTCAGTCAATTTACCTTGCTCATCAATTAATCTCAAAATATCTTCTTTTCTTTTTCCTAAGTTCCTTAAATAAGTTACTTCATTAAAAATATTTTCAATAATAACCTCATCTAAATTCCCTGTAACTTCTTTTCTGTAACGTGAAATAAAAGGAATCGTAGCTCCTTCATCAAGTAATTCCATAGTTTTAACTATTTGTTCTATTGAAACACCTATTTTTCCACTTGCAAGTTTTATAATCTTATCCATTAATTCCCCTTCTGTAACTAGAGTATATTTTTGTCTATTATACCACATTTCGTACTTCTTTGTCTAAATTAATTCAACTTTATTTATAGTTTCTATGAACTATAAACTTCCTTTTTCTTTAATAAAAAACTCCAAGCAACACTATTAAATATAATTACTTTTATAATAATTGAACGGTTTAAGTCCTGCAATCAAGTAGGACTTAAACCGTTCAAGGGGTTCTTATTCAATTTTCTCTTTAAAATAAAAGGACTTATATATAATTTTTTCATATCATTCTTGCCAATGTAGCAAACTGACTTTTACTTACATAATCTTTATTATTTGTATGAACATAAATAATTGAACCATCTTTTATAGTATCCACTATTTCTTGATTAACTTTCACTGGTAAAGCTAGACATCCAAAGCTTCTCCCCAATCGTTCACCATTTTTTGTTGGATTTGCATATTTTGCACCATGAACAACTATTGCCCTGTCTTTAGCATTATCATTAATTCCTTTCTCCAATCCTTCTAACCTCATAGAATAGCCATTTCTACCATTATAAATATTTTCAGTCAAGTAAAATCCTGGTGAACTCTTATTTGAACTTCTAACATTTGAAAAGTTTTGTGCCATCATTTCTCCACTTTTCATTCCATGAGCCACATGAGTTTCATATAGAATTTCTTCTTTTTCCAAATCTAAGACAAAAAATCTTTCTTCATTGGAAGGCTTTGTAAAATCTACAATTGTTAATAATTTTTTATCATTTTTTATAATAGAATCATATCCTAAAACAGCTATTTTAAAAGCATCATATGATATTTTACTTTTCAAATCCATTTTTTTATATAATTTTTCTTCACTATTTAAATCATTTTGTTCTTTTTCTTTTTCTATTTCTTGATTTTTCTTATATTCTTTTTTTCCAACTTTATCTTGTCCATAAAGCAAATTTAATGCTATAATAAAACAAACAAGAAATATTTTTTTTCTATTCTTCATCCTTCCTCCATATTTTTCGCAAAACACATTATTTATAATAACACAACAGTATAAAAAAGTCAATGTTATAAAAGGGAGTCTCAAATGAAAACACTAAGTAAAACTAAACCAAAAGGGCAGCAACACGGAACCATGAAAAAAATAAAAAAGAAAAATCGTTTACTTGAAGCTAAAGCTCTTGCCTCAAGAACAGAAAACAAAAGATTAAATTCCGAAAATCGTAAAATTCGAACTGCGAAAGAACTTGAACTTGCCAAAATAGGCAGAGTTAAAATTTTAGATTTTATAAAAGGGATGCTAATCATAGATATTGAAGGAAAAACTGAAAAAAGAGCTTTACTATATAGTAAAAAACATACTACTAAAGATAACTTTAAATTCAAATTTCCAACTTTTGAAATCAAACTTTATGGAGAAAATTATAAAATTTCAACATTAGAAAATTTTTTAGAACTTGAAGAACAACTTCTTTGGAAAATAGAAGAACTATTTTAACTTTCCTTTATATTTTAACTTTCATTTAAATAAGAAAAGGGGGATTTTTTATGTTAAGAATTTTATTTTATATTTTAATCATTTCTTTCGGTTGTTTTCTTTCAAATAGGGGATATGTTAATAAAAAAATTCAAAATAAGACTTCACATCTTCAAACAGCTTCTCTTTTTCTTCTTTTAGGTACAATGGGATATAAAATAGGTAGTGATCAAGAAATAATTAAAAATTTTCATACTATCGGGTTACAAAGTTTCATCATTTCAGCTTTTTCTATTTTCTTTAGTATTTTAGTTACATATTTTCTTTTTTCTTTTTTTCAAAAGAAGGTGAAATAATTATGTTTGGAATAAGTGCGTCTGTGATACTAGGTATTATCTTAGGACTTTTTTTCAAAAATGAAACTTTTCTTTCTAAATCAAATCTAATTGTTGACATAGGTCTTTGCCTACTACTATTTTTTGTCGGTATTGATATAGGAAAAAATAGTAATTTTTTTGTGAATTTAAAATCTTTTGGTAAAAAAATTTGGCTCTTACCTTTCTCTACTCTCATAGGAACTCTCCTTGGGGGAGCTATTTCTTCTTTTTTTATCAATATGAAAATGACTGAAACTATTTTAATTAGTTCTGGACTAGGTTGGTACTCTCTTTCTGCAATCGAAATTTCTAAAGTAGATCCACGACTTGGGAGTCTTGCTTTTCTTTCCAATGTTTTTAGAGAAGTTTTAGCAATTGTTCTAATACCTTATATCTCTAAAAAATTAGGTGGTTTTGAATCTATCAGTGCTGCTGGTGCACCTGCAATGGACACTGTACTACCTATTATCAGTAAATTTAATACCCCTGATATTGCAATAGCTTCTTTCTTTTCTGGTGTAATTCTAACTGGGGCTGTTCCAATTATCGTTCCACTATTAATATCTCTATTTAATATTGGATAAAACAAAAAGAGTAATTTTGATAAATTATCAAAATTACTCTTTTTGTTTTACTCTTAAATCATTCCTTGCTTTTTTAGAAAAACTATTTCCTCTTCTATAGTAGTACTTTCTGAATGAGCACTTAAAACAACTGTTTCAAGTGGTAATTGAGATAATTTTTTCAAACTTTTTATTAAATCTTCTCCACTACTTGTTGGTAAATCATATCGTCCATAACTCTGTTTAAACATAGTATCCCCAGAAAATAAAATATTATTTTCTTTAGAATAGAGACACATTGACCCCCTAGTGTGACCTGGTGTCATCATAACAGTAAAAGGTCCTATTTTATCGGTGTCCTTTACTGTTGTTACTTCTCCTTCATATTTAAAGGCTACTCCATTTATCATTTTTGACAAACTATAATTAGGCTCTGTCAAAAATTCTTTTTCTTCTTCAGAAATATAAATTGTAGAGTCAGGAAAACTCTTAGCAAATTCTTCTAATCCTGAAATATGATCATGATGCCCATGTGTTAATATTAAAGCCTTTATCTTTATATCATTTTCTTCAACATATTTTTTTAATCCCTCTAACTCTGCACCACCACAATCAATAAAAAAAGCTTCTTTTTTATCTTCATAAGCTAAATAACAATTAGTTAAGTAAATTCCCAGTCCAAAACATTTTATTTTCATTAAAACCACCTCTAAAAAAATTCTATTTTATTATAAAATAGTTATACTTATAATAACATTTTTATGCTAAAATGTATATACAATTTAACATAAAAATATATTAAAAAGGAGAACATAATAAGATGCCACATATTAAATTTAGAGGAATTAAAAAAGAAATTATAATCGATAACAGTAAGGAAATAATAGATACTTTAACATCTATTATTGGATGTGAAAGAAGTTGGTTTACTTTAGAACATATTGACACTGAATATATTTTTGATGGAAATATAGTTCCTGGTATCACTTTTGCTGAAATTTTTTGGTTTGAACGAGACAAAGAAACTAAAGATAAAGTAGCTGAATTTTTAACTACTTTTCTTATGAAGTTGAACAATAAAAATGATACAACTGTCATTTTTTTCCCTTTAACAGGAGAAAATTACTATGATAATGGAGTCCACTTTTAGAAATATTAGTTCAATCACTTAAGCAACTTAATTTATTCTAAAAAAAACCGTGAGTAATTTTCTCACGGTTTTTTATTTTTATTGATTATTTGGCTCAACTATATTAAACCAGAATTCAAAATTATCTAAAACATCTACAACTTTTTTAACATTCTTTGGATTTATAACTTTTATTTTATTAGTTTCAATTTCTTTATTTAATGTTGTTTTACCTGAAATAATTTGATTCAAAGCATCTCTTGTTAAATAGATTTCTCCATCAGGAGATTTCTGCAATTTATCATAAGAATTTAAAACACTATTTTTTAATACTAAAGAATAATTCTTATTTAAGTCAGTAAACTTTACATTAATCTTTAAATCTAAACCTTTAGCTTTTTCAGGATTAACTCTAACTGCCAAGTAATCCAAATAATTCGAAATAGGAAGTCCTTCTATCATATCTTCAGAAAAAGTTTTAGGAGATGGCACTTCTAAAATTCCATTTCTCAATTCTTGAGCACCTGTTAAAAAATATGCTCTCCAAGGTCCTGATTCAGATTGATATCCTAACTGTTCCATGGCATCAGCTGATAATTCTTTAGCTTTTTTATTTTTAGGATTTGCAAAAATAACTTGATTTAAAACTTCCACTACCCATCTATATTCACCTTTATTATAAGATTCTTTTGCATTTTTAAGGATTTTATCCTCTCCTCCCATAAAAGAAACATATTTTTTAGCTGCTTCAACAGGTGGCAATTTATATAGATTTGCAGGATTTCCATCCCACCAAGCTCCAAAATATTGATCATATATAGCTTTAGTATTGTGGTTTATAGTTCCATAATAATTTCTATTATAAAATTCTTTATTTAAAGAATCTGGTAGTTTTACCATTTCAGCTATTTCTAGTGGAGTTTTTCCTTGATTTGCAAGTCTCAAAGTTTGATCATGCATATATTTATATAAATCTCTATGCTTTTCTAACATGTCTTTTATATTTTTTTGTCCCCATTTAGGCCAATAATGAGGAGCAAAAAGAATTTCTGTTTTATCTCCATACTTTTGAAGTGCTTCATCTATAGACTTTGACCACTTTAATGCCTCTCGTGTCTTAGCACCTCTTAATGTAGAAATATTATGCAAAGTTCTATTTATTACTTCTGCACCACAAAATGCCTTATATTTTGGTATATAAAACATAAATTCTGCAGGTGCTTCTGTTCCATTTGCCATTAAAAATTCAAATTCTACACCATCTATTTTTAAGACTTCACCTGTTTTTTCAATAATTTTATTCGGTTCTAAAATTGTACTTGTCCCTATTGAAACACCTTTTCCTAATCCAGCATCAACAGTACCTTTTTCATCCTTAGGTAAAAGAGCACCATACATATAAGAAGCCCTTCTACTCATTGCATTTCCAGCAATTAAATTTTCAGATATGGATTCTTCAAAAAAAGTTTCTGGAGCAACAAAAGGTATTTTTCGTTCTTTAATATCTTTTTCACTAACAAGTCCTTTTAGTCCACCAAAATGATCTATGTGAGAATGTGTTACGATAACTCCTGTTATAGGTAAATCTTCAACATTCTTTTTTAATAATTCATAAGCAGCTTCAGCTATTTCCACTGTTGTACACGTGTCTACAACTATCCACCCTTTATCTCCTCTAACAAATGTAATATTACCTAGATCAAATCCCCTTACCTGATATATTCCATCAGTCACCTTAAATAGACCATGTATTTGATT
>SAMEA5043675__coassemble_141_pt1 | contig 29330 bp, 29 predicted proteins | sample SAMEA5043675__metabat2_low_PE_002 | metagenome-assembled genome bin SAMEA5043675 (sample SAMEA5043675) | Gadus morhua
GTTTAATTCAAAACCTGAAAATAAAACTTATGAAACTAATATTAAAAACCAAATTGGAGCTCAAGTGAAAATAATTTTGGACAAACTGGCAGAATCAGATAAAAAAGAAGAAGAAAAATTGAAAAAAAATAAGTATTTACAAGGTGGGAAAAAACTTGATGCACTTTTATTAGAAGAATACAATAGAGAGAAGGTGGTAAATTTAATATTTTTTAGAAGATTGGAGAATGGATATGATATAGAAATGGGTCACTCAAATAATTTAGAAAGAATGCGAGGTATAGAAGGAGGATTTTATGAAGTCGTGGGAAAATAAAAGTTTAGTTTTTCAAATAAGAGAAGATGAAGGGAAAAAAGAAGCAAGTGATAAACCAGTTTTGGACGGAGCAAAGCTTTCGTGTACCAAAGGGACAAGGTATAGCTCTTTGAAAGTAACAAGTCACAACAATATATTTATTGAAGAAAAATTGCAAGGGATTGCATTAACATAAAATATATATTTGGATTAAAGGAAGTTTTAAAAATATTTCTAAAAAGAGGGGTAATAAAATGAACGGAAAAGTTATTTCGCTGAATATCAGTAAAAATAAAGGAGAAATAAAAACTCCATTAGAAAGTGCAATGTTTATAGAAAAGTTTGGAATGGAAGGGGATGCCCATGGTGGAGACTGGCATAGACAAATAAGCTTATTAGATATGGAAAGTATAGATAAGATAAAGAACAAAGGGGTAGAAATTTTTAATGGAAGCTTTGCAGAGAATATAACAACAGAAGGAATAAAGTTATATGAGTTACCAATTGGAACAATTCTTGAAATTGGAGAAACAATACAGGAAGTAACTCAGATAGGAAAAGAATGTCATAATTCTGGTTGTGCAGTAAAGACTTTAGTTGGAGATTGTGTAATGCCAAGAGAAGGAATATTTACAATAATAATAAAGGGTGGTATTATTAGAGTTGGAGATGAGATAGTAATAAAATAAGGTTTATTAAAAAATATCATTTGGAAACAAAAAGGAGCTAGATAGATGTATAAAGTTGCAATTGTATGTTTAAGTGATAAAGGATATGAAGGGATTAGAGAGGATAAAAGTACAAAAGTTATAGAAGAAATAGTAACTAAATGGAAATATGAAGTTATTGAAAAAATATTGTTACCTGATGAAATAGAGATGATTGAAAAAAAATTAATTGAATTATGTGATTCTAAAAAAATAGATTTAATATTTACAACAGGTGGTACAGGATTTACAAGTCGTGACAATACACCAGAGGCAACAAAAAGAGTTTTAACAAGAGAGGTGCCAGGAATAGCTGAAGCTATAAGAGCATACTCAATAACGATTACTAAGAGGGCAATGCTATCAAGGGGAGTTTCAGGAATTAGAGGGGAAACCTTAATAATCAATTTACCAGGGAGTCCCAAGGCTGTTTCTGAAATAGTAGAATATATTATAGATACAGTAGGACATGGTCTAGAGCTTATAAAAAAAGGCTCTCAAGAGTGTGGGAGATAAATAGAGTGGATAAAAAATTTTATCAGATGTTTCAAATAAAGAAAAATGATATTGTATCAGTAACAGGTGGAGGTGGAAAAACAACTCTTATTTTTAAATTAGCTGAAGAACTGAGAGAAATAGGAAATGTTTTAATAACAACAACAACTAAAATGTATATTCCAGATGAAAGTAGATATGATAATATGATTATTTATAGTGATAGTTTAGATAATAAGATGGAAAATAATTTAAAAGAAGAAAAAAACAAAATAGATATATTGACTAAAACAAAAGACAAATATAAAATACAGGGAATAGATGAAGGAGTTCTAAAAGAGTACATATCAAAGTATGATTATATTCTTATTGAGGCAGATGGTGCAAAAGAAAAAATTATAAAAGAATGGAACTTAAATGAACCAGTAATTTTATCAATTTCTAATAAAATAATAGGGGTAACAAATATAAAAGCATTGGGTGGGAAAATAAAAGATGTAGTCCACAGGGAAGAAATTTATTGTGAGCGTGCGTTTGCTGATAAAGAAGATATATTTGATGTGGAAAAGATGAAAAAATATCTTTTGACAAATAAATTTTTTAAAGAAAAAGAAAATAATAATTTTTTGAAAAAAAAATATATTTATATAAATGGTATAGAAACTTTAAAAGAGTTTAATGAGGCTTTACTTCTTTCTAAAGCTTTACAAGATAGAGAAGAGGAGAATGAAAAAATATTCATGGGCTCTCTCTTTAAAGATGAAATATATATGTATCAGAGAGTAAGTGCAATTATAATGGCCAGTGGTTTTTCTAGACGACTGGGACAGGATAAATTACTTTTAGAATACAATGGAAAAACATTAATAGAAAATATGATGGAAAAAATAGATAAAATATATTTTTATAAAAAAAAAATTGTGATACCAATCACTAAAAAAACATTAATAGAAAATATGATGAAAAATGACAGGTATAAAACAATAGAAGTCGTAATAAATGAGAGTCCAGAAAAAGGTCAAAGTAATTCTATAAAATCTGGAATAACTAAGACTATAAATGAAAATAAAGTTTTATTAAGAGAGGTAGAAGGATATATGTTTTTTCCAAGTGATCAGCCTTTTTTAAAAATAGAAACAATTTTATTGATAATGAAACAATTTTTAATGAATAATAAAATTACATTACCACAAGTGGGAATAGAAGAATTTTCACCAGTGATTTTCCCACAAAAATATCGAGAACAATTGCTAGAAATAGTAGGAGATAAAGGTGGAAAAAGTATTATAAAAAAAGATGATTTTATAGATAAAATAAAGTTTAAAACTAGAGAAGAATTTGTAGATATAGATACAGAAAAAGAGTTGAAATACTTACAAAATTGAAAAAATAAAAGGTTGTGACATTATGAAAGATAAATATGGAAGAGAGATAGATTATTTAAGAATTTCATTGACTACATCTTGTAATTTAAGATGTATTTATTGTATGCCAGAATTATTGGAGAAAGAAAGCAATATATCTAATGAAAAATTACTTACTAAAGATGAAATTATTAAGATTACTGATATTTTTTCAAAAATAGGGATAAAAAAAATTCGCTTAACTGGAGGAGAGCCTCTTCTAAGAGAAGAAATTAATGAAATAATAGCAGGGATTAATAAAATAGAGGGTATAAAAGAAATCTGTTTGACAACTAATGGAATATTATTAGAGAAAAATATAGAAGAGCTAAAAAAAAATGGACTTACAAGAGTAAATATAAGTCTTGATACAGTTGATGAAGATGAATACTTTAAAATAACAAGAGGTGGAAATCTTAAAACAGTATTAAAAGGGATTGAAAAAGCAATAGAATTGGGGATAAAAGTAAAAATAAATACTGTTTTAATAGAGTCACCTAAAAATCAAAAAAATATACTAGATATAGTAAAATTAAGTCTTAATGAAAATATAGATGTTAGATTTATAGAACTTATGCCAATAGGAGTTGCTAAAAATCTTAAGAAAGTAAATGCTGAAAAAGTTATAGAGATCTTATCGAAAGAGTATGAACTTGAAAATTTAGAACATTTTGAAGGGACTAGTAGATACTACAAAATAAAAAATAGCACTGGAAGAATAGGCTTTATAAATCCTATTAGTCAGTGCTTTTGTGAAAGTTGTAATAGAGTTAGGATTACATCCCAGGGTGGACTTAAAAATTGTTTAAGCTCTAAAATGGAAGTTAATATAATAGAATTATTGAGAGAAAATATCTCTTTGGATGAAATAAGAGATATTATTGAAAAAAATATTTTTAATAGAAATGAAAAAAGTATTTTTGAAGAAAAAGAGCAGAGTGTACAAAAAAAAATGAATGAAATTGGTGGATAAAAAAATATTTTATAGTAAGAATGATTTACCTAGTAATGTAGGTAAGACAGCAAGAGTGGAAAAAATAATAATTATTTTTATTAAAGAAAGAATATCAGAAAGAAAACTAGAATTTTCTTCGGTATTCTTTTTTTTGAATATAAGTTTTTTTATAAATAGTAAAAATAAAATAAAAAAACTAGCTAAATAACAGTAAATATCTTTAATATCATATGTTCCAATAACAGTGCCATGTCCACCGTATTCTTTTTGAAAGCTTTCAAAATATATCATGAATATTGTTATTGAAGTGAATATGAAAAGATTGAAAAAATAACGACGTGATGAAAAATAAATACTTAATCCAAAGGAAAGTAACCATAAACCATCTGGAAGAGAATAGACCGTCCATGTAGGGAAAAGTCCACGATGAGTACTAGCATATTCTCTTAATAAAAGAATAGAAGGTTCAAGTCCTAAAAGTCTAAAAATATTAAAATAAAATAGAGATTTACTTCTAAAAACTAAGTATATTAAAAAACCGATAAAAATTGGTAATGATATTATAATTAATTTTATTAATTTTTTTTTCATAAATTTTCCTTCCTTCCGTAATTGGGACTAGCTTTAATTATTACCATCAATAAAAAGAACAACTCCCTCAGCAATTAGAGGAATAATTTCATTTGTAAATTTGACAGGTATTGCAGGACAACCTCGACTTCTTCCAAGAAACCCATGTTTCTTTATAAAAGACTCACTTACATAATCAGCACCATGTATTACAATAGATCTACTTTCAGCGTTGGAATTAATCCCCTTTTGTAAACCTCGAAGTCTCAATGAAAAACCATATTGACCTTGGTATGAAGATAAAGTTTTAAAAAATCCTAGTTGACTTTGATATGAGTGCTTGTTATTTGAAAAGACTAAGGTTCTATTTTTCCCACTATTTTTTCCATGTGAAACTAAAGTTTCGTATAAAATTTTTTGTTTATAAATATCTAAAACATAAAATCGTTTTTCTACAGAAGGTTTATTATAATCGATAATTACAATAATTCCTTCTTTTTTAACTTTAATTTGATTATATCCTATTAGAGCTTTTGTAAAAGTGTCATATGATATTTTATTAGTTAAATTCATATTTTGATATAGTTCTGACGATGTTAACGAAAATGAAAATGATGTTATTATAAAAAATAGAAAGCTTAGTAGTTTTTTATACATTTTTTATGTGATACAGTTATGAGAATTATATCACGCCCCCTTATATTTAAAAATTTTTTTAGTATTATCTATAAATAATAACAGATAAAAAAGAAAATTCCAACAAATATTTTATCTTTGCTGGAATTATATTTATAAAAAGGTGTGTTATAAATATAATGGACTTAAAACTTTATAAATTTAAACTACTTACCTTTATTACTAAAACATGTTATAATACGGTTAATAAAAGAGCAAAATTAAAAAAAGAAGTGCTCAAAAGTAGGAGGCAAGAGAATGATTAAAAAATATATTCTAAGTTTTATATTTTTAACTGGAACACTCTTTGCAAGTGAAAAAGAAAATATTAAACTTTTAGATGAAATATATGAAAAACAAAATTATGATATGGCAATAGAACAAGGAAAGAAAATATTGTTGAGATATCCTGAGTCAAAAAAAAGAAAAGAGATAGAAGAAAGAATAGCCAAAACATATTATCTAAAAAAAAATTATAAAGAAACAATAGAAATGTTACAAAAAATTGTTGAGAAATATCAACTGACAACTAAAGAAAGAGATGAATATTATTATTATATAGGAAAATCATATTTACTTATTGGAGATGAAAAAAATTCTGAAATTTATTTAAAAAAAATCCCTAAAATTAATTCATATTATGAGAGACTCGTATATGATAGAGGGGTTATATATTTGGGACGAGATGAATATGAGAAGGCGTTCAAATCATTTCAGATACTGACAAAAATAGGAAAAGAATTGAAAAATTCTGCTATTTTTAATATGGTTTTAACAGCATATAATGATGAAAATTATTCAATGGCCATTGAGGTGCTGAATAGATATGTAGTGTTAAAGGACAAAAATCGTGACGAAAGTGTAATTGCATATATTTATGGAACCTCATATTATAAAACAGATGATGAAAAAAATGCGATTAAATATTTAAGTAAACTAGCTGAAAAATATGACGACACTCCTTATGGTAAGAAAGCCATAATCACATTAATCGAAATCTATGCTAATAAAAAAGATTTTGAAATGGTAAGAAAGTATTCAGAGATGTTAGAGGGGACAGAGGAAGAAAAAGAAGCTTTTGCCACATTGGGAGATTATTATGTTTCAATAAAAAAATATAAAGAAGCAAAAGAAAATTATAAAAAAGCAGGATTAGAAAATAATTATAGAGCTATTTATGGCTATGGATACTCTTTTTATCAAGAAGGGAAATATGCAGAAGCTCTCCCATATTTTAAAAAATTAGAAAAATCAGTTTATTATAATCAAGCAATTTATTATAAATTTGCAATTTATTATAACCAAAGAAAATATTCACAAATTTTGAAAGAGAGAGGAGAAGCTAAGAAAATAGTTGTAACTCAGCAAGATAATGATAATATTAATATCTTGATTGCAAATTCTGCCTATGAAATGAAAAATTATTCGTTGGCTAAAGATTATTACTCTAGGCTTAGTTTACATACACCAAGTAAAGATAATTTTTTCCGTGTAATAACCATGAGTGGTAAGCTAAAAGAAATAAATGATGTTGAAGCACGATTTGAAGAATATAAAAGAAAATATCCTAAAGACACTAAGTATAAAAAGAGAATATATATAGCAGCAGGAGAAGCTTTTTATAATAATCAACGAAGTGATTTAGCTGAAAAAGCATATAAAGAATATTTGACTTCAGAACCAGATAAAGATATTGAGAACTACTTAACCGCTCTTTTAATAAATGAAAAAAAATATGGTGAAGCTAGTAAAATGCTTGAAAATCAAGAGCCCACCATGGAAAATTTTTATTTAAAAGCGGTTGCAGCTACAGGTATTGGAGAATATGTCGTAGCAGAAGAATTATATAATAAAATTTTAAATATGATAAATAATGATCCAACCAATGAACTTTACTTGAAGGTGAAGTTAAATAGGATAAATAATAGCTTCTTAGAAGGTAAATATCAAAAAACTATAGAATTTGGAGAAGAGTATCTTAAAATTTCCAATAGCCCTAACAAGGAAGATGTAATTGAAAAAATAGGGTTGAGCTATTTTAGAATGGATAAAATGGACAAAAGTCGTGAATACTTTTCTAAGCTTTTGGAGATAGAGACTAAAAAAATAGAAACAAAATTCCAAATAGGAGAAACCTATATTTTTGAAAAAGATTATAATGGTGCAAAGAAAATATATCAAGAAGCATATGATGAAACAACAAATGAAAAGCAAAAAGAAATAGCTTTATATTCTCTAGCTAAAGTTGCAGGGTTAAGCAATAAAATTGGAGAATTGAATAAAATTAGTAAAAGGTTTTTAAAAGAGTATCCAGAAAGTGAGTATAAAGAGAATATGATTTCAATATATTCAAATGCAGGAGAAAAAATCAAGAGTAAAAATGAAATTATAACAACTTATAAAACAATTTATGAAAATAGTAGCGAAGAGCATGTTAAGCAAAATGCTATAGAAAAATTAGCACAAGCTAGTTTTGAGAAAAAGCAATATAATACAAGTATAAAATATTCAAATCAATTATTAGACAAGTCTAAAAAATCATTGTTACTTGCTCAAAATTATGAAAAATTAAATAAATTAGATTTAGCAAGTAAAGAGTATTTGAAGTTGTTGAATAATGCTAAATATAAGGAATATGGAACGATTAACTTAGCTAAATACTATAATTTTAAAAAAGATTATAAAAAATCAAAAAAATATTACAATGATATTTTAAAAATGAAAAGTACATATAAGGATTTAGCAATGTTCCAATTAGGAGCTATTAATGAGGTTGAACAAAAAAATAAAGAGGCGATAAAAAATTATACAAATATTTTTAAAAAGTATCCCAATAGTTCGTATGCAGAGGAAGCTAAGTTAAAGGCAGCAACTTTAAATGAAAATGTTGACTTAAATACATCGGCAAAATTATACAATGAAATAGCTAAAAAAACTAAAAATAAAGAGTATAAAATTTTTGCTTATGAAAAATTAATATTTATAAATTTAAAATCAAAACAAACTGAGACGGCTAAAAAATATTATGAGAATTTAAAAAAATTAGATAATAATACAGCTAAAAAATATGAAGGATATTTCTAAAAATTAGTAAAGGAGAATAAAATGAAAAAAAAATGTTTATTATTTTTAGTGTTTTCAAGTTTACTTTTTTCAGCTGAAAATTCACCCGTAATTGGACAGGAAGTGCAAGGAATAAATTTACAACAATTGGAATATAAAAAGATTTCAAATACTAATGAAAATTTAAAAAATCAAAAAATAGAATCAACTAATATGGAAATAGTTAGTGATACTTTGAAAAGACAGAAACAGAGAATAAAGATAGTTCAGACAGATTCTCTTTCTTTAAAAGAAGAACTTAAAGAAGGGAAAAATAAGAAGTTTTTAGGTATTTTTTAATAAAATAAGAGAAAAGGAGGGTATGGTATATAAGGTATACTATACAAATAAAAAATGGAATGGTTAGTTAAAGGTGGAGCGTTAATGTATTGTATTCTAATTATGTCAATAGTTGGATTAGGTGTAGTTATAGAAAGATTTTTATATTTTAAAATAAATGAAAAAGGTGATTATTCTAAAATTAGAGCTGAAATAAAACAAAAAATTGAAGCTAAAGAAATAAAAGCTGCAATAATTGCTTTAAATGAAAATAAATCAGCTGCATCAAGAGTAGCAAAAGATGTTCTTGCTTATGCATATATAAATAATATAGTAGATGTAAACTTACTAGAAGAAAAAGCAAGGGAGTCTGGATTGGGACAAATTCCTAATTTAGAGAGAAATATGTGGGTTTTAGCAATTGTTGCCCATGCAACACCTTTATTAGGACTTTTAGGAACTGTTACAGGAATGATACAAGCCTTTAAGGCAGTAGCGCTTCACGGTACTGGAGATCCTGCAGTTTTAGCAAATGGAATTTCACAAGCTCTATATACAACAGCAGGTGGACTTATAGTTGCCATACCAGCATTAATTTTTTATAATTATTTTAATCAAAAAAGCGATTCTTCAGTAAATTTAATGGAGAAAACTAGTACAGAACTTATTAATTTATATAGAAAATAGGAGTAAAATATGAAACTAAATAGAATAAAAAAGAAAAGAGGTCCTTTAATTTTAGAAATGACTCCTCTTGTAGATATCGTGTTTTTACTTCTCATTTTTTTCTTAGTTGCAACAACTTTTGAAGATAGTAAAACTGGAATAAAAATAGAACTTCCAACTTCTACAATAATGGAACTTCAAGAAGTTAAAGAGATTCAAGTTTTGATAACAAAGAATAAAGAAATTATATTAAATTATAGAGACAATGGACAAATGGTAGAAAAAAAAGTAACAAAAAACAATTTGAAAAAAATATTGAGTGAAAAACTTTCTAAAAGTAAGGAAAAAAACGTTATGATAAGTGGAGATAAAAATGTAGATTATGGAAACATAGTTAAAATCATGACGATTGTAAAGGAAGCTGGTGCAACATCTTTGGATATAGATACAACATTAGGTCAATAGGGAGGGGAAAATGAAAAGAGTGGATATTTTTGCTTTCTCTCTCTCTTTACTGATTAACATATTATTATTACTAATAATTTCAAATTTTAGTAATCAAGAGGTTGTAGGAAAGATTAAAGTTGGTCTAGTAACAATGGAGAATAAAAAAAATAATAGTAAATCAATTGAAAATAAACAAACTGAACCCTTGGTAGAAAAGAAAGAAGAAAAGATAGAAAAGAAAGAAGAGAGAGTCAAAGAAGTTAATAAAAAGAAAGTTTTAAATTTAGATGCAATAGAAATTACTGCACCTAAACTAGATGTTTTAAATAAGAAAAAGATTAAGGCGCCTAAAAGAACTGAACAAGTTTTTAATGAAACTTTTAAAAGTAATGAAGTAAATTTAGAAAAAGCTGAAGGTGCATCTCAAGGATATAAATTAGGGGCTGTGGATGGAGATATAGTAGCAACTTGGGATCCAAAGAATAAAGAACCAAAATATCCTGAAAGTGCACAATTAAGAGGGTTAAATGGAACTGTAACCTTGAGGTTGAATATTGATGAGTATGGAAATATTAAAAAAATAGATTTTCAAAAAGGAAGTGGAGTTCCAGAAATTAATCTTTCTATTGAGAAAGTTGCTAGAACATGGAAGATTTATTTGAAGAAAAATTCCACAGTTGTGAGAGGAGAAGTAATTCTTGAATATAATTTTAAATTAACTGCAAGTAATTAAGGAAAAATATAATTAAGTAGAAAAAATGGGAGAATAAATATGAAATTTTTAGGATTTAAGTTAGAAGAAAGTTTAAAGAAAGAACTTGAAAAAAATTTGGAATATGACTTACATTTTTCTGATAATGTTCCAAATTTTCTTGAGAAACTTAAAGGTAAAAAGTTCGATATCATTTTAATGGAAGAGTTTAATCTTCAAGAGGAAGCTTTAATTAATTTGATAAAAAAAGCAGTGGAATATCAAAAGAAATGTATCATAATCATTATTGGTGAAAGGTCAAACCTTAATGTTGTTGCTGGGAGTTTGAAAGCCGGAGCATATGATTATATTTTAAAGCCTATTTCATCAAAAGATTTGATAAGTAATATTGAAAAATCTGTTAAGGATCAGAGTTTAATGGCAGAAAGAGTTAATAGAACCAAAAATAAAGGTGATAAACTCATTGGTCAAAGTAGAGAGATTGTTGAACTATATAAACAAATAGGAAAGGTGGCTAAAAATATGTTGCCAGTTCTAGTTGTTGGAGAAAAAGGAACTGGGAAAACTAGTGTAGCAACAGCTATACATGAATTTAGTAATAATAGCAATAATCCTTTTATGACAATAGATTGTTTGTCGTTAGGAAATGAGCTAATTGAAAGAAAATTATTTGGATATGAGAGAGGTGCTTTTAAAGGAGCTATTTTATCTCAAATAGGAGATTTAAAAAAAATTGATGGTGGAACATTACATATAGGAAGTATAGAAGCCTTAGGTCTTGATATGCAATCTAAAATTTTATATTTTGTTCAAACAGGAGAATATTTTCCCATGGGGAGTGCTACTGCCGTTAAAAGTGATGTAAGAATAATAGCTTCAACAAGTGAAAATTTAGATACACAAATTATAGGGAAACTATTTATAAGTGAATTATATTCACGGTTAAGGGTATTAGAGATTATAATTCCACCTCTTCGAGAAAGGAAAAATGATATTCCATTAATAATAGATCACTATATCAAACAGTGTAATCAAGATTTAAATGCTAATGTAAAAGGTGTGAGTAAACCAGCATTAAAAAGAATTTTACGGTATGATTGGCCTGGGAATGTATATGAACTTAAAAATGCAGTTAAAACAGCAGTGGCAGTTTCTAGAAATTCCAGTATTTTACTAGAAGACTTACCAAATGATGTTCAAGGAAGTGGAATAATAAAAACTTCTTCTGATTCTCAAATTATTAACTTAAAAGAATGGATTAGAAATGAAATGGAAATTTTGAAAAAAAGAAATAACCGAGATTATTATGAGCAAATTATAGTAAAAATTGAGAAAGAATTAATTACACAAATATTAGAAAGAACAAACGGTAAAAAAAGTGAAAGTGCTGAAATATTAGGAATTACAAGAAATACTTTAAGGACAAAAATGAATAATTATAATTTGAAATAGGTAAGATAGGGAGAAAAATGCATATAGCACTGTATAGGAAATATAGACCTAAAGATTTTGAAGAAGTTGCAGGAGAACAAGATATTGTAAAAACAATAAAAGCTTCACTAAGCATGAATAAAATGTCTCACGCCTATCTTTTTTCAGGTCCAAGAGGATTAGGAAAGACAACTATTGCAAGATTAATAGCCAAAGGGACAAATTGTTTAAAAAATGGAGTGACAGACACCCCGTGTAATGAGTGTGAGAATTGTCTTGCTATTACAGAGGGAAATTTCATGGATATGATAGAGATAGATGCAGCTTCCAATCGTGGAATAGATGAAATAAGAAATTTAAAAGATAAAATTAATTATAAGCCTTCTAAGGGAAGAAAGAAAGTGTATATAATAGATGAGGTTCATATGTTAACAAAAGAAGCTTTTAATGCTCTTTTAAAAACATTGGAAGAGCCTCCGGAACATGTTATTTTTATATTGGCAACAACAGAGCCTGAAAAAATAATTCCAACTATTATATCAAGATGTCAAAGATATGACTTTAGAACTTTTTCTTTAAATGATATGGTTGCAAGACTCCGATATATTTCAAAGGAAGAGAAAATACAAATATCTGACAAAGGATTAGAAATGATTTTTGAATCTTCTGGTGGAAGTATGAGAGATGGAATATCTATTTTAGAAAGAATTTCAATCAATTACTTAAACGAGGAAATAGACGAAGAAAAAGTGGGATTTGTTCTTGGAATTACACCAACAAAGAGATTAGAAAATTTCTTAAGTCTTATTAGAGAATCTAAAAAAGAAGATTTGATTCAGGAACTAAATAAAATATATCAAGATGGTTTAGATATAGAGCTTTTCTTTAAAGACTTAGGAAAAGCTTGTAAAGACCTTATGATAAAAGAAAAGGATTTTATAGAAGAGGGAATAAAAATAATTGGTTCAATTTATGAAACATTATCAAAATTTAAATTTGAAGAAGATAAGAGACTAGTAGGGTATGTTCTGATCAATGATTTATATAGAAATAATTTTCAAAAGGTAGAGGTTATAACCCAAAAGAGCGAAGCAATACAAGAAAGAAGTGAAGAACCTAAAGATAGAATAAAATATGATATAGGAAAAGAGATAACATTAGAAGAAGTAAAAAAAGTTTGGGATAATGCACTAAAACTGGTAAAGAAAGAAAAAATATCATTAATGTCTTTCTTGATAAGTGGATACCCTAAAAAGGTTGAGAAAAATGTTATAGAAATAATCTTTGATAATGAAAATAGTTTTCAACAAGAGCAAATGACTAAAAAAGACAATAGTGAAATATTGAAAAACGCTCTAGAAAAAATGTTGGAAACAAAAGTGACCTTAAAATTTGTTCTTAAAAATAAGGTGAAAAAAGAAAATAAAAATGATAATGATGATTTATCAGAACAAATTATGAGTTTTTTTGGTGGGAAATAGAAAAAATTAGTTTTAAAGAAAATATGGAGGTTTAAGGAATGAAATTTAAATTTGATTATGGATTTACTATTTTTATCTTATTTATAGCTACTCTATATGTTCCTCCAATTGGACTATTTCTTCCAATAATAAAAATAAAAACCATGTCAAAAGTTCCATTACAGAAAGTAGTGATAGCCAATATTATGATAATAGTATTAATACTAATTTTTCAGTATAGTTTTTTAATAATTTATTTACCATTTTTGATAGTGGAATTTTTATATTTTTTCTTAAAAAATAGATTTTTAAATTTAGGTATTATGGATAAAATAAATATTTCAAGTATAATTTCATCAACAATTTTATTTGGAATATTATTAGTTGTAATAAAACAAAGTGGAGTAAATTTTGAAAGTATGAAAGAAATTTATCTAACTAAGACGACTGTAAAAATTGAAGAGATAGAAATGGTTTTTAATATTTTAAAAGATAATGGATATTTATTATCTTTTATTTATATTTATATAATGAATGCTATACTTTATTTGAAAATGGAAAGTAAAAGCATTAAAAGTTGGAAGTTAAGCTATTTATGGATACTACCTTACTTAATAATGTTTTTCATGAAAAAAATGGGGATATTAGATGGATATATAGTGGAAAATATTATGAATATATCTAAAGTTATATTTATATTTTTTGGAATGATATGTATTTATAAAAATGTGAACAAAAAAATAGAAAATACGATATTATCAAGATTAGTTGTGATAATAGGGGGACTACTATTTAGTACAGCATTTTTTATTTATGGAGTTATAAAAACATTAAAAAATGAAGAAAATTAATAAAAACAAATAAAAAAACTGGGAGGAAAAAAATGTCTAAATTACAAATGATTTTAAAGGAAGATGTAGCAGGTCAAGGAAGAAAAGGGGAAATAGTAAATGTTTCAGAGGGGTATGCAAGAAATTTTCTTTTAAAAGGAAACAAAGCAATAGTAGCAACTCCTGAGGAATTGAAAAAAATAGAAAATCAAAAGAAGAAAGCTAAAAAATATGCTGAAGAAGAGAAAGAAAAGTGTTTAGAGTTGAAAAAAATGCTAGAAAGTAAAGAAATTATAATTGCTGTGAAAGTTGGAGAAAATGGTAAAATGTTTGGAGCAATAACAAATAAAGAGCTATCAGTAGATATTAAAGAAGTTTTTGGAGTAGAAATCGATAAGAAAAAAATAGAATGTAATATAAAAACAGTTGGTGAAAATATAGCCACTATAAAATTACATACAGAAGTAAAAGCAGAAATAAAAGTAGTGATTAAGGCTAAATAAAAAATTATAGTGTCGAATCAATAGGAGGATATGATATAAAATATCATATATAATTAAAATGAATGATATTGAAAATCTAAGAAAAATACCAAGCAGTATGGAATCAGAAAAAGCAGTTTTAGGTGGAGTGTTTTTAAAGCCTGAAGTTTTTAGTGATGTTGTAGAGATTTTACGACCAGAATATTTTTATAGAAATGCATATAAAACAATATTTGAATCAATGCTAGAACTATATGGAAAAAGTGAAGTTATTGATCCAATACTGATTATGGAATCTTTGAAAAAAAATGGAAAATTTGATGAAGTTGGAGGAGAAAAAATTCTTTTTGAAATAATAGAGGATACTCCAACAGCTGCGAATATATTAAATTATGCAAATATTGTAAAAGAAAAATCTATTTTACGAAAGCTGGGAGAAGTTGGAACAAAAATCGTTGAATTAGCATATGAAGGATATGAAGATGTAGATACAATACTTGATAAAGCTGAAGGTTTGATTTTTAAAATTGCTGAGACTAAAACATCAAAAGATATTTTAGATATTAAAGATATAATTGAATTGGAATTTGAAAGACTACAAAAAGCTTCAGAAAATAAAGGTGAAACAACAGGAATTTCTTCAGGATTTAAAAATTATGATGCAATGACAAATGGGTTTCATCCTTCTGATTTAATTATATTAGCAGCTAGACCAGCAATGGGAAAAACAGCCCTTGCTCTAAATTTAGCTTTGAATGCTGCGGTAACTTCTAAAAAAGGTGTTCTAATTTTCAGTTTAGAGATGGGAACCTCTCAATTATTACAAAGACTTTTAGCTGTTGAATCAGGAGTACCACTTCAAAAAGTTAGAAACGGTTTCTTACAAGAGGAAGAATGGGGAAAGTTAGGAATTGCATCAGGTAGACTAGCAGGTGCAAATATTAGTATTGCTGATACACCTAATGTAAATGTTCTTGAAATCCGTGCAATTGCAAGAAGACTAAAAGCTGCGAATAAGCTTGATATGATTGTAATTGACTATTTACAACTTATAAATGGAAGTGGAAAATCTGATAATAGACAACAAGAAATATCTGATATTTCACGATCACTAAAAGGAATAGCAAGAGAGTTAGATATTCCAGTAATTGCATTGTCACAGCTATCAAGAGCACCAGAACTTAGAGCTGATAGAAGACCAATGCTTTCAGACCTTAGAGAATCAGGAGCTATTGAGCAGGATGCAGATATAGTGCTGTTTTTATATAGAGATGATTATTATAATGAAGATAGTCCAGATAAGGGTATAACTGAAGTAATTATAGGTAAACATAGAAATGGACCTGTTGGAATGGCACAGTTGCGATTCTTCCATGAGTTGACTAAATTTGCAGATTATACGGATAGAGTTAACTAATTTAACATAAAATATTGGATATAAAAAGGAAAAACAGTGAAAAAAATAGAGTTGGTTGCACCAGCAGGAAATATAGAAAAATTAAAAGTTGTAATGGAGCTTGGAACAGATATAGTACATATCGGTGGAAAAATAGTAAATATGAAGTTTGGAACAGAAAATTTTTCAGATGAAGATTTATTAGAAAGTGTTCATTATGTTCATAGTCTTGGTAAAAAAATATATGTATCTTTAAATGCTGTACCTCATAATGATGAAATAGAAATATTACCAGAATATATAGGTTTTTTAGAAAAATCACAGGTTGATGGTGTTATTGTTTCAGATTTAGGAGTATTTCAATGTGTGAAAGAGTTTTCTGAATTACTAATAACAGTAGAAACACATAGTAGTAATACAAATTGGTACTCTGTAAAAATGTGGAGAGATTTGGGAGCAGATACAATAATTATACATAGAGATGTTACTTTGGAAAATATGAATGAAATTAGACAAAAAGTGCCTAACATAAAATTGGAAGTGGCAATACATGGACCTATTAATATGGCTATTTCTGGAAGACCATTGATTAGTAACTATATTACAGCTAAGAATCTAAAAGAAGATGCAAAACGAGATGACTTTACTATTACTGAAGAAACAAGACCAGGAGAATATATGCCTATATTTCAGGATAAATATGGTACTTCAATATTTTCAGGAAGAGATATTTGTGGGATAAGTAGCTTGTTTAATCTTTTAGAAGTAGGAATAGATAAAATAAAAATTCAAGGTGGAATGAAAGATATAAATTATTTGAAAATAGTAACAAAAGTATATAGAGAAGCTTTAGATGAGTATCAAAATAATGAAAATCCTAAAATTGATCCCTCTTGGCTAGAAAGGTTGAAAGAAATATCTGACAAACCTTTTATTGATATATTTTAAAAAATTTATTATTTTATTATAATTAAACTTAATAACTTAAGTAATAAGGAGATAGTAAATGCTAAAGAAAGTAGAACTTTTAGCACCAGCAGGAAATGTAGAAAAATTAGAAATGGCATTTCATTATGGTGCTGATGCAGTATTTTTAGGTGGAGATATGTTTAGCCTACGTGCTGGAAGTCATAATTTTAATAATGAACAACTGGAAAAATCAGTGAAATATGCACATGAATTAGGAAAAAAAGTATATGTAGCTTTAAATATTATTCCGCATAATAATGAATTTGAATTATTACCAGATTATGTCAAGTTTTTGGACAAAATAAGAGTTGATGGAGTCATTGTGGCAGATTTAGGCGTATTTCAAATTGTAAAAGAGAATAGTAATTTGAAAATAAGCATAAGTACTCAATCTAGTAATACAAATTGGCGTTCTGTAAAAATGTGGAAAAGTATGGGGGCAAGTCGGGTTGTATTGGCTAGGGAAGTCTCACTTGAAAATATAATTAAAATAAAAGAAAAAGTTCCAGATATAGAAATTGAAGTTTTTATACATGGAGCCATGTGTATGGCAATTTCTGGAAGATGTCTTTTAAGTAATCAAATGATATCTCGTGATGCAAATAGAGGAGATTGTGCTCAATCTTGTAGATGGAACTATTCTTTAAATATTGAAAAAAATGAAGAAAAAGAAAAATCGTTTTTATTTAATTCGAAAGATTTATGTACAATTAATATTATTGATAAAATTTTAAAAATAGGTATTGATTCAGTAAAAATTGAAGGACGAATGAAAGGGATATATTATGTAGCCAATGTAGTGAAAGTATATCGTGATGCAATTGACTCTTATGATACAGGGGCTTATAAATTTAATCCTCAATGGATAAAAGAATTAGAATCTACTTCTCATAGATCATACTCAACAGGATTTTTAGAAAATATTCCAGGTCCAGAAGGGATGAACTATGTTGATAGAAATTCATATAGTCAAACCCATCAGTTGGTTGCTAAAGTAATAGAAAAATTAGAAGATAATCACTATATATTAGAAGTGAGAAATAGAATATTAACTGGAGAAAAATTAGAAGTTATAAACCCTACTTTTGGAATAAAAGAGATAGTATTACCTAAGTTGACTCTTGTTAATAAAGGAATTGAATCAGAAGTAGAATTTGCTAATCCAAATTCTATTGTAAAAATCTATATTGATGCTAATCTTGAAAAATTTGATATGATAAGAAAAATATATTAAAAAAAAGAAAATACTATAGAAAATATATTGACATTATATATTTGATGTAGTATATTTAACTAGAGGTGCTTTTAAAATGAAAAACCGTAGAATAAAGGTCATTGTTGGGCATTATGGAAGTGGAAAAACTGAATTTGCACTGAGCTATTGCTTAGAGTTAAAAAAGACATATGAAAAAGTAGCAATAGTTGATTTAGACGTTGTTAATCCATACTTTAGGAGTAGAGAATGGAGCGATTTACTTACTCAAAAAAATATTGAACTATTAGGATTTATAATTAAAGAGGAAGGAATGGATTTACCTGCAGTTTCTGGAAATTTAATGAAACCTATTAATGACCCCTCTTATCAGTGTGTTATAGATTTGGGTGGAAATGGTGGAGGTGCTAGAGCATTTAGCAGTTTTAGAAATAGGATAGATCCAGAACAATGTGAGGTGTTATTGGTATTAAATGCCAATAGACCAGAAACTTCAGACTTAAAAGGAGCTATAAACGTTATTGAAGAGATAGAAAATACTCTGGATCTTAAGATAACAGGAATAGTTAATAACACTCATCTTATTTGGGAAACAACAAAAGAAGATGTTTTATGTGGTGATAAATTAGCAAAAGAAGTTTCAATAAAAACAGGAATACCGATAAGATATACTGTTGCTAAAAGAGAGATATTAGAGGAAGTTTTTCAAGAGGTATCAGGGGATTTATTCCCTTTAGATATAATTAAAAGAAAAAATTGGTTATAAAATTGGGAGGAAGAATGGCTAAGGGAAAAGTTACATTTGATGAAGAAAGATGTAAAGGCTGTGGTTTATGTGTTGCTGCTTGTCCGATGAAAATAATAAGTTTAGATATTAGTAGAATTAATAACAAAGGGTATAATCCTTCTAGGGTTATGGACATGGATAAATGTATTGGTTGTGGAAATTGTGGAATTATGTGTCCCGATTATGTTATAACTGTAGAGAAAGGAAATTAGGAGGATTACTAAATGGCTAAGGTTTTAATGAAAGGTAACGAAGCTATAGGGAAAGCAGCAATAGTAGCAGGTTGTAGAGGCTTTTTTGGATATCCTATAACACCACAAAATGAGATACCAGAATATATGTCTCATGCTCTTCCTGAAGTTGGTGGAGCTTTTGTACAAGCTGAATCAGAAGTTGCAGCAATAAATATGATTTATGGTGCAGCAGGAACAGGAACTAGATGTTTAACTTCATCGTCGTCTCCAGGAATTGCATTAAAGCAGGAAGGAATAACTTACTTAGCAGGAGCAGAGCTTCCAGCAGTAATAGTAAATATGATGAGAGGTGGACCTGGTCTTGGAGGAATTCAACCAGCTCAATCAGATTATAATATGTGCGTAAAAGGTGGAGGAAATGGTGATTATAGAGTCCTTACTTTGGCACCAGCCTCAGTTCAAGAAGCAGTGGATATAACTATGGATTCTTTTGATCTTGCAGATAAATATAGAACTCCTGTAATGATACTTTCAGATGGTATTATTGGTCAAATGATGGAGCCAGTGGATTTTGATAAAAAAAATAAAATAGAAATTCCTGAAAAAAAATGGGCTACTGTCGGTACAAATAATTTAAGAGAACCAAATATAATAAATTCTTTATATTTAGCAGCTGAAGATTTAGAAGTACATAATATTAACTTATTTAAAAAATATGATAAAATTATAGCTAATGAGCAAAAATCAGAATCATATAAAATAGAAGATGCAGAACTTGTTCTTGTGGCTTATGGTACAACTTCAAGAATTTGTAGAAATGTTGTAGATAGTCTTAGAGAACTAGGATGTAAAGTAGGAATGTTCCGTCCTATAACACTATGGCCTTTTCCAAAAGTGGCTTTAAACACTATAAAAGAAGGAACAAAATTACTTGTTGTTGAGATGAGCATGGGACAAATGGTAGAGGATATTAAATTATACTCTGAATGTAAATATCCAGTTTCTTTCTATGGAAGAACTGGTGGTATAATTCCAACACCTGATGAAATTTTAAAGAAATCTAAAGAAATTTTAGGAGGAAAATAATGGAAACAGTTTTTAAAAAAACTACAGGTTTAACAGAGAAAGAGACTCATTATTGTCCAGGTTGTACTCATGGAATAATTCATAGACTAGTTGGAGAAGTATTAGAGGAATTAGAAATAACAGGAAAAACAATTGGAATAGTGCCAGTTGGATGTGCTGTTCTTGCATATAATTATTTTAATTGTGATGTACAACAAGCTTCTCATGGACGGGCACCAGCAGTGGCTACAGGTGTAAAGCGAGTTCTTCCTGATAAAGTAGTATTTACTTATCAAGGTGATGGAGATTTAGCTTCTATTGGAACTGCAGAAATAGTTCATGCAGCAGCACGTGGAGAAAAAATAACAACAATATTTGTAAATAATTGTATCTATGGAATGACTGGTGGTCAAATGGCCCCAACAACACTTCTAGGACAAAAATCTACAACAACTCAAGCAGGTAGAAAATTGGAAATATCAGGAAGTCCAATTCGTATGTCTGAGATGCTTGCAACACTTGATGGTGCAAAATTTGTAGAAAGAGTTTCAGTTCATAATCCAGCAGCAGTTAGAAAAGCAAAAACAATTATAAAAAAAGCTTTTGAAAATCAAATAAATGGAACAGGGTTCTCAATAGTAGAAGTTTTATCTACTTGTCCTACAAATTGGGGTATTCCACCTCTAGAATCTTTAGAGTGGTTGGAAAAAAACATGATACCACACTATCCTCTTGGAAACATGAAGGGAGGTAAGTAAGATGACAAATAAAATTATATGTGCAGGTTTTGGTGGTCAAGGTTTAATGAGTCTTGGGATGCTACTTACATATGCAGGAATGTTAGAAAATAAAGAAGTTTCTTGGTGTCCATCTTATGGTGCAGAAATGCGTGGTGGAACAGCAAATTGTTCAGTTGTTATATCAGATGTACAAGTAGGATCACCAGTAATAAGTAATGATGCTACAGTTGTAGTAGCTATGAACTTACCTTCATTACTAAAGTTTGAAGATTCTTTACTACCAGGGGCTAAAATTTTTATAAATAGCTCATTAATTGAAAGAAAAACTTCAAGAACTGATATTGATGCATATTATATCCCAGCTAATGATATTGCTGGAGAATTAGGGAATTTAAAAATTGCAAATATGGTTATGTTAGGTGCTTTATTAAAAGTGTTACCGATTGTGAAAACAGAGTCTATTTTGCTTGCTTTTCCAAAAGTTTTTGGTGAAAACAAAGCAAAATTTGTACCTATGAATAAAGAAGCAATTGAGAAAGGTGCTAATAGTATTAAGTAAATGAATCTTAATACTAATTAATTAAGCAACAATAAAATAAAATATATGGAGGAAATTAAATGACAAAAAAAGAATTTGTAGACAAGTATGCAGCAAAAATTGGAGATATTACTAAAAAAGATGCAGAGAGATTTTTAGGAGCTTTCTTAGAAACTGTTGAAGAGTCATTAGTAGCAGGAGAGCCTGTAGCATTTGTTGGATGGGGAAAATGGGAAGTTATAAAAAGAGAAGCAAGAGAAGTTAGAAATCCACAAACAGGAGATAAAATGAAAGTTGCTGCTAAAAAAGTAGTAAAGTTCAGAGTAGGAAAAAATCTTTCTGAAAAAATCGCATGTGTAACTAAAGGTAAGTGTAAAAAAAAGTAGTTTAAATTTAATAATAAAAAAGAAGATTCAGTTTCCTAGTTAAGGAAATTGGATCTTCTTTTTTGGCTCTTTATCAAATGATGTTGGTTAAATAAATAAAATATATGATTAAAAGTAGAGGAATGTTATAGTGGATTAGGCTATAGACTACCATTTTTCCCTCATAAGATACATATATCAAAATCTATATCTGAATTGATATTGTCAAAAACACCATTAGAATACCAATAAGTATAAATAATAAATATTCTTTGAAAAAATTTTTTTATTTTTACATTTAAATCTATTTTTTAAAATAATTTAATTTTAGTAAAAAATTCACGAATATTTTCTGTAAATATTGTTATATCTTTTTCATTTTTTTTATAAAAAGATAGATATAAAATAACTTTTTCTTTATCTATTGAATATCCAATTCCAATACCATCTTGAATCACAGGTGCAAAGGTAAAGGCATTAATATAATTAAAAGTATTTCCTAATGTTGAAGTGGATATTTGATCATTTGATAATTTTAAAAACCCTAGGTCAGAAAAAAAATCAGAGGATTCTTTTTCTATTAGTTTAAGTCCCATTAAATGCCTCATAACTCCATGAGCAGTTTTAGTTAATTTTATTCTTTTTTTATGTTCAATATTCACTAAAATTAGATCTTCCATGGTTGCATTATTTAATAATAATTTTTTTACAAATAAAATAGATTCTTTAGAAACTGGTCTAAGACACTCTGTACGTCCTTCATAAAAATTAGAAAGATTTACAGATTCGTAGATTGAATCAATTCTATTGTAAGTTTTATAATATCCATATTGGAAACTAGTTTGAATGATTGTATCTAAGCTAATTTTATTGTTAATAAAATTTTCAAGATTAAGTTCTCTAATTTCAAAATATGAATGCTCAAACTTTTGCTTATCAAGAATATAGTTATTGTAGATTAGTTTAAATTCTTTTTTAAGAAGAGAACTATAATTCCATTTATAAGTTATAAAATTAGAATTATCGACTACTTTAAATGAAGAGTTAAAATTTTCAATTCCTTTTATAATATAATCAATAAAATACATATTTGTAAAACCATCAATATAAGTATGTTCATAATTTATACAAAGAGTATTTTCTTTAAAAATTGAAAATGACCAAGGTTTATAAATCCAAACATTTTTAGCATTTGTATATAAAATATTTTGTATTGAGTCATTATAGTTTTCTGTTTCTTTCTCATCATAAAGTGAGAGATTAAATATTGTTTTATTTAGAGATTCGAGATTCGAAATATTATTTTTATCCAAAGATAATATTTCAATTAATTCTGTTGCTTTGTTTCCACCAGCGAATGGTATAACGGAAAAAGTGGGCTGCAATTCTGGTGTTGAAATTTTTTTGATCTCTCTTATGTTAGCAATAATTTTAGAAAGTTCTATGATATTTTGATTTTCGTCAAAGATTCTAATTGTATAAAAATTATTTTTATAAAAAATACCAACACTATGAACCTCTTCAAATGGTTTATAAATTCTAAAATCATCAAAATCTTTTCCGGGAATTCTAGAAGAACCAAAAACTCCTTTAACTTGTTTCATACATATAGTATTTCCTTTTTCAACAATTGGAGTTAGAGTTTCAAGCGCAATTTCTTTATAAAGTTCTGCTACTTTAAAAATGAGAATTCCTGAATATTGTTCTTGAGTATAAGAGTCTGAATTAGTTAATTTTTTAAATTTCATTCCAAAATTTCCTGAATATACAATAGGTTCTCTCACAGATAGATAAGCATATTTATGCCAATTATCAATAAGCCAACTTTTTTTTCCAATACTCTCTTTAAATTTTAATAATTTTTCTTGTCTTTTTTTTCCATCATTTTCAAAAAAATGGTTACTAATTTTTTTTGTATTTTTAAATTCTTCTTCAGATAAAAAAGGTTCACACCATTTAAGAAAAGTATTTTGTGTTTCTTCAAGAGAAGGAATAGGTAAGTCTGGAACGAGTTCTTGATTTAAATATAATATTTTTTTATTCATTTTAATCATCCTCAAAAATTAGTTTTATTATCCAAACTAAAAAACAAAGGCTAGATACTATACAAATTGTTTCAACAATATTATATATTATTGGTTGATTTAAATATATTCCTTGAGAATTGATAATTGTTTTTAACATAATCTACTCATCTCCTTTATTTTTAAAATCTTTCCGCAGTTGTTTTAGTAGTCCGGCTACACAAAGTAAAAGGAAAAACATACCAGGAAATCCAGAGAATGTTCCTAAAGCTTTTATTCCTTCAATTTTTCCACTAACAAGAGCGGCGAAGCCTATACAAGGCATAATAATTGCCCAAATGAGAGTGTTTTTTTTAGTGATTGTTATACCGTCTTTACTTGTCATCATTCCTAAAGAAATAGCTCCACTAACTGCAGTAGTTATTACAAAGGCTGTAAATAATATAACTACAACAATTTTGGTAAAACCTGAAAATGGCATTAAATCAAGTAATTGATATACTGTTCCTTCATATTGTGGTGAACTGGCAACTTTCATAATAGTTCCACTACCATTAATAGTATCAAGCAGAGCGTATCCACTAAATACAGAAAACCACACTAATAAAAATCCAGATGGGACTAGAGTAGAAGCGAGTAAAAACTCTTTTATTGTTCTCCCTTTGGAAATTTTTGCCAAAAAAGTACCAACAAATGGTGTCCATGTAATCCAATATACCCAATAAAATATAGCATACCATACCATCCATTTTCTATCTTCATAAATCCAAAGATTAAAACTATATTTAACAGTTGAAGTAATAACATTTCCAATATTTTCTATAATTACCATCATAAAATATCGTGTTGGTCCGAATAGAAAAATAATAGCCAAAATGAATATTGTTATATAAACTGTAAAATCTCCTAAAAGTTTCATTCCTTTACTAATAGGTAAAATTGAGAAAAGTGCTATTAAAATTGAAGAAATAATTAAAATATAAATTTTGATATCATAATTTGTTCCTAAGAGATAGTTGATTCCAGCATTAACTTGTTGAGCAGACATCGTATAAGAGGCTGCTATTGAGATAGCTGTTGCAATAATAATAAGAGTTGTAGATACTATTGCAACTTTCTTAGCCCATTTTTTCTTACTAAAAGCTTTTTCGATAGCTGCTGAAGTAATAAACTCTGTGTTGTGACGATAAGCAAAGTAAGCTACTATAAGTCCTCCTATAGAATAGAATCCCCAAGCAGGAATTCCCCAAAGCCATACTGTGATCCCCATAGCAGCATTTTGTGCTTCAGATGGTGAAAAATAAGCTCTTTGTGCCAAATTAGAATTTAGATATTCAAGAACACCTTCAATAGGTCCGAAAAAAACAATTCCGACTCCAATTCCAGCAGTAAAGAGCATTGAAAGCCATGAAAAAGTTCGGTATTCAGGCACGGAATCTACTCCACCAAGACGATATTTACCAATCTTAGGGTGAAAAGCAAGATATCCTATAAGTAAAATAGCAGCAAAAGGCAACCAAATAATAAACCAATCAAACATTGTAAAGAAAAAAACCATTAAAGTTTCTAAAGTCTTAGAAAAGTTATTAGGGAATAGAACGGCGAAAATTGCTATGATAACAGTCATTGGAACTGTAAATAAAAAATAATTAGGTCGTGAATTTTTATTCATAGATACTACCTCCTGTATAAAGTTTATTTTGTAATATAGATTTTAAAGTAGTTTTTGTTATTTCATATAATTTCAAAGTTTCATCATGTTAATAAAAGGTTTTATATAAGTTGGCATGTTAGGTTCAATTAATGATTACTCTAAAAAAGAAGCCTTTAGGACTTCTTTTTTAGAAATTGTTAAACTTCTTTTTTTAAATTTTCTCTTTCAACTGCTGAAATAATTTCATATTCATCACTAGATTTTTTTACATATTTATATAAAATTAATAGTGCAACTAAGTTTGGAAAAGCCATTAATCCATTAAAGAAATCGGATAAAACCCAAACTAAATCCACTTTAGCTAAAGAACCTAAAAAGATACAAGCAACAACAATTAATCGATAAGGTGTTAAAGCTTTTATCCCAAAAAGATATTTTATATTAGTTTCTCCAAAATAGTACCAACCAACAATAGTTGAGAAGGCAAAGAATAGAAGACAGATAGCAATAAAGATAGCTCCATGACGCCCCATAGCCCCAACAAAAGCTGCTTGAGTAAGTTCAATACCAGTAAGCTTAGTATTTGCTAAGTCACCTTTCATAATGATAACCACAGCCGTACAAGTAAGGACGATAAATGTATCTATAAAAACTGTTAGAATGGCAACTGCTCCTTGCTCACAAGGATGTTTAACTTTAGCAACTGCATGGGCATGTGGAGTAGATCCCATACCAGCCTCATTAGAGAAAACTCCACGGGCAACTCCAAATCTAATTGCTTGTTTTATTGTAACTCCTAAAGCACCTCCAAAAATTGCAGAAGGATTAAAAGCTCCAACAACTATCATTTTTAATGCAGGTACAATTTCTGATAGATTAAATAAAATTATTATAATAGTAGCCAATACATATGTTCCTGCCATAACAGGAACAACTTTTTCTGTGAAGGAAGCAATTCTCTTAACTCCACCTAGAAAAATGAATCCTGCTAGTATTGCAATGATAGCCCCAAATACTCCTGTACTAACGGAAGGAATAACATTATGAAAAGCAATTGCAATGGAGTTAGATTGTACAGCATTTCCCATGAAGGCAAGTGCTAAAATACACATTATTCCAAAAAAAGCAGCAAGAGCTTTACTAAATTTAGTATTTCCAAGTCCTTCACTAATATAATATGCAGGACCTCCTGTCATTTGACCTTCAACTTTTCTTTTAAATAGTTGACCAAGAACAGCTTCGGAATAGACGGTTGCCATTCCAAAAAAAGCACTTAACCACATCCAAAAGATAGCTCCAGGTCCACCAGCAGCTATGGCAGTGGCAGCACCAGCAAGGTTACCAGTACCAACTTGTGCAGCAATAGCGGTTGCCAAAGATTGGAAAGAACTCATTCCATCTTCTCCAGCAGCTTTACCATTTAGTGTAGCACCTTTTACAACTCGTAAATAACCTTCTTTAAATTTTCTAATTTGTACAAAGTTTAATTTTATAGTATAGAATATTCCAGTTCCCAGTAGTAAAAAGATTAGTACTGAGTTCCAAACAAAACCACTTAATTTTTCAATAAATAGAGTAAAAGCTTCCATAATATTTTCTCCTCCTTAAAAATATAAATATAAAAATAAATATTATTTTTATTTAAATTATTATTTGGAACAAATAAGTTTATATGTGAAACTGTACAAAAAAATATTGATGATATATTCTAATTAATTATATTAAAATTTTTCTTTTATAAATTTATCAATAGCAATAGCAGATTTTTTACCAGCTTCCATAGCTAAAATAACTGTAGAAGCACCAGAAACAGCATCACCACCAGCAAAAACACCATTTTTGCTAGTCGCTCCCCATTCGTCTGCAACTATACATTTCCATTTGTTAATATCTAAATTTTTTGTAGTTTGAGATATTAAAGGATTAGGAGAAGTACCAATAGACATTACAACAGTATCAACCGACATTATAAATTCAGAGTTTTCAACTTCATTAAATTGTCTTCTTCCACTTGCATCAGGTTCGCCCATAGAAGTTTTTACACATCTTAAAGCAATAACATTTCCTTTTTCATCACCAATAATTTCTTTAGGAAGTGTAAGATCATTAATAATAATTCCTTCCTCTTTAGCATGATGAACTTCCTCAAGTCTAGCAGGGAAATCTTTTTCTCCTCTTCTATACAGGATATGTGCATCAAAACCAAGTCTTTTACTAGTTCTTACAGCATCCATAGCAACATTTCCACCACCAATTACAGCGATAGTTTTACCAATTTTTAATGGAGTGTCGTAACTAGGTAAGTAAGATTTCATAAGGTTTACTCTAGTTAAAAATTCATTTGCAGAGTATACACCATTTAAATTTTCACCAGGAATTCCCATAAATTTAGGTAGTCCTGCTCCACTAGCTATAAAGACAGATTTGAATCCTTCTTTTTCAAGTAATTCATCAACAGTTATTGTTTTACCAATGACAATATTAGTAATAAATTGAACACCTAAATTTTTAATACTATCTATCTCTTTTTGTACAATGATATCTTTTGGAAGTCTAAATTCAGGAATTCCATAAGTTAAAACTCCACCAAGTTTATGAAGAGCCTCAAATACTACAACATCATAGCCCATTTTTGCTAAATCTCCAGAAGCAGTAAGTCCACCAGGACCACTTCCTACAACGGCTACTTTATGACCATTTTTAACAATGGGTTCAAGAGGTAATGGGTTTTCAAGTAAGTAATCCCCAATGAATTTTTCTAATTTTCCAATGGCAACAGCTTCACCTTTTATTCCAAGAACACATTTCTCTTCACATTGTGTTTCCTGTGGACAAACTCTACCACAAATAGCTGGTAAAGAAGTATATTTTTTTAAAATTTTACCAGCTTCTATTACATTTCCAGTTTTTATTTTAGAAATAAAACCAGGAATATCAATAGAGACAGGACACCCTTTAACACAAAGTGGATTTTTACATTCAAGACATCGACTAGCTTCTGCCATTGCTTCTTCTAATGAATAATTAAGAGTAACTTCTTTGAAATTTTTTGCTCTTTCCAAAGGAGGTTGCTCCTTTATAGGAACTTTTTTCATTCGATCAACAATAATTTTTTTAGGTTCCACTGATACTTTAACGTCTTCATGGCACTCACATTTAGGAGAATGATGAGTTTCTTTTTCAACTTTCTCTAAATAAGCTTTACCTTCTTCAGTTCTAAAAACTTCTTGTCTTCTCATTGCTTCATCAAAATCAACTTTGTAGCCATCAAACTCAGGACCATCAACACAAGCAAATTTAATAGTATTGTCTATAGTAACTCTACAAGCTCCACACATACCAGTACCATCAATCATTAAAGGATTTAAACTTACTGTTGTTGGAATATTGTATTCTTTAGCTTTTAAAACTGCAAATTTCATCATAATCATAGGTCCAATAGCAACTATATGGTCATAGTGCTTTTTTTCATTATTGATTAGGTTATCAATTTTATTAGTTACTAAACCATGAAAACCATGACTACCGTCATCAGTACAAGGATAATAATTTGCTGCTACTTTTTTCATTTCTTCTTCTAAAATGATAATATTTTTAGTTTTAGCACCAGTAATAACATCGACATCAATACCGTTTTCTTTAAACCACTTAACTTGTGGATAAACAGGAGCAGCTCCAATACCACCAGCAACAAAAAGAATTTTTTTGTTTCTTAAAGTACTCATATCTTCATGTAAAAATTCACTAGGTTGACCAAGTGGACCCATAACATCTTGAAAATAGTCACCAATTTCCAAAGTTCCCATTCTTCTAGTACTTTCTCCAAGTACTAAGAAAATAATAGTAACAGTTCCCTTTGAGATATCAAAATCACAA